>RCNG010001024.1_pt1 | contig 13612 bp, 12 predicted proteins | sample 2041371 | NCBI WGS metagenome assembly RCNG01 (sample SAMN09708227, study PRJNA481090) | Marine sediment metagenome, whole genome shotgun sequencing project. | biome: marine sediment; feature: ocean; material: sediment; isolation source: Sewage treatment plant 1 marine sediment (STP1) ... | reverse complement strand
TTTTTGCCGTGATGGATGGAACCTTTGTAGGTGATGGGGCCGGGCCGCGGGCCATGATCCCGTACGAGAAGGACCTGATTCTGGCGAGCGCAGACATGGTCGCTATTGATGCCGTCTCCGCGCATATGATGGGCTTCGATCCCCTCTCCCTGGACTTCATCCGGCTCGCCCACGAAAGGGGGCTGGGGTGTGGGGATTTCAGGGAGATCGAAATTGTGGGGGAGGACATCTCGAAGGTGAACTGGCAGTTCCGCAGCACGGACAACTTCGCGAGTCGAGGCCAGAAGATGATCTATCACGGCCTGCTGAAACCCTTCGAGAAGATGCTTTTGCGTACCCCGATCGTGCCCTGGTCTTATCTTGCCTCCCGGACCTACTATGACGGGATCTGGTATCCCTTTGTCGGAAAGAAGCGCGTGAAGCAGATGATGGGTACCAAATGGGGACGGTTGTTTCAGGAGATGGGCTGACCTGCTAGGAAGCCCCGCGGCCGAGTAACACAGCCGGAAGGGTCCTCAGGAGGATGATGAAGTCGAGCTTCAAGGACCAGTTGTCGATATACTGAAGGTCCAGCTTCATCCACTTCTCGAAATCCAGTGTATTTCTCCCGCTTACCTGCCACAAGCCGCTGATGCCGGGCTTCATGCTTAGCCGCCTGTACTGCCAGGACTCGTACTGGGTGATCTCGGAGGGAAGGGGCGGTCGAGGGCCCACGAAGCTCATCTCTCCCTTCAGTACGTTGATCAACTGCGGGAGTTCATCCAGGCTCGTCTTCCTTAGGAGTTTTCCCACGAATGTGCAACGGGGGTCATCCTTGATCTTGAAGACCGGGCCGGAAAGCTCGTTCTTGTCCTGGAGCGATTCTAGAAGTTCTTCTGCGTTGTGCACCATGGTCCGGAACTTGTAGATGAGAAACCTACGCTTGTGCAGCCCCACGCGTTCCTGGACAAAGAAGACCGGGCCCTTGGACGTGACCTTGATGCAGAGTGAGAGGAAAAGGAACAGAGGGAACAGGAGCAGGATCATCCCAAAGGCGCCCACACGGTCGATCGTCTCTTTGACGACCATCTCCCACGTTTCCATCGGAGAGGCGGTGAACGTCAGCATGGGGGTTCCGCGGAAATCCTCGAGATGAACCTGGGAAATCGTTGATGAGTATAGGTCCATCATGACGCGCGTACGGATTCCCTGTTCTTCACAGATTTCGAGCAGGGAGGTGATGGTGTCCAGGTTGAGGAGCGGAAGGGCGATGTGCACCTCATCGATCGGGTTGGTGGAGATGACCTCCTCAAGATCCTCCAACGAACCGAGCACTCTGGCCTCGTCGAGCTGCTTTCCCACTTTCTCAGGGGTTTGGGACAGAAAACCGTAAACGACCATTCCCCACTCTCGATGGGCGTGCAACTTCTTGGCAACGGAGCGTGCACGTTTGCCCGTTCCCACGATCAGGATTCTGCGAAAATTGTATCCCTTGGATCGCAGGTTGTGGAGGAATTCCTTCAGGACGATCCGCAAGAGGACCAGGAAGACGACATTGATTAAACCGAAGAGCAGCACGAACAGACGACTGATATTGCTGATCCTGAGGAAGTAGCTCATCAGGATCAGCAGTGTGATACCTTCTCCCACAGACAACATGGCGATCCAGGCGACTCTCGGAACCGTGTCTAATCTGCGGGAATCGTACATCCCGTTGATGCGGAAGAGAAGGTACCAGACAGGAAGTACGAAGTAGAGGGCGGGGGCATATCGGTAAAGGAGGTCGAGGAAAGGCTTGTCAGCCAAGAAGACCGTATTGTAGATGGCTGTGGCCGCCACAAGGGACAGGCAAGTTACGAATAGATCGAGGAATACGTAGACTCGTCTGAAAACATTAGCTTTTTGCTTTAGCATAGTGTATTTGCGGCCTGGAGGCCCTCAATGTTCCCTGATGCGAAATGGGGAGAACAGGGTCCGAGATTCGTCATGAGAATCTGTCCCATGCTAATTAAGGCCCGCTGCCCAGCAGAGTAATCGCCTCTAAAAAAATTCGAAGTGACAGGTAGGCCGATCCGATCCCGCAGAGCAACCCGAAGATCCCCCACCAGTTCACCTGTCGGCTGCCCTGGCTTCTGTCTTCGCGTTCTTGCTCCTTGCTTCTCTGGTGCGTTTCGTCCATGCCCGAACCTCTCCCTGAATCCGACATGTCCAAGGCCCTCGAACCTGCAACCTCCTCCTACAGAAGGACGTTATCAGCCGGGGAGAACACTGTCAAAACGAGTCGTTCCGACGATTCTCCGGCGGGGGGGCGTCCGCCGCCCGCACGACAGAGCGAGAGCCTGTCTCTTTCCCCAAGAAATCGTAAGAATCGGTCCAGAACTTGATCCCTTTCCTCAAAACTGCACGCGGAATACCCCTTTCAGGAGGTACCCGGCCAGCAAGCTCACGACCAGGAACGGCCAGAGCCAATGCATCGTGTGGCCGAAGAGCCGGAAGTCCCTTCGCGGGTAATCGATCTCCACAGCCAGGAGATCCCCATCCCGGGGAAGCGGCTGGCCCGCAGGGTGCCAGAGAATTTCCACGGCCCCCCTCTGCACGTTTCGTGGAGACACCGGGATGATCTTCTCCGACACGACGACCTGGAGGGGGACGGGAGCGTCCTTCGACTCGAGGACGAACCCCGTTTGGTGCACGCTGTCTACCCGGATCCTCCAGTCGATTTCCCTCCCGTTCTCGATCCTTACAGGCGGACTCTCGAGCGACAGGCCGTCTCCGGCGAGTAGGGTCGGCCCGGGTCCTTTGTCCCCGGGATGTGCGGATCGCCAGAACGTACGCACAAGGGCCGATTCGTTCGGCAGGAGGGGACGGTATCCGAACCGCGTCTCCATCTGGACGAGCATCAGGAAGATGGGCAGAAAGACGATCAGGAAGGGCTTCAGGTTGAGTCCAAGGTATTTGAGATTTGCGAGGAGGACGGCGCGCACCGCCCTTCCCATCAGGACCGGGTCGTCCTGGAAGAGCCTTATTTCGAGGATGTGGGCCTTCACGCGGTCTTTGACCTCCTTGATCGCCTCCTGGGAGGAGAGGTACTTGTAGACAAGGAGGACCATCACGGTTGTCAAGACGGAGACCCACAACATGAGCCAGACCGGGTCACTGCTCTTGAAAGGAGAGAAGAGGATTCCGTAGATTGCGTTCAGAATCTGCTGGAAGCGAACCACGGCCGTCGAAAGTCCTTTCGCCTTGCGGTGCAAGCCGCATCAGGATATATAGCCGAGCCCCTGGAGTTTCTTCCTAATCTCTTCTTCCGAATCCGTTTCTTCCAACTGGGCCATCTGCTTCTCCAGGGTATGGATGATGAACTCCTCTTCAGAAGAATATCCAGCGATCTTCGCGTATCGCTTGATCTTCTTCATCAGCTCCTTGTCGATATTGATCTTGGCCATGCGTTTTTCAGCTCCTCCTTTGTTCCTGTTCTCTTATGCCCGCCTCGCCTCTTGGTGGATCCGTCCGGGGATCGTACCCTGCATCGAAGGGCAGGGCCTTCCCGTCCATATACTCCGGTGGATCTACCCCAAAGGCGGTCAGGATCGTGGGAGCCAGGTCCACGATGCCCGGGTGGTCGGCCGCGAACCTGAAGTTGGAGAAGAAGACTCCAGGCACTCTGTCCGGCGCCAGGCAGTGATCTCCGCTCCACCTCTTCGTGTTGTCGTAGAATACCTTTGAGCCCACCTTGCCCGTTGCCGACTCCCAGGCCGTGCGGTACCCGTCGTTGTAGCCGATGATCAGGTCTTGGGCGTTTTCCTTGTAGGGCCCATTGTATGCGACCCGGGTGTCCATCACGTCGAGGATCGCGGTCTCCCCGGTGTCCGGGTCCCGGAGACCCTTCAGCTTGGCGATGAGTTCCGCTTTGAGCCGTTCTGTTTCCTCCCCCGGCGCGACGATGCCGTCTCGTTCTCTGCCTTTCTGGTTGATGTAGACCCCGGCGAGGCCTACAGCGAACGCCTTTGTCTGCGACCAGTCGACTCCGCCGAACCATTCTCCCGGTTCCCGGTCCGGCAGAAAGGAGAGGTATCCGTTCCGGTGGAGCCAGGTGTTCACGTTGAAACACCTGCGAAAAGAGCGGAATCCATGATCCGACATCACGACCAGCAAGGTATCCGAATCGATGCGGTCCAGGACCTGGCCGACGAGCTTGTCCGCCTCCTGATAGACCTTCTGGAATACATCCCTGAGCGGCTCGGGAGGGTCCGCATCGTGCCCGGGATGACGGCTGTCCTCGTATCGCCAGAACATGTGTTGGGTTCGATCTGTGATGTCGAACACGCACACCATGAGACCCTTTCGCAGATGATCCATGGCATCCCAGAACATGTCCGTCCTCTCCTGGTGGATATCGTAGCATTGCTTCAGGAAAGACGGATCATCCAGAATGCCTTCGTTAAGAGCCCATGTGTCCTCGGCGAGGCCCAGGGTGGCGTAGGGGCCGAACCTCTTGGCCAGGTACACTGAAAAGGTCTTGGGGTGCGAAATGGGCAGGGAAGGATTCGCCGGGTCGATATTCACGGGGGTCATGTAGAGGTCCAGGAACGGTTCGATCCCGCGAAGGTAGAACCGAACGATACCCCGGATCTTGAGCGGACCGGCCCGGAAGAGCACGGAAACCCACGGGCTGTATTGCCCCGGCTGCAAGCCGTAGCTCGTGCCGTTGACCTCGAGACAAAGGGAGCCCTCGGAGAGCTTCACGTGGAGCGGGGCCTTCAGGGCAGTCTCTTCGTTTCGGAACGGGTGCATCGGGCCGGTGATCCACGTACGGATGCTTCCGTTCTGAGGTTCGAGCGGGATCACCTGTCCGCCCGTCTTCCCGCCCTCGCTCTGAGGGCGTGTTGTGTAGTAGCTGAAGGTCCCCTGGGTGCCCCGGAGGTCGGGGACACACATAGCCGACAGACTGATCCCTTTGAATCGCTCCGGCGGGAACGTGATGGGCACACGGAGGATCATGCTGTAGATTCCGTTGTCGCCCAGGAGTCTCCAGAAGGGTTGCGATCTCCGCAGGCCGCGAAGCGTCGGTTTCCCCAGGGGCAGCCGGAATTTCCCGAACCGGAGGGCCTTCTTGCTGGATTGAATCTGGGCGGAAGACAGTTCGCCCAGGTAGGTCTTCGGGTTTCGGTGGAGGAAGTCGAAGATCGAGTGCTTGCCCGGGTCCACCCCGGTTTGGAATGTAGACCATGCGACCGGGGACAGGGGCGGCAACGTGCTCTTGAGCGGGCGATACGTTCCCTCTGCCCTGAGGCGAGCGAAATTGGGCAGGAACCCCTGGTCCATGAAGCGTTCCACGAGGGAGGGTTCCATACCGTCGAATCCGATCACGATCGCCTTCTCGACCTTGGCGTCCTTGCGATGGCCTGCCCGGATTCCTCGAAGGCGCATGAGAAAACGGACGGGCCAAGAAAGCAGGGCGAGAAAGGCAAAGAAGAAGGCGAGAAAGAAGACGAAGAAGGACCCCAGGAAGGCGAAGCCGGCCCCCGGCCCGATGTAGGCGTAGGCGGCTCCTGGGAACAAAACCGTCAGGAAGGAGGGTAAGAAAATGATTTCGACGTATTTCGTTGGCCTTTTCAACATGTTATAGGGCTGCATCCATCCCGGTCGTCGCTGTCGGAGGCGAGTGAGTGAATGGAGGATTGGGGGGAACCCTTGCAGGTTGCTTGCGTTTGTTTTTTCGAAAAGATGAGCTAAATTGTAAGAAGAAGCGCATAAAAAATGGTAACATACGGTATCTCTGAGGGTCAATGTGAGCCGGAAATCGGTGTGTTAGCAACGGGAATATGTATTATTCATCGGAAGGGGGTCAGGTGCAAGGACCAAGTGCTTCTGAAGGAACAGGGCAGGGGTTCCGAAAGGCTATTCTCATCAACGAACATTTTGTGGTCTACGGTGTGCCGGCCATCGCGGTGCCCGTCTTTTTTCCCGTAGAGGTGCAGGTGACCGTTCGTCGGGGTGCCGGTCTTCGTGTTCTCGTCCACCCGGCCACCGGGGAGGAACCCTGGCATGCGGAAGACACGGATCGCTTCGAGGCCATCCGTCGCGTCATGAAGGCGATGGGCCTGTCAGAGACGCAGCAAATGACCCAGATCCAGTGTGTGGACGATCTGTCCGGTTGGAGCGGACTTGGCTCCAGCGCCGGCTTTTGTGTTGCCCTTGCACGAGCCCTGTGCAAGGCCCTGGAGCGTTCTTGCACGGACGAGGAGGTCAACCGGATTGCCTATGAGGGAGAGAAGGTCTTCGCTGCGAATCCGTCTGGAATCGACAACACCGTCGCAACCTACGGACAGCCTCTCTGGTTCGAGCGGGGAAGGACACCGGCGTGGGAGTGGATTCGCGTGGGCTCCCCCCTCTGGATCGTTATCGGGAACTCCGAAATGCCTTCCCGGACCCGTAACGAGGTGGAGAAGGTTGCACGGTTCCGAGAGGCTCGTCCCGGCCTTTTTTCGGACCAGCTTCAAGAGGCGACGAAACTGGGCCGGGATGTACGGCTGGCCCTGGAAAGCGGGGATGGGGCGGGGTTGGGCGTCTTGATGGATAGGGGGCACGCCATGTTGCAGCGCGTGGGGGTGTCGAACGAAAGGCTTGACGAGATGGTCTCCTTCTGCCGTCTGCAGGGGGCCCTGGGCGCGAAGCTGACCGGCGGGGGCGGGGGAGGCTGTATGCTCGCTCTCGTTGGCGATGCACCATCGGGCGAGGCAATGGTGAGCGGGTTGGAGCAGTTGGGGTACCCGGCGATCTGTGTCCAACTGGCCCCCTCGGGGGATCCGGGCACAAGTCGTGTCCCGGAGGCCGTCTGATCTTCGATAGGCGGTCCCCGGCGTATGAAAAGCCGCGCAAACGGCCAGACTTCGCTCTACCCATCGCAGTAGACAATAAGATGACTCCGGCAAGAGGCTTCCGATAAAGGGTCAGATGCAAGGCGCACGAAATCCTGAGGAACGAGGTAGGACATTTGAGTCCACCGAGTGACGAAGGATGAGTGCAACGCCGCAGGTGACCCTTTATCGGAAGCCTCTTCGCGAACGGGGTGTGTCGTGATGATCAAGGCGATGTGGCTGGAGGGAATGGGGGACCTCGAGATTGCAGCTCTCCATCAGCTTTGTGTCGGCCAGGATGTGTGCCGGGTCGCCCTCAGCCACGAGCCGGCCACGGTTGAGCACCAGGACGCGTGTGCAGAGATCAAGGACCATCTCCAGGTCATGGCTCGCCAGAACGCGGGCGTTCTCGAGGTCGGCGAGCTGTTGGATGAGCTGGCGACGTGATTTCGGGTCCAGGTTCGATGAAGGTTCGTCGAGGAGCAGGATGCCGGGCTCCATGACGAGGACCCCTGCCAGGGAGGCGAGCCGTTTCTGGCCCCCGGAAAGGTGCCCGGGGAACTTTTCCTCCAGGCCGCTCAAACCGCGGTCCGCAAGGGCGTTGCGAACCGTTCGGTCCAGGTCCTCCTTCTTCATTTCCCTGTTCAATACTCCGAAGGCCACATCTTCGTACAGGGTCGGCATGAAGAGTTGGTCGTCCGCATTCTGGAAGAGCATCCCCACTTCCCTCCGGACCTGCCGGAGATTCTTCTTCCCCACCTTGAGATCCTTGACGTGGATGTCTCCCCCCTCAAGTTGAAGGAAACCGACGATGCAGAGCATGAGCGTCGTCTTGCCCGCGCCGGAGGGGCCCACGAGGGCAACCGCTTCGTTCGGTGCGACCGAGAACGAAACGTCTTCGATTGCGCCGGTACCGTCAGGGTATTTGTAGGTAGCGTTTCGAACATCCAGTGCGGGAGGCATCATGGGTTCAGAATCCATCCTCCGAGCCGATTCGCGATCGGGTTCATTCTCAGGGCGAGGCAGCCTGCGGTGACGAGCACCAGAAAGACTGTGTCGGAAAAATACCAGTGAAGTCGTCTCGGGCTTCGCAACTCTCCCTCGAAACCCCGGACCAGCATGGCCCGCCAGATGTCTTCACTTCGGTCCACGGTTCTGAGGAGCAACGTGGTCAGCATACCGGTGGCGTCTCGTATGGAGGTCCTGGTTGTGCCGGCCCTCAGGGCCCGCGCACGGCGCATCCTGCCTGCCTCGTCCATCAGGACAAACAGGTAGCGATACAACAGAAGCAGTTGAACCACCAGGACCTTCGGGAAGCGGAGGCCACCCAATGCCTCTGCGACCCGCGGCATGCTGGTCGTGGCGATCAGGACGATGCCCGCAGTGACGCAGAGGAGGCCGCGGAGAAAGATGGAGGTGAAGCTCACCCAGCCACCCGAGACGTGCAGGCCGCCGACTTCGACCATGACCGCACGATCGAGGAGCGGGTTGAAGATCCCGATCAACAGGATGAACGGCAAGGCAAGGGCGAAGCGACGGACGATCAGGCCGAAGGGCACGAACCCCAGGACGGCGATCACCACGGGAAAGGCGAGGAACGGCAGGAGAGGGCTGACCGTGTATTTGTCGAAGCTCACGACGGCAAGGATGAACACCAAGGTTGCCAGCACCTTGGCCCTCGGGTCGAGGCGATGGATGACGCTGTCCAAGTAAGCATGCCGGTCGAGACGGCTCGCATCGACGAGGCTCACTCGGGAGGCTCTCTTTGAGGGTTCTGTGTTTGCCTGCTCCGGAGCCAGACGAGCACGAGGGCGGTGAAACAGACGCAGGCGAGCACGGCCAGGGATCCGACGATCCCGGACAGGCTCTTACCCCCGGAAACATGGGGCCACGCAGTGGGTGCTTGCTTGCCCCCTGCGCGCTCTTCATCCCCTTCCGTTTTAGGGGTCGCCGCAGCGATGTCGTAGCCGGGAAGAGGGGCTGTCTGTTCCTGGAGGCGGGCGAGTCGGCCGCCTCCCTCGTCTGCCGTTTCGGTGATTTCTCTCGGCCCAAGGATCTTTTGGAGACTCCATTCGAGACCGTCCGGAAGGGACGAGGCAAACCAGGCGAAGACGCCTCCGATCAACAAGGTCGAGATGAGCACGACCCCGAAGAGGGGCTTGTAGGAGGGATCGTCCTTTTCGAAGGCCTGACCGATACCGAGACTGTCTCTCACAACCTGAGGCCGAATTCTGTAGACGAAATTTACGACGCTCAGGGTGACGAAGCCCTCGACAAGACCAATCGGGAGGTGAATCCCGAGCATCAGGACCGAGAATTCTCCGAGAGGCAATTCGCTCTTCCCTGAGAGAACGGTCTGGACGGCAACGCTAAACGCTCCCATCTCGACGGCGACCAGGATGCCGAGCATGGCGGCAATGCTGAGCCGCGCATAGGCGGGGTTCTTGCCCACGATCATCCGGTAGATCCACCACCCGAGAAGGCACGGGTAGAAGCCCAGGTTCCAGATGTTCGTCCCGAGTGCCAGGATGCCTCCATCTGCGAAGATCAGGGCCTGCACGATCAGGACGGAGGTCATTGTGACAAACGCCGCATACGGGCCCAGGAGCATGGCCAGGAGCATGCCGCCTCCGATGTGCCCGGACGAGCCGGTCCCGGGAATAGTGAAGTTGATCATCTGTGCGGCAAACACGAAGGCGCCCAAAACCCCCATTAAGGGGATCTTTCGGTCGTCGCCCTCGTCCTGTACCCGCTTGGCACAGTATGCGAGCACCCCACCGCTGGCGACCAGGAAGCCCACCCCGACCGTCGGCGACAGCAGTGCATCCGCCATATGCATAAAGTAGCTCCTGTGCTATCCCGTCTTCCGTCTCGGTTGTCTTGGGCTCCGTCTCTCCCTCCCCCGAAGTCGCCCGGCGAAAACCGAGCCGGAAGAGACGATAGCACCCGTTCGCCCCAGATTCCCCACCCCTTCCATCGCGAGGAAACGTGGGGGATCTGTTTGCTGAAATAAACGAACTATCGTAACACAAACGGGAATCAAGCTGCAAGATCGTGCCACCCATATGACATCTGTGGCATCGATCCGAGCCCGTTACTCGTCTATGGATAGATTCGATTTTCGTTGTTCGTGATCCATCTCTTTCGCCTGGGATACGGAGGAGGGGGAAGAAGTTCGAACGAAGGCGGGTCAACTACATTCAATGCGGGTGCCGACGGTTTCTCCCTGGAGTGCCCGACGCACGGTCCCCTGCATCGTGGCATCGAAGACCTGGCCTTTTGCCCTGGCAGCTTGCATTTCCTCCAGTTTCTTCCGCATTCCGCCCGTCACGTCCGTCACGGAAGAGCCCGCAACGCCATCGGGCAGACCGGTCGAACTGCCGAGATCCACCGTGGCGCAGAACATCGCCTTCGGGTCTTGGGAAGGGTCTGCCGTGTAGATCCCCTTCACGTCGGTCCCGTGAAGGATTCTCTCCCCGCCGAGTCGGCGGTACAGAAACCCGGCGATTTGGTCGCCGGACAGGATGGAGCATCCCCGGACCCGGTCGTAGGCAGGCACGCCGTTGAGTACCGGAACGAGCCCGGTCTCCAGGAGTCCTTCCAGGGCCCCCGTGTCCAACGAGACGAGGTTGCCGGCCTCCATGATTGCACTGGCCGAGGGCTGGCATGGAAAGGCAGGCACCCCTGCCCGGAGCAGGTGGCGGGCGACGTGAGTGCTCAGCTCATTCTGCAGTCTCTGGGTCTCTCCCATGGCGATCCGTTGGGGCGCGTCGTTTACACCCCGGTCGATCCCGGTCCTCCGTACGATCGGGTGGCCGAAAGACCCGGCCCCATGGATGATGATCAGACGGGATTCTTTGGGCCGCCAGCCCTCTGCGATCTCCCGGGCAATCCTTGCCAGCCGACGGCCACGGAGCCGTGGGCTCTCGTCTGTCCGGTCCGTGATCACGGAGCCGCCAATCTTCAGGATTGTCAGGGGCCTTTGCGATGGCATGGTCTGTTCCTAGTGATCCTTGCCCGTGGGTGGGCTTCTCTTGTCGATCAGATCGGCCAGCAGGCCGAGCATGCCGACCTGAATGCCGGCGAGGAACAAAAAGAGGGTCGAATCCGTCATGTTCTGGATCAGCAGGATGTCGATGACGACCATCTTCAACAGGCTCAACCCGATCATCCCAAGACTCAGGGGCATGAAGATCTTCATGGGTGCGAAATAGAGGGCGGTTCGGACGATAAGGGAAAAGAAGTTGACGGTGTCGTGTATGGGACGAATCTTCGACCTCCCCTTTCTTGTCTTGTACCCGGACTCGATGTACTTGATCGAATACCCGTTCGTGAGCAGCGCCATGGTCAGGGTGGAGGTGAAGGAAAAGCTGGAAGGGAGAATGTTGAAGAATTTCTTGGCCACACTCTTGTCGAAGATCCGAAACCCGGAGTTAAGATCAGGGATGCGTGTCTCGGTGAGGTAGTTGGCAAGTCTGTTCAAGATCCACTTCGCGGGCCTCCGGACGAGCGGGATCTTTGCGCCCTTTCCCGTGCGGGCACCCACGACCATGTCATAGGTTTCCGTGTGCCCCATCAGCTTCGGGAGGTCCTTCTCTTCGTACGTCCCGTCCGCGTCTACGATCGCGACATGACTGTACAGGGAAGCCCGGATCCCGGTCTTGAGGGCGGCGCCGTACCCCCGGTTGGTCTCGTGTTGGAGCACCTGGACCGGTTTCTCCCGCAGGGACTCCACGGTCCGGTCCTGTGAACCATCGTCTACCACGATGATCTCGAAAGGAAGGTTTGTTCCCTCCATGGCGGCCAAAATGCGGTCTACGACCCCCTGGATCCCCTTCTCCTCGTTGTAGGCAGGGATGACAACCGTCAAGCCTTGCGTTGATTCTTGTTTCAAGCCTGCTTCGCTCCTTTCCTACTCTTCTTAGAAACCTATTCCTCTTCAATAATCTCTGCAGTGAACACGAGAAACTCCGCATCCGGATCCCTCCAGTCATCGCCGGAAAGGCCCGCCTTCAGGGAGAGATGTCGGAGCGTCTCCGGCAGGTCCCAGCCTTGCTCCGGGGCCACTTGAGGCAGGAAGACCGCCTGGTGCGATCCCTTTTTCAAGATGATCCCGTGCCTGCCGGGGACGATGTCCTGATAGGAGGAGACGGGTGCGGGTGGGGTGAGGACGGAAATTTCTATCTCGATCGCCGAAAGCTCGTCCGTCTCTACCGGGCGGAAACGAGAGTCACGGGTTGCCGCGTTGATGGCGTTCTGCTGGACCGCCTCGTAGAGGGGTTCGATGGGTCGGATGTATCCGATACAGCCTCGGAGCTTCCCATGAGCCTTCAGGGTGACAAAGGCGCCTCGATGCTCACGAAGGGCAGGCGTGATCGCATAGGGTCCGCCTCGCGGGTCCGGCGTCTTTCGATCCTTGACGTATCCTTCCACCGTATCTCGAGCCAGGCGAAGCAGGGTGGCCTTTTCCGCAGAAGTCAGGGCCGCCTCGCCCGCTGCCGACTCCCGTGGCGGGTTCTTTGCCTTCTTCATCGTCCTTCCCCCCTCCCGCCTCGAACCGCTTGCCCCGGCCTCTGGTACCCAGAGGGCGCGGCGAGTGAAGGCCAGGGAGTAATAGCTCACCGAGTTCCTGTAGTCCCCTGTCAACTGCCCCGAGGTCGCGTAGTAGAGGTTCGAGGCTCGGGTGTCCTCGGGGAGAAGCGCGAGAAGCAGGGCGATCGGGCGGCATCCACAAACGGTGACGCCGGTTGCCTCGTGATACGAGAGAAAGCCTTCTCGGTCAAGGTCGAGGACCTTGTCGCAGGCCCCTTGGTCGAGACGCCGGATCTTCTCTGCCACCCCACCTTCGTACGGGAAAGGAACGTATCCAAACCTCGGCCCGTAGTGCGTGAAATCGGAACTTACTACAAGCACTGTTTCCTTATCAAGGAGCTCGTTCAAGCAGCGGGCCAGGGCCGGATAGTCCTCCTCCTCCAGACGGCCCACCAGGAGAGGGAGAATGCTGGGGGGAGATTCAGGGAAGATGACCTGGAGGAAGGGCACCTGGATGTCCAGAGAATGCTCTTTCCCGTGCGCCTCCGGATGGAAGCCCACGAGCGGGCATCCTTCCAGGATCTTCCTTCCGGCGGGGTCCACGGCAACCCGCCCCAGGGGCGTTTCGTAGGATTCAAAGTCGCCGAACGAGACGCCTCGGAAGGCGGCGTAATGGCTCGGGCCGATCATCAGGATGCGTTTCGGTCTTCTCTGCTGGATCCACTTGTAGGCATGGGCCGCTGTGAACCCGGAGTAGGCGTACCCGGCATGAGGGACCACGACGGCGATCAGGCGGCCTGTCTCGGCCGGATCGGGCGCGGGGACCTTCTCCAGGGTCCCCTCCAGCAGGCGACGCAGCGCTTCCGGGTCTTTGGGGTACCAGGAGCCTGCGATAGGGGAGGGGTGCACGCCTCCCTGTCCCTGACGGGCGGGCGGCCCCTTCCCCCGCTCTCCTTCGCCTGTCCCATCCTGCTCGGAGCTGTTTCCTGCGGTGCAACAGCTGAGGAGGAAGATCAGGGCAAGAACGCTTGTTTTTCCAATCTCTCTGGTCATGTTTGCTCTTTCAAAACTCCTCGCGGGAAGTCCAGGAGTAGAGCGTTTTGGTAATCTCGCTATGTTGCCAGTGGGAGCTCGAGTTGCGCGGTGCTGTTCGGGGTTCCGTCGGAGATTTGTGCCGGGCGACTTTGTAGGGGGAGGGAGAGACGGAGCCCAAGCAAATCGGAGACGGAACCCCGAACAGC
>RCNG010001020.1_pt1 | contig 13627 bp, 12 predicted proteins | sample 2041371 | NCBI WGS metagenome assembly RCNG01 (sample SAMN09708227, study PRJNA481090) | Marine sediment metagenome, whole genome shotgun sequencing project. | biome: marine sediment; feature: ocean; material: sediment; isolation source: Sewage treatment plant 1 marine sediment (STP1) ... | reverse complement strand
CGGCCCCTGCGCTACTGCGGCGATACGCACGCGCCGACGCCTACCCGGGACTACGCGCCTTCGCTTCGCTCTCCATGGCGCGCAGCGTTGGATGTTCAGCATCTCGACCGCCATGGAAAAGGCCATGGCAAAGTAGATGTAGCCCTTCGGGATATGCATCTCCCATCCCTCACCGATCAGGACGACACCGACGAGAATCAGGAAGCTCAGGGCAAGCATCTTGATACTCGGGTGGGCATCGACGAACTCACCGATGCCCTTGGCGGCGAACATCATGACGCCAACGGCGATGACGATAGCGGTGACCATGACGCCCACTTCATCGACCATGCCAACGGCGGTAATGACGGAATCCAACGAGAAGACGATGTCGATGAAAATGATGTTATCGATCCCCAAGACGATTTCCAAAGCAGTCAGGGTGGCCAGGGCCACCCAAGCCTCGGAACTAGCGATCCACTCGAACATTGCAACCTCCTACTCTTAGCCAACAGGCGATTCGTCCTATTCGTGACGCAATTGTACGCATGGTCAGGCATTTGCAGGGAATGAGACGACACGGCAAAGGTTCGCAACGCGCAAAGGTTACGGGTGACCTCACTCTACGAACAGCGGTGAACCGACCAGTTACGGGCCAAGCGCCAGAGCCAACAACATTGCAATTCTAAAAAATATTTGATCGGGAACTACAACGAATTTAGCCTCTCAAATCATCGCTTTTTCGAATTGACATAGGGGAGGAAAAGAGTCAGGTGAACAACTCAGTGCGTGCGGCCTCGGTAATAGCAGAAACCGCGGGGTGCTTGATACGGCGCTCGAGGGAGATGCAATAGAAGCGCTCACGGATTTCCTCGGTGCGCCCGATGACCACCACCCCGTATTTGTCGAGCACATCCTGCTCCACTGCCGTGGGCGAAGTGAAGACGCCGACCCCACGCTCGCCGAATGCCTTCATCAGGGCGCGGTCTTCGAATTCCGCAACGACGATTGGCTGAACCCGATGACGTGTGAACCAGGTCTCAAGGTTACGGCGCAACATGCTGCCGCTGCCGGGCATCAACATACGCACACCGTCCAGACCGGCGGGAAATCCCGCCCGCAGCATCTCGGCCCGCTTCGGGACCGCGAAGAAGCTGACGCCCGATTCCCCGAGGGCGTGATTATAGGCACGAACACTGAACGCCGGATTGACGGGACTGTCGGCCAGAACGACATCCAGCTTATGTACGGAAAGATCCGCCAGCAGATCAGCAAGCGGCGCCTCATGGCAGATCAAGCGCACCGCTTCCGGCATCCTCAGAACGGGCTCCAGTACCCGATAGGCCAACAGCTTGGGCACCACCATCGCCACACCGACCTTCAACGTGATCGTCGAGCCGGTGGTATTGCCAGCAAGTACGTCCTGGAGCTCCAGACCCAGCTGGAACATTTCATCGGCGTAGGTGAACACCAAGTGTCCCGTTTCCGTCAGGACCAAGCCGCGGCCTTCTCGCGCGAACAGCTTGACCCCCATCTGCTCTTCGAGGTCACGCAACTGTCCGCTGATGGTCTGCGGCGTCAGATGCAACACCTCCGCAGCACGGGCGATCGAGCAGCCCTGACTGACCACAGACCAAAAATAGCGTAGATGCTTCAGGTTGAGCTTGAGATTGGACATGTTCGGGCGCTCTCGCAACCGCGCCTATTCGGCCTTCACTGGCGATACGAACCCAGCCGGCTTGATCGCAATGATCGATGCCTGTGTCGTCTGCAAGACGTCTTCGGCGGTGTTGCCGATGAAGAATCCGGGGATGCGACGATGCTCCAGAGTACCCATGACGACCAGATCCGCTTTCAACTCACTGCTCAAGGCTCTGATACTCTGTGCGGGGTCGCCCTTGACCAGATGGACTCCATCATCGTCTGTCGTCATGCCGTAAACGTCGAGCAAGGCACCGAGACGGTCGCGATGCCGCTCTCGAGTGTCTTCCAGCAGCGATTCCAACTCGGCGCTGGAGATCCCTGCCCTTCCACTGCGCAACCGTGATTCCCCATACAAGCTCCATACATGAATGACGGCCAGGTTTGCAGCCTCCTTCTTAGCCAGAGAGCTCGCCAGATCCAAGATCAACCGCCCCGAATCCAGGGATTCGGAATCCCCCGGATCGACTGCCGCCAATACGGTCTTATAAGGTACAGCGGCGTCTTGCCGGTCGATCCAGATCGGGCATGGACACTTGCGCAGCAGATGAAGTTCCGTGCTGCCTAAGGACCGTTTCGCAAAGCTGTCCGGCGGCCTCGCCGTCTTGATCACCAGATCGCAGCCGTTGTCGATCACGGCACGGATGACTTCGACGAAGGGTATGCCGCTAACAACTCGCTTGCGGATCGAGATGTCCTGATCGCGCAAGGATGCGACCAGAGTGTCCACCTCCGCCTCCCGGTCCTTGCGCAACAACTGATCGATATCGACATCCAAGCGCCTCAGGATCTCTTCCTGCGAATCGCCCTCGGGTACGACATCGAATACCGTCAGAGTGGCGTTGTTGGCACGGGCCAAAGTCACCGCTCGCGCCAAGGCGGAACAACCCTCGGTGGCTCCGTCGGCGAAATACAGAATATTCTTAAAGCGTCTCATGATTCACCTTAGCGTGATGCAGCCCTGTAAGCCCCCATTCGATGAATTCGCCCCCATCGGACGGGGGCGAAACCAAAGGGAGAACGGAATCTTTATCCAGTTCCTCTAAGGCCACCGGCATGAACGCCGTTCTCTGGAAGCATCGGGCCTGAGCAACTATATACGGCCATTTGAAGATAAAGTAAATTCGAGTGTTCAAGTCGAATAGCTCATATTCAATTATGCAACGCAACGCATCCTCCGAGCGACGCCCGCCACCGGGCAGATGCCTCGGGAACGTCATGGCACTACTCTTCCACGCTTGCTCGCGACCGCTCTTTCACTACGAATTGCCCGGATCTGACGCCCACGAGAGGTTCAAACGACTTGATTTAAAGGCTGAACGGTAATATCGTTATGCGTTCGTCCAACGCAGTAGTAGACATAGACAGCATGCGTATAGTCAATCCCGGCGGATGGATCGCTCTGACCGCTTCCATCATGAGCGCGCTGCTCTTGGTCGTCATCCTTTTTTGGGAGTTGCAGCAGCATTGGCCGGCATTCCTGGCATGGAAGGCCAACGCCGGCGTCCTACCGTTTTTTTTGGGTCTGACACTGCTCCCGCTCGTTGGTGTCCCGAGCACGCCGCTGTTCGTCCTTGCCGGAGTCACGTTCGGGCTCCAGACCGCTCTCGTCGGTTGCTCCCTGGCCATTGCCCTGAATCTGTTGCTGAGCTACTGGTTGGCGCGGCGCTGGATGCACAATTGGCTGACGCGTCTACTCGTCCGTTGGAACTTCAAACCGCCATCCGTCGGCGCCGATAACACATTGACGATCCTGCTTTTGGTCCGGACCACACCTGGGTTACCGTCCGCACTGAGGAACTACGCGGCCGCACTGATCGATGTGCCATTTCCCGTCTATTTGATCGTGTCTTGGACCACGACGCTGCTCTACGCGGTCGGGCTCATCGTGCTCGGAGATTCGTTAAGCAATGCCAGCCCGGCCGAAGCGGGGATTGCCGTCGCGCTGCTCGGTGCGGTCTTGGGCGGCATTCTATGGTTTCTCAAGTACCAGCAAAGAAACAGAAATCGTCGGGGGAGGCAGGTGTCGCCAGGTGAAGCGGACGAAATGTAAAGGGCATATTCAAGCGATCAAGATAATCTCGACTTCATCGATTCACCGGCCGATCACGCCAGCTCGATCCTCGGCCGTGGCGCGAATCCCCATAAGAAAATGGAAGTCGATAACCCCGGTCGGCTCGTCGCCCCGATCCCGCTGAAAGCGGCGAATGGCGGCACGGGTCAGAGGGCCGATCAGTCCGTCCACGGGTCCCGCGCCGTAACCCAGGTCGTTCAGATGGCGTTGGACCAAATAGGCCAGCGGGTTCGTCAGGGGCGGAGCGGCCAGGTGAATGGGTCCGTCCGACCCCTGTGCGCAGATCTTGAGTGGTAGTGGCTCAGCGACTCCCGGATGAGCAAAGACGAAGGGCTTGTCAGGATCGCAAATTTCTCCGACGCGCGGCATATCGTCCGGTTTAAAGTCACCGTGGAGATCTGCGGTCTCCAATTCGATCGGCTCATCTCCAGGACCCGGGATCTGCACCATCGGCTCGTCGGGGGTCGCTGTGAGGGCGGTTTCAGCGATCGGCCTTGGCGCGTCGGACAATCCTGGTACGGCAGATCGCAATGATGGTGTCTCTGGCTCTGGGATCTGCGATATCGGGTCCAGAGCCGGTTCTTTTGGCGCCGGCCCTATCGATGACAATGCCTGCGGCGCCGTCGCTTCCAGTGTTAGCTCCTGCGCCGCAAGCTGTTCCTGCATCACGTCTTCGGATGCCGAATCCTGTCGCACGAACGACTCGGCGCGAGGAGGCACGGCAGCCGCCAATTCGGCGGCGACTCGGGGCTGCTCTAACGGCTCGAGGTCTGGCGGCACCCACAGAGATGGTACGAGCAGCAGAGCGGTGACGAGGAGCAAGGCGGCGCCGGCATTCGGCCAGCTCCGTAGGCCGCGCTCGGGGTCCGCGGGCGCCGGCCCAATGGCCGCGACCGCGGCTCCGAGACCTGTCGTTCCTGTATGGCACAGGCGGCCCCACCAGCGGTCGAGCGTGCGCAGCGCAAATCCCAGTATGGCAAGGAGCGGCCGTACGAGCTCAATCAGGTCGCCGGGCGGCACCCGGTCCACCGCCGGGCGCAGCAGGTCGGGCTTGCGCCAGGCGACCAGCAAGACTGGTAATACGAGTACCAGGGCGATTCCGACGGGTAGCGCGTTGGTCGACCAGACAGCCTCGGAGCCCAGGAGCAGCGGAAACAGCAGGCTGAGCACGACCAGCCCTGCCCAGGCCGTGACGCCCGGGGCTTGGCCGGGGGAGGGGTGGGGCTCGGTACGCCAGATCACCCATAGGAAGCGTGCCATCAGCAACGCCGTGCCGGCGGTGCTCAGGGTCACCGCCGCAGTGAGCCAGGACCAGCCGGTGACCGCCAGCGCGGGTTTGATTCCGTCCTTGACCAGGGCTCCGCCGCTCAGCGGGACCCCGGCGAGCGAGAGCGCCAGTAACGTGATTCCTGCCAGCACCAGCCATTGGGCGCCGGCGCGATGGCGCAGCCCCACGCCCAGGAAGAGTCCGCCCTTCACCAACGCGTGGTGCGCTGCGTAGAGCGAGAGGGCCAGGATGCCGGCGGGGGCGATCGCCGGCTCCAACAGGATCAACCCGAGGGTCAGGGACATCAGTCCCATCTTGCTGACGCTGGAGTAGGCCAGGATCACCTTGGGATTGGATTGGACCAGACCGACTGGAATAGCAAAGAAGAGCGTCACCAGCCCGAGGAAGACGAGGAGCAGGCCCCACTCGGTCAGGGCAGCCTCGCCGACGGGTAGGAAGCGCAGCCAACCGAGTAAGGCCACCTTGATCATGGCACCGCTCAGGACCGCGCTCGCCGGCACCGGCGCCGCCGGGTGAGCCAGGGGTAGCCAGGCATGAAGGGGGACCAGGCCGGCCTTGATCGCCAGTCCGAAGAGCAACAGCGCGACGGCGAAGTCGCCGAGCCCGACGAGGTCGGCGCGGTCGGGGACCAGCGTACCCGCATGGCCGGCGATCAGCACCAGGGCGGCGAAGAGGGCCAGTTCGCCCACGACCGTCATGACCAGATAGACCTTGCCCGCGCGCAAGGCGGCTCTATCCCCCTCGTGCACGACCAGAGCGTAGGAGGCAAGCCCCATGAGGCTGAAGCCGGCGTAGAAGCTCACCAGGTCCAGACCGACGATGAGCCACAGGTTGCCGGCCATGGCGAGCAGGAAGAAGGTGCGGAAGCGCCCCGCGTGGGGTGCTGTGCGCATGCTCCCGGCCGCGTAGAGGCCAGCGGCGAGCCAAAGGATGGCGGTAAAGGCGAGAAAGATCCGGCCCGTGTCGTCCAATCCGAGCACGGTACCCAACAGGAGCCAGGGGATCTCCACCTGGTGCCCCGACGGCACCAGGGCCGCCGTGGCCAAAGCGGGCAGTGCCGCAACCGCCGGGACCCACCAGAAGCGGGCGGACGGGGCCAGCGCGGCGGCTGCCAACGGCACCAGCCAGGTTAGGATCAGCAGCAGGCTCATGGCCTCGTCTCCCTAGAAGACCCGGGCCGACGGCAGGACCAGCCCTAGCCGGTAGTCGAAGAACCCCGGGTCCACATCGAGCCGTGGCCAGACGACCCGCCGCGCTACGTCGATCCCGCCCGTGAAGGACTCGCGGAGAAAGAAGGGAATCAGCCGGATACCGCCAACGATGGAAAGTCGGGAGCTGCCGCCCTGAGACAGTCGGTCATAGGACCAAGCCGCAGCGATGACTGCCGGCAGCCCGATGATCCACGCTGAGGGATCGTTATGACCGGCCAGGGTGATCCAAAGGGCGGCGAAGACGACACCGGAGAATAACAGACGAGACACCGATACCCGTCGTCGGACAGGTTCGGCACTCGTTTCATCATCGCTCGGAGGTGAGGTCGGTGGCATAGATGCTCCTGGTTCGTAAAGGCCGTGGCGGAATTCATTATGCCACGTTTTCGAGAATCGATCCGTGATCGAAGGTCTCTGGCGGCAGCCGCACGCTTGTAAAACATCTGTCCAGCTCCAACTTACATTGAATAGAAATCAATTCGCAACCTAATGATGCAACACCATGGCCACGAACATCAGACGCAACCTGCTGACCGGAGCCGTTACCGCCATTCCGATCATGGTAACCGTCTTTATATTCGGCTTTTTCCTGGAACTGCTGTCCAACATCGGCCGGCTCAAGGTTGTCCTCCTGGCCAATGCGGTGCGCCCCATATTCCCGGACCTCGCGGGCTGGTTGCTCGACGTGCCCTGGCTTTCCTCTGCAATCGCCATCGCGCTCACCCTCGCCATGCTCTATGTGCTCGGCTGGTCAATGACACGCCTGATGGGCCGCCAGATACTCCTCATGGTTGAGCACGGTCTCAAGCGCATCCCGCTGGTGACTACCGTCTACGGGGCGACGAAGAAGCTCATCGACGCATTCCGTAAGGAGGGCGGTCCGGCACAGAAGGTCGTGCTGATTGAGTTCCCCCACGCCCGGATGAAGGCCGTCGGACTGGTGACCCGCAACTTTATCGACGTGGACACGGGAGAGGACCTCGCCGCGGTCTACGTGCCGACGGCACCCAACCCAACCGGCGGCTATCTCGAGATTGTCCCGGTCGACGAGCTGGTGGTGCTGGACTGGACGGTTGACGAGGCAATGGCTTTCGTGCTCTCCGGCGGGACGACGGGGCCCGAGCGCATCCGTTTCAGCCGGCGGCGCGGCCAGTCTTTCACGCCGACTTCGACAATGCACCCGGAGAATTCAATGCCCGAGCCGTTGTACGCTGAGCCCGAGGTTGCAAAGCAACCCGTGCCGGAGGGGGTAGGCTAGACATGGCAGCGATCAGGTGACCAACGACGCAATCCCACAACCGCTCCGAAGTGCCGATACTGGTATCGAGGTAGCGATCACGCAACTTTCGACCAAAGCGGAAATTCATCATGAGTACTCATGCAAACACTGCGACCGATAACGACAAAATGGCTGAACCCTCGGCAAAAACGGTGGCTGTCTCCCGAACCGGAAAACGCTGGAAGCGGCTCACCCTCGCCAGTGTCGTGGTCTGTGCACTGGCCGTATTGGGGATCGGTGTGTATTGGTCTATGCAGCCCGCCTCCTTCGATGTCAAGGCCGTCGCGCTCGAGCGCATCGATGGCGACGAGTCGCGCCTGGTTCCAGGGGCGGTGGCCGCGTCCGCAGTCGGTCAAGTGGCGCGCACCCTGCTCGAAAAACCCGGCGGTTATCTGCACAACGACCTTTCCATACCCGGGATCTACCTGGACAACATGCCTAGCTGGGAATACGGCGTGCTGAAGGAGGTCCGCGATTCGCTCCGTGCCCTGCGTAACGACTTCAGCCGGTCCCAGACCCAATCGGTGGAGAATCTCGATCTGCGCAAGGCTGAGGAATTCCTGAACTACGACGTTGAATCCTGGGTCCTGCCCTCCACCGAGTCGGAGTTCAGTGACGGGATCCGAGCGCTCGATCGCTACTATGAGAAACTGATAACAGGCGAGGATCAGTCCGCGCGATTTTTCTCCCGTGCCGACAACCTGGCCGCCTACATGGCCGTTGTCGGGAAGCGACTGGGCAGCTACGCGCAGCGGCTGAGTGCCAGCGTCGGCGATTCCGAGCTCACCGCCGCCCTGGTGACCGAATCTCAGGAACCTGCGCCTGCCGGTGAAGTGGCCAGCGCACGGGCCAGAACCCCCTGGTTGGAGATCGACGATATCTTCTACGAGGCGCGCGGCTACGCCTGGGCGCTGCTGCACATGTTCAAGGCGTTGGCAATCGAGTTCGAGCCCGTGTTGGATGACAAGAACGCCGAGCTGTCCATGCAACAGATCATTCTCGACCTGGAGGAAGCAACTAAGCGGATGTGGAGTCCCATGATTCTCAACGGGAGGGGTTTCGGCTTCGTCTCCAATCACTCCCTGGTCTTGGCCTCTTACCTGTCCCGCGCCAACGCCGCGGTGATCGATCTTCGCATCCTGCTGCAGGAAGGTTGATCCTTCCCGCAAAGGGGAGTCGAATGGGGTCGAATGGCCGCTCGAAGCCACGAGGCTGTCGCAAAGAGCGATTGGAAATGGAGTTCGAGCGGTCAACCATGTTTTTGATCATTGGCGAGTCCGCCAGCACACCGCAGGCGAACGAGATCCTGGACGTGAAGCCTGCAAAGCCGATTGAGTCGATAAGCCGCGACGCATGAGATGAAGTGAGGCTTATGCGGTCGAAATTGCTGGACATGCACTGCAACAAGAGGTTCTTCAGTAACACTTGGTATGGAATGGTGGTCGGCATTCGTCATCATAGGGTGCGGCATGGGTTTGGCCGCCATCGGGGTACTTGCGGTGGCGGCATGGCGTATCCAGGGGGTCTTTCGATGGCATCGCGACATCGAGAAAGAGATGGAGCAGCTGAAGATAGAGGTGGAAGCCGCGACACCAGCTCGAAAACGCGCCATAGAAGTCATACTCGCCCGCTGCGACAAGGCGCTTTGCTCCCTCTCTCCGGAAGTCGGTGATCTAGAAGAACTGCGGTCTTATATCAGTGACATCGCCGCCTGCTTCTTTCCGGATGCCAGGTATCCCGAACGCCAGGTCTCCCTGGGAAGCGTGGTACGCAGCCTGACGGCATCCCTGTCTCGCTTCGACCGAATTCTTCGGCGCCCAGGTCTAGGCCGGGTCAAGCGTTTGAGGATACGCCAGATCCATGCCTTGTACTCTTGGTCGGCGGATCTCATGCGGCGCCCATTCTTCAAATGGTATGTATCGCACCGGAGACTCATAAAACGAATATCGCACATGCGATTCGTCATTTTTCCCGATCCCTTCTCCTTGTTGTTCTTTCTCTCCCAGCGACTGGTGACTCTCGTAATACTGAGAAACCTATTGGCGGATTTCGCTCTTTTCGTGGGGAAGCTGGCCCTGAATGCCTACGATTGCAGCCGCGAGACGACCATTGGCGAAAGCGACGAGATCATGGATGCGACCCTGGAAGACTTGTCGCAAATGGATGATGCCTCCACCATACCTTGTGATTCCCGCATTCTGGAGATACGCAAGAAACTATTGAGCTTTCCCGCCGTGATGTTTTCGACCCCTAGCTGGGCGGACTGGAAGAAAGCCGTCCGGAAGTCCGCTGCGATCATCGCCCGAAATCACTTTCCCGATGCCGACAATCCGTTGGCGGAGGCAGCCATCGGTCCGCTGCTGCAGAGAATCCGGTGGCGGCTGGATATCATCGCGAAAGGCGAAGACACTCGTGTGCTGCGTTACGTCTATAATCTCCGTCTGGAAACCCTGTTTCAAGCCAAGGACGTGACCGATTTGGTACTGCCTGACAAAGTCCGGCGCTTTGTCCGCTATGGCTTCAGGGCTTATGGCTGGCTCAAATGGCCGTGGAAGTTGTACCGTTGGAGTAAGCGAACCTCGTTACCCGGCATTGCCGTGAATCTGGGATGGACCTGCGGTAAAAAGTCCATCGTCGCATTCTTCTACGGCAGAGCCTTCGATCAGTTATGCGAAGAACTTGATTGCGTCTACAAGCTCTCGAAGCAAACAATCGCACCCCGAGGCGACGGATTCCGGCCGTATACTAAGATGTTCAGCCTTGACTAAAGGTCTACGAGTAGTGTTCCAGATCTGTTGGAGGCATCACTCAATTTTTTTTTGAATGGTGGCATAAACTCCACCCATAGAGCTGGAACACTACCGGTGGTCGGAATCGATCGCCGGGTGCTTCACGGCGTCTTATCAAGGCGTGAGCCCGGTGTGTGGAAACTTTCACGCCAAGCTCTGAGGGGAGGTGTTAGCTGTAAGCCTCGCCCCTTACCCACCTACCCGCCACGCACTTTGCGCTTCCCTGACGAGCAGCGTCAGACTTTGCGTCGATCAACGGTGCAGGTCCACCTCGCCCCGCGGCCACGGCTCGAAGGGCCAAGGTGCGTCATCTGAAGCGAAGGTGCAATAGCGCCACATCGCGTGCATGTATTCGGAAAGCATCGCGCCCAAGCGCTGCATGCCGGGGTGCGGTTGCTTGCGCCAGGCAAACCAGACGAACTGGGCCACGGTCACGACCTTTGCGACGAGCTCTATTACGAAGTAACAGATGGCCACAACGACAACGCGCAGCAGACGTAATCCGAGCGTTCCGCTACCACTTGGCGCATTCTCGTTGGCGCCTGTCGGCGGAATGCGCCGGGGCTGGTTGATATCTTGCCCCTGATACCCGCCACCGTTCTCTGCAGCAGCGTTGCCCAAGGGCTCGGAAAGATTGGCATTCATTGGATGCTCCTCAAGAGGTTTTGTGAATCGGCTTATCAACACACAGTCGACTTCGACTTAGGTCTGCTCAGCGTGCGCGCGAGAAGGTATCTGCGGCCTCCGTCGGTGCACTACAGTCAGGGCTCCCTTCTGTTCGAGCACAGCTCGGATACACCAGATGGCCGCAAGGCTCAATGCGGTCAGCTTGAGGACCCCGAGGGATACTGGGATAGCGAAAAACATTAGTTCCGGTATGCTCATGTCAGTTTTCTCATCGCAGGTGGACGATCGGTATGTGAGTCTCGATCGATTTGAGACTTACGGGTATAGATGCGGTCGGAATAATCAAAATACTATCGAATAATTGGTACAAAAAGATCGAATATTTCGAATTGTTAAAAACCCGGGATCTATTCGAATTATGCGACTAAAATGGAGTTATTAATCGAATATCAGTCCATTGACCTTAAGCCAAATTTCGGGAGTTACAGTACCGGTGCGAGCAGACGCGCCATGCTTGCGCCGATGCGCGTGAGTAAGGGAAGATGGCTTACGTCCGTTTTGCCGATCTCGTCACACCGGGCGAAATCCCGCTCCAGCATATCGGCGATCTCGGCCGCAAACCCCGTATCGGCGAAGACGAGAGCGATCTCGAAGTTCAGTCGGAACGAGCGGTTGTCGAGGTTGGCGGTACCGATCGTCCCCACGTCGTCCATCAGCATGACCTTCTGGTGCAGAAATCCGGCCCGATAACGAAACAAGCGTATGCCCACCCGACGAGTCTCGGGAATGTAAGCGAAGCTAGCCAGGTGCACCAGCCGGTTGTCCGCCTTTGCCGGGAGCATGATGCGCACGTCCACTCCGCGCATCGCCGCAAGCTGAAGAGCGGCGACCACCGCCTCGTCGGGGACGAAATAGGGACTGGTGATCCACAGTCGTTTCTGTGCGCTGTTGATGGCATGGAGAAAGAACAGGCTGCAGGTCTCGTTCTCGTCGGCGGGTCCGGACGGCAGGACCAGCACAGGCACCTTGCCCGGCGGGTCCAGGGGTACGCTCCAGTCGAGGACCGGCAACCGCTCCGTCGCCCAATACCAATCCTCCAGAAAGGCAAGCTGAACCGCCAGCGCAGCCGGTCCGCAGACCTCCGCATGGGTATCGCGCCAGGGGCTGAGCTCGGGATCGAGACCCAGGTACTCGTTGCCCACGTTGTGCCCGCCGACGTAGGCGGTATGGCCGTCCACGACCAGTATCTTGCGGTGGTTGCAGAAGTTCACCTGTAACCGCCGCATGGGGCTTCGGGTGCTGACGAAGGGGGCCACCTCGGCCCCGGCCTCGGTCAACGAGGTCAGATAGCGTCTGGATAGGCCCTGGCTGCCGATCCTGTCATAGAGCATATAGACCCGGACACCCTCGGAGAGCTTGGCCACCAGCCGGTCGCGCAAGGCCCGTCCGAGGCCATCGTCGCGCAGGATGTAGAACTCCACCAGGAGATAATCACAGGCCGAATCGATACCGGCAAAGATGGCATCGAAGGTTGCGTGGCCATTCACCAGGAGCCGTGACCGGTTGTGGGCGAGGAAGGGCATCCCGGCAAGCTGTTCAATGGCCCGGATTTGAGGCGAGAGATCGGGAAACCGTGCGAGCTTGTCCCGCGGCAGGCTGACGCCGATCACGGCGGCGAGACGCTGGATGTCCGCATCTCCGCGCCGCCGGGCCGCCACATAACCGCGGAAGCGCCGTCCGCCGAAGACGCCGTACAGAGGCAAAGCGAGCCAGGGAAAGGCGACGAGACCGATGGCCCAGGCCGCCGCTCCTTGGGAGGTGCGTGCCGTCATGATCGCGCGCAGGGCCACGGCAACGCCGAGAAGCTCGACGGAGGCGTAGACGACGGCAACGATCGTGAGCGAATCCGAAGCGGACACCGGCACCTCCGCACTGGGTGGGTGAGTATAGCCCGAGCCTGAATCGCAGCCTGTGCGTCCTCAGCTCGACAGAGAATAGACGAGCCCTGCCGCCGCACAGACGCCGATCACCGGGATGATCCCGACCTTGTAACGCCAAAGCGCGACGAAGGCGGCGGCGCTGATCAGCAGCGAGAACCACTCGAAGCGGCCCGACAGAGGCGCGCTCTCGGTTCCCTCCGACCACAGCACATTCCATGCGAAGAAGAGCGCCAGGTTGAGTATAACACCCACCACTGCCGCCGTGATGCCGGTCAGGGGCGCGGTGAGCTTAACATCGTGGCGCGTCGCCTCGACAGCCGGACCGCCCACCAGGATGAACAGGAACGAGGGCAGGAAGGTGAAGAAGGTGGCCACGGTGGCTCCGACGGCACCCGCCAGCACCAGGCTCTCGGGTCCGAAAAGCTCCTTGGTCCAACCGCCAACGAAGCCAACGAAGCCAACGAAGGCCACCACCATGATCAGCGGCCCCGGGGTGGTCTCCCACCCGAAAGCGAGATAGAGCAGACCCGCAACCAGCGTCCAAACCCCGAGTCCGAAGGAAATATGAACAGCGGTGGAGCGCCAGCTGAAGCTTGCCCACGCCGGCGGCGGGGTGTGGTCGTCGATACAAGACCGTACTCTATCGGGTAGTACAAGCGCACTTCGAGACCTATCTGTGCCGGTGCGGCGAAGGCAACTGGGATGGCACTGCGGTGCCGGCCCACGTCGAGCGGGAGTT
>RCNG010001017.1_pt1 | contig 13632 bp, 12 predicted proteins | sample 2041371 | NCBI WGS metagenome assembly RCNG01 (sample SAMN09708227, study PRJNA481090) | Marine sediment metagenome, whole genome shotgun sequencing project. | biome: marine sediment; feature: ocean; material: sediment; isolation source: Sewage treatment plant 1 marine sediment (STP1) ... | reverse complement strand
CGACCACGGGCAACTTGTCGTCGGCTACTACATTCACGATCGCGACCAGGCATACGCCGAGAATCCCACGATCTACCTTACCAGGCACTGGAAGATCAGCGACGGAAAGCTGGTTTCGGTCGAAGACTACTAAGACGTTCCAGCTCAACTACAGCGCGCTCCTGCGTGCGATGACGTCGCCATTCGTGACTCAGCCATTCAAATGATAATCATTCGCATTACTATGCGGAATAGACCGATCTACGGATTGGTCTGTTCAGGTTGCATTCATTGATCCCAAGTTAACGTATCGCCTGATGAAACATGTGTCTTTGGCCCTTTAGCCATAAGGAACGCGAAATGAAAAACAGCGTCAATCCAGTAACCAAATCTCTCTGCATCGCGGTAATCACGCTAATAAGTGCTCAAAGTAGCATCGCGAGTACGCCTACCATCCGTCTGTTTCCAACAACTGTTGTTGAGGATCTCCGGCAAACGGGAAACGTCGCGCGCGATATGGAGACCGGTCTGCAGGAAGTCATTGGGAGGCTCGATCAACAACAGGAGCTTTATCAGGAAAGCAAATGCGATGGCGCCGAAAATGATCCTGGCTGCCAGCGATTGGCGCGTCAGATTGGTGCCACATATCTCGAGATGCTGACCATTATGGAAGAGCGACTGCCCGATATGGAACACACCGTCAACAACACGAAGAACAGTCTCGAAAACGGACTGCGTAATGAACTCGGCAAGAAAATGACTCCCTGGATGCTGCAGGAAACCCTGATCGGGAGCAAAGCCACTGAGACCCAGTCGCAAAGCGCACCGACACTTCGTGGCAGATCCGGAATGCGCTTAAGTGAACGATTCAATCAGTATTACAAACTGGTCGCTACGTCCGGTGCCAAAGGTGACCAGTCGCTTGCGGTACTGGCATCGGACATATACCTCGACATGGAGGAGACCAGCTTGCTGATTCAGCGTACGCGTCAGGAAATCGCGCGCGCCACATTGATGGAGCAGCTGAATCAGTCATTCGGAATAATTACCCCTGAAATGATTGAAGTCGTCGGTGGCGTCAAGAGCATTCTATTTGGGGACGAGGAAGCCCAGGCACTCATAGCGGGCCCTCCACCGGGAAATATTGAGCAAGCATACCGCAGCCCACTCGAGCAATAAGGAGAACTGACCGTGAAATCCAGATCAAGCAAAAAACCGTTGCTCATCGTTGGGCCGCTTTTATCAATCTCACTCTTCCTGGTCTCCTGTGCTTCGACAGCACCGACTTGCGGAAGTCCGCAGTCACGCAATTTGAGCTCAGCTATCGACGATGTGCAGACTTCCTTGAATAATGGCTGTCAGGCCCACTTTGATCGCTACTACGATGAGTTGTTGACGATCGCAGAAGGCGATCCAAAGCCCGAGAACAAACGCGAGTTCAGCGAATTCCTCGTCTGGTCATCCGAGAAGGGATTGTTAAGCACTCGCCAGGCTGAGGATTACTACAACCGCTACTTCAACGTGAAATTCATGTCGATGCGCGGCGATTACAACAACTGCTCGCATACCTGCCCGAACAAGAAGAAAGTCCTGTTCGACATGGAACGAGAGTTGACCGACAAGGAGCGTGGGCTACTAAACATCAGTCGCGATGCTGACGGCTATTATCGTGCTGATCGGCTTTACCAGGAAGTGGAACTGGTCCTTGAGGCAACCTGTACGGCCTGCGCGGCCGGTCGATAGTCGGGGCCCCAGGGAGTCACGCTATGCGTCGAGGTCAGGTTTTCTTTCGCGGCCTCATGGCTGGAGCGCTCGGTACCTTCGTGGGTACCTCAGCAGCGCTTTACACATTAAGTCGTTTGGGCTGGATACACTTCGTTGACACACCGAACAGTACCCCAAGTGACTGGCTGCACTGGGCCTACATCAATCTAGGCTCATCAATTCCTGTATTCGCGGCGCTCTTGCTTGCCTATTTCATCACACTCGGTCGACTCCGCGATGCCCTGCGTCACGGCCGCCCCATCACACAAATTGTCCATTTCGATCATCTGACAGACATCTGGACAACATTGTTTTTCGGTGCCGGCGTCATCTGGACGGCGATTGGCATGCGCAGCGCGTTGATATTCGCACTAGGCGATCGTGCGGCAGCCATGGAGCAGGGCGCATTCGTTATGCTCGAACGCATGGTTGACGGTGGCATTTTGCTCGCTCTGTCCACGACTATATTCGGCGGGGTCGGTGGCTATCTAATGCGGGTTTACAAAATCGTAACTCTCGGTACCGAGTTGCAACAGCAATACGATAAAGCGGCGCGCGCCGATACCTCACAGATGCGTAGCAGCCTGCAGCGAATCGAAGAGCATCTGGCCGGCTCATGACACGTTCTCTACTTGCCTATCCTCACAATCGCGGCGCCGACGCGGACATTGGCGGTGCAGCTGACCTGCAAACGGACGTCATGCGTTTTATGGCTATCCTGTCACTTTGCCTTGTTGCGATTTTCGCTCTGGTTCAAAGCATGCCGATGGCGCCGCCAGGAGAGCCCGTTCCTACTTTAGTTCCCGACGCCGTTTCCGAGCCGGCAATCGAAAAGGCGCAAATCGCGGCTCCAGCGCCAATACCCGAATCACCACCTGAACCAAAGGTCGAAGTGATAAGCGAAAAAAGTGCCGAGCCGGTAGTCCTGACCCGCCCAAAGTGGAAGCCTGAACCTGCATCGAAAGCAACGCCGATCGCTGAAGCCGCAGCTGAACCGATCGCAACACCAGTCCAAGAGTCTGAAGGCTTCATATTGCGATTCGAGTCCGACGCGGCACTCATGCGTCTGGTTGCCGCCAGTCAGGTTGGCGTATACGCCATCGGAGATGAACGGGCCCAGCGCATGAAAGTGAGTGAATCACGAATCAGCTTTTGGGATGCCTCCATTCCCAACAGTTTTCACGAAATGGAGGTATCTACCGTCCCGTTGCCAGTCGTCGATGCGTTGGCGCGCACCGGAGTCGATACCGACAGGATCAATTGGGGCGTCACTTTGCCCGGCAAGTTGAAGGGCCAGCTTGATGAACTGATGCAGAATCATCGAGGTGGTTCGTTGGTGATAGAAACTAACGGCAGCATACGACTGGAGGCACTATGACTCGTCGAATACTGATAATTCTTACCGTCATCCTCGCTCAAGTATTTCCGACGGCCGCCCAGTCCCGCGAAAACAATCTGGACCAATGGCTGGACCGCGAACTCGTTCCATATGTGAAGCAGCAACTTGCAGTGCACCCACGATTCAAGAACGAAACTGTCATGTTTGTCGTATTACAGGACAATGCTCCGGCGTCCGTTAGCAACGATCTCGCATTGTCACTGCGCGATCGCCTGCTAGAGGCGGCCATTGATTCGGCGGACGTATCAATCGGCTGGCAGCAAGGGCAGAGTGGCAATTCGCTTGAATCACGACCTGACGACTGTTTGCACGACAACGTGCACTACTACGTCGGTCTTGATCTGAGCCAGAAGCTGGATAGTAGTTATTCGGTTACCATCCGGGCGCTCGACCTGGAAGACCGTACCTGGGTGACGGGCTTTGGCAAGCAGTGGCATGGACGCCTCAGCAGCATCCAGCGTCAAGCGATGCGGCAGCAACGTGTTGACGAGACGTTTCTAGGCGCACGCGATGTGCCGTTTACGCTGGATCAGACCGACTTGCTTGCATCGCACCTGGCGCACCAATTGTCCTGCACGCTAAAACAGCAGATGGATGAAGAGTACGTTGTTACCACAAACAAGAACGCATCAGCCGGCGATGGCCTGGACGGTACGGTTGAACTGATCGGTAATAATCTCGCCAATCGACAGGCACTGAAACTCACCAGCGATGCGGACAAGACCAATGCGGTGCTCAGTGGCAAAGCGCATCAAATTCACGACTCCCTTTATCAGTACTGGCTGACCGTAACGCCCGACTCTGATTCCGATAATCTGGCCGCGCTGAGTGTCAGTGCTTATATCGTTCTTCCCGGCGTCAGACCCGTGCCAGTCGTTGCGACGCATGTTGCTGATCCAGGAAAACCGACATCGCACGCTCTATCGATCCCCAGCGCAGGCAAAGGTGGGCTAATCGGACCGTTGCAAATTTCCGCCCCGTTATCCGGTGCCGAATGCTTATGGCCATGCTCCATGCTGCAAACTCGCGCGAATACGGACGCGATTGTATTTTTTCTTGAACATCAGGCGAATCACGGCTTGGTTCGCCTGTCCGGAGAAAGCTGCCGCAAACGCACAGCCGCACGGTTTGCTCGCAATGGCGATATCTTAAATGTACCAATCGCCAGGACGACAACCGACAAGAATAACTGGGTAGAGACTTACGATTGGGAGATGGACACAACGATGGACACGTTTTTCGCGGTGGTGGCCAACGACGATGTCGTTGCCCGCCGTCTGGCTGGTCACATCAATAGCTTGCCGATACGATGCTCAACATCAATGCGACCGGGGCTCAAAGACCACGCATTACGAGACTGGCTTACCGAGTTTGCGTCCATTACATCACAATCGCCGGAGCATATTGACTGGCGATCCATTCGTGTTCGGGACATTACTTAGGAGAACCTGATGGTGCGTATTGTCGGCATTTTGTGTGGGTCCGCTATTTCGGTCTCGTTCCTGATTATGGCCCTTGGCATACCGGAATTTGCGCCCGAGCCAGATCCGGTCATTGAGTCAGAGCAGATACCAGAATCGTCAACGACCATCGAATCCGCTGTTGAAGTCATCGCCGAACCTGCTATTGAAACCATCAGAGAACCAGTCATCGATCCAGTCATCGATGCAGTCGTCGAACCGGTGGCCGAGATGGCTGTGGAAAATCAGGCTCCGCCACAAGCTCCGGCCGAACACTGGTACGCTTTCTGGAGCCCGTTTCGCAGCGAACTGGCGGCCAATGGTTTCGTATCGCAACTGCAGCGAACGACAGGCATGGATTACCGGGTGGTTCGACTGAAACCCGGCGTTTACGAAGTCGCCTTTGCGTATGAAGGCGAAAACGATATCGAAACAAAACTGGCGGCGATTTCCGCGGCGACCGGTCTGGAGATGCCCGATGGATGACAATCGGCGGCCAATCCGCAGACTGGGTGTCGTCATCATGGGGTTCGCGATGGCGTTGCTCGCCCTGACAGCAGACGCGCTCACGCGTCACGATGAACTCGATGCATCATGGCGCAACTATGCGTCCAACCAGTCAGCGCTGTCGCCAGCCTATACATTCCCTCATGCAACCTGCTTTCGGGTCGCCGCTCTTGAGCACGATCTACCCGAATCACTGTTACTGGCTGTTGCGCGTGGCGAAAGTGACTTCAATGAAACTGCCCGGTCCCGCGCCAACGCACATGGAGTCATGCAGATACTCTGGCCCGGAACGGCAAAGCACCTCGGGATACATCGACTCAGCGATCTTTACGAGCCATGCACCAATATCGATGCCGGCACGCGCTATCTCAAAGAGCTCTTGAAAACATACGATGGCAACCTGCATCTTGCTTTGGCTGCCTATAACTACGGGCCCGGCAGAATTTCGAAGAGTGGCGATGGGATTCCGAGTGGTGCCGTATGGTATTCCGGTTACATATACCGGCATCTGAATTACGTACTTGGAAGCGGCTCAATCCGAAAACCATCCGCCGATACGCTGTACTCCGATATTGGCCAATCGACACTCTTGACCTTTGGAGAGCCCTATCGGGCCGAGGCTTTCATCGAGCGAATGGAGAGACAAACACCGGAGTTAAGTCTCGACTGGTTCCGCCGCGGCACGGGCGAGTTTGAGGTTGTGATGACCTATGCGGACCGGGAAGAATTTGATCGCAGCGCACGACAACTGGCCGCATCCGGGTTTCGCCTCGACTAGAAGATCGGCCGGCCGATCTGATTTAGTGGTGGGTTTTCTTCTCTCGTTCTGCTTTGAGTTCTTTCAGAAGCTTCAGGCCTTTCTTCCGTTGCTTGGAGATGACCTTTAGCCGTGATTCTATCTCCTGCCGGTTTTCCTCGTTATCTTCACTTTCCAGTTGCTCCGCGAATTTCCGTTTTTCATCGCGAAGCGACTTCAGAACTTTTTTAAGTGACGAATACTTTTCCAGCTGCGCATGGCGTTCCGCGCTGAGAATGTCTTTAAGTTTGGCGAGCATTTTTTCAGCTTTCATCGCGGTACCTCCCGATCCTCGTCATCAATCATTTCGGCGATTTCCTCTTCGCCCAGCGCAATACTTCTTATCGCGGCCATGTCATCCGCATCAGATGCCGAGAAAAGGACCGAGCCGGCTTTCACCAGGTCCCAGCATATTTCCCGACAATACGAAATATCGTTCATCAACGAGGTTGCGGTTTGCACGTTGATTCTCTCCTTTCTAATTAGCTCATCCAGACCCTGTCCGAACTTTCTGGTCTTTTCTTCTATATCAAGTTTGAGATGGTCCAGCGGCAAAACCGATTTTGATACATCTTCGTTGTTTCGGGCATTCTCAATATCCCGTAATACCGTAATAATCAAGCGCCTTAGTCGATCGTACTCTTTCTTGGTGTATTGATCGTCCGATTGCATGATTCGCGTCAGATTCTTTCGGAGGTGTTTGACCCCTTTAACCGCCTCAATCACGTGCTGGCCCGATCGTCGAATCGTGTTCATTTCTTCCTTTAGTTTGCCTTTGGAATAGCCGCCCCGGCTGTTGATGACATACTCGACAATCGAACCGTACAAGGCTTTCAGTTTTTTCTCATACAGTTCATCGATATCTTCATCGACGATGTCGGTTGATTTTTTGACAACTCGCTTAACCTTATCCTCGGACTCGAGAACGTCGCGGCGGACGCTAAGCCCGTCGATGATAACTCCGGCTGCCAGATCGTATAGACGAATGCTTTCCTTTCGCACCGCTTCCACAGCTGCATCGCGAATGTCTCCTGATGCACCACTCAAATAGATGGGGCGCTCAATCTCCACTTCACCTGCGACGATTGTTCTCTCAAGAAATGCCACCAGAGGCTTCAAGAGCGGTAGCATCACCACAATACCCATCAGATTAAACAGGCTATGAAAGACAGCGAGCTGTAGCGTGTGATTGTCACTCGCGATGCCAAGGTGGCCGCTGATCCACTCCACGGCATACATCAATTGGTAAATTCCGCCGATCGCTAGTAGGCCGGTCACCATATTGAAAGCCAAATGTGCCATGGCCAGGCGCTTGCCGTTGGTGCTTGCTCCCAACGAACCTATGATCGCCGTGACCGTCGTACCTACGTTGGAACCAATCGCCAGCGCCAGTGCGTTTTCATAACTGATTTGTTGTGAGGCGAGGGCGGCCAGAATTAGCACCAAAGTTGCGTGGCTGGACTGCATTACGACCGTAGCGACTATGCCGATACCGGCAAACACCAAAACACCGGGGTAGCCTGTCATCGCATACTCAGCGAGATCGATGGATTGACCGACGGCGTCAAACCCTTCCTTCATGTAGTGAATGCCGAGGAACAGGAAGCCGAGACCGGCGAGTACGTAGCCGCTGCCCTTCAGACTCTTGGCTTGTTGGAACACCAAGATGATGCCGAACACGAGCATAGGCATCGCATAGGCAGACAGGTTAACCTTCAGACCAAATCCGGCGACAAGCCACGCGCCCGTCGTCGTTCCGAGATTGGCGCCGAAAATAATGCCGATACCGGACGTCAGTTCCAGCAAACCGGCACTAAGAAACGAAATCGTAATAACGGAGACCAGCGAACTTGATTGCATGATCGAGGTGGCCAGCACACCAAAGGACATGCTCTTCCACAGTCTGTTCGTGGACACCTTCAGGATCCTCTCGAGCGCGCCGGCTGTGAAGGTCTTGAATCCCTCTTCGAGCGAAAGCATCCCGAATAGAAAAATTGCCACGCCTGCGGTGATCGTCTTGAATTCTTCGCTAACCGCGAATCCATACGCCAGCAGAATGAAAATTGCGGGCAAAAAAGTTTTTCGTAACATTGATTTAAACCATTTTGACGGCGTTTTCTAAGGCAGCAGCATGCCGCGGATCGTAAAGTACAGTAACGCGGCCATCGCTCCGGAAATCGGTACCGTAATCAACCAGGCAGTAACGATCTTCATCAAATGTGAACGCTTTACCAGTTCATGTCGATATACACTTTGTAGTCTCTTGCGTTCTTTTTTGCTTAGCTGTGTCTTTCCCGTGTGGGCTTTCAGTTGCTTCAACATCCGGGCTTTTTCGTCAATGGAGGCTAACTTGAATTCGGCCAGGTAGTGTTCGACGTCTTTCTCGTCTTGTCCGTGATAATGGTGCTGAATATCGATCACCATCTTCGTATACGTCGTTTTTAGATACTCGCGAAGGAATCCAACACCGAACACACCGCCGACGGCAACATGGGTCGAGCTGACGGGAAGTCCGAGATTGGTTGCGATGATTACCGTGATAGCAGCCGACAGGGCTATACAAAACGCACGCATCTGGTCGAGCTCGGTTATTTCCGTACCCACCGTTCGAATCAATTTGGGCCCATACAGGGCCAGCCCGATTGCAATTCCGATGGCTCCGACCATCATCACCCAAATTGGAATGGCCGACTTGCTGCTTATGGAGCCCTGGACAATTGCATCGTTGATCGCGGCGAGTGGTCCTACGGCGTTTGCAACGTCATTGGCACCGTGAGCAAAGCTCAAAAGTGCGGCTGCGAAGATCAGCGGCACGATAAAGAGCCGATTCACTCCCGCCTTATCATTGGATATGAGTGCGACCCTTCTTCGAATGACCGGCCGGATGACAAAATAGGTCAAGACACCGAATGCTGCACCAAGTCCCAGCGCGGTTTGAAAATCCATGGGAAAGATTTTCTTCAGTCCTTTGAGGCAGAGGTAGGTTGAGAATGCCCAGGCCATAACGGCGATCAATATTGGAACTATTTGCCCTGCCGACGCCGCCATTTTATCGCCCTTATAGGTGACGGTACGTTTGATAAAGTAGAGGAAACCAGCGGCAATGATGCCGCCCATCGCTGGTGAGATGATCCAGCTGGCAGCAATTTGTCCCAGCCTTCCCCAGTTGGCGATCTCCATGCCGCCTGCAGCGATACCAGCCCCCAGAACACCACCGACAATTGAATGTGTTGTAGAGACAGGTGCTCCGACGGCCGTCGCTATATTCAACCAGATCGCACCCGCCAGCAATGCTGCCATCATCAGCCAGATAAACACATCCGGGTCACTGATCATCGCCGGATCGATGATTCCCTTTTTGATAGTACTGACGACATCACCGCCGGCGAGCAATGCGCCGGATGCCTCAAAGATCACGGCTATGATGATTGCGCCGGTCAGCGTTATCGCTTTTGAACCCACAGCCGGCCCGACATTGTTGGCCACATCGTTTGCACCGATATTGATAGCCATGTAGCCACCAATCATGGAGGCGATGACTAACAAGTATCCATTCGGTACCTGGCCAACTGACATGCCTGAATAGAGCATGATGCCCGCTACAAATATCAGGGCAGTGCCAAGACGGAATAGCTCCGATCGTCCCGCAACGGTCGCACGCTCAATTTGACTGACGTTCTCAAATTCCATGAATATTCCCCGGCAGATGCTGAAGTTGACGCGAAAACCTCTCCGCACGATCGATGCTTAGGATCGCTTCCAAAGGTATTGCGTTTATTGTGTTATAGGCTAAATTTTGGCCCAGCAGACAAGCCTGAACAAGTTAGGGGTTTCCGAAGCACGGGAAGAGACCGCTATATGTCGCAGTGATCTTCGTTTGGTCCTGTTAAGATGACGGCGAAAACAGTATCGGCTAAACGATGAAAAAAATTCTATTCTGGCCCTACCAGCTGTATGAATGGCTGATATTGATGCCATTGGTGGCGATTCTTTCTCTTATTTTCGGCACATTAACAGCGGTTTCTGCAAGTCTCGTTAATCCACATTTTGCGAGTCGGGTGTTTGGTGTGACCTGGGCCAGGCTAATCGGCTGGCTGACACCCATTGCTGTGACAGTGGAAGGTAAACAGAATGCAAACAGGCAGCGAAGCTACGTCGTAGTCTCCAACCATCAGAGCCTGTACGACATTATCGTGATTTATGGTTGGCTTGAGCTTGATTTGAAATGGGTCATGAAACAGGAGCTGCGCAAAGTTCCTGGTATCGGAATCGGCTGCGAAAAAGCAGGTCACATCTTTATTGACCGCAGAAACCCCAGGCTTGCCAATGAGGCTATAGCCGCGGCGCGTGATCGCCTGGGTGAAGGAATCGGTATTTTGATTTTTCCCGAGGGAACCCGTAGCGAGGATGGCAAACTGATGCTGTTCAAGAAAGGCGCTTTCCGTTTAGCAATTGAGCAAAGTTTGCCCGTGCTACCGGTCACATTGCTGGGTACCCGCGACATACTGCCGGCAGATACTCTTAAAGCATTTCCAGGCCGTGCCCGCATGGTTATTCACCCGGCCATTGAGACAGATGGTCTTGACCTGGCGCATACACGTGAATTAATGAACGCGACGAAAATGGCTATTTCGTCGGCTCTGCCGGAAGAATTGCAGTAGACCCGAGGCACTTGGCAGACCAGAACCGCAGCTCACTGAATTTCAGTCTTCGATGAGCATATAATCTGCATAATTTCGTTACCCGAGGTTTGTTAACGACGTGTGCGAACTATTTGCAATGTCGAGCCGGTATCCGACGACCGTCGGTTTCTCGCTGGAAACCCTTGCCCGCCGCGGTGGGCACGAAGGACCCCATAAGGATGGTTGGGGTGTCGCGTACTTCGAGGGTAACGACGTGTTTCTGCTGCGCGAGTCGAGTCCGGCCGCGGAAAGTGGTCTGGTGAGATTTATGGAGAAGCGCGGGCCGCCGAGTAAGCTCGTGCTTTCGCACATACGTCATGCGACACAGGGGGAACCGGCATTGCGCAATACGCAGCCCTTCCAACGTGAGCTCGGCGGGCGCGCACATGTGTTTGCGCACAACGGCAATATGCCCGGAATCAAAGATGAATGTCATCTTGAGTCACATCGCTTTACACCGCTCGGCGATACCGACTCCGAATTCGCTTTCTGTTGTCTGCTTGAACGACTTTCCGATCTTTGGGACAGCGTGACAGATGGTTCGCCATCGATCGATTCGCGCCTGATTATTGTGACTGACTTTGCCGCGTCACTGCGCCCGCTCGGCCCGTTCAACTTTGCCTATTCCGACGGCGACGCACTTTTCGTGCACTCGCACCGCAGAACCCAGAATGACGGCATTGTCCGGCCTCCCGGGTTGTATCTGTTAGTCCGTTCATGCAACGAACGACCCGTCGACCCGACCGAATCCGGTGTCATATTGGAACCGTTACCTCAGGAGCTGGTGCTTATCGCCAGTGTGCCGTTGACCGATGAACCTTGGGAGCCGATAGGCGAGGGCGAGGTCATCGCATTGACGAAGGGCCTGGTCTGGGCCCGAAACCCGGCGATTGCGGAAAAGCAGACAACCTGCAATTGAATGAAAATTATATGCAACGGTGGTCATTCCGACGGTTTTCTCCAATTATTGTCATACAAGTGTTGTAACTGTTTGTAATAAAGCATAAATTGTCGAAATAATTGCGTTATTCAATCCACCGGTATGTCTTAGTTCATTCGGTGGAAAACACATGAGGTGGGGGATCACATGGCTAAGCCAAATTTGTACAGGGGAATTCTGGGAATCATCGCGGCAACACTGGCAGTTCCGGTTGTTGCTCAAGATGATGGGATGAATCTCATCGATGAAATCGTTGTTACTTCCAGCAAGCGTCAAACGACTCTTCAGGCAACGCCAATTGCCGTTTCGGTCGTTTCGGCCTCGGACCTGAAGGAATCGCATGTTGAGGACATCAAGGATCTGCAATTTCTCGTGCCATCGCTGAAGATTACGCAGCTTCAGTCGTCCGGCAACACCAATTTCATTATCCGCGGCTTCGGTAACGGCGCGAACAATGCCGGCATCGAGCCCTCCGTCGGCGTCTTCATTGACGGCGTCTATCGTTCACGCTCGGCAGCGGCGATGAATGACCTTCCCAACATCGAGCGCATCGAGGTCTTGCGTGGTCCGCAAAGCACGCTGTTCGGCAAGAACGCATCAGCTGGCGTTATCAGCGTGATCTCAGCCAAACCCGGTATGGATGAAACAACGGGCTCGGTATCGCTAACCCTCGGCGATTACAATCAAATGACTCTCAAAGGCGACGTCAACGGTCCACTGTCCGATACAGCTGGCTTCAGCCTGTCAGGCAGCTTCAGTCAGCGTGACGGCTACTACGACAACCTCGCCGGCGGCGATGCGCTCGGTGAGCTGGATCGCTTCGGTGTTCGCGGGCAACTGTATTTCGAGCCGTCCGATGACCTGAATTTTCGGATCATTGCGGATTATTCCGAGCTGGACGAGGCCTGCTGCGGCGTTGCCAACTTGTCGACCGGCCCAACGACTCCAGCTATTTTCCTGGCTGGCGGCAACCTGGTGCCGAACGAACCGTTTGCTTACCAGGGCTATTACGACTTCACCCCGCAGAATGAATTCGAGAGTAGCGGCATCTCCGCACAGCTCGACTGGGACATAAACGATTCAATGACCCTGACGTCGATCACGGCGATGCGCAACCTGGCGCGCTTCGAAAATAGCGACGTCGACTTCACCAGTGCGGCATTGATCGATTCAACCGTCGGCAACCTGACGGACGTCGATATCGACACCCTCACGCAGGAATTTCGACTTGCTGGCGCCACTGATACGATGAACTGGATGGTCGGCGCCTTCATCTTCGATGAAGATGTAACGCAAGATACCGGGTTGGTTTACGGAAGCGGATTCCGACCCTATGCCGACGCCCTGACAACAGGATTGAGTGGCGGCAATCCGCTGACTGATCCCTCGCCATTGGATCTCATCGAAGGTGGACTTACGGCACTCGGTCAGCCTACTCCGGCTGGGACGTTCTTTGGCGCGGGCCAGGGTCTGTTCGAGGTTTCGACGATGGACAACCAGGCGTTTTCGCTATTTGCCCAGGTTGACATCGATTTGGGTGATCGCACAACTTTGACGGTTGGTGCGAATTACACCGAAGATGAGAAGGACATTACGTTCGATTCGACCGACACCGACGTGTTCTCGCAGCTGGATTTGGAGCAAGTCGGCGGATTGTTGATTTACGGCGGTGTATTACAAGCAGAACTCATGGCTGGTACCCCTTTTGCAGTAGCGGACGCCATTGCGACCGCAACGGCCGCAGCACTGGCACCCATCGAGTGCTCGGCTACCAATCCGCCGCCGGCCTGCAACGCGACGCTTGCTCTGCGGGGCTTTCAGTTCCTGCCGCCCAACGTCGACTACCCGAACTCGGTGGAGTCAGGCAACACGAAGGATGATGACACCACTTGGACTGTTCGTCTGGCGTACGACTGGACGGACGATGTCAATGTCTATATCAGCGCCGGCACGGGCTTCAAGGCGAGTTCCTGGAACCTGTCCCGCGACTCCCGTCCGTTTGCGAGCGACCTTGCTGCATTACAGGCGGCTAATCCCGGCGTCAACAACCTGGTTGCTGGCACACGCTACGCTGCACCGGAGGAGTCCACGGTCTACGAGATCGG
>RCNG010001016.1_pt1 | contig 13636 bp, 13 predicted proteins | sample 2041371 | NCBI WGS metagenome assembly RCNG01 (sample SAMN09708227, study PRJNA481090) | Marine sediment metagenome, whole genome shotgun sequencing project. | biome: marine sediment; feature: ocean; material: sediment; isolation source: Sewage treatment plant 1 marine sediment (STP1) ... | reverse complement strand
ATGGTACCCATACGACGGCTTACCGAGTTCACTCGGATAGGCGCGTGGTGCGCCGTGATGCTGGAGCATCACAAGCGCCGCGCAACGACGCCGGAGGGCTCGGAAAGCCGTCGTATGGGTACCATATGTCAGACTTGGACCACTAGTTTCGGGCCGACGCCGGGATTACACGCCGGCCTGTTCGAACAGTGGCAGCAGCGACGGGTCCACCGCCGACGCGTGCTCCTTGATGAACGCGAGCAACGACCGCTCGTTGTCGTGGATTAGCCCGTCGTGACCGATCCGCTCGACCAGCCAAGTTGCTTCCTCCGCGTCGATGGATTGTCGATGTTCGGCTTCCTCGGCCTCGGCGCGCTCGCGCTCGTCTTCCTCCCGCTTGGCCCGGCCGCCAAACAGGTCCGCCACATGCCAGCCTTGAGCAAACTTGCCGCGAATGATGGCGCCGCCGATACCACTGAGCAGCCGGCCGACGCCGCGGCGGTCCTTGACCCAGGCCTCGCGGCGCATCGCCTCGTCGACGTCCGGCACCTCGGGAGCGCCGCGGGGGAACATCACATGGCTGGCGATCGCCTTGACGAACAGTTCCTCCCAGGTATCGGCGTTCTCCTTCTCCACCGTCGCGTTGTTGAGATCGAACAGCATGTCGGCCTCGGCGCGGGTGACGGTCAGGCTCCCGGCGCCACCGCCGGCGTAGATCAGCTTGCGGACGATTTCCACGTCCGCACGATCGATGATGCCGGGGCGCCGCCGCTTCGAGCCGAACAGGAGCCCGCTACCGGCGAGTACGCTCTCCTTGACCACTTCGAGCGCGAACAAAACCACGTCCTCGGGGCAGCGTCGCACCCAGTGGACGACGTTGACCAGCAGCTCCAATTCGGTGCGGCCGTCGATCCGGCCGTCGCGGGTGATGCCCTCGATCAGAAACCGCCCGTCGTCGATGCCGAGATAGCCCTTTGGCTGCTGCTGCCAGACGAGGTAGTCGGTGAGTGCGTCGACGAAAAAATCATTCCAGGCGTTGCCGTGGTTGCGGCAGCGCTCGTTCAGATAGAACAGCAGCTCTGCCTCGCTGCGGTCGACGACGCCGTCGGTGAACACCTCTCGGCGGAGCTTGAGGACGTCGGTCGCGATGATCGCTCCGGCCGCCACCATCGGCACCACCAGTTCGGGCATCGGTCGGGAAAGGGGCGCGGTCAAGGCCATGTCGATCTCCTGGATTGTCTTTCCGCCGCAGCATCCACCGCCTGCCGCCGCCCGCAGTTTGCCTAAATCCGGCAACAAATGCAATCATAGAGAGTGGCCGTCATAATTCTTCTCATTATAGGGTTTATGATCCTCTTCTATGGCCCAAGACAGGCCGCTGGTGGATTCGTCGCCGAGAACGGTTGGCCGGCGTCGGGAAGATCAGCAACGGGCCATCGATGGAGGGGCACAAGCCGTGGAGAAGAAACTGATTGAATGATCCGGTGAAGCGTGGCCTGTTTCGCCACCAACAGACGGGCCATTCTTATCGATCGCGCCCGGCTTCCGCATTTCAGGAGTTCGGCAATGACCGTTTTCTCTCGGTTTCTTCGCATCGACACGCCCACCGGCCTTGTCTGCGATGCCACGGGAAAGAATCCCGAATTCGAGATCGCCTTGAGCGCCGACGGCGAGATCCCGTTCCCGCAGGTTATCGTCCATGGCCAGGGGGGGCAGCATCTGATCAACGGCGACGCCATCCGCTCCGCCCCTGCCCTGGAATCGGCGACCGAGTACGTGGTGGACGTACCGGCCGGCCTGATCGGAGCGGGGGAGATCACGATACAGGTGGAGGGGTGCCGCAAGGCCGACATCGGCCAGGCGGACGGCGGCGACTGGGTCAAGGAGTTCCGCACGGTAATGCTGAACGCCGCCGCCCGCACCGCTTCCCGAGCCCGAGTCGTCGCCGGCGCCGAGGTCAAGGTCTACTTCGGCATCCACAAGCACATGCACCAGCCGTACTACAACACCACCGATCCGAACTACTGGGACGGCGAGAAGGACGGGATCTTCGGTTCGCGCGGTGGCAACTACACCGACTTCATCCCGGCCGCGGTGCGCCAGTACGCGGGCGGCGGGCTGGCGCATGCCGGTCTCTCGACCAGCTGGAGCGGATCGTTGATCGAACAGCTCGATCGCTGCGCCCGCGACGGCCTGTGCGGTGGCCGCTTCGCCGGCTGGAACGGGGCTCTCCGCGCCGTCGCCGCTGACACCACCGACCTCGGCAATCCCCGCGTCGACTTCACCGCGTTTGGCTTTCACCACCCACTGATGGCGTTGATCCCCGATCGCGATATCGTCAAGCAGATCAAGTGGCACCGGCGCATCGTCAAGGAGGCGTTCGGCGTTGAGGCGTCGAGAATCCTTTTTCCGCCCGAGACCGCCTTCCACGTGCGGATGATCCCGGCGCTGATCGAAGCCGGGGTCAAGGCGGTGATCTACGACTCGATCCATCGCTTCCGCGCCTGCAAGGACTATCCGTACGCCGGCATCGGCGAGGGCATGCTGCCGCCCAATTCGGCCGAGCAGGTCGACCCGCCGATGGACGACTGGCTGCAACTCCACAACATCTGGGCGGGATCGCAGATTTCCCCCGGTCTGCTCCGACCCGAGTACGTGGCCTACATGGATCCGCACGGCAACACCCACAAGCTGATCGCGGTGCCGGCGGAGCGCTATATCGGCAACGAGGATGCCCGCGGCGGTTTTGGCGCGCTGCAGTACCCGGATGTGCTCGGCCAAGTTTACGACCAGGTTGTCGCCACCGACAGCTTCGATGCCAAGCATCCGCCGTTTTTCCTGCTCCATTCCGACGGCGACAACCACGGCGGTGGCGCCGACAGCTACTACCACGACAATACCGGCCGGATGGTGGAATGGCTCAACCAGGATCCCCGGTTCGAACTGACTTCGGTCCGCGATTATCTCGAGCGCTTCCCGCCGGATCCGGCCGCGGCGATCCACATCGAGCCCGGGTCGTGGGCCGGCGCCGACAACGGTGATCCGCAGTTCATGAAGTGGTTCAGCCGCTACAACGAGCCGTATTCGCCGGACCTCAATTCGTGGGCGGTGCTGACCGCGTTTCAGAACATGGTGCATTCGCTGGAGGACAGCGACCCCGAACATCCGGCGCTGGCGGAGGCGACGCGACTGATGCTGACCGCCGAGACCAGCTGCTACTGGTATTGGACCGGGCAGCACGAATGGGACCAGCAGGTGACCAATGCCGCCAATCTCGGCTACGGCCGGATCAAGGCCGCGATCGACGCCCTCGTCACCAAACGCAAGGACAAGACCGGACCGACCATCTTCGCGCCGTGGGTGACGCCGGAGAACCCGGGCGGCAAGAAGTGGGGCCAGGGATGTCTGGAGGACGCCGCGCGTGAAGGCGTGGCGCACACCTTCGTTCACGACATCGCCGGCCTTAAGCGGGTGAACCTGGTGCTGCGCGCCGCTGCGGGCGAGACCATCCTCAAGATGGAAGACCATGGTCCCTATCCGTCGCAGACCGGCGCCGCGGTCGTCGCCAATTACTACACCGCGCAACTGCCGGTCGGCGCCGGCGATATCCGGTACTTCGTCGAGGCCGAGGACAAACGGGGCAACGTGTCGAGGAGCGCGCTGGAGCGGGTGTATCTGGCCTGATACCAACCTGTGTTAAACGCAGGTTGGTATGAGCGTTCGTCTCCGATCCCTCGACGCATTCCGCGGCATCACCGTCGCAGGGATGATTCTGGTCAATAGCCCAGGAAGCTGGTCGCACGTCTACGCGCCGTTGCGCCATGCCCAATGGCATGGCTTCACCCCGACGGATCTGGTGTTTCCGTTCTTTCTGTTCATCGTCGGGGCGGCGATGGCCTTCTCGCTCGCACGCTACGTGGACGGGGATTGTCCGCGCGCCGGCGCCTATCCCCGCATCCTGAGACGGACTGGGATCCTGTTCGCCCTCGGGCTGTTGATCAATGGCTTCCCCGAGTTCGATCTTGCCGACATTCGGATCATGGGGGTGCTGCAGCGTATCGCGATCGCCTATCTGCTCGCCTCGATCGCTGTCCTGCACCTGTCCCGCCGGGGACTGTGGATCTTGTGCGGCGTGATCCTGCTCGGATATTGGGCGGCGATGCAGTGGGTGCCGGTCCCCGGTTTCGGCGCCGGCGACCTGTCGTCCGACGGAAACCTGGCGGCCTATTTCGACCGCATCGTGCTCACCTCCGCCCATCTCTATCGCGGCGGTTCTTTCGATCCTGAGGGTCTGGCCAGCACCCTTCCCGCCGTGGTCACGGTTCTGTTCGGCATGCTCGCCGGAGGGTGGCTGAGATCCCGACCGGTCCATATGTCGACGAACCTGAAGCTTGTTGTTGCCGGCCTGGCCTGCGTTGTCGTCGGGGCCGTCTGGGGGCACGCCTTGCCGATCAACAAGCAACTCTGGACCAGTTCCTACGTCGTTTTAACGGCGGGGTGGGCGCTGCTGTTGTTGGCCGCCTGCTACCAGGCGGTTGAGGCGGGTAGTTGGAGGAAACTGTCCACGGCCTTCGAGATCCTCGGGCTCAACGCCATCTTCATCTACGTGGCCTCGGTGCTGGTGGCCAAGGCGCTTGCTCGAATCCCCGTCGGAGCGGGAGACGGCGACGAGAACGCCCAAGCCTGGATCCACCGATACCTGTTCGAATCGTGGGCCGGCCCGATCGACGGCTCACTGCTCCATGCCTGCGCCACGGTCGCCTTGTGGTGGCTCGTCGCCTACGCCCTGCATCGACGCGGTTGGACGATCAAGGTTTGACCGTTGGTATGAGGGGGCTGGAGGAAAGACGGTGTCCCCCTGTCAGCCATGAACCAAGCGGATCTCCGGTTTGGTTCCGGTCGCTTCGGCGTAACGGTACAACGTCTTGATACTTGGTAGGGTTCGGCCGCTCTCCAGACGGGCGACGACGGACTGGGTGGTGCCCATGCGCTTGGCGACCTCCTCCTGGGTCAACCCCGCCTCGGTGCGGGCCTCGATCAACGCCCTGGCGATCTCGAACTCCGGCGCAACCGCGTCGTAGGCGTCGCGGAAAGCCGCATCCTTCATCCATTTCTTCTTGAGGATAGTAACGGTCGTCATGGGGTCAACTCCTCGGCCCGCTTCAGGGCCAATCTTGTCGCCGAACGCGGTGTCTTCCGGGTCTTCTTGACAAAGGCGTGGAGAACCACGATCCGGCGGCCTGAGACGGTGACATAAATCGCTCTGGCGATCCCGCTCCTACCTTTCATGCGGATTTCCCAAAGCTTATCGCCGAGCGGTTTGACATAGGGCTCTCGAACCTGATGAGGACCGAAGGTCTCAAGCAATTCGGCAATGTGCAAGAACTTGGCCCGCAACATCGGCTCAAGTGCTTCGAGTTCCGCGTCGACCTCAGCGTTCAATGTCTCGACGCGCCAGTACATCAAGCAAGTATAGCAAAAAAGAGATATTCGGCAAGAGCAAATGGCATTTGAGTTGGGCGTCAAGGAGGTTCGCCGGTGATTTTGCGCTTTGCGGTTTCCGCCGGGGCTTTCAACGACTATCTTCCTTGTGCAGGCGACGGCAACCGGTTTGCCGCCGCTGCCGATAACACGATACGCATCCATGGAGGAAAACGCATGAAACGCTCGAGGTCGATCGCGCTGGTGATGATGGGGGTCAGCGCCATCGCGCTCACCGCCTGCGAGGAGGCACAGGTGGACGCGAACGTGTTTCAGGACCTCGAGCAATGCATCGACCAGCCGGGCGCCAGCCGTGCCGCCTGCGAGGAAGCGTTCGGCGCCGCCGCCGAGCAGCACGCCGCGGTTGCGCCGAAATACACCGACAAGGCGGACTGCGAGGCCGATTTCGGCGCGGAGCAGTGCGAGACGGCGCCCTACCAGACGCAAGGCGGCGGTTCGGTGTTCATGCCACTGATGATGGGCTACATGATGGGCAGCATGCTGGGCGGCGGTCGCGGCTTCGGCGCGCAACCGCTCTATCGCTCGGCCGATGCTCCCGGGACCTACCGGACCGCCGATAACAAAAGCGTCGGTAAGGCCACCGGCGCAACCAAGGTTGCCCGTTCGGCCACGTCGCGGCCGACGGCCAAGACCTCGACGATGTCTCGCGGTGGTTTTGGCGCGCGCGCCCGGTCCTTCGGCTCGGCAAGCACCTAAAGCGATGCAAAGAATACCCGTCGCCGAGCGCGACGACTGGCGGGAGACGGCGCGCGAGCACGGCTTCGACTTCCACTCGATCGACGGCGATCCCTATTGGGACGAGAGCGCCTACTACCGCTTCACCCTCGGCCAGATCGAGGACGATCTCGAGGACCCGGTCGAAGAGATCGAGAAAATGTGCTTCGCCGTTGTCGAGCGGGCGTGTAACGACGAGGAGGTGCTGCGCCGCCTCGCCATTCCCGAACCATTCTGGGGCCATATCGCCGATACCTGGCTACGCCGCGACCGCAACCTCTACGGCCGGGTTGATTTCTCCTACAACGGCCACGGCCCGGCGAAACTGCTCGAATACAACGCCGACACGCCGACGACCCTCTATGAATCGTCGATTTTCCAGTGGACCTGGCTGGAACAGGCGATGGAGCGCGGCCTGATCCCCCCGGGTTGCGATCAGTTCAACTCGCTCCACGAACAGCTGATCGAAGCCCTGGGACACTTTGGCATCGAAGGCACCCTGCACCTGGCGAGCGCCCGCGACAGCGTCGAGGACAAGGGCACGGTGGAATACATCGAGGATTGCGCCAGGCAGGCCGGGCTGGAAACGCAGTTCATGTTCATGGAGGACATCGGCATCGACGCCGAGGGCCGGTTCACCGACCTCGACGAACGGGTGATCATCACCGTGTTCAAGCTGTATCCCTGGGAATGGATCATGGCCGAGGACTTTGGCCGTCACGTGCCGGCCAGCGGTGCGAAGTTCATCGAGCCGGCTTGGAAGGCGATCCTTTCCAACAAGGGGCTACTGGCGTTCTTGTGGGAGATGTTCGAGGGCCATCCCAATCTGCTGCCCACCTATTTCGCCGACGACCCGAGCGCCGCGGCGCTCGGCTCCAACTATGTGCGAAAACCGCTGCTGTCGCGCGAAGGCCGCAACATTGAGATCGTCGGCGACGTTAGCGTCGACGGCGGGGCGGCAACGGTGAATGATGGCCCCTATGGCGCCGAGGGCCACGTGGTCCAGGCGTTCCATCCGCTCCCGGAATTCGACGGCAATTATCCGATGCTCGGCTGCTGGCTGGTCGCCAGTCAGGCGGCCGGCCTGTGCATCCGCGAGGACCGCGCCCTGGTCACCTCCGATGACTCCCGCTTCATCCCCCACGTCATTATCGATTGAGTGACGGCCAGGAGATCGGCATAGGCGCGAGCGGGATCAGACCGCCGCTTGTGCCTCGGCCTCGGCGGCAACCATCCGGTAGCCGCGGTCGAGAGCTTCGATGTTGAGCTCGAGGAACTTGGCCGGGGTGTCGGCACGGATCGCCTTTTCGAGGGCCTCGCGCGAGCAGATCGTGCTCAAACTGGCAAGCGCGCCGAGGGCGATCATGTTGGCGACGCGTTGGTTGCCGACGGCCTTGGCGGTTTCGGTGAACGGCAGCACGTAGAGGGAGAACTCGCCCTCGGGCGGCGTCGGAACGCGGGCGGCGTCGACCAGCACCGTCGCACCCGGTTTGATCACGCCGTCGGAAGCATCGGCGGCGATCTGATCGAGCACCAGCAGATAGTCGAGAGCGGTGGCCAGCGGATAGTCGACCATCCCGTCGGAGGCGATGATGTCGGAACGGCTGACCCCGCCCCGCGACGTCGGCTCATAGCTCTGCGACTGCGCCACCTTGCGGCCTTCGAGGATGAGAGCGTGGGCGAGGATGTGGGCAGAGAGTAGGAGCCCCTGGCCGCCCGAGCCGCTCAACCGTATCTCGACGTCTTGGCTCATCGGTCGATGCCCAGGGCGGGGTTATGTGCGCCGATCACCATGCGGCGATAGGTCTCGGCGTATTCCGGGCGGTCGTTGCGGGCGAGCACCCCGGTGTCAAACTGGTTCGGCCGGAACGGCTTATCGACGACATTGCCGTAGGTGTCGGGGCGCATGCCGCTCTTCTGGCGGAGGATCATCTCCGGCGACGAGCCGAGGTCGTTCTTGCGCCCGAGGACCTCGGTGCAATCCGAGATCACCTCGACGAACGAGAAGCCGTTGTGGGCGAGCGCCTCCTTGAGCAGGTTCTTCAGCGCCGGCGTCTGCAGGGTGACTTCCCGTCCGACCAGCCCGGCGCCGGCGGCCTGGGCGAGGGCGCAGGCGTCGAAGTGCGGCTCGGTGTTGCCGAGCGGGGTCGTCGTCGTCAGCCGGCTGTCGGTGGTGGTCGGCGACACCTGGCCGCCGGTCATGCCGTAGACCTCGTTGTTGAGCATCATGCAGGTCAAGTTGAGGTTGCGCCGGCAGGCGTGGATGAAGTGGTTGCCGCCGATCGCCAGGCAATCGCCGTCGCCGGTGATGACGACGACGGTGAGGTCCGGCCGCGCCAGCGCCAGACCGGTGGCGAATGCCAGCGGACGGCCGTGGGTGGTGTGGAAGGTGTTGGCGTCGATGTAGCCGCCGACCCGTCCCGAGCAGCCGATACCGGAGACGATCGCCAGCTTGTCCTTGTCGATGGCGAGCTCGTGAACCGCCCACAACAGCGCCCGGAGCGCGATACCGTGACCGCAGCCGGGACACATGAAGTGCGGCATGAACTCCTGGCGGAGATAGTCGCGGATGTCGAAGGGGGGGGCTTCGGTGGTCGTCATGTCCATGCCAGCTCCTCGATTTTGCCGAGGACCTCCTTGGGTTCGATCGGTTCACCGTCGATCCGGTTGATCCGCGCCAGCCTGTCCGCTCCGCCGCACAGCCGTTCGATCTCGAGGCAGAGCTGCCCGGCGTTCATCTCCGCGACGATGATCCAGCGGGCTTTCGACGCGATTTCCAGGAACTGTGCCTCGGGGAACGGCCACAGGGTGATCGGGCGGAACAGTCCCACCTTGATACCGCTGCTTCGCGCCGTCTTGACCGCTCGCTGCGCCGCCCGCGCCGAGATGCCGAACGCCACCACCAGTATCTCGGCGTCGTCGCATTCGAGCGCCTCATAGGCGGTGACGAGGTCCCGGTGATGGTCGAGCTTGCCGAGCAGGCGTTGCATCATCCGTGTGACCTCGGCCGGGTTCTGGGTGGGGAAGCCGTTCTCGCCGTGGGTCAGCCCGGTCATGTGGCAGCGGTTGCCGTCTCCCGGGCGGGCCATTGCCGGTACATGGTCGTCGGTGTCCTTGAACGGCAGGAACTTCTCGCCGGTGCCGTTCCCGGTGCCGTTCCCCGTGCCGTTCGCCCACTTGCGCTCGACCAGCTTCAGCGAGTCGGGATCCGGGACGTCCACCGTTTCCATCAGGTGGCCGACGGTCTCGTCGTAGAGCACGACCACCGGGGTCCTGAGTGCCTCGGCGAGGTTGAAGGCGCGGATCGTCTGCTCGTAGATTTCCATCACCGAGGCCGGCGTCAGCACGATGATCGGGTGGTCGCCGTGGGTGCCCCAGCGGGCCTGCATCACGTCGCCCTGAGCCGGGCGGGTCGGCATGCCGGTGCTAGGTCCGCCGCGCATGACGTTGATTACCACGCAGGGGATCTCGACCATGGCGCCGTAGCCCAGGTTCTCCTGCTTCAGCGAGAAGCCGGGGCCGCTGGTCGCGGTCATTGCCTTGGCCCCGCCCATCGAGGCACCGAGGATCGCGCCCATCGAGCCGATCTCGTCCTCCATCTGGATAAACACGCCGCCAATCTTGGGCAGCTCCGCCGCCATCCTTTCGGCGATCTCGGAGGACGGTGTAATCGGATAGCCGGCGTAGAAACGGCAGCCGGCGGCGACCGCGCCGAGCGCGCAGGCGTGGTTGCCCTGGAGGTTTTGCGATCCGGAAACGATGGTCATCTAAGTGCGGACTTCCTCTGCCATGTCCCGGTGTACCTTTATAGCGAAGTCGGGACAGAGCCACTCGCAGAGGCGACATCCGGTACACCCGGCCGGATCCTTGAGCTCGACCACCCCGCGGGTGTTGAGTTTGAGAACCCGTTCCGGGCACATCTTGACGCAGATGTCACAGCCCTTGCACCAGGCCTCGGTGATCTCCAGCCAGTTGTGGTCGAAGGTCTCGGCGCCGCTGACCGGGAACGCCACGATCGGCTGTACCGGCGCTTCCGGCAGCGAATGCTCCGCGGTTGCCACCCAATCGTGACCCTGAACAAAGGCTTGCCGGTTGATCTCGATCGTCTTTGGCGGGACGAACTCGTCGAGCACCTGGAGCCAGTCCTCGGTGGTGAACGCCAGCGCGGTCGACAGGGCACCGAGGAGAATGGTGTTGGCGGCCCGCGCGTTGCCCAGGTCGGCGGCCATCCGGGTGGCGTCTAGGGCAAAGCCGTTGCCGACCATCTCGATGATTTCCGCCGGGGTCTCCGGGGAGTAGGCCATCGGCGCGCCCGCCTTGCGGTTGCGGCAGGCGATCGGCGGCACGATCTGCTGGGTGTCGGCGATGAAGGTACCGCGATCGCGCTTCAGATGGTTGAGCCAGCGCAGCCCCTCCGCCCATTCAAGCGCCACCAGGATGTCGGCCTCGCCGGCGGGGATGGTCGGCGACCACACCTGCTCGCCGAAACGGACGTGGCTGAACACACCACCGCCGCGCTTGGCCATGCCGTGGACTTCGCTCTGTTTGACCTGGAACCCCTTCACCTGGCAGAGCCGAGCGAGGACCTTGGAGACCATGATCACGCCCTGGCCGCCGACACCGACGATCAGCACGTTGGTTGGTGTCACGTTGGTAGTCGTCGCGGGGGTCGGCTTCCCGGGGTCTTTGATGACGTTCATCGGCGGGCCTTCATATACGACCTGGCGGCTCTCACTGAACGGCCGGCCGGATGCAGTCGCTCGGACAGATCTGAACGCAGAGGGTGCAGCCGATACAGGTGGCGGAGTCGATCTTGACCTTGTGGTGGCCGTCGATGATCTCGTCGGCCCAGGTGATCGACGGGCAGCCCAGGTTCATGCAACCCTGACAGCCGGTGCAGCCGTCGAGGCGAACCTCGAACGCCGGGCCCCGGATCTTCATCGGATCGAGCACGCAGGGGCGGTCGGAGATGATCACCGAGACCCCCTTGTAGGCCACCGCCTCGCGGAAAGACTGGTACATCGCCGGCACGTCGTAGGAGTCGATCTTTTTCACCCACTTGACCCCGATCGCCTTGATCAGTTCCTCGTAGTCGACCTTGTGGGTCTTCTCGCCGCGCAGCGTCCGGCCGGTGCCGGGGTGATCCTGGCCGCCGGTCATCGCGGTGACGTGGTTGTCCAACAGAATGACGGTGATGTTGGCCTTGTTGTAGACCGCGTCGATCAGCGGCGGGATGCCGGAGTGGAGGAAGGTGGAGTCGCCGACGGTGGCGACGATCGGCTTGGTTTCGCCCCCCGCCTTGGACATGCCGAGGGCATTGGCGATGCTCGACCCCATGGAGACACAGGTGTCGATGGAGCGCAGCGGCTCGACCGTCGCCAGGGTGTAGCAGCCGATATCTCCGGCGACCCGGGCGTCGATTGCCCTCAGCGCCATGTAGCTGGTGGTGTGCGGGCAGCCGGGACATAGCACCGGCGGCCGGGCCGTCGGGGTGATCTGCCACTGCTCCCTGTCCGGTGCGGGCTCCAACACCTTCGCCTGCTCGAAGCCTTGACGCACCACTTCGGGGGACAACTCGCCGACCCGCGGGAAGAAGGCTTTGCCCTCGGCGGGGATGCCCATTGCTCTGACCTCGGTCTCGATCACCGGTTCGAGTTCTTCGATCACGAACACCCGCTCGACGGACTCGCAGAACTCGGCGATGAGCCGGTCGGGAAGGGGGTAGGACGCTCCCAGCTTGAGGACGCTGGCGCCGGGCAGCACTTCTTTGACGTAGGTGTAAACGGTGCCGGCGGTGATCACGCCGATCTCGGTGCTTCCGCGATCCCAGCGGGAGATCTCGGAGGTGTCGAAGTAGGCGCGCAGCTTGGTTTCCCGCTCGATCAGCAGCGGATGGCGTGTCCGCGCATTGGTCGGGATCATCACGTTCTTGTTGGAGTTTTCGATGAAGCCCCGCGAAATTGTCTCGCGGCGGGGACCGATGGTCACCGGGCTGCGGGTATGGGAGAGGCGCGTGGTGCTGCGGACGATCACCGGGGTGTCGAACTCCTCGCTGATGTCGAACGCCAGCCGGGTGAAGTCGAGGGCCTCCTGGGCGTCCGACGGCTCCAGGCAGGGGACCATGGCGAGGCGGCAGTACAGCCTGGAGTCCTGCTCGTTCTGCGAACTGTGGATCCCCGGATCGTCGCAGACGACGAGGACCAAGCCGCCGTTGACGCCGATGTAGGTCAGCGACATCAGCGCGTCGGCGGCGACGTTGAGGCCGACATGCTTCATCGCCGACAACGCCCGCACGCCGGCGAACGAGGCGCCGATCGCCACGTCGAGGGCAACCTTCTCGTTGGTCGACCACTGGGCGTGCAGGTCCTCGGCCGGATACCTGGCGATGGTCTCGAGGATCTCGGTCGAGGGCGTACCCGGGTAGGCCGCGGCCACCCTGACGCCGGCTTCCCAGGCGCCCTGAGCGATCGCCTCGTTGCCGTTCAGCGGGCGAACCTCGGGTGTCGCGGCTTCCCGTTCGATGACGTTTAGATGATGATCCACCGTGCCCTCGATCCTCGTTTCATTGTTTTCGTGCGCGTCGATGCGCACAAACAGCCATCCTAGCAGATATCTCGTACCATTCTAACCTGTGTTTGACCACGCTCATCTCGTGCGAAGCGAAGCCACGGGCGCATTCTGAACATGGTTTTCCGGGAGTTCCTTGACTTTCGTCCGTCCCCGGTACTTTCAAGCTTTCCCACTCTCCGACGTCTCCGTACCGTCTGGTGTAATCGGTCTCTGGCCAGCGCTCCCGAGGGGGCGAACAAAGCTCAAAAATTGCCATGGGGGCGGGTTGAACATGGCGTCTCGGGAATTCCTTCTGCTAAAATGTTCGGGCAGTGCTTGAAGACCCGCGCGATCGGACGCGATTCAGCGGATGGCAAGGGGAGTTAGAGATGTCTCGAGACTTCGCGGATCGCCGGCCGAAGGTGCGCGGGTTTTTGGCCGTTGGTGTCGCGGTGGTGTTGGTGCTGTTGTCGGGGGTGGCCTCCGCCGCCGAGCTCTACGGTTCGGTTTCCGCTGGAGGCAAGGGCCAGGCGGGCGTGGAGGTGGTGCTCCTTTCCGGCCAGAACCCTGTCGCTACCGTGCGGACATCGAGACAGGGCACTTACCGCTTTCGCAACATAGCCCCGGGGAACTACCGCGTTAGTGCGGCGGGCCAGGACAGGACGGTCTACGTCGGACCCGGGGTCAATCGCTTCAATATCGCCAAGTGAGGTTAGGGTCTGTGGACAATTAGGATAGTACCGTGGTTGCTCCAGGGGGGCGCGCGGTTAGGAGCGAGGATGAAGGACATGCAGCGCATATTCGAAGACGAGCGACGCGGCCGCGCGCCATCCTGGAGCAATCCCTCCGGGACGGGTCGCCTTTTCCCGCCCGCGTTGTCGCGAACCGCTTG
>RCNG010001015.1_pt1 | contig 13659 bp, 12 predicted proteins | sample 2041371 | NCBI WGS metagenome assembly RCNG01 (sample SAMN09708227, study PRJNA481090) | Marine sediment metagenome, whole genome shotgun sequencing project. | biome: marine sediment; feature: ocean; material: sediment; isolation source: Sewage treatment plant 1 marine sediment (STP1) ... | reverse complement strand
GGCCTTGTCCCTCAGATCGAGAACATTCCGTTTGAATTCTCGGTGATGGAATATGTTTTACTGGGCCGAGCGCCCTATCTGGGCATTTTGCAAATGCCGTCGGATGAGGACTACCAGACGGTCTCAGAAATCTTACAGACGTTGAAATTAGCACACCTGGCCCATCGGGTGGTGCTTGATCTCAGCGGTGGCGAACGTCAGATGGTCCTTTTGGCTCGTGCGCTGGCGCAGCAGCCACGCATCCTGCTGCTTGATGAGCCCACATCCCATCTCGACTTGAGCAATAAGGGTCACATTTTACGAATCCTCAAAGATCTAGCTGAACAAGGAGTTACCGTAATTTTCACAACGCATGATCCCTACACCGCCGTGCTCAGCGCACAATATCTGATCTTGATGCGTGACGGCAACATTCTGGATTCCGGACCGATAGAGCAAGTCCTCAAAGCCGATAAGTTAACCTCAACCTATGGCGTTCCCGTACGCGTGGTTAAAGTCAACGGACATTCTGTCATTCTGCTCGACCAAACTCTGACATGACACAGAACGCTTCGATATTGATCATCAGCGGAACGCGGGCATCTGGAAAAACCACTTTCTGCGCAATAATAGCCAAAATTCTCAGATCAGACGGCTGGGATGTCGCTGGCTTACTCTCACTTCCCGTTATCAAACAGGGTGAAGAGATCGCGAAAGATGCCTTTGACATCCGCTCTGGAGTTCGCCGATCCCTTGGGAGCGTAAAACTCGATGGCACCGCGACGACCGAAGTACAGACGGGACGATGGACTTTTGACACAAGTACCCTCGATTGGTGTAACACAATATTCCAAGCTTCCATTCCCTGTGATTTTCTGATCATAGATGAAATCGGGCCCCTCGAATTCGACCAGGGGCAAGGCTTTCTCGAGGCTCTGCCCGCCCTAGATTCAGGAGAATTCATATACGGTGTGGCCGTTATCCGCCCCCACTTGCTTGCAGCCGCTCTGCAGCGATGGCCGGCTGCGGAAGTCCTCGAGATCACAGATACCAATCATGCCGAACAACAAGCTGTTCAGTTGGCAGCAGAAATGACCAAAGGTATTCACCCACCCAGGAAATAAAGTAGACGGGTTGGCTATGCGCAGCCCTTCTCCCTCGGCAATGCGATTTCTGACATCTACCTACACGCCAGCCATTAAGGCCTGAATGGTATAATTGCTCTGTGGATCCGAAACAGTGGCGCTCCGCGCTCGCGAAGACACGCCGATCGACTTTTGGTCGTATTGCGACTCTCCTGGGGGCAACAGAGCTGACGCCAGATTTCTGGGAGGAACTCGAGGCAGCGCTGATTCAGTCAGACATGGGAGGGAATCTTACCCAGAGTTTGGTGACGGAACTTCAGGAAACTGCCAACCTGGAGGGGCTCTTACGGGGCGAAGAGATCTACAAACTCCTCAGGAGTCGATTGATCGAACGTTTGAACGCCCCAATCGAATCCGCACTCCATCAAAAACCGCATGTCATGATTCTCGTCGGTGTCAATGGCACCGGAAAGACAACCACCGCAGCGAAACTCGCTTTCGCCCAGACAAGAGCAGGGCGTCGAGTCATTTTGGCAGCAGCGGACACCTATCGAGCCGGTGCGCAAGAGCAATTATCGATTTGGGGCGAACGTCTTGGCGTAGATGTGATCTCTGCCGAATCTGGCAGCGATCCCGGCGCCCTGGTGTACAACGCCTGTCAAGCAGCGCATGCCAGGAACACGGATGTGGCAATCATCGATACCTCGGGCAGGATGCACACCGAGTTCAATCTCATGGCCGAGCTGCAGAAGATCTGTCGGGTCGTACGCAAAGCCATCGATGGAGGGTCTCACGAAGTGCTCCTTGTTCTCGATGCGACTACCGGTCAGAATGGATTGGCGCAGGCGCAAGCTTTCGCAGAAGCCGTTAACCTGGATGGTGTCATCCTGACGAAATTAGATGGTTCCGCCAAAGGCGGTGTTGGATTCGCTATCGTTGATACTCTGGGTATTCCAGTGCGTTATGTCGGCACAGGGGAGAGCTTGGAAGACCTCGCAGTATTCAATCCGCAGGCCTTCGTCGATGCGCTACTGCTTGACCCTGTAACACCTGCAGCCTAAGTCAACCAGGCACCATTAACGAAAAAGGAAATAATCCTGAAAAGGGAAGGTTAACCAATGGAAGATTTAAAAGCACAATTCAACGAAGTTCAAGCACAAATCCAAGATCTCCTGGTGCGGCTTTGACTTCGCCAAAAACGAAGCTCGGTTAGAGAAAATCAAAAAAGCCGCTGGAGCCCCGAATCTTTGGGATAACCCCGCTGAAGCAAAATCGACGATGCGCAGCCTCGCTCGTTTACAACGAGATATCGATGGCTGGCACGCACTCCAACAGCGAACCATCGACGCAATTGAGCTGGCTTCCCTCGACGACGAAGAAATGCGCGGCGATCTTGAAAAAGAGTTGGCAGAGCTTCAGGATGAAGTTAACCGACGTGAGACTCAAGCTATTCTCTCCGGTCAATATGATAAGGAGAACGCAATTCTTGCCATTCATGCAGGCGCCGGGGGGACTGATTCACAGGATTGGGCTGCTATGCTGCAGCGGATGTACCTCCGCTGGGCGGAGGCACACGAATACAGCACCGAGATACTAGACACTAGCGAAGGTGAGGAAGCAGGGATCAAGAGCACGACAATCTACATCGAGGGCGATTTTACGTATGGATACCTCAAATCTGAGAGAGGGGTCCACCGGTTGGTCCGGTTGTCCCCCTTTGATTCTGCCAGCAGGCGGCACACATCATTTGCCCTGGTGGAAGTCCTCCCACAAGTCGAGGTGACAGGGGACATACAAATTAACCAAGCGGATTTACGCATCGACACTTATCGATCCGCGGGCGCAGGCGGTCAGAGCGTTCAAAAGAACGACACTGCTGTGCGGATTACGCACATCCCAACCGGCATCGTCGCCACTTGTCAGAACGAGCGGTCCCAATCACAGAACAAGGATAACGCAATGCGGGTGCTTCGAGCCCGCCTGCTAGACATCCAGCGCCAGGAACAAGCGGAAGAACTCGCCCAGATTAAAGGCGATCACATCAAAGCCGAATGGGGGAACCAGATCCGCTCCTATGTTTTACATCCGTACCAGATGGTAAAAGACCACCGGACCGAGTTTGAAATCGGAAACGCAAATGCGGTTCTGGATGGAAAGATCGATCCATTCATCGAGATGTACCTCCGATCCATGATCGGAGAAAAATCCTAATAGATGGTTCCAAGGATTGCTGCCATCTTGTCGTCGCATCACGCCTCTGCTATAATCCGGCGGCTCACGAGTTCATGCCCCATTTATTAAAATTGGATGGGGCGCCATGAGCGGAGATCCATTTGAATAAGAAAAATATCTCTCTTTCGGGTGGACAGGTACACTAGGAGGAACTTGCGTGGCATTCTATCTCAATATTGTATCGTCGATTGTCTCCGTCGCACTTATTGCAATCATCATTCTGCAGAGTCGCGGCGCTGGTCTCGGAGGCCTGGGTGGAGGTGGTGACTTTGGAGGCGCCGGTTTCCATGTGCGGCGGGGAATTGAACGCCTGCTCTTTAATGTCACCATTGGTCTAAGTGTCGTTTTCTTCACTCTGGCCCTGATGACCGTTATTCTGGTCGGATAACCCCGCTCAGACCCACTTCGGTTTCAACTACTCCAACCCTTTATGCGTAACATTCGCTGGCAATTACTTATTGCAATAGGTGGTCTTGCTCTGGTGGTCGTCTTGTTGATCGGTCAGACACCTGATCAGATTACGGCGCCTGCCCAACCGGTTACCGGCGGTGTCCACAGCGAAGCACTGATCGGTGAGATCATCCGCCTGAACCCCATCCTCGATTTCTCCAATCAGCCTGACCGCGATATTGATCGCTTGATTTACCATGGACTCCTGCATTTCGACTCCCGTGGTATTCCAGTTCCCGACCTGGCGGCAACCTGGTCGATTTCGGCAGACGCGAGTCTTTACACTTTCACATTACGCGAGGATGCTGTCTGGCACGATGGTGAACCCGTCACCTCGGACGACATTATTTATACATATTCCAAACTTCAGGACGATAACTACCCCGGACCAAATGATATCCACGAGCTCTGGAACCAGGTCAACATCATCCGACTGGATGATCGCCGTGTCCAATTCCAGCTACCGGAACCGTTTTCGCCCTTTCTAGATTACCTATCCGTCGGTTTACTTCCTGATCACCTCCTGCGCGGTGTGAGCGCAGGCGATCTTATCGACCATCCTTTCAACCTGGATCCCATCGGAACCGGACCATTCCTCCTTGATCAATTCATTCTGGAAGATAGCCAAATAACAGGCGTAAGCCTGGTTGCCTTCGATGAACTTTACGGTCAGCAGCCATTTCTCGAGCGCATCGAACTCATTCTCTTCGAGAATGAACAAGACGCCCTTAAGGCCTACAACAATGGCGAGGTCAAGGGTATTGGGTACCTAGGAGAAAGCATCCTGAACGAAGCTCTATCGCTTCCTTCGATGAATGTTCACTCCGCACGGCTCCCGCACCTGGGCTTGATATTTCTTAACCTACAGAATCCCGAGAAAGACTTTCTTTCCGAGAAGACGATAAGGCGAGCGTTAGCCATAGCGATTAACCGCCAATGGATTATCGATCAGGTCTTCTTGGGACAGGCTGTCCAACCCATAGGGCCTATCATGCCCGGCACCTGGGCTTTTGCCGAGGGGATAAAAGCTCTTCCTTTCGATCCAGACGAGGCAGCCCAAATTCTTGAGAGTGAGGGCTGGGAACTTCCGGCCGGCGCATCACCGGGAACCCCTGAATATCAACGCGTGAAAGATGAGGAAATCCTCTCCCTCGAGCTGGTCCATCTTGAAGATAATACAAACACACAAATCGCCGAATTGGTAAAACGATATTGGGAAGCGATTGCCATCCAAGTTGAATTGGTCCCTGTCTCGTCCGACAGTCTTTTAAACGAATTCCTCCAACCGCGTGCTTTTCAAGCCGTCCTCACTGAGTTGGATCTTGGCAGCTACCCGGATCCTGACCCTTACCCGATATGGCACGACTCGCAAACAGAAACAGGGCAGAATTACAGCGGATTTTCTGATCGAAATATCAGCATCTGGCTTGAGCAGGCGCGCACGACACCAGATCGTGGGCGACGCTCGGAGCTATACACCAGCTTTCAATATCGATTCCAGGATCAGGTCCCGTCGATCCTCATGTATTACCCAATTTACAATTACGGTATTGATGCTCAGGTACAAGGTGTGACCGTGGGACCGCTGTTCAATCCTAGTGACCGTTTCAACACTGTTTTCGATTGGTACCTCGTTGCCCGCCGGGGTGTATCGCCAGAAATAGAAGAAACGACTCAGCCCTAGGCGCAGCGGCAGATCAACCCTTGATCGTTGCTCTAACTCACTTATTTCATCCAAATCCCGAGACCAAGCGGGAAAACTGCCGTGGTATAATCCGACCGCTCTGCAAGCTCCTATGCAGACCCAGAAAGGTGTATACGTGACCGAAAAAGAAGAAGTTCAAGCCATTAAATCACTACAAGACCTCAAGCCAGCCCAGGAACTTCATGGAAAGATTTCCAAAATCGAACTCTTCGGCGCATTCGTCGATGTTGGCTTACAACAGCAAGGTTTAATTCATATCTCGCAATTGAAGCAAGGGCAGATAAACCGGGTAGAAGACATCGTCAAGCTAGGGGATGAAGTAGACATCTGGGTTCTCAAAGTCGATCCGAACGCCAATCGTCTTGACCTCACTCTGATCAAGCCAGTCGCACTCAATTGGAAGGATATAAAACCGGGCAATAAATACTCAGGCGAAGTCATCAGGCTTGAAAAATTCGGTGCATTCATTGACATTGGGGCGGAACGACCAGGATTGGTCCATGTCAGTGAAATGCGTGATGAATATGTTTCCGACCCCAGTGAGATCGTTAAAGTCGGGGAAAAAGTGGAAGTGAGTGTGCTCGAGGTAGATAGTAAGAAGCGGCAGGTACGCCTGAGCATGAAGGCTGCGGAAATGGTTGAAGAGCTAGATGATGAACCCGAAGAAGTGCTCCCAACCGCGATGGAAATTGCTCTCCGAGAAGCCATCGATGGACCTGATAACGATGTAGAATCATCTGCAGTAGACATGAAAACGACAACTAAGAACCGCAAGGAACTTGAAGATATTTATAGCCGGACCCTTAGCCACAAGATTCAAACTGTATCAAAGACAGAGGGAGAGTAACCAGTTACCCCCAAAAGTACCCACGAATCCAAAAAGCGCCTTAAGGGCGCTTTTTATACATATTTCGATATTGGGTGGCATTTTATTCGTCATCGCCACTCACATTTTTAAATCAACAATGCACTTCCGGTTACTCGTCCACACTCAACCAATCGTCAGCCCTATCATCCTCGTCGTCAAGGTCATCTTCATCCTCTTCCCAGATTTCCTCGAGATTCTCATCGTCCCAGTCTTCATCATCAGGTAATTCACCTAAGTGTTTGTAAGTCCGGCATCCTTCGTCTGGATCAATCTCAACAGATACTATTCCGCAAAATCCATCTTCGAGATAGACACAATCAATATAGTGGCAACGAATTCGAGGCACCCTCTGGAACCTCCACTAATTATCGAATCCCAGTCTGCGCAGGCGCATTATGCTGATCACGAAAAGGAGCAGCATCACGACTGCTGAAACCACGCAGTAAGGGCATATGGCTTGTAAAACAAAGATCTCAATATACGTCAGGTAAACTGAATATATCGTCCCTGCCAGAGTAAACCCAAAAACACCTAAATGCAAGCCATCTCTCCAACTCGGGAACCGCGTTTCAAGGACGAGGATTGCCAGAATTGCGAGATAACCAAGTAATCCCAGGAGGGCAAGTGGAATACCACCGATTTCTGCGTACTTGCTGTTGTTGACCGCTTCGCAATCACCAATATCCGAACATGCGGCTACCGCACCCGTAAATTTAAGGAACGCCAGGTAAGCGGAATCAACTGCGCCGGCTAATGCGAGTAAAACGGATGCAAGCCAAAGGGGTTCTGATTGGAATTTTGCTTTCATATACCATCCAGTCTAAGAATATTGAAAACCATAGCGACATCGTAACAGGGTTGATTTCCCGTTCGGCGACTCAGGTCCAATGGTAGAACGAACCCAGGCACTTCTATCGCTGAATTGTGGTTGAAGGCGAAATTATACATTCAATCCGCCGGCTCAGCCTGGACGTATCCGTCGGGCTTCGAGGACATTCGGAAGAGCTTCTAAACGGTTTAAAACGCGACTGAGCTGCGAAACATCTGTGATCCCCATGATCATATCGAAAACTGCCAAGTTATCTTTTGTCGACACTTGAATCGCCGACATACTTATTCCCTCGTTCGACACGAGCGTAGAGACATCTCGAATAAGTCCATCTCGGTCATAAGCACGGATAGTTACCGCGACAGGATAGGTCTGATGCGGCATGCCCCATGAGACCTGAATTAGTCGCTCACGGTCTCTGGCTCGCAGTGCATTCGGGCAGTCCTGTCTATGGATCGTCGCTCCCCGTCCCCGAGTGATATACCCTATGATCGGATCCCCTGGAGCCGGATTGCAGCAACGACCGAGTCTTGTCAGCAAACCGGATAAGCCGAGGATATGCACTTCTTCCGCGTCCAACTCGGTCAGGAATTCAGCCGACTCCTCCAGCGCCTCTAGTTCCCGTTCCAGATCTTCTTCAGGGATTAACTTTGTGACGATCCGGTTGATATTAAGATCACCACAACCTATAGCCACCAAGAGGTCATCGACGTTGGAATAGCCCAAATCGCCTGCTATCTTCTCATATGCCATTCCATCCAGACCCAAACGACGGATTTCTCGTTCAAGAAGCAGCCGTCCGTGGGACACATTCTGCTCGCGGTCCTGGCGTCGAAACCAATGGCGAATCTTACCCCTGGCACGCTGACTTTTAACCATCTCCAGGCTCGGGTTCAGCCAGTCCCGGCTCGGACCTCCGCGCTTCGCTGTGAGAATCTCTACCGCATCGCCTGTTTTGAGTTTCGTATCCAGCGATACGAGCTTTCCATTCAATTTTGCTCCACGACAACGGTGGCCAATGGATGTATGAATGTGATAGGCGAAGTCGATCGGAGTTGAGTCTGCGGGGAGATCGATGATGTCTCCTTTGGGTGTGAAGGCATAGACACGGTCATCGAACACATCCGATTTCATCGCCGCGACGAAATCGCCGGCGTCATCGACATCTTGACGCCACTCCATTAAACGGCGGAGCCACGTTACACGCTGTTCGAACGAATCGTCCCGCGACCGCCCCTCCTTATAACGCCAATGCGCCGCGATCCCATATTCTGCATTCTCATGCATTTTTGGTGTTCGTATTTGTACTTCCAGGGTCTTGCCATCATCATAGATAACCGCGGTGTGCAACGACTGATAGAAGTTATCCTTCGGAGTGGCGATATAGTCATCAAATGTGCCCGGCACAGGCTTCCAGTGGTTGTGAATCACACCTAATGCCAGATAACATAAGGATTCGCTCTCGACAACCACCCGCACGGCGCGCACATCATATACCATGTCAATGGGCACACCCTTACGCTCCATCTTCCGATGGATGGAATAGAGATGTTTGGGCCGTCCTGTTACTTCAGCTTCGATTTCATACTCAAAGAGGTATCGCCTTAGTTCAGCCGTGACCTTTTTAAGTTTTTTCTCACGATCTTCTCGTCTCTGGGACACGAGTGCTGCGATCTCTTTATACTGCTCGGGGAAGGCATAGCGGAAAGCCAAATCTTCAAGATCCCACTTCATTTGCCAGATACCGAGGCGGCTGGCCAACGGCGCAAAAATCTCCAGTGTTTCCTCAGCAATCCTTGTCTGCTTCTCTGGAGGCAAGTGAGAGAGGGTACGCATATTGTGCAGTCGGTCTGCTAACTTGATCACGACGACACGGACATCATCACCCATTGCTAGAAACGTCTTCCGCAGGGTTTCTTTCGCCAAATCACCTTTCAAGGCGAGTGGGTCTCGAGCCCGCTTCCCACTGTGGCTTACTCTTGGAAGTTGGGTTAGCTTCGTTACACCATCCACGAGTATGCGGACCTCTTCGCCGAAGTCACGTTCGATGTCATCCAGCGTGATCGGTGTATCCTCGACGGTGTCATGAAGCAATCCAGAGACAATAACGGGGATTGGCGCGCCCAAGTCAGCAAGGATGCCCGCCACGGCGATGCAGTGATTGATATAAGGCTCTCCTGAGGCTCGTTTCTGCTTGCGGTGAACTTTTTCCGCGACCATGAAAGCGCGCTGAACTATCTCCCGCTCGGCAGGAGATATTTTTTCTGGCAGAGAATCGAGAAGACCTTGAATATCCACGTTCTGTTTACCCTATGCACAGTATAGCGCCGTCCCAAAGCGCGCTCAAGGGTCTATCCTGACAAAATAGGCTGAGTCTAAGATCGACTCAGCCCACTTTTAATCCCTAGTTGACTTGGAATTGCATTTAAGCTTTTATCGTTTGATTAGATACCCAATGGACCCGATGACGGGAGATAATCCTGCCAATCATCGATGACAATGATCTCTGCATCCGCGGTCAATTCATCGATCCAGGCCTCGAAAGCATTATCGACGGCTTCCTGATAGGCAGCATCGGAGATCTCTCGATCCTGTCGGTCAACAACGCGCAGGAGATGCCAGCCGTACTGCGATTCGATCGGTCCGACAACTTCATTAACCGGTGCTGAGAAAGCGATAAAACCCATCTGGCCGAAGATTCTAAACAGGTCGTCCAGGGTATTCCACCCCAGATCCCCGCTGGACTCACGAGAGCTCTGATCCTCCGAAAACTCCAGGACGATGTCATCCCAGGCATCCCCAGACTCAAGTTGTTCCAGTGCTTCTTGAGCTATTTCTTCGTCGAAAACGAGAATATGTTGGATAAGCACATGCTCCGCAACACGCTCAATCTCCGGTTCAAATTGCTCCCTAACCTTCTCTTCAAGCAACTGCGCCTCGATATATGCATAGAAGTCTGCTTCGCTGATGTTGAAGTCATTTAGTGATTCAATGAACTGTACGTAATCATTTTCATATGCCTCTAGCACATACGGAGTTGCTGTTGGAATAGGAGTCTGCGGGAGCGTAGGTGTCGGGGATGGTTCTGCAGTCGATTCAGACGCGGCTGCAATCGCCGCCACGTTGGTGGCGTCGGGTGTGAGTGTTGGGGACGGAGTAGGCGTCCCCTCCGGGTAGAAGCCAAAGCTTTGTTGGAGCTGACGTTCGATTTCTTCCTGTAGAACGCGAATCCCCATTTGTTCTGCTTCTTGCCGGATCAAGGTCTCGCGGGTCATCTCATAGATCACTTCTTGGCCGAGGAGTTCCGGATATGCGAGCTGCGTTCGGATCTGATTCTGGAGTTCTTGGATATTCGCTAAAGTTTGTGGATCGGACGCGAAGAGTTGTTCCATTTGCGTATAGGAATTTAACTGACCGAGGAGTTCACGCTGATGGATCCGCACACGTCCTTGAAACTCGCCCTGTGTGATCGTATCTTCATTGACAGTCACAACCGTCTTTTTAGGTTGTATATATGCACTATCAATCCAACCATAGCCCAGGATTCCAATCGCGACTACCGCTATTGCGATTGTAACTCCCAGGAGCCAGCGGCTTTGTATTCGTTCTCGTTCTGCACGAGCCAGATGCTTTTTCGTTGTGCGTTGTGGAGCCCGTTGCTTCGTCATGCCACATTAACTCCTTCGCATTTCGTGAGCTCCGATTTCTTCCCCCAACGGCAATCAAAGTCACGATATGTATCAAGAAAGTCGAGCAAGAGAGCGCTCACATTCGAATGACTCCCATCGCCTACCTGCCGACTCTAGGTTGACGCTAACGCAATCGCTCGACCGTGAAGGGAAGCAAGGCCATATGGCGTGCCCGCTTGATCGCACCGGCAACCATGCGTTGGTGTGTTGCGCAATTTCCGGTCTCACGGCGGGAGCGGATTTTCCCAGATTCCTTAATGTAACGTTTAAGGAGCTCGTGTTGTTTGTAATTAATATGCGTTGTCTTGTCTGCACAAAACTTGCAAAGTCGAGGGCGCCTACGATATTGTCGACGCGGTCCACCTCTTGATCTTGTGCCTGTTGAACCTCTTCCTGATCTATTGTGTTGTTCTGTCAAAGCAATCTCTCCATTCTTTTCTCAAGCTCAGATGCACAAGTCTTTAGAAGGGGAACTCGCCATCTTCCTCGTCCTGGCCAAAACTCGTGCGGACTGTCTCTTTCTTCTCGCCAAGCATAATCATCTCTTTGGCGACAAGCTCCGTTGTGAAATGTTTATTCCCCTCAGCGTCTTCCCAACGTCTGGTTTGCAGCCGACCTTCAACGTAAACCTGCATTCCTTTATGAAGATGCTGGTTACATATCTCAGCCAATCCCCCCCATGCCACGACATTAAACCACTCTGTGTCTTCATGGCGCTCACCATCGGCGGAGTGCCATGTTCGCGATGTGGCAACGCTGAAGGTTGTGACCGGTTTACCAGAAGGGGTATAACGCATCTCAGGATCACGCCCCAGGTGACCGATGATCATTAACTTGTTTAAACCTCGACTCATCTCGTTTTGCTCCTACGAATTATGTAGGTAAATTGTCGAGAAAACAGGTTAAGGCGTCTCTTGGAGCGTCACCATGAAGCGCATGAGTTCTTCATTCAAACTCATATCTCGCTCGACTGCGATTGGTGCGTCTGTTGGCATTTCGGCTTGAATGAAGATGTAATAACCTTCATTCTTCTTGTTGATAGAATAAGCAAGCCGACGCTTCCCCCAACGGTCGATTTCCCCGATCTTGCCACCGGCAGCATCAATCCAACCAGTGACTTTTCCTTCGAGTTCTTCAAGGCCTTCTTCATCTACATCAGGGTCAACAATATATGCAACTTCGTAATTGCGCATAGAGGTCCTCCTTTCCTCGGGTTTACCCTCACAACAACTTCGGGCGAAGTTGGTTGAGAGCGGAAAGAACGCCTGGGTACAGGCGTTGCAACGGTAAAAAGTCTATCATGAACCCCCCTCTTTGACAACCTTCTCTAGTCCCATGGTTTCTTTCACGGTATAATCTTTCGGTTGATGTACATCCGTATCCTATTGGTCAGTTGAATGCAACTGTACCGACCTTTGAGCTCGTATAACATTGGGCGGAAGCGCCTTATTCACTTGCGAGGCCAGGTCAAGACGTTCACCTGGCCTGCTTTCCGTAAGCGCCCGCTCGCTAGCAAACTAACTCCGATATCTGGGGAGGCAGAATGACACGGAATCCGATCAAATTCGGTACAGACGGCTGGAGAGGGCGAATAGCTGATAACTATACTTTTGAAGCTGTCCGCCGGTGCAGTCATGGTTTTGCTAAATACCTTATTGAGGTTGAAGGATCGGAAAAACCAGTTGTCATCGGTTACGACAAACGTTTTGCGTCACAGGCCTTTGCGGAATCTGCGGCAGAGGTGATGGCCGGCCACGGTTTCCACGTGCTTCTCACGGATGGTCCTTCCCCCACACCAACGATCTCCTACTCCGCGGTCCATAAGGGTGCCGCCGGAGCGATAAATATCACCGCATCCCATAACCCATCGTCCGATAATGGCTTTAAAGTAAGAGATCAATATGGTGGAGCTATCGACCCTGAAGGCCTGGGAATCATCGAAGCCGGGATCCCAGATGACGATCAGAAAATCCCGCGCGTGAATATCCGCGAGGCGCTTGCCTCGGGTGCAGTTGAGCATTTCGATCCAAGCCCAGTGTACTTCACCCAGCTGGAGAAGTTGGTGGATCTAGACACTCTTCGAGACGCAAATTTAACAATCCTGGTAGATGCTATGTGGGGAAATGGCGCTGGATGGTTTTCGAAACTCCTGTCTGGCGGCTCCACTAAGGTGATCGAGATCCACAATACGCGCAATCCGATATTCCCCGAGATGACACGTCCGGAGCCGATCCCACCCAATATCGATGTGGGCTTGCAGCGATCCGTTGAAGAAAATGCCGATGTGCTCCTCATCACGGATGGCGACGCTGATCGGGTTGGACTGGGTGATGAAAATGGGAAATTCGTCAACCAGCTGCGTGTATTTGGGCTTCTCGCGTACTACCTCCTAGAAGCCAGAGGGGAACGTGGTCCAATTGTCAAGACTCTCTCAACTACTTCGATGCTCGAGAAACTCGGAGAGATCTATGATGTCCCGGTTTTCCAAACCGGTGTTGGTTTTAAATATGTTGCGCCGAAGATGCTCGAAGTTGATGCCCTGGTCGGCGGCGAGGAATCCGGCGGTTATGCATTCCGTGGTCATGTCCCCGAGCGGGATGGCATACTGGCCGGATTGTATCTTATAGATATGATGGTTCGTCTCGATCGAAAACCAAGCCAACTGGTGGAACTGCTCTTCGAGAAAGTTGGTCCCCACTACTACGATCGGATCGACACACCTCTATTCCCCGAGAAACGGGCGGAATATAAAGAGAATATCTCCAATGCCCAACCGAAAGAGGTGGGCGGTTTGAAAGTGACAGACATCCTTAAGGTGGATG
>RCNG010004048.1_pt1 | contig 13663 bp, 10 predicted proteins | sample 2041371 | NCBI WGS metagenome assembly RCNG01 (sample SAMN09708227, study PRJNA481090) | Marine sediment metagenome, whole genome shotgun sequencing project. | biome: marine sediment; feature: ocean; material: sediment; isolation source: Sewage treatment plant 1 marine sediment (STP1) ... | reverse complement strand
CGATCCACTGCCGTCGTGGACCGACGGGCCGACGAGATCTGCAATCGTCGAGTTCGTGAAGAGTGTCACCAGCCAAGGTGGACCGAAGTACGTTTCGCCCGAGCAGCGCATCGCGACCTTCGACCAGGACGGCACTCTGTGGTGCGAACAACCGGTCGCCCAGCTGGAGTTCGTCACCTATCGAATCAAACAGTTGGCGCCGGATCACCCGGAATGGAAGGATCAGCAACCCTACAAGGCGCTCCTGGAGGGCGATAAGGACTTTTTAGTCGACGATCTGACGAACAACCACGGCAAGAAGGCCATGGAGCTGATCGTGACCACCCATGCCGGAATGCCGATCGACGAATTCGACCGCCACGTCGAAGAGTTCCTGGAAACCAGCCGCCACCCCAAGTACGACAAAAAATACACCGAAACCATCTACCAACCGATGCTCGAGCTCTTGCGCTACCTCCGGGCAAACGGTTTCAAGACCTACATCTGTTCCGGGGGCGGCAAGGCCTTCATGCGTGTTTTCACCGAATCAACCTATGGCGTCGTCCCGGAAAACGTCATCGGCAGCTTTGCGATGAACTCTTTCGAGCAGATAGACGGGGCCTGGAAGATCGTCAAGAAGGCGGAGAACCTTTTTGTCAACGACGGTCTCACAAAGCCGGCGGGCATCGAACAGCAGATCGGCCGCATCCCGATCTTTGTCGGCGGCAACGTGCGCACCGGAGGGGACATCGGTCAACTGACCTACGGCCACTCCAATGAGCTGCCGAATTTTCAGTTGCTGATCAACCACGACGACGACGAGCGAGAGTTCGCCTATTCGGAAGATGACAATGCTTCGCTGAACGCCGCGGACGAACAAGGTTGGCACGTGGTCAGCATGAAGAACGACTGGAAGCGGATCTTTCCTTAGATGAAGTTGAGCCTCTTGCAGGAACCGCGATATTCGGGATTTCGTGGCCCGTGGTCTTTTCGCGGGCGGGACATCCGCGCCCCAAAGGGCCTGATTTTATTGTGGTGCGGGCGTCCCGACCGCATAGTGCCGATTCGGGCCATCAGATCCCATGGTCCAGAACCCGAGTTTTGCATGAGGCTCACTTGAGTCATGACCTGTGCGAGGTCTATCGCCAGTATTTTCTGATCCCGGGGAGCCGAAATGAGCATTTTAAAAGGCAAGAAACGATGGCTCAAGATCCTCGGGTCTCTGGTCGTCATTCTCGTCGTGGGGTATTTCATCATGAGTTTTTTCTATCGCCTGCCTGACATCTCCAGCCGCAAACAGACCTACATGATCGATGACGGAGACGCCACCAGCCTGGGCAAGCAGTATGGTCCGCTGACGGCCGAGCATCCCGGGAAGACGGGTGTCTTCCTGCTGCCGAACGGGCGCGACGCCTTCGCGGCCCGCGCCCTGTTGGCGAGGATGTCGGAAAAGAGCCTCGACATCCAGTACTACATGTACCACCAGGGCACGGACACGGTCAGCGGCCTGCTCACCTACGAGGTGCTCAAAGCGGCCGATCGCGGTGTTCGGGTGCGGATGCTCATCGATGACATCTACGGCAATGTGGATGAGGACACCTGGATCGGATTGGATGCGCACGACAACATTGAAGTGCGTTTCTGGAACCCGTGGAAGCGGGGCGGAGGCCGTCTGATTCAATCCGTCGTGCGGGTCGCGGAGATCGACTACCGCATGCACGCCAAATCCTTCACCGCGGACAACCAGGTGACGATCCTCGGCGGCAGAAACATCGGCGATGAGTACTTCGATGCGGACAAGGACGTCGCCTTTGCCGACATCGATGTCTTCTCCATCGGACCGTCGGTGCGCGAGGTCTCCACCGAGTTCGATACCTACTGGAATGCCGATCATGCCTTTCCGGCCGGCATCCTGATCCGTCCGGGCACCGCGCAGGATCTGGCCGATCTGCGGTCGAAGAAGGACGCTTTCTCGAATGCGGAGTCCACCTCCTCCTACGTCAAGGCGTTGAACGATTCAAGTCTGGCCACAGGTCTGAAAGACAACTCCCTGGCGCTGAGTTGGTCAGATGCGCGGGTGATTCACGACTCGCCGCAGAAGATGGATCTTAAGGGTGGCGGCAAGGCCGAACGGCTCATTACCCAGCTCGCGCCCTTTATGACCGGCGCCAAGAAGACCGTCGACATCGTGTCGCCCTACTTTGTGCCCGGCGACGATGCCACCGACGCATTGTGCAAGCTGAGTCAGGATGGCGTCGAAGTCCGGATCCTGACCAACTCATTGGCCTCCAACGACGTTTCCGCGGTGCACGCCGGCTACTCGAAATACCGCCGCAAACTCTTGCGCTGCGGTGTACGGCTCTTCGAGTTGGATGAGTCGCTGCAGAAGCGTGAATCCAAGATGTTCACCTGGCTGCCGAGTCTGGCCAAGTCCAGCCTGCACGCCAAGACCATGGTCTTCGACGGCGAAATCATGTTTGTCGGCTCGTTCAATTTCGACGCTCGTTCTCTTTTCATCAACAACGAGATCGGACTCGTGTTCCACGATCCCGAGATCGCCGGGGCGGCCGCCAAACACTTCGAAGACAATGTCAACAAGGTCGCCTTCGAAGTCAGTTTTTCACGCGAAGGCGGTCGCGAGAACATGCATTGGACGGGTGGCCAGGGCGGCCCGGATGTGGTGATGGAGAAGGAACCCTACGCCACGACGATGCAGAAGCTGACCGTGGGCGTCGTGAAGTGGGTGCCCTTCGTCGATTCACAGCTCTAACGGGCAGGCGATCCAACGCGCCATCAAAACGGGGCTCCTCGACCGCCGACTCCCGGGCTGAAATCCTCCATGTAGCGATGCCGACGCTTTCCTGTCGGTCCACAACCTGACCCCGAGCGACATACCACCCTTGTATCGGACCCTTGTGAGACCCTCGGGCTGCTTTCGGGTACCTCGTAACTACCGCATTTCGGGGGATTCGCAAACCGGCGGCGAAACTCACACTCAAGACATGTTAATAACCGCGCCTGAGAACCGCACCTCCGTTTCAACTCAGGCAGAGGCCGCGGAGCGACCACTTTTGGCTGACCCACACGCTGCACCTTGACCGCACACGGATGAAGGGACTTCTCATGGCCGAACCGAACGGTATTGCCGACGTTGAATTCGGCGGACCGGCCACCTACCGCATTCTCGTCCAGGGTGAGATCGGCGAACGCTGGCTCAACCGCCTGGCCGGTCTGGAAGTCTCCACCGTCGTCCGAGAGCACGGCGCAGCCCGCACGACCCTGGCCGGGTCGATCCGCGACCAGGCCGAGCTCAGCGGCGTGCTCGAGACCCTCTATGGCTTGCACCTGCCGATCCTCAGGGTGGAAAAGGTCGAGAACGAGACATGAATGAACCAAGAATCATTGTTCGCCCGGGTTCGCCGGCACACGTGAACCATCAACTACGGATTTGAAGAAAGACGAGGAGGAAGTGATCCATGAGCATCCTGAAAAACGAACCCATTTACCCGTTCAAGGATGGTGACTACACCAACCCCCGCCACATCATCGTGGAAGGAACCTGTGAAGAGATTGGCTTTGACCTTGCGACGCTGGCCAAGAATGACTATGGCTGCAAGCTCGGAGCTTACGACGATCCGGTCTATGCCCGGGCACGCCGACAGTACATGGAAACCAACTGGCCGCAAATGGCCGAGAGGTCAAAAGGCGTTCTTCGCGCTTATGGGCTCCCGGCAGATGATGTGGTTCATGACGCCACCGCCTTGCCCATTGATTTTTATGATGAGGTGAGGGGTCGGACGCTTGGCGGGAATACCTGTTCGGCGGCTGTATTGCCGATTGAAAAAAGTGCAAGCGGCGCCGTCTTCACCTCGAGGAACTTCGATCTCGGGGCCATGGTGCTCTGGAGCGAGCTCTACGGAAAGACGCCGCCCCCAGGAGCCCATAATGCCTGGTCGCGTGGCGTAGTTATCGAGGCGCGACCGGACCAGGGTTACAAGACCATCCTCGTCGGCGGGCAGGAACTGCTTTACCCGTATATCGACGGCCTGAACGAAAAAGGGCTCTACGCGTCTTTATTCCATGACCCCAGCGGGGTCGGCGATGAAGCCGGCGCCGCCACTGGTGAAGCGATGTCCGGGGTCTCAATGGTCCAGCTCGTCGGGCAGCTGCTCGAGAACTGCGCGAGCGTTGAAGAAGCAAAGTTGATGATCCTCAACAACCGTGTCATGCACATGATTATGTGTGCCCACATGATCATCGCTGACGCAAGCGGTATCGCCACCATTTTCGAGATCGACAAGCACTCCCAGATGTACGCCTTCGTCGATCGTAAGGCCAACGAGCCTCTTTGCATCACCAACCACCCTGTGCACACGTATCCCATTCCAAGCACCTATCCCGACTTCGACCCAAGTCATGAACACAACACATTCCAGCGACAGATCATCCTGGCTGATGCCTACGCCAAACTCGAACCTCCTTTTACATTCGACGATGCGGTGGCGATGACCGACGCGGTGCACTGTGCATTCGTGGATGACACGAAGGCAGAGGCAAGCCCCAAGGAAAGGACGTTGATCAACACGACCTGTGACCTTTCAAAACCTGAAATCAGTGTGCGGTGGTACCTGGGTGATGTCGGTCCGATCGCCGGCACCAACCACATGGAAGATCGAGTCAGTGATTACCACACCTTTGGCTTCTGATCTTGAAATCCAGTCGTCACCGGGAGCGGGTCCGCCCGCTCCCGGTGCCCTTGCTTACGCACGCCATCACCAGCAGTTTGCACCCGCAGGTGCGGTAGCCCATACAACATCAGGAGCCTCGAAATGAACACTGCTACCGGAAACGACACAAGGACATTTGACGAGGCGATCCGTTTCATCGTCAAGCTCGGCGAGGCGGCGCACGGCTACGGATCGGTTTCAGTCCGGCTTGAGGCGTACCTTACCCGCGTCACCGCTGCGCTGGGATACCACGGCGTGTTCAGATCGACGCCGACGGAGATCGTTTTCGCCTTCCAGAAGGCGGAGGGTTGGACGCAACAAACCCACCTGTCGGCACTGCCCGGCACCGGTCTCGATCTGGACAAGCTGGCCAGAGTCGGCGAGCTGGTCGATGCTGTGGAGGTCGGACAGGTTTCGGTCTCCGAGGCAACCGCACGGCTGGATGAGATCGACGCAATTCACTCCCCGTGGGGCACCATCGCGAGCGCGGCCGGATATGCGATGGTCGGATCGGGCTTCGCGGCCCTCCTCTCCGGCAGCTGGTGGGATGTCCTCTTCTCGATGCTCTTCAGCCTGGTTGTCTACGGGATGGTTCTCATGTCGAGTCACTTCGGGGCGCGCACGGCCGATTGGTTGCCGCTGTCGAGCGCATTCGTCGCGGCGGCTGGAGCCGCCACCGCGAAGGTCTGGGTGCCGGAGCTGAATCTTGTCCTCGTCACCCTGTCTGCCATTCTCGTCCTCATCCCGGGCTTCACCATCACCCGTGGAATCACCGAGATCGTGGCCCGGCACGTCGTCTCCGGCTGCGCCAATCTCGTAAGCGGCCTGGTCTACCTTGTCAAGCAATTCGTCGGTGCCTGGCTGGGCACCAGGCTCGCCGGATATCTCTTTGCGATTCCGGTCGCATCCACCGGCTCGCCAGTGGATCCTCGCTGGCTCTGGCTCTTCGTGCCGTTGCTGATCGCCGGCCTGTGCGTGGCCTTTCAGATTTCCCAGAGAGACCTCTTCGCTGCTGGATTGGGGAGTGCCATTGCCTACGGAGGGATCCTGCTTGGCAGCACCATGGTGGGGGGGAATCTCGGAAACTTGATCGGCACAATCATCGCGGTGGTCTACGCCAATCTGTGGGCGGCAAGGAAGCGGCGTCCCACGTCGATCGTCTTGATCCCGGGTATCATCCTGGTGGTCAGTGGCAGCATCGGTTTCCGCGGTCTGGCTGCCATGGCTGCAGGTCAGACCGTGGTTGGCGAGAGGGAATTCCTGCAGATGTTCGTGGTCGCGCTGACGATTTCTGCGGGCCTTCTCGTCGGCAACACCATCAGTAGGCCGAAGACCACGTTGTGAGAGCCTGGTTCGCATGAAGGGAATTCGAATGCACACACTGACGAGTCACAACAACTCACGATGGGCGGCGACAACAACGCTGGTTGCAATCGTGCTGAGTACTGCGGCCGGATTCGCAGTCGCCACCGACGCCACCGAAGACCCGCAGGATCTGAAGAAGATCATCGAGGCCCAGCAGGCGCGGCTCGACGCCCAACAGCAGGAGCTCGATACGCAGCGGGAAATGCTGCAGGAGCTCCTGCAGCGCGTCGAGATGCTGTCCGCGGATGAGATTGCCGACGCAGGTCAGCCGGTTCCCGAAGCCGCAACGCCGACACCTGCTGCGCCTGAGGCTCCGGCCGCCGAGCCGGACTGGCCGGGATCCTTCAGCCTCTTCGGTTCCAAGACCCGGCTCGCCGTCGGCGGTTTCGTCCAGCTCGATCTCATCGTCGACAGCGACGCCATCGGTTCTCCCTGCCAGTTCATCACCTCGACCATCCCCACCGACGGCGGCACCATGGTCCAAGGCGCCGATGGCCGGACGAGCCTCTGCGTCAACACCAGTCGCCTCACCTTCGAGTCGCGAACCCCGACCAAGCTCGGCCGGCTCAAGACCTTCATCTCGCTTGACCTTTTCGGCGACGCCCTGTCCACCTCACCGAACCTCCGCATGCGCCAGGCCTACGGCGAGATTGAGGGTCTGCTGTGGGGCGGCGATGTGCTCTTCGGCCAGGCGTGGTCGACCTATGTCGATCTCGGCGCGTGGCCCGACATCCTTGACTTCGAGGGTCCGGGCGGAGCGATCGCCACCCGCCAGCCGATGGTGCGCTGGACCAGGGGAGTTTCCGATGACGTGGCCTTTCAGATCGCGCTTGAACAACCGGGCGGCGGCACCATCCAAGGTGCGGACGTCCTGACCCGCTGGCCGGACCTCGTGGGCACGGTGCAGTGGACCCACGGCGGCGGCCACATCAAGGGCGCCGGGATCGTGCGCGACATCCGCGCCAGCGCCGACGACGGCCCGGCGGTCACCGCGACCGGATGGGGTCTCGCCGGCTCCGGCAAGGTGATCCTCGCCAAGCGGAACAACCTGGTCTTCGAGGCCAGCTACGGTCAGGGCACCGGCAGGTACTACGACGACGGGCCGCCCGTCGGGGTTTACGACTCCGCCGGCATCGACGTCCTGCCGGTCTTCTCCTACTACGTCGGCTACGAGCACAGCTGGAGTAAGACTCTGAGTTCGGCCGTTTTGTACTCGTCCATCGAGGTCGACAACCTCGACAGCCAACCCGACGACGCGTTCAAGAAAAGCGCCTACTTCAGCCTCAATCTGATCTGGCGCCCCGATTCGCCGCTTATGTTCGGTGTCGAGTTTCTCAGCGGCGGCCGGCGCGATAAGGACGGCGCCGAGGGCACCGACAACCGGCTCCAGATGACCAGTCATTTCACGTTCTGAGTCTCGCGGACAGGAGTGAGAATCGATGAAGCGTCCTGCGACCAACCCGGCGACCAATGCCGAAGCGGCCGACGTCCGGCCCCTGCTCGATGATCTCGGCGCACTGTTCTTGAAGTGGAGCTGGGAGGGCGTGGCCGGTTATGGTGAAACGGTCAAACGGGTCGCAGCCACCAATAGCTGCGCTGACACCTGTCTGGTGATGGAGGCCTCGTGCATCGACCTGACGTGAAAGTGGAACGACCTCGAGAACGCGCAGACGTGACGACTTCCGCTGGTCGGCAACGCTCCGACTTCGGCGCCCAACCTCCGCCACGTTTCAGGGTGGGTGTCGTCGGGGGCGGTGTTGCCGGATCGACTGTCGCGCTGCGTCTCGCTGAGCTCGGAACGCTCGAAGTGATCGTGCTGGAGCAGGGTCCGAGCCTGGTGAATGGGCCGCCCTTCTGCCACCTCCATGCCGGCGGGAATCTCTACCGGGAAATTTCAGATCATCAGTGCGTGACCCTGCTCGAACATTCGGTGGAGACCCTCAGAAGCTATCCCCACGTGGCCCGCTCCCGCCCAACGGTCATTGCAGTCCCGGCCTGGAACCGGGAAGATGCCGCCGAGCTGCTTCCGCGGCTCGAGCTTGTGCGCGAGGCTTACGCCGACCTGATCGCGAAAGACCCCAGGAATGAAGTACTGGGGCCCGCGACACGCTACTTCATGGCCTATAGCCTGGAACAGCTCCAGAAATTGTCCAAGCGCCCTCTCCCCGCCGCCCCTGGCGAACCCGATGAGTGGATGATCCCGTTCGCCAGGGCTGTCGATCTGGATGCCCTGAAGGCGCCTCTGTACCTTGTTCAGGAGTATGGGCTGAGCCCGTTCAGGCTGGCGGCCAGCTCGACCCTCGCGCTCGACCGGCTGCCGTTTTGCAAGGTGATGCTCGAAACCCGGGTTAAAGCGGTTCTCCCCACGGAGAATGGATGGCGGCTTCAATATGGTCGGGAGAATGGTCAAGCAGGCGAGCTCGAGGTGGACTATTTGGTCAACGCCTGCGGCTTCCGCAGCGGCGTTCTCGATGACATGGCCGGGTGTCCCCGCCCCCGGATGGTCGAGTTCAAGGCTTCCTATGTCGCTCGATGGGAGGGTTGCGGAATCTGGCCGGAAGTCATCTTCCACGGCCAGCGTGGCACGCCGAATGGTATGGCTCAGCTCTCGCCCTACGCGGACCACGTTTTTCAGATCCACGGGATGACTGAAGACATCACATTGTTCAGAGAGGGCCTTGTAGCCTCGACCCCGGAAAGCGCTCAGCCTCGGTTAGGCGAGCTCTTCCTGAACAAGGTCGAGCGGGGATGGGATCCGGACGCCGTGCGTCAGCGGACGGAGACCGCCATTGCCCACGTGGCTCGTTTCCTGCCCGGGTTCGCCAATGCGTTACCCGCCGGCAAGCCCCTCTTCGGCGCCCAGCAGATTCCAGGTACGGATCCCGCTCTGCGAGTAGCCGGTGCTTCGTTCGGACCCCATCACTATGCCCGGACCGAGATCGTCAAGGTCTCGTCGGCATTGGCTGCCGCCACCGCCATCCTGGAACGCATCATGGACGATTTTCCTGGCGCCGCGCCCCCCGCGGGAACACGAGCTGGGCTTGTGACCCCAGCCACGATCGCCCCCGAGGAGGTTCTCTCTCTCGCCCATGAACTCGCCCAGGAGCGGGATTACCCTGCAGGTCTGGTCTAGGAGCCGGTAGCTGCGATGAAGAACCGAGGAAACATGACGCCCCCCAAGCTCATTGTCTTCGATCTCGACGGAACCCTGGTCGACAGCTTTCCGGGGCTCCTCCTGGGCCTCAACCTCGCGCTGTCCGATATCGGCATGCCGACCCGCGATCTTCGATGGGTGCGCCGCCACATCGGCCATGGTGCTGCCCGGCTCATCGCGTCGGCAGCAGGGGAAAACGGAGATCCCGCAACTCTGATGTCCGCTTTCCGTCATCACTACGGCCGCGTGATCATCGACGCCACTCCGCCGTACCCCGGGATCGACGAGGCATTGGCGACCCTGGCCACGAACCTGACGCTCGCCATCGCGTCGAATAAACCACTGCCCTGGGTCAATGAGCTTGTCGACCACCTCGGGTGGCGGCCGTTGCTGGCGGCGGTTGTCGGGCCGGAGACAGCAGGTGCGACGAAACCAGACCGGGCGATGATCGACGCGGTGCTCGATGCAACAGACATCCGGGCTGAAGAGACATTGCTCGTCGGCGACATGCCGGTCGACGCAGAGACCGGAGCCAATGCCGGTATCCCGGTTCTCGGCGTCGCCACCGGATCATGCTCCGCGGCAGACCTGTTCGCGGCAGGTTGCATCGATGTTCTCTCCGGGGTCTCGGAGCTGCCGGAGTGGATTCAGCGTCGATATGTGGGCGGAGCCAGGCCTGTCGCCGAATAGACCGAACGATCGTCACGGTTTTAATGCTGACAGTGATCGACCTGGTCGGCATCTGTTACGGCGTGTGCTCCGGAGAGCATGGATCAGGTAGACCTGGCAACCGAGTGAGATCGAGTTGGTGGGGTCATCCCGGCTCAATGATACGATCGCTGGGGTAATCGGGACCTCACAAACTACCGCGTTTATCCCCCGTAGTAGGGGATTCGATGTGTGGGGACGATCCTTACCGCAAAAGACCTCGACCCATTGTGGCGCGGGCGTCCCGCCCGCGAAAAGACCACGGACCACCAAACGGTGCCACACCTCCCGATGACCCGTTTTCGAGGAGATGTCGTTTCGGGATTTCGGAACCTGCAAACCCAGGAGCCGACTTGGTCATCACTTGAGATCGGTGATGGGAGACAGTCGCCGACGGATAGTCTTTGTCCCACGTCAGTCAGTGATGACCCAGGAGTTTTCAGGAGGGTCTCGGAGTGTGAACGCGAACCAGCGGCGTGTTGAGGGTTCCCGGCTCGCCGTCAGTCGACGCGCTCGATGAGCACGATGGCGGAGTCCTCGGCCCTGCGGTCGAAGACGATCCGCCGACCGTCCGGGGTGACGTCGAAGGTGCGCATGGTCTGGGTGTTCTCGAGCGCTGTGAGCCTACGGACGTCCATCGTTTGCAGATCGAGCAGCCAGAAATCCTGCGGGGGCCTCAATCCTGTCAAGTAGATCAGACCCGAACCGTCCGGTAGGAACCGCGCGTTCTCGCCGGAATGGGTCACCGAGATTTCCGGCAGTTCCACGGGTTCGCCATCGGGCCGGACGGCCATCAGCGGCGAGAACGGTCCTACTTGCGGACCGGTGTAGACGATCAGGCTGCCGTCCGGCGACCATACCGGGTTCAGGGCCTCTCCATCGACGATGCGCTCAACGGAGCCTCCGTCGATCGGGATCTTGAAAAGCCCCACAACACCGCCGACGCTCCCTCCCGTGACGACCCATCTTCCGTCGGGAGACCAGGAGGCCGAGCCGCGCGCGTCGACCGTCTCGGACAGGGCCTCGAGCTGCGCACCGTCCGCGCTCAACCTGTGAAGACGCCCCCCGCCCGCCCGCCGCAACAGGATCACGACATCGTCACCGCCGGGAGCAACAGCCGGCGCCTCGAGCAGCGCACCCTCGCTGCCCCGCCAGATCTCCAGGATCTCTCCGGATTGCAGGCGCCAGAGACCGTTTCCGCTGCCGCTCGAGGAGAGGAAAAACAGCGACGACCCCCCGAAACGAGGGGCCAGCGCCCTGGTGTCGCCAAGATCCGCAAACGGATCGGCTTCACTCTCGGTGGCGGGGTGATCGAGGATCGGCACCTGCCACAGCTGGGATCGGGGCAACTGAACAGTCGCCACCAGCCGCCGACCGTCAGCGCTCGCCGCGACCGAGGAGTACTGCTCCAAACCGACACTCGCTCGAATGGTGGCCCCGGTCTCGACGTCTAGCGCCCACAGCCACGGGCCGGCCCCATCTTCATCGCGTGCGGTGAATAGCACCGTCCGTTCATCCAACGGCGTCGGGTAGCGCAGATCGATCTTGCCGTGGGTCAGCTGCTCGAGCCCTCGCCCGTCCACCCCCACCCGCCAGAGGGCAGTCTCCATGGTCGCCGGTCGACCGCGTATCAGATAGATCCAGCGCCCGTCGGTGGAGAAGATGGGGTAGTGCTGGTGATTGCCCTCCGGTGAATCCAGGATCACCTCGGCGTTGGCTCCGTTTCGATCGGCGATGGAGATCGGGTCGCCCGGAAGCTGCTCCTGATACACGATGCGCTCACCGTCGGGTGACCACGCCACGTTGACCACTTCGTCACCCAGAAAGTTGTGCGCCGACCCCCCGAGAAGTGACACCAACAACAACCGCCGGCCCATGCCGCCGCCGAACCAGAGTTTCGACCCGTCTCCGTTGAAGCCGAGGCTTCGCACCGTCGCGCGGACGTCGATCCACTCCGTAACGCCGTTCTCCCGCGTGGCTTTTTGAAAACCACCGGCACCGACCTGGCCGACAAAGACATCGAACGGGCCGTCGAGGTCGGAGAGAAACGCGACGAATCTGCCGTCGGGAGAAATGGCACCGTCGAAATTAGAGCCTGTGAAGTCGGTGATCCTGGTGAATCTCGACCCGGCGAGAGGATTGTCGAAGCCACCGCCGGATGAATCCGGCTCGGGCCGCAGCCATGCCAGAAACACGATGATCAGGGACGCAACGACCGCTACCGACAACACCGCAATCAAGATTCGGTCACGCTGACGCGGCTTGTCCGCTCGAGGCTCTGGTTGCTCTTCGTCGTCGAGCTCGATTCGCGCGTCCGCGATGTGGTGCAGCCGGTGCACCGCATCCTTGGCGAGGCACCGCCCCAACAAGCGTCGCACCGATGCAGGTGTGTCGGACGGGAGGACCGACCAGTCGGGCTCCTGGTGCAGGATTGCACCGATCGAATCGGATGCGGTGTTGCCGGCGAAGAGTGCCTGGCCGGTCAGACACTCCCAGACGATGCAGCCGAACGACCAGATATCCGAGCGCTGGTCCACCGGAAGGCCGCGAGCCTGCTCGGGGCTCATGTAGGCCGTCGTGCCGAGGATCGTCCCGGCGACCGTTCCCGCTGCGGTCGCAGTCGGCGAGGATGACAGGCCGGCGCCAAAATCCTGATGGGCATCAACGGTCTTGGCCAGACCGAAGTCGAGGATTTTCAGGCATCCGTCGGGCGAAACCTTGATGTTGGCCGGTTTGAGGTCTCGATGAATGACGCCGCGCCGGTGTGCCGCTTCGAGCGCTTCGGCGATCTGGCGGGCGAAAGATCGGCTCTCACTGATCGGTAACGGCCTTCGATTCAAACGATCGGAGAGATCCTCCCCGGGAATCAGCTCCATCGCGATGAATCGTGTGCCGTTTGACTCGTGGACCCCATAGACCGAGGCGAGCCCCGGGTGGTTGAGGGATGCCAACAGCTTGGCCTCCCTCTCGAAGCGGTCGAGCCGGTCCCGATTACCGGAAAACTCCTCCGGCAGGATCTTGATCGCCACCTCGCGATCGAGCGTGGTGTCCACCGCTCGCCACACCACACCCATCCCACCCTCGCCGAGCTTGTCGATCAGCCGGTAGTGGAGCAAGACCTCGCCTGGTTGTGGAGACATGATCGCAATTGTACACGACTTCCGAAGCTGGACTGGTCGGAAGTGGCGTTTCACCTCCGACCACACCCTCGCGAGAAAGACGAGGGTCAACCTGGTCGGAAGGTCATCCGGGCTCCGGCATACGTGCCGGGCCCGAGGTTGGGAGTTCGCATCCTCACCATCTGACGATCCAGCAAGATCTCGGAGCGTGGGCGCTACGGTGACGTTAGGGTTTGCTAACCCATCCGTAGGGGATCCGACGCTGTCGGAGGCCGCGCGGACCACGATCTCCGATCCCGAGAACACCGTGTATCTGAGCGCGGTTGTGGTGTGGGAGATGCGCATCAAACAGGGGATCGGAAAGCTCGATCTTCCGGATGACTTCGAGGAGGTACTGGATGGCCAGGCCTTCTCCAAACTGCCGGTCACTGTGGATCATACGCATGCCATCGCCGGGCTTCCCGCGATCCACCGGGATCCGTTCGACCGGATGCTCGTGGCGCAGGCCGTGGTGGAGGGGATGACCATCGTTACGCGGGATCGCAACATCGCCGAGTACGGAATCGACATCGTCGTCGCCTGAGCCTCTTGCAAAATTCGAGAATTGGACA
>RCNG010001012.1_pt1 | contig 13702 bp, 5 predicted proteins | sample 2041371 | NCBI WGS metagenome assembly RCNG01 (sample SAMN09708227, study PRJNA481090) | Marine sediment metagenome, whole genome shotgun sequencing project. | biome: marine sediment; feature: ocean; material: sediment; isolation source: Sewage treatment plant 1 marine sediment (STP1) ... | reverse complement strand
CGACTTCTACGGCGACGAGAGCGGGAACGAGGCCGTTGCAACGAAGAAAGGGAGTTATGAGATGCAGGGAGACGCAGTGGAGATGCAGACAGGCGATCCAAACGCGGTCCGAGCACCATGTTCGCATCCCGAAGGGTCGGAAACGGCATCGATCAAGACGAGCTCTTGCGAGCCGATGTAGATGCGATCCGTGTGCGTCAAGCGGCATCGCTCCTTGATGAACGCGCCGTTCATCGTAACGCCATTTCGGCTATCCAGATCTTCGGCGACGACCGCAGTGGGCTCAACGTGAAGCACGGCGTGTGCTCGCGAAGCCAATTCGTCCGCGATGGAAAGATTGCACTTCGAGCTACGGCCAATCGAGAACTTCGCAAGAGGCGGCTCGAGATGGGTCGACTCATATCGAAGTCTAAACCGTGACATCCTCTTCCAACTTTCTCACAGGCCGGTGCCTACGCCAACGGACAAGCCCGACGAGCAGTAGCACCAGGACCCATCCCTGGTCGCGGCTGTCGGAGGGTGAGCTCGCTGCGCAGCCACCCCCGCCGCGCCAGCCGTTTTCCAGGTTGCAGGACTCGGCGCACCCATCTCCGCCGATCTGGTTGCCGTCGTCACAGTCTTCACCGAGGTCGACGACGCCGTTGCCGCACCCTACCGGCACCGCGCACACCGGCGCGGCGGCCAGCGTGTTGCAGACCCCGCTCGCACACTGTGCGCCGTCCGTGCAGGGGCCGGCGCCCAGCTCGAGCACGCACTCCGCATCGCAGCCATCGCCTGACTTCGTATTGCCATCGTCGCAGACCTCGCTGCCCTCCACCACGCTGTTGCCGCAGCTGTTGGCGGCTTCGCAGGTGTTTGGCGTTTCGGTTCTGTCGCAGAGCCCCGACGCGCAGGCCGCGTTGCCACCGATTGTGCAATCCGAGCCATCAGTTTGCTGTTCCACGAAGCAGGTTGCCGAGCATCCGTCGCCCGGCACCGTGCCGCCATCGTCACAGGCTTCGCCAGATTCAACCGCGCCGTTGCCGCAGCTGTTGGCGGCCTCGCAAGTCGCTGGCGTCTTAGTCAGATCGCAAACGCCCGACGCGCACGCCGCTGCCCCGTTCACCGAGCAGTCGACTCCGTTCGGGAGGTTGTCCACGAAGCAACTTGCCGAGCATCCGTCACCGCTCGTGCCGTTGCCGTCGTCGCAGAGCTCCCCAGCTTCGAAAACGCCGTTACCGCAAAGGTTGGCGGGCTCGCAGGTCGGAGGCGTTTCGGTCGTGTCGCAGACGCCCACGGCGCAAGCCGCGTTGCCGCCGTTCGTGCAATTTGATCCGATTGGGAGGCTGTCCACGAAGCAGGACGCTGAGCATCCATCGCTACTCGTGCCGTTGCCATCGTCGCAGGCTTCTCCGGCTTCGACCAGGCCATTGCCACAGCTGTTGGCCGCTTCGCAGGTCGCTGGCGTCTCGGTCATATCACAAACGCCTGACGCGCAGGCCGCTGCGCCGTTGACGGAGCAATCGGCCCCATTCGGAAGGCCATCCACGAAGCAGGTTGCCGAGCATCCGTCGCCGCTCGTGCCGTTGCCGTCGTCGCAGACCTCTCCGGCTTCGACGAGACCGTTTCCGCAGGTGTTGGGCGGCTCGCAGCGGTCCGGTGTCTCAGCGGCGTCGCAGACCCCGGACGCACAGGCGGCGTTGCCTCCGTTCGTGCAATCCGATCCAATCGGGAGGTTATCCACGAAGCAGGTCGTCGAGCAGCCGTCGCCCCCGATCGTGCCGCCGTCGTCACAGGCTTCGCCGGTTTCGACGACGCCGTTGCCGCAGCTGTTGGCGGCCTCGCAGGCGTTGGGGGCTTCACTGGTATCGCAGACCTGGGTTATCAAACAATCCGCCGCCTCGTCACAGGCGCAGACCAAGTTCACCGGATCGCAAAACGCACTGAGGCATTCGCTGTCAAAGGAGCACAGGTCGCCGTTCTCGAGCATCAAGACAAACACGTACGCCGCACCGGCCCCGGGTCCTCGATCATCGTCTTCCCGCGCTCCGACCAGAGCCGTGTCTCCAGAGATGCCTACCGCCCAGCCGAACCGGTCTCCTGGCTCGCCATCGGATGCGAGAAGCTTGTCCTGCTCGGTCCAGACCGTGCCGCTTCGAACGAATACGTACGCCGAGCCTGAGTCGACCCCAAAGTCCGTGTCGTGCCAGGTCCCGACGACGATCGCGTCACCATCGACGCTGACTGCGTTGCCGAACCAATGGTTGGGGTGGCCGTCCGAGGCAAAGAGCTGTTGTTCCTCTGTCCAGGCCCCGGCACTTCGAACGAACACGTACGCGGAGCCACCGTTGCCTCCGATGTCGTCGTCCCAACGCGCGCCGATCACCGTGGTGTCGCCAGAAACGCCCACCGCGGTTCCAAATCGATCGTCTACCGCGCCGTCGAGCGGTACCAACTTCTGCTCCTCGGTCCAGACCGTCCCAATTCGAGTGAATACGTACGCGGAGCCAGATCCGTCTCCGCTGTCGTCGTCCAAGACCGCGCCGATGACCGTCGTGTCGACCGAGACGCTCACCGAGGTCCCAAATTGATCGTCTGCAGCGCCATCCGACGCAAGCAGTTCTTGTTGCTCGGTCCAGACCGTCCCGCTTCGAACGAACACGTACGCGGCGCCCGAAGAGCTTCCGGCGCCATCGTGCAGGAGCGCACCGACGACCGCCGTATCGCCAGAGAGGCTCACGGAGTAGCCAAACCAATCGCCTGCAACACCGGTCGACGCAGTGAGCTTCTGCTGCTCGGTCCACACCGTCCCGCTTCGTGTGAACACATAGGCCGAGCCGGAGAAGAAGCCGTTGTCATCGTCCCATCGCGCGCCGACGAGCACGGTATCGCCCGAAATGCTGACCGAAGAGCCGAACTCGTCCCCCGGCGCGAGATCGGACGAACGCAACTCCTGCTGTTCGGTCCATGTCGTGCCGCTCCGGATGAATACGTACGCCGCGCCGCTGTCCGTGTTCGCGCCATCATCATAGGAAGGCGCCCCAATCACGGCGGTGTCTCCCGAAATACTCACGGAGCTGCCGAAGAACTCGTCCGAGGGCCCCACGGAGTCGGCTCCCAGCTTCTGTTCCGCCGACCAAACCGTGCCCACCCGCTCGTATAGATAGCCAATGCCCGGCCGGACGCCTAGCGGCGCGCCGCCAACGATGACATCCCCCGAGATGCTCACCGAGCTTCCGAACGTCTGAGACGCGATCCCCGACGCGAGCAACTTCTGCTGCTCGCTCCAGACCGTTCCGCTTCGAACGAACACGTAGGCCGAGCCGGACGCGCTGGCGCCGTCGTCATCGAGTCGAGCGCCGATGACCGCCGAGTCGCCCGACAAGCCCACCGAGTGCCCGAATTGGTCATCCACGTCGCCGTCGGATGCGCTGAACTTCTGTTGCTCGGTCCAAACACCGCCGCTTCGAACGAATACATACGCCGACCCGGAGCCGCTCCCATTGTCGTCGTCGAACGGCGCGCCGATGACCGCCGTGTCACTCTCTACGATCACTGAAAAGCCGAAGCGATCGACCGTCGCACCGTCGGATGCGAGAAGCTTTTGTTCCTGACTCCACACCGATCCGCTTCGAACGAACACGTAGGCCGAACCGGAGTCCGTCCCATTGTCGTCATCTTGGAATGCGCCGATGAGCAAGGTATCGGCTGAGACGCTCACCGCGGAGGCAAAATGATCGCCGCTGACGCCATCAGGGGCCAGCAACTTCTGCTGCTCGCTCCACACGGTCCCGCTTCGAACGAACACATACGCCGAGCCGGAGAACAAACCATTGTCGGTGTCGTACCGGGCACCGATGACCACCGTATCGCCCGAGACGCTGGTCGAGTAGCCGAATTGATCGTCCGTTCCAGCGTCGGACGCCGCCAACCTCTGCTGCTCGGTCCATGCGGACCCGTTGCGAACGAACACATACGCCGAACCGGAATCGGTGGCGTTGCGATCGCCTCGGTATGCCCCGATGACGGCCGTGTCTGCGTCGAGACTGACCGAAATCCCGAACTGATCGCCCGGCGCACCATCCGACGGGAGCAACTTCTGCTGCGTTTCCCAGATGGTTCCGTTCCGGAAGAACACGTAGGCCGAACCGGAGTCGGTCCCGTTGTCCCCGTCCCGAGGCATACCGATGACCGCCGTGTCCCCGAAAACGCTGATCGAGTGTCCGAACCATCCGAGCGCCGAGGCGGTGCTGGCGATCAGCTTCTCCTGTTCCATCCAGATTGGGTCGATCACGATGGGATAGCGCGCATCGGCCACATCCACCTCGATGCTGAGCTCGCCGGAGGACGCCTGCATCGACGCCGAAAGTTGCTTGCCATCGGCATCGAACGCGAAGAGCTCACGCGTTTCGAGTGTGCGCTCCGGGCTGTTCCAGACGATGACATCCCCGCGCTTGGTCGGGGTGTAGTCGCCCTCGATCGTTAGGTCCAAACGCAGGCTGTCGTTTGTAGCGCCGTTGGCTTTGGGCAGGGCGCGAATCGTGAACCCCTGCTCGAGCCCCATCGGTCCGTGCACGTACCATTCGTCGATGCCAGAGCGTGACATCGTGACTCGGTTCCCCTCGTTCGATACGGTTACAACCCCCGGGTCGTGACCGTTGATTTGGGAAAGCGCCATTCGCAGCGGCGCGCCGCCGTCACGACCGGCTAGCTCGACACTGTTCGAATTGAATCGTGTCCGTAGGTTCTGGCGTGGATGCCGTGCTTCGAACTCGCGTGCGCCCGTTCGCGCGATGGCGTAGTCGGGGCCCGCATCGTTCTGTACTCGTTGAATCCAGCCCGCGCGCAAGGCCGCGGGCATGGTCTCCTGCGAACCGTCGCTGCTGGGCTCGGCTTGAGGATCGACCTCCGCGCAGCCCGCCGCAAGGAGCAATAGCCAGCACAAGCTCCAGCTGAGCAGGCGAGGCGACCGATCGATTCGCCTCGTCACACCTTTTCGATTCCGACCCATAAACAGCACTGAAAATCCGTTCTAACCACAATATTACATCATATTGAAGCCTCACAAAATGTGTCAGTACAGTAATTTTGCAATATTATGGTGATACTATGCACCTTGCTTGGGGTTCCGCTCCGCAGTTCCGATGGCCGGGGTTCGCTCTTCGGCGATCCCTATGCGGCGGGTTGCGGACCGTCCTGCTCTTTGTGTTGGGCGTAGGTGCCTTGGCACCGAGCATCGAGGCGCACGCTCAGCAGTTCGACCTGAATCAGTTCCGGGCGTCCGAAACCACGAATGGCGGACTCTCCATCCGCACGGCGGCCGACCAGGGCCACCTGCGCTTCGGCGCACAATTGTACTTGGACTACTCCGACGATCCCCTGATGTTCGCGGGGGCGCCGATCGTACATCAGCAATTGAGCGGCGAGCTCATCGCATCACTCGGACTCTGGAGTCGGCTGATCGTCTTCGCCGGACTTCCGTATCACTTCATGCTGCGCGGCCAAAGTGCACTGCCGGATGGCTCTCTCGATGCGCTCGTTCCGTCGGGCGCCGGGCTTGGAGACTTCCGAGTGGGCGCGCGGGTTCGCGCCTGGGGAGAAGACAAGGACATCGTTCAGATCGCCGTGCAAGGGACGCTCTACGTTTACAACGCCTCGATGGCGGATAGTGATCAGAACTACCGTGGCGGGCCAACTGGACGTCCGAGTCTTGGTGGAGATGTCGAGCTCCTCGCCACGCTCAACATCAGCCATGCCGTTCACCTATCGACTAATCTCGGCTACCGGTTTCGCGGGGATATCCAGCTGCCGGCGGGCGCAAAAGTCGGCGATGCGTTCACGTTTGGTCTCGGCGCGATCTGGGAGCTCTTGGACGAGCGGCTCGCATTGATCGCAGAGTTTTACGGAAGCACTGGGTTCGGAAGCCTCCAGTCTACTCCCATGGAGGTACTCGTCGGGGCCAAGTACCACCACAAGAAGGGCTTCACCGCGGGATTGGGCGGCGGGGCCGGGGTGGCGCGTGGGATCGGCGCTCCGGACTACCGCTTGTTGGGCATGCTCGGCTACACGATGCCAGAGGAAAGGCTCAGGCCCCCTCGAATTACAGACCGGGACGAGGACGGGCTTGTGGATGACGAGGATCGCTGTCCTCGGGACCCCGAGGACCTGGATGGCTTCGAGGATGACGATGGTTGTCCCGATCCCGACAACGACCAGGACGGCATTCTCGACGCGGACGACGGCGCCCCGAACGAAGCGGAGGACGTGGACGGCTTCGAAGATGAAGATGGCATTCCAGACTACGATAACGACGGTGACGGTGTCCTCGATGTAGACGACAAGTGTTCCAACGAGCCGGGCGTGGCCGTGACACACGGGTGTCCGGATCCGGACACCGATGGCGATGGGGTGCCTGACCGCATCGACAACTGTCCAAAGGAAGCCGGCCTCCGGGTGAACATGGGCTGCCTCAAGCCGCAACTGGTGGAAATCCACTACGATCGTCTGGCGATCAGTAAGAAGGTCTACTTTGGAACCGCGAAGAGCAGGATCCAGAAGCGCTCGCACGCGCTCCTCGACAACATTGCGGCAGTTCTGCGAGCCCATCCGGAGATCCTGCTCGTCGAAGTCGAAGGCCATGCGGATCCCCGAGGAAGCGACGAGTTCAATCTGAAGCTGTCGCATCGACGTGCGCTCGCCGTGAAGACTTACCTAATCGAAAAGGGAATCGCCGAAGATCGCTTGATCGCCAAAGAGCGCGGAGAGGCCTCGCCTGAGCGACCCGATGCCGTCACCGACAAGGAGCACGAGGCAAATCGCCGCGTGCAGTTCAGGATCTTTGCTCGCACCACGGGCCAAGTCGAGCAGGTCGGCGACCCAATGGGCCACGAAGTCTACTGAGTGCGCGTCCCCGGCTCTCAATCCACATCGAGCGAAATGGTCTTCGTCGCGTTGGCGACGACGTTCACCGGGAGCGTCATCGACTCGCCGCTCTCCGTAGACCTTAGCCTCAATCTGTGCATGCCGGCTGGGAGCGTCAGCACCGTGGGCGCGCTGCCGAGCAGCTTGGTCCCTTCGTAGATCTCGACGGACTGACCCTTCGTCACGATCTTGACCTGCCCTGGCAGCCCAGTCGCTGCGGGCGCCGCTTCGCGAGGCCTACTTGGCTTGTTACGAGAAGTGGCCTTTCTGGCCGCAGCTCTGCGCTTGGGCGGTTTGAGGTTTGCTGCTTTCGGCTCCTCTGCCTTGGGTTCGTCGATTTTGGGTGCGTCTGCCGCCGGCTCCTTGTCTGCCTGTTCAGTCGTCTTGGACTCCGGCCCTTCTTGGCGAAGCTGCGCCGCCAGCTCGTGTGCGCCCGGCGCGTCCGGTAGCGCGGTCTCCGCCGGTGCGACTTGGGCTGGCGCGCTCTCGGGGACCGTCATCGAAGCGACGGCTTCAGGCGACGGGTACACCTCGGGTCGAGACTTTTGCACTCCCCACACCGCGGCGATCGGAACCAGCAGCGCTCCAAGCGCGAGGGCCAAGAGAACCCGCTTCCGCGTCGGTCTCGACCTGGACTCAAACGTGGTTCCCGGACGAACCTCTGCGGTGACCGTTACGGCTCCTGTGAGCTCATCGGCGAAGTCTCGTGGAGGTGGCGTCGCTTGGAACCCTTCGGTCGACGCGAGCTCCATGAGCTCTCGCTTTTCGGCTTCGCCTCGCGGAAAGAGCTCTTCCATCCAGTTGGACAACTCCGCCGCACCAACTATCGCCGACTGCTTCGAGGCAAAAGCATGGAGAGCCTGGCCCATCTCCCGCGAGGTCTGCCAGCGCTTTTCTGGCTCGCGCTGCAACGCTTTCATCACGATCGCGTCGAGCTCAGGCGGAATCTCCGGTCGCCGTTCCGACGGCGCCGGAATATCGCCAACCAGCACGGCGTACATGGTCTCGACTTCCGTTTCGCGCCGGAAGAGGCGCTCGAGCGTCAACATCTCCCACAGGACGACCCCGAGCCCCCATACATCCATTCTGCGGTCGACTTCGCCCCCCGTCACCTGCTCCGGCGCCATGTAGGGCATGGTTCCCTTGAGCTGCCCGGTCGAAGTACGATGCACACGCTGTCGCGCGCTCGCAATCCCGAAGTCCACGACCTGAACAACGCCACTGTATGTCATGAACAGGTTTCTCGGAGACACATCGCGATGAACGACGTTGAGCGGCTGGCCGTCCGGGTCCCTCGACTCGTGCGCCGCATGCAGGCCCTCACAAGCCTCTTCGATGATTCGAGCCATCTTCAAAGGAAGCAGAGGTGATTCACGCTGCTCGGCGCTGGCTCGGGCGCGCCGGTAGAGCCGGGCCAACGGTTCACCGACGAGGTACTCCATTGCGAGGTAATACTCGCCGTCGGATTCGCCGAAGTCGAAGACACTACAGACGTTGGGGTGCGTAATCCGCGAAGCGATTCGGGCCTCATCCAGGATCATGTCCACGTACCGCCGCTCGCTGGCCAGATGCGAGTGAACTCGTTTCAGAGCAACGAGCTTTTCGAATCCGTGCGGCCCGTCCATCCGCGCGAGATATACCGTCGCCATTCCGCCGGACGCGAGCTCAAAGCACAGTCGATAACGACCCAGCTGCTTCAGCTCCATCTCTTTTGGAGCGCGGGAATCCAGCGGCACGGGCTGATGGCCGACCGTTTCTGACATCTCTGACCAAGACCTCGTCATCAACCCCCCATCATGATTCTAGTAGATGCACGGCGGTGGATCACATTCGGACGAAGAGGCCTCTTAGCGTCGCGCCAATATCACTTGCGAAAGGCCCTCGACGCGCTGCGCGAGAAAGCGCTCCAAACGGCCATAGGTGTGCGCCTGTTTCTGGATCGCGTCGACGTAACGGACCGCGTATTCTCGCCGTTTGTACTCCTGAATGCGAACGAGATCGTGGAGCGCTTCGATGGTTTGTGCACTCATCAGGCGCCCTGTGGCGATGTGTACCCGAAACACCCAGTCGATCCATTGCGGCTTCCGGAGACCCTTCGCCAACTCGAGCGCATGGTGAACCGCGGTGGTGAACACGGTGTCAGGGTCGTCGTCTTTGGATCTGGTGAGGGGCTGCTGGCGCAACGCGCGCTCGAGGAGGCCATGGAGCTCCGGAAGCAACATACGCTCGGCCTCCTCGTATCGCCCCATGATGATCGCTTTGGCTGCGATGCCTCCAATGACGTCGCGAGTCTGGGCTGTGCCGGTTTCCTCGGGGTCGTCCCAGGTAGCTGGTCGCACCGAGCCCCGCGGAGGCGGGTCTTTGTATGTGGCGCCAGCGCTAGATTGCAGGCGTTTTCCACACTCCCCGCAGTGACGCTTGGCCGCTCCGTTCACGGCTCCACAGGCGATGCAAAGGACATGAGGGGCTGTCTCCTGCTGATCAGTAATCTTGGCCGCGTCGATGAGCACAAGTTCTTCGGCTCCGACGTAGATGCGGTCCATGTGCGTCAAGCGGCACCGTTTCTGGACGACCCCGCCGTTCACCACGACGCCGTTGCGGCTGTTCAGGTCCTCGACGAAGACCTCCGTGGGCTCAACATGGAGCACGGCGTGCCTCCGAGAAGCCAGCTCATCCGCAATGGACAGATGGCACTTCGAGCTGCGGCCAACGTAAAACGCCCCGAGCGGCAGCTCGAGATGTGTAGACCGATAGCGAAGTCGAAAGCGTGCCACCCCGTATCAGGGTAGCAACGACAGCGACCCGATGGCCATTGAAAGTGGGGGGATCTTCGGGTGCGACCTGCGCGCAGTCGGCCGTTTCGCCCCCGCCGCGAGGCGAGACCGAACGCCATCAGGGCAACGATCCATTCGCGCCCGCCACCGCGATTCTCGGGGGCTAGAACGGAGCATCCACTCGCGTCGCGCGGACAAGGCTTTTGTTCTTGCCAGCCTCCCGTGATTCTGGCTATGCCCTGCGCCGACGGACCAGTGGAAGCAGGAGCAGACTCAACAGGCATCCCGTTGCGCTGCGGTCGGAGTCCCGCTCGACAGCGCACCCACCCCCCCCGCGCCACTGGTTCTCGAGGGCGCAGAACTGGCTGCAGCCATCACCGCCGTGCAGGTTGCCGTCATCGCAAGCTTCATCCTCGTCGAGGACGCCGTTTCCGCAGCCTACTGGCTCCGCGCACACGGGGGCTGCGGCCAACGTGTTGCAGACACCGCTCCCACACTGCGAACCGTCGGTGCACGGACCGGCACCAAGCTCCAAGAGGCATTGCGGGTCGCAGCTGTCTCCCGCCGAGGTATTGCCGTCGTCGCACGCCTCAGCTCCTTCGCGCGTTCCGTTGCCACAGCTGTTTGCTGGCTCACAGGTGTTGCTTCCTGCGGTGTCACAGATCGAGCTCTCGCATTGAGCGTGATCGGTGCAGGGCCCGTTGCCCAGCTCGAATAGGCACTCCGCGTTGCAACCGTCGCCTGCCTCGGCGTTGCCGTCGTCGCAAGCCTCGCTGGCCTCGAGCGCACCGTTGCCGCACCGGTTTGCGAGCTCGCAGGTGTTGCTTCCCACGGTGTCACAGATCGTGCTTTCGCACTGCGCGTTGTTGGCGCAGGGCTCGCCGTCCTCGAGGAGACAGAGATTGCTGCAGCCGTCTCCGGTCGTCAGGTTGCCGTCGTCGCAACTCTCTGGGGCGTCAAGCACACCGTTGCCACAAGAGCCCGCGGGCTCACAGAGCGGAGGCGCCTCGTTCATGTCGCAAACGCCGCTCGAGCATTCGTCATTGGTCGCGCACGGGTTTCCGTCTTCGATTTGACACGCAGCCGTGCATCCGTCTCCGTTCATGTTGTTTCCGTCGTCGCAGGCCTCGCCGGGCTCGAGCACGCCGTTGCCGCAACCCACGGGGGGCGCACACACGGGTGGCATGGCGGCCATGTTGCAAAGATTGCTGGCGCAGTCGGTGTCGCCGGCACAGGGCTCGCCAACTTCGAGCAGGCATGCAGCGTCGCATCCGTCGCCCGTGTTTAGGTTTCCATCGTCGCAGACTTCGCTCGGGTCATTGACGAAGCCGTCGCCGCAAGTGGCAGAGACCGCCACCGTGATCGCCTGCGAGGTCAGGGTGAGGCCTGTGACCACGGCGTTGGTGATCGTGTAGTGGTAGTTGCCCGCCTGTGCTGGTGTCACGCCGCCGCTGCCTAGCGTGACGTCCAATTCACGTGAGGTGCCGTAAGGGGCCGCGATCGGCGCGCCGTCTTTGTACCACTGGTATTGATCGTTCCCCGAAGGATTGATCGCGACGGCGGATGGGAGCAGCGCAGGAGCGCCGCTTGGGAAATGCTCGGTGCGCGCCGTGTCGACCCTCCCCTGGGAGCCGTATTGAAAGGTTGTGAGCGTGCCGTCGTTGTAGGCGAGAAACTCGGGCTCGAAGTCCGCAAACACGAACGCGTTGCCGCCCAAGTAAAGCGAGGTCAGTGGCAACGCGGTCAAGTCGGGAATGTCGCCCGCGAGTTGGTTGCCGGATAGCCACAGGTCCGTCAGGCTCGCGAGGTTGCCGAACTCTGGCGGAATCGGGCCCGTGAGCTGGTTGTCACGGAGGTACAGCGTGTCCAGGTTGGCGAGGTTGCCGAGCTCAGGCGGAATCGAGCCTGTGAGTTGATTGGAGTAGAGGTACGCGGAAGTCAGGTTGGTGAGGCCGCCTAGCTCGGGCGGAATCGGGCCTGTCAGCTGGTTGTTGGATAGGAACAGCGTATTCAGACTGGTGAGGTTGCCGAGCTCAGGCGGGATCGGGCCGGTGAGTTGGCAGCTTGTCAGGTAGAGCGTGGTCAAGTTGACGAGGTTGCCGATCGCGGGCGGAAGCCCGCCCATGATCGGGTTGCCGTACATGAAAAGCGAAACCAGGTTGGTGAGGTCTCCAATCTCCGGCGGAATCGGGCCGGTGAGCTGGTTGTTGCCTAGGTGCAGCGAAGTCAGGTTGACGAGGTTGCCGAGCCAAGGCGGAATCGGGCCTGTGAGCTGGTTGCCGTAGAGGTAGAGCGTCCTCAGGTTGGTGAGATTCCCAATCTCGGGCGGAATTGAGCCCGTGAATTGGTTGGCAGAGAGGTAGAGCGTAGTCAGGTTCGTGAGGTTTCCGAGCCAGGCCGGGATCGGGCCGGTGAGTTGGTTGCCGTAGAGGTACAGCGCGGTCAGGTTGGCGAGGTTGCCGAGCTCGGGCGGAGGCGTGCCGGTGAGCTGGTTGCCCGACAGGTGCAGGGTATTCAGACTGGCGAGGTCTCCGATCTCGGGCGGAATCGGGCCCGTGAGCTGGTTGTTGTAGCCGTACAGCGTAGTCAGGTTGGTGAGATTTCCGAGCTCGACGGGAATTGGGCCCAAGAGCTGGTTGTTGGACAGGTTCAGGGTCGTCAGGTTGGTGAGGTTTCCGATCTCGGGCGGAATCGGGCCCGTGAGCTGGTTGCCGGACAGTTGCAGAGTCGTCAGGTTGATGAGGTCTCCGATCTCGGTCGGAATCGTCCCAATCAGCTGATTGTTGTCGACCGAAATCCCTCTGACTTGGCCACCCGATACGCCCACGCCGTACCACGTCGAGATGGCGCTGGCCGTGTCCCAGTTGCTCCTATCGATCCAGTTCGTCCCATCGGTGCTGACGTACAGCGCCATCAACGCTTCGCACTCGATCTGCGGAACCCCCGTCGTGCCTGTGGCCGAACAATCCACCTGCGCATGAGCGACGCCCGGCAGCAGCCCAGCTCCGACTGTTGCCAGAACGATGAAACCGCAAGCATGAGGCCAGGGCCCACGAATGCGCGGGCGCCTAGCGAGCAGCAGCACCAACTCGAACACCCATGACAGCGGTCCGCCGCCCTCCGAGTCTCGGCTGACTGCGCAGGCAGCCGGCTTTGCTTCCGCTCGACAACGGGTGTATGTGAATTCTGTTAACAGGGTACTTATATGCTATAGCAAGATGAAATGCGTCACTACAGTAATTGTACCGTAATGTAAGCATGCCAACTGTACAGGCCCCCTCAGCGGTCAAAGGTCGCCGATCTCCATCTTGGTCCGACGGTCGTTGGACTTGAGCGTGTGCGCCTTTCAGCAGAAGTCGCCGCTCATCTCCCACTCCAGCTGGAAACCTTGCAGCTGGTCTCGGTCGGCTGCGTCACCGCTGCGAATAAGCCGAAGGCGTTGAGCGCGGCAAGCGGGGATTGGTGACATCTTCGATGTCATACAATCCCACATCTTGCCCCAACAAGTCGGGTCGCATGCTGTCACACGGAGTGCACTCAGAGTCACACGGAGTGCACCCAGAGTCACACGCTGACCAATCGCCTGCGGGGAGCCCGACGCGAAAAAAGATCACGAGCCAGGACAACATTTGGAGGGGCAAAACCGATAATAGAGATCGACGGATCGGCACGTTGCGACGAGCGCGGTCCTTCGAGAGGGGGCTATTGGTCAATACTGTTCACAATCGACGCCCAAGTGGGGGGAGCACGGGACGCTCCCAGCAACCAGAAATATGACACAGACCATCACATCACCCCTTGCCACGCTCGCCGAAGCTCGGGCATATCTGCGTCTCAGTCGGAAGAGTTTCGATCGACATGTGCGCGGGCACCTCATACAAATCCGGCAGGGTGGGCGTGTATTCTACGAGTGGAAGGAGATCCAAAAGTGGCTCGAAGACCAGAAGGCTGGTCCGTACGTAAAGACCCACGGACCGGCAACTACACCGTCAGCTTCCGGCACGCGGGTCAGCGAATCCACCGATCCA
>RCNG010001010.1_pt1 | contig 13709 bp, 11 predicted proteins | sample 2041371 | NCBI WGS metagenome assembly RCNG01 (sample SAMN09708227, study PRJNA481090) | Marine sediment metagenome, whole genome shotgun sequencing project. | biome: marine sediment; feature: ocean; material: sediment; isolation source: Sewage treatment plant 1 marine sediment (STP1) ... | reverse complement strand
CATCGGTCTCGAGCGCAGGGGGTTCTCGGAGGAGAGCCGCAGAGCGCTCAAGCAGATGTGGCGGCTGCTGCACAGCCCGAAGCTCAACACCTCGCAGGCCATCGAGCTCATCGAGAAGGAGCTTGGCGGTCAGGAGGATGTCGATCTCGTTCTCGAGTTCATCGCGACCTCCGAGCGGGGTGTGATCCTCGGGTGAGCGAAGGTGTCGAAATCCTGGAGACCCCGGGCGGCGTTCGCCTGCGGCTACGGGTCAAGCCGGGCAGTCGTCAGCAGCGGCTCATTGGCGCCTATGGGGGTGCGCTCAAGCTCGAGGTCAGTGCGGCCCCGGAGAAGGGCCGCGCCAACTCGGCAGTGATCCGACTGTTGTCGGAGTTTCTCGGGATTCGGCGGGACCGGGTGGAGATCGTCGCCGGCGCGTCGTCGCAGGACAAGATCGCCCTGTTGAAAGGGTGCAGCGTCGAAGAAATCACGGCCCGGCTCGCGGCTGCGACTATCGTGGTAGCGGTCGGCGGGAATACCACGATGGGTCAAGGGAGTTGATCGGAATATGAGTGTAGACATTGAATTTACGGATCTTTCTATCAAGGATGCCCTCGACCTGGCGATCCTCGTCGAGGACGAGGCCGAGGAGAGGTATCGCGAGCTGGCCGACAATCTCGAGCTCCACAACACAGGCGATGCGGCCGGGTTCTTCCGTTTCATGGTGACCTGCGAGGCCAAGCACGGTGCAGAGCTCCGTTGCAAGCGCAAGGAGCTCTTCAGCGATCAGCCGACAACGGTCGACCGCTCGATGCTGTGGGACGTGGAAGCGCCGGCGTTCGAGGCTGCGAAGACGTTCATGAGCCTGCAGGACGCCCTCGGCGTCGCGCTGGCCGCCGAGACCAAGGCCTTCGAGTTTTTCGACACCGCGCTCCCCGAGATCACCGATTCCGAGGTGCGGGAGCTCTTTACAGAGCTTCGGCAGGAGGAAGTGGAACACATGCAGATGGTGCGGGAGCAGATGAAGAAGGCCGGCGCCGGCGATGACTTCGACCCGGATGACTTTGCCGATGAGCCGGTGGCTCAATAACGTTAAAACGTTGAAACGTTGTGAGCCGGTAGCCCTCTGCATATTGCGCAGCGCTTTGAGATCTCAACGTTTAACGCTCAAACGTTCTAACGTGTAACGTCAGAACTTGTAGCCGAAGCCGACGGCGAATACCCAGGGCTTGATATCCAGGGTCACTGTCGGAAGATCTCCCTCATCGGTTGTTACGGTCGCGTCGATTGAGGCGCCGAGGTAGCTGATATCGAGGTTGGCGTACCAGCGGTTGTTCATCTGGTAGTTGACTCCGGCCTGGGCGGCGACCCCGATGCCCCCCTCGAGATCGAGGTCCTCGACGCCGGCGTCCTGGAGGTCCCTCGAGAGGCTGGAGAACGGTTGGATCCAGGTGATACCGAGTCCAAAGTAGGGATCCCACGGTCCGTAGATTCGCACGTGGTATTGGACGATAGCGGTCAACGGCACGAGCCACACATGCCCGCCGTCGATGCCGTCCCAGTCGCCGCCGACCAGATCAAGGCGATGGTATGAGGCGCCAAGCGAAAACTCGGCACCGATGAGATCCGAGCACATCACGGTGGCGTCGAACTCGAGACCCGGACCGGCGCCGAGGTCGAGGCGACTGCCGGTAGTACCGAGCTCGTCACTGGTCGCGCCGGCGCTCACCCACAGTGCGCGACCGCCGAGCCGCCACTCTGGGTTCTGGGCATCAGCAGCGCCCGTCGCCCCGATAATGATGGCGAGCAGGAATGAGAGGAAAACAGATTGCCTCACAGGTCCCCCTCAGTAGACCTTGCCGAGGCGCTCGAGCACGACGGTGGCTCCACCGGCATCAGCCAATAGGTCCCGGGCTTCCTCGCCGAGGGCTTCGACCACGGCCTCGGCCGAGGTCACGACCGTACCGCCAACCAGGAACAGCGGCGAGCCGTTGGGGTCGATGTACATCCCGTCCGCCGGTTCTTCGGCGTGCAAGTCCTCGTAGTCGGTCGGGGCCTCCTCAGCATCGATGATGGCCCACACTTTGGCGTCGAGGTGGATGATATCCACCTTCTCGTCCTCGTAGGCCTTCCGGAGCTGATTCCAACCGGGCGCCTCGTGCGCCCCACGCAAGATCCAGAGTTTTGACATTGTTCGCCTCCAACGCGCATCATACCGCGTCCGCGTCCGCGTCCGCGTCCGACCCGTGCCCGTCTCCGTCTCCGTGCCCGTGCTCCGGCGAGGCGCTGCCGCGAGAGGAGCCACCTTAGACATTGTTTGCCCGTAGCCCCCTGCCGCATAGGAGGATCAGGGCTCAAACAATGTCAAAGATGGCACCTCCGGTGGACGCGCCCTCGCGGCCCTCGCGACGAGGCCCTCCGCAACAGCGCCACGCCGACTGTGGGCTCCGAGAGGGCTGCTGGAGCCCTTGTAGCGCAGGCGTCCCGCCTGCATGTGCGGCCGGGACGGCCGCACTACAAGACACGCCGGATGGGTTTGTCTTTGCGGTGCAGGCGTCTCGCCTGCTGGGCGGCAGATCCGAAATCCGAGATTCAAAATGATGGGCGGATCGAGCATCCAGCATCCAGCATCCAGCATCCAGCATCGGGAGGGTGGTTGGGAACATTCTGACGCCAAACGAAATGGCGTTTTTCGATCAAAGCCGCTCGTCGATCGCCTCGAGCGCTTCCAGTGCTCCGAGCGGCAGGCTCACCTGGCCGTGCGGAGCGTGGGGCTCACGGGGGTTGATTCGTACGAGGGTTGCGTCGAGCGAGCGGGCGACCCTTTCCGATGTCATCCGCACCGTCGGTACCGCCGAGCCGGCGCCGAGTTCGATGATCAGCAACCGCGCGTCCCTGACCTCATCGAGCCAGGCCTCGAGGCGCCGTTCCTGTTCGGAGGTGCGTTGGGGGACCCAGTGCCAATCGTTGAACATCAGGACATTGGGACGGGCGAGCTCTCCGCAGTGTGGGCACTCGGGGAGGGGAGAGACCGTGCGGAAGCTGTCCTCGTCGACCGTAACATCGAGATCCTCGGCGCTCCAGATCTCGTGGCAGCACGGCGTCGCGCACTGCAGATGAGCCAGCGAGCCGTGGCATTCGATAACGTGTTCAGGGTCGAAACCGGCGAGCTGGAAGTGGCCGTCCACGTTGGAGGTGAAGACAAAGCTCCCGTGAGGTAGGCGATCGCTCCAACGTTTGAGGATCTCGAACCCGGTGTGGGGCATGGTCTCCCGGTAGAGATTCAGACGGTGGCCGTAAAAGCCCCACGCCAGCTCGGGATCGCGCGAAAACCATCCGGGATTGGCCATGTCCACGAACGAGATGCCGAGCCGCTCCAGTGGTGGGTAGGCCTTCCAAAACCCCTGGTTGCCACGAAAGTCGGGCAACCCGGAGTCCACCCCCATCCCGGCCCCGGTGGTGATCAGCAGCGCTTCGGCCTCCGCGACCGCAGCGGCCGCCTCGTCGGTTCTTCCATCGATCTCGACACCCATGAGGGGGATTAACCCGCCTTTCCATCGGGGCGGGGCGTCAGCAGAATGCGAGTGGCGCCCGCCAGGTACAGGGTGAAGGCGATCGCCCACAGCCCAGCCGAGGACAGAACCGCGACCCGCGTGAGATCGGCGCGCAGCCACGGGCCGAAGACCCTGACAAGGGCGCTGACGGTGATGGCAACGAAGGAGACGGTCATCATCGGCGACACATGGAGCGGCCGGCCGGTGTGGCCGAGAGTCACCCGCGTCATCATGCCGAGCGTCAGGGTGCCGATGGCGCCGGTGGTGAGGGCGTGCGTGGCAAGGCTCGGTGGGAGGCCGGCGCCTGCGGCCGTGGCCGCCTTGAGGAAGAGGCCGAGCCAGATCCAGGTGTGACCGAGGTGGAGCACCCACAAGATCGGTTGGCCGAGGGCTTTTTGAAATCCCCAGTGGACGGACCTGGCGAGCACCAAAAGCCCGGCGATGGCGGCCGATACGGCCATGACGTACCCACCCGGTGCGACGACTTCGATCATGGCGACGACGATGACGCTGATGATGGCGGCCATGTCGAGGCCCGCGTTGGAGTGGACCCCCTCGTCGGCGAGCGCGTTGCGCGTGAAAAGAGGCACGATCCGGCCGGTGATGATGACGAGCACCACCACGATGAGGTCGACGGCCACGAGGTCGGTGCGCAGATACGACTGCGGCAGCAGACCAGAACTCCACAGGTGGAGGTGGAGGTCACAGATCCAAAGCAACGGCAGGATTGCGAGAAGGAGATAGTTGCGCCGGCTCTTCGCGAGGAACAGGGGAATGGCCAAAGCGACGGTCAGGGCGGGAAGAAAGGCGAGGTCGGCGAGACCACCGATGGCGGCAGCGGCGCCGCCGAGGCCGACCAGTCGTCCGACCATCCACAGACCGACGAGGGCTGCGAGAAACGGACCGCGCGCGGTCGGACGACCGGTCCAGTTCTCGACCGCGGTCAGCAGAAAACCGGCGATGATCGCCATTGTGAAACCGAAGATCATCCCGTGGCTGTGCCACGAAATGCTCTCGAGACCGGGCGCCCCCGATGTCGGTTGGGTGTAGGTGTGGGCCCACCACAGAACCAGGAACACCGCCCACGCCCCGCCGAGAAGGAAGAAGGGTCTGAAACCTTTTTGAAAAATGACGTGTTTGAACATCTGCAGATGGTATCCCAACTCGGTTTGATCATCATATAGTCCCCTTGTGCGTCGGTTCCACTTCTTCGAGTTTCACGAGTTGCCGTGGTTTCCGGCCGTGTGGAGGGACCTCCTGACCGATTATCTGTCGTTCTACGCCTCCGCGTTCAAACCGTACGTAGGTGTGGCCCCTCTTGTCGCCGACGCGCTGAAGAAGGCGGGAGATTCGAGGATCGTCGATCTGTGCTCAGGAGCCGGCCAACCCCTCCTGTCACTCGTCCCGGCGCTCCGCCGGCTTGGCGTCCGTGACCTCCGGGTGACCCTGACCGACAAGTATCCACACCTGGAGGCGCGGGAGAACGTCGGCGAGACCGACGCCGTCGTCACCTATCTGGAGACCCCGATCGATGCGGTCGACGTACCGTCGGACCTGAAGGGATTCCGGACCCTCTTCACTTCGTTCCATCACTTTCGCCCCGATGCGGCGCGCGAGGTCCTGGCCGACGCGGTGCGCAAGGGGGAGGGCGTTGGGATCTTCGAGTACACCGAGCGCAACTGGCTGATCTGGACGCTGCCGACACTGCTGATTCCGGCGTTCATCTGGCTGTGTACACCGTTCATCCGGCCCTTCCGATGGCGGCGATTCCTGTGGACCTATCTCATTCCGGTGGTGCCGATCATCGCCATGTGGGATGGCTTCGTCTCCAGCCTTAGAACCTACTCGGTCAGCGAGATCAGGGAGCTTGTTCGGCAGTTGGGCGATCATGGGTACGAGTGGAAGATCGGCAGGGCGCCTTCGATCGGAATGAGCCGGGTGACCTATGCGATCGGTGTTCCGCAGAAAGGAAGAGGGGGTGTGTGATGGTGAAATACGGATTGGCGGTCCTGATGGCAATCATAATCATCAGCGCGTGTGCGCGCTCCCCGTCCGAAATATCAACAAACGATGATCGATCCGACGGGTACCGGCTGATGCGCGTCCTCGAGGTCGCCGGTCGCCAGGGGATCGCAACCGACGGAGAACGGTATTTCAACAGTGGCGGCACGGCCCTCTACGTCTACTCGAAGGAGGGTGAGCTGCTGGCCGAGAACACCGAGCCGTTTGCCGACCTCGTCAAGCCGGCCAACCACATCGGTGACATCAGCGTCCACGACTCTGAGCTCTTTGCCGGAATCGAGTGGTTCGACGATGGTCGCGGCACCGATATTCAGATCGCGATCTACGACGCCGAGACGCTTCGGTTCAAGAGATCGGTGGACTGGAGCCCGGGCTCGGGACAGGTCGAGGTGAGCGCGCTCGCGGTGGACGCAGAGAACGGGTTGGTGTGGATGACCGATTGGGTCGACGGCACCTATGTCTATCGCTACGACCTGGCGACCGACACCTACGCGGGCAGGCTCCACCTGCGACCGGTTCCGCAGTGGCAGCAGGGGATCGCCGCCTCTGACGGTTCGCTCTACATTACCGCCGACGATGGCGATGCCGAATCAGACGAGGCCGACAATCTGTGGCGGGTTCCAGCAGAGACCGCGGCGACGGCCGCCTACGTGAGCCACGAGAAGACGTTCACAGAGGTCAGGCGGGCGGGAGAGATCGAGGGCATCGATTTCGACCGCGCGGCGGAAGAGATGCTGGTGCTCGCAAACCGAGGCAAGCGGATCGTCCTCGGCATGCCGAAAGGACTGTACCCGGGCTACGAGCGCGAGATCCATGAGATCTATGTCTACCGGATACCGGACTCTCGTTGACGCCGTTTTCGCGGAGAGAAAAGGCCCTTCGACGCTGTCAATCTTCAGATCGGCCGGCGTCAAGTTCGATCAACACGACATCCGAGTCCTCGCTCAACCGGTCGAACACGATCCGGGTTCCGTCAGGGGTGATGTCGAAAGAGCGCATCGTGGCCGGCGAATCGAGTCGGGTCAGCTGACGGCTGACCATCGTAGCGAGATCGAGCAGCCAAAAATCCTGCGAAGGCCCACGCCCCTGCATATAGACCAGTCCCGAACCGTCCGGGAGGAAGCGCATGCGCTCGCCGGATCGGAAGATCTCGATCTCCGGCAGATCAACCGGCTCCCCATCGGGGCTGACGCCCACCAACGGTCCTACCACGTTGACCTGCGCGCCGGCGTAAACGATCAGGTTCCCATCCGGCGACCACACGGGATTCAACGCCTCGCCGTCGGCGATCCGCTCCGGGGCGCCGCCGTCCACGGGGATCTTGAAGAGCCCCTGGACGCCGCCTGTACTGCCACCTGTGACGATCCACCGGCCGTCCGGCGACCATGCAGCCGCACCGCGGGCATCCACGTTTGTCGATAGCGTCCTGAGCTGCGCTCCGTCCGCGCTGAGAACGTTTAGGTGCCATCCGTCATCGCCTCGCAGCAGCAGCGCGACCGATTGGCCGTCGGGCGAGACCGCCGCCGGCTCGAGAAGCGCCGTCTCGCTCCCCCTCCAGATCTCCGCCACCTTGTCGTCCCGGAGGCGCCACAACCCATCGCCGCTCCCCCGCGATGACAGGAAGAACAGGGACGAGCCGCCGAAACGCGGCGCCAGCGCACGCGTTGTCGGCAGGCCGGCTAATAGCTGGGCATCACCCTCGGTCGCCGGGTGATCGAGGATCGGCACGCTCCACAGCTCCGCTCGAGGATCCTGGACGGTGGCCACCAGGCGGCGCCCATCAGCGCTAGCCGCCACCGAGCCGTACTGTTCCAGTCCTACGCTTGCACGTTGTGAGATTTTGGTATCGACGTCCACCGCCCACAACCACGGCCCGGCGCCGTCCGCATCGCGCGCGCTGTAGAGCACTGTCTGATCATCAATCGGCGCCGGATACCGCACGTCTAGCTTGTGTCGGGTCAGTTGCTCCAGCCCCTCGCCATCAGCCCGCACGCGCCACAGATCCATCTCGAGGGTTGCCGGCCGGCCGCGCACCAGGTAGATCCACTGCCCATCGATCGACCAGGTCGGATAATGTTGGTGTGTTCCCGCGGGCGGGCCAAGGATCAAGCGGCTTTTCGTTCCATTGCGGTCGGCAACGTAGAGCGGGTCTCCCGCGAGGCGCTCGTGATAAGCGATATGTTCGCCGTCCGGTGACCATGCCACGTTGACGACATGTTCTCCGAGGAAGTTACGCATCGGCCCACCCAACAGGGGTATTGACCGCACCCTTCGCCACGGACCGCCGCCGAGCAAGATCTCCGACCCGTCACCGTTGAATCCGACGCCGCGCACCGGTGCGCGGGCATCCTCCAACGCAAATTGGTCCGCGCCCGACGCCAGATTTCGGAACTCGCCCGCACCGATCTGGCCGACGAAGATCTGAAACGGACCGTCGCGGTCGGAGACGAAGGCGACGAATCTGCCGTCGGGCGAGATGGCGGCGTCGAACTCGGCTCCCGGAAAGTCGGTGAGCTTGCTGAACCTGGCGCCGGCGAGCGGGTTGTCGTCTAGTGGGTCGGACCGATCGGCTGCCGGCCCCCAAAAGGACAACAGCACGGCGGTCAGGCTCGCAGCGAGGGCAATCGCCAGCGCGGCGAAGGCGATCTTATAGCCTCGGTTCAGACCTCCGGCAGCGGGCAACGGGTCATCCGACTCTCCCAACTCGATCCGCGCGTCGGCGATGTGGTGAAGCCGCTGGTCTTTGTCCTTGGCGAGGCAGCGTTGCAGCACGCGCTTCACAGCGTGGGGTGTGCTGAGTGGAAGCAACGTCCAATCGGGATCGGTCTGGAGAACCGCGCCGATCGAATCGGACCCCGTCTCGCGCCCGAAGAGGGCCTTTCCGGTGAGGCATTCCCACACGACGCAGCCAAACGACCAGATGTCGGTGCGCGTGTCGACAGCCTGGCCGCGAGCCTGCTCTGGACTCATGTAGGGCGCAGTGCCGAGGATCGCGCCGGCCATCGTCCCCGCCGAGGTCGCGGTCGGCAGCTGGGTCGGATCCATCTCCGCGGACGCCCCGGACGGGCCGAGCCCCTTGGCCAACCCGAAGTCGAGGATCTTGACCGCGCCGCCATCGCCCACCTTGATGTTGGCGGGTTTGAGGTCGCGGTGGATCACACCACGCTCGTGGGCGGCCTCCAGCGCTTCGGCGATCTGGCGTGCGATATCGAGGCCTTCGTCGACCGGCAGGCGACCCCTTCTCAGTCGCTCCGAAAGATCCTCACCCGGGACCAACTCCATCGCCAGAAAACGTGTGCCCTCGAACTCGTGGACGCCGAATACCGAGGCCACATTGGGGTGGTTGAGTGATGCCAGCAGCTTGGCCTCCCGCTGGAACCGGCTCAGCCGGTCTGGGTCGCCGGCAAATACCTCGGGCAGCACCTTGATCGCCACCTCACGGTCGAGAGACGTGTCCATGGCCTTCCACACCACACCCATCCCGCCCTCGCCGATCTTGGCGACGAGGCGGTAGTGAAGGAGTTGCTGGCCGGCTTCGATCGTCACCTGGGCTGCCGTCTCTCCACGAGCTCGTAGATGTCGCCGTAATCCATGTCGCGGGTGTAGACCAACTGCTTCGAGTCCGCGGACCATCCGCCGTTGTGGACGTGCCATGTCCCCGTTGTCCGCACAACGTACTCCGGTTCGCCCACCGCCCGCGGCAGTCCTTCGGGATCCGAGGAAGCTTCGAGCTTCAACACCGCGAGCCCCATGGCCATGTGTCCTTGTCCGAAACAAAAAGCCACCGCGCTGCCGTCGGGAGCGACGTCCATCTCCATGAACGGCCCGACAAAGAGCGACTGCTCCTGTCCGGTCTCCAGGTTGACGGCGACCATCTCGCTCTCGCTACCATGGTGGCGCGTGAAGATGCCGTGCCGGCTGTCGCGGTACCAGTCGAACCCTGTGGCGTTGTCGAGCACTTCCCTGGCTCCCTCGCCGTCCGCCCCGACGGTCCACAGCGCCAACGCCTTGTCGCCCTCGGCGAGAAGCGCGATCCGATCGCCGTCAGGCGACCAGCGGCTGACGAGGCTACCGATGACCGGGGCGAATTGACTGTCCAGGGTGATCGGCTTATCCAGCAGCAGCCGCTCTCCGCCGCCGTCCGAGTTGGCGATGAAGATCTTGAAGAGACCCCCATCGCGGTCGGAGTTGAATATCATCCGCTCGCCGTCAGGAGACCAATCCGGGTAGAGATCCCAGCTGTCGTTATCGGTGATCTGCGTTTCCGGCCGGCCATCCAGATGATACAGCCAGATCTCGCTGTTGCCGGTGCGCGTCGAGTGGTAGGCGACCGACCGGCCGTCCGGAGAGAAGCGTGCGCCGTAGTTGTCCTGGGAGTGAGAGTTGAGTTGGCGCCGCTCGCCTGAGCCCACATCCACCGTGAACAGAAACGTGTCGTGCCAGAATGGTACGTAGGCGACTCGATTGTCTGCGGATACGGAGACGGAATACACCCGGTTGGTCTCGAAGGTAAGCTGCCTCGGAACACCACCGGTCACATCGATCTCGAAGACATCGGCCCCGCTGCTTCCCCGCCGATCCGAGAGGAACAAGACGTGGCGGTTGTCGGGCCTCCACGCCGGTGCGATATTGTCGAACTCGTCCGCCAGTAGAACCTGCGGATCCCCACCGGCTGCCGGCATCATCAGCAGGACGCCCTTGCCGTTGCTGCGTCGCTGGAAGGCGATTCGCTCACCGTCGAACGAGTACGACGGGTTGAGGTCCACGCTTCCGGCGAGAGGAAAGGTCAGCTGCTCGGCGTCGCCGTTGTCGCGGTCGACCCGGTAGACCGCGTATCGCCCCGATGCGTCGACACGAGAAACCAGAAGAGCCCTGCTGTCCGCCGACCACGGGTGATCGCCCAGGGCCGACGACATCTTGTCCAGGTCCAGGGTACGGATGTTCGTGGAGACAAGTCTTCTCGGAGAACCTCCGTGGGGCGGGATGAGGAACACCGGGTTTCCCGGCTCGGAGCTCGAGACGTAGGCGAGGAACTTCCCGTCCGGCGACCAGCGAGGAGCTGTCTCGGTGCCCGGGCCGCCCACCCGTACCACCGCCTCGCCGCCGGCAACCGGCTGGACCATGACGTCAACGCTCCCCTCCCGAGTCTGACCGAACGCCATGAACACAGACTCGGGCGACCAGTTGATGTCCATCTCCTGGCCGATCGTACCGGTGATGGGGCGCGATGTGTAAACGGCCGGGGGGCTCTCCGCGTCCTTGCGCGAAGTGATCATGACGATGGCAACGACCGCCAGAGCAGCAACCGCACCGAGGATGGCGACGGATCGGAAGGAATACTTCGGCCGGGCGGTCGCTACCCCTGGCCCTACCGCGAGCTCACCCGAGTCGATCTCGGCCTTCAGCTCCTCCAGCTCGTTGCGCAGATCGAGCGCGGTCTGGTAGCGGCGGTCGGGATCCTTGGCCAGACATCGGCGGATGACGCGGCCCAGGTGCCGCGGCAACGACGGGTTGAGCTCGGTGACCGACGTCGGCTGGTCCTTGAGAATCGCGCCGATGGTGGACATACTCGTGTCGCCGCGGAACGGCCGCTCCCCGGTGGCCATCTCGTACAGGATCGTGCCCAAGGAGAAGACGTCCGAGCGCGGGTCGACCGGCTTGCCCTCCGCCTGCTCGGGCGACATGTAGGCCACGGTGCCGAGGATCCTGCCCTCCCCCGTGCCGGCCGAGGCTGTCTCCGCCTCCTCCCCTGTGCCCAACGGATCGTGCAGCTTGGCCAGACCGAAGTCGAGCACGCGCAGCCGGCCTTCGTCGTCGATCATGATGTTGTCCGGCTTGAGGTCACGGTGGGTGATGCCCTTGCGGTGGGCGCTGCTGACCGCATCCGCGAGCGGAATCGCGATTCCCAGGAGCTCGCTCAGCGCATAGCCGTTCCTTGGCAGAATCTTCGCCAGCGTCTTGCCTTCGACGAGCTCCATCGTGATGAAGTGGACGCCGTCGGCCTCCTCGACGGAATGCACGGTGACGATGTTGGGGTGACTGAGGGCGGCGACGGCCCGGGCCTCGCGCTCGAAACGTGCCCGCCGTTCCGGATCGGCCGCCATCTCCTTCGGCAGCACCTTGAGCGCGACCCGGCGTTGCAGCCTGGTGTCCTCGGCGACATAGACCTCGCCCATTCCACCCTTGCCCAGGCTGCCCACGATCTCAAAGTGCGCGAGGGTTTCGCCGATCATTGTTCATCTCCCCAAGGGACCGAGTACGTCAACCCGTTTTTCTATTGAGTGCCCAAAACGAACCATAACACATTGAGATGATATCGCAATAACTTGGATCGCACACCCACCTCAATCAGGGTCCGAAGCGGCATTTAACCCGCATATCTCACCAGCTTTCTGCTGCGGCCGGCGATGCACCACACCCAGCGGTGTTTTCTCGCTTCGGGGTGCTCGACGTACTGTCAAGTACGACTCCGCGCCCCTCGGGTCGGAAACACCACTGGGCACGGCACCTCGCCCGTCCTCGCCACGAAAGCTGGTGAGATATGTGGGCTAACCCGAAGACCGATCACACGCCGTGCTCCGGATGATCTCCGGTGAGTCCTCGGCCCACCCATCCGAGCGGCCCGAATCCGGCCACACCGGCGCCGATCAGCGGAGTTAGAAGTGGGACCCATCGCAGGCCGAGCCAACCGCTTCCACCGATGCCGTCGAGCGCCAGCATGGCCAGTCCGCCGCATGCGATAGCGCAGCCGACGAGCTGCAGCCAGACGGGTGCGGGCCGCCTCGAAGCTGAGGACGAGGGACGCTCGAAGCGGGCGAAGACGAGCAGGAACGGTAGGGTCACCACCGTGTAGGCGAGGATCCACAGCGGTCGGGTCCACCACCACCCCGCGGTGTCGGGCTGCTGGCTGAGAACCAAGGGAAACTGCCAGAAGGCGAGCCCGACGAGCAGCATCATCACGGTCGAGTGCCACAGGAAGATGGTCATGATCATGCCGTTGATAAGGATCGTGATGGCCCACGGAACCCGGTGGGCCAACCAGCGTCTGGCCGGCGCCTCGAAGATCAGCACCAGTCCGATCTGGGTTGCGGCCAGCGCGAGCAGCGGGAGCTTTGGCGGCAGGGTGTTGCTGATCTCATCGCCCGGAACGCCAACCAGGCTGAGCGGATAGGGGCCGAGGTGGGTGAGCCCGATGAGGGTCAGGATCCCTGCGATGAACCAGAGAAGACCGGTCCGCGCCCCGGCGAGCCTGCCGTCATGCCACGCATAGCCGAGCTGGTGCACCGTGAGCCAGACGAGCGGGTAGTTGAGCCAGCCGAGGGCATGGAGGTCACCGGCGAAGAATGCGACATCGACGAGCCCCGCAGCGACCGCCGGAACCAGGACGGAAACAAATCCCCACCGCACCCACGCCGCATAGGTCAGGGGAACCAGCGCCACGACCATGATGTAGACGGCGAGGAACCACACCGGCACCAGCGCCGTCTGCGAGCCGACCCGGATCATCGCGTCGCTGACGCCGTTGGAGTGGGCCACTGCGACCATGACGCCCCAGGCGATGAGCAGGGGCAGCACCGGGCCGATGAGGCGCCGCGTCCGGGCATCGAACCACTCTCTGAACCCGAGTCCCTTCCGCTCCGCGGAATCCCACGAGACGCCGTTCGAAAAACCACCGACGAAGAAGAAGACCGGCATCACCTGGAAGAGCCAGGTCAGCCACCGCGACCACGGCGCGAGGTCGAGCAGGTGGCTGTAGGCCGGCGAGCCGTTTTCGAAGTACGGCGCCGCAATCAGCCAGTGGCCGACCACCACGGCCAGGATCGACAGAGCCCGCAGAAAGTCAACGTAACGGTTGCGCGCCGCAGGTGTGTGGTCGGCGAACCACAGTGTGCGCTGCCACATCCCACGGGGCGGACGGTCTTCGGTGAGTTCTTGATTCATGAGATCAAGTGTAGTCGGCCCGGTAGCTGGTGAGAAATGGAGGCTAGTTCTCGTCCAGAAACGGTGCTTTTTGGCAATTTCGTCGTCAGACTGCGGATTCCCTTGTGCGGTGTACTCGAGTACGCCTCCGCGAGAATCCTTGTCTTCCTAGAACTTGCACAAAAATCGCTCGTTTCTGCATCGAGAACTACGCAGTTCCCACCGGAGTTTCCG
>RCNG010001009.1_pt1 | contig 13712 bp, 5 predicted proteins | sample 2041371 | NCBI WGS metagenome assembly RCNG01 (sample SAMN09708227, study PRJNA481090) | Marine sediment metagenome, whole genome shotgun sequencing project. | biome: marine sediment; feature: ocean; material: sediment; isolation source: Sewage treatment plant 1 marine sediment (STP1) ... | reverse complement strand
GATTCCGGTTCAGCACCTGATTCTACTTTGTCAGATTACAGGTATAAGTGTTGGCTCATGTGTTTCTCAAGCCGAAATACAGGTTACCCGATCCTGTTCGATACCGTGAGCCGAATCGGATGGTTGTCTCCCGGTCCGGGATCTGCTCCCAACTCTCCTCCGGCGTCTGAATTTCGATACTGAAGCCTGACAGAGGCATGATCTCCACTGCGTGTCCATTGGCACGCAGTTGTGCGAATGCGCCCCGTCGGCGTCCCGAGATGGTGGCATTTTCGTGTAAAAAGGCACGCGCGTCGCGATAGCAGCCGCTGCCGGTCCCCCGGCGCCCCCTGATCCGAACGGGGAATCCTTCGGATAGATCCAACTCGGGGGAGAACACCAGACCAATGGAGCGGGAAAAGCGGCTCGGCGCCCAGAACCCATAGGCAATGAAGCCGGTGACGAGTAACAGGATCGCGCCGATGATATATGGCAACCAGCATTCCAGGAGGGGCACGCCGGTAATCTGCAGGTTCAACGGGACCTCGCGACGCTGGGTGACCCCATCTCCTCCCACCGCCTCGACGAACAGCAGGAAACCGCTTCCGGGAGACAATGTTCGGGGGCAATCACCGCTACGGACGCGCACCGGCCACAGTGGCGGCTCGGTGTCGGCGACCCGGACCCGTGCGTTTCCCGTCCAAGTGTTCCCAGCCGTCCCCCAAGTCGATCTCCAGGCGGCTACCGGGATGGTTGAAGTTGGAGCTGACCGATATACGGACAATGCCGGTGATGCGCGATTCGGTGAGATCGATGCGACCCTCCACCATCGAGCCCGGAGCCAGCGGGGATAGTTGCACCGGGGCGATGGAAGGCAGCACAATGGCGCCGCTCGGGGGCTCCGGCTCCAGTGGTCTCTCAGGCGCGACAGGGCGCTCCGGTGGATGCTCCACCGACCTGCCCTGCCCGTCATCGGGCTCAGGGTCAAGGTCAGAGGCAGGCTCAAGCTCGGGGTCGGGCTCAAGCCCGAGACCGGTGGCGCACTCTTTGTCCTGCAGGCACGCGGTTGTCGCGATGGACAGGTCGTACAGGATGGGGCTGTCCCCCAGTCCGTCCCTGTTGCGATCCTCCGTGCCGCGGACGAAGCCGACTTCCACCCGCAGGTAGCGGCCTGCTTTGACTTCGGACCGACCGGGCCGCTCCAGGATGGTGCTCGCCCCGAATGCGCGTCCGTCTTCACTGCTTGCAACGGTTATCCGTATGCGGCTGTCTCCTTCCTCGGCGGCGGTCCAATGGACGCGCGCCCACTCGGCGCCGGCCCGTCCACTGTCGTGCAAGATGGTCCAGGCACCCCGATCCGGCGCCCCGTGCAGGGTGCTTCCGGTCATGTCGCTGTAGTTGTAGAGATTGCCGCCGAGATGGCCGGAGGTAAAGTCCACGGCCCCGATCAGGGTCCTGCCATCCTGCCCGGGCGGTCCGGCATTCGGATCGATGCGGCTGACGGTCATTGCCCGTAAGTTGGTGCTCCAGACCTTGCCGTTGCGGTCTACCGCCACGCCGGTAGGTCCCTGTCCGACCTCGACAACCCCGATCAGGGTCCCGTCGTTGGCCAGGTGTCCAACGGAGGATGAACCCCCGCCATGGGCGACCCAGACATGGTCCCGAGGGTCGACGACGCAGCCCTGCGACCCGCTGCCTCCGTGCCGGAACTTGCCCAGTTGCCGACCGTCGGGGGAATACTTGTAGAGGTCCTGCCCGGTACTCGTCCAAACGTTACCCCGGCTATCAATGCATAGGCCGTAACTCGGACCGAGGGCCTGCCAGTTGCCACCGCTCGGACCGGTGAGCGGGCGCTTGGTGTCCCAACGCATGAAGGGCTTGGCGGACCAGATGACACCCTTTCCATCGATCAAACCGCCGTAGCCGCCGTAGCCGACGCTACCCGCCTGCTTGATGATCCGTCCGGAATCACCGTCCAGCAGGTCGAAGGTCCGCCCGCCGGTGCCGCTGACCCAAACGTCGTTGTCCGCGTTCACCGATACGTGACGTGTGCCGGTTGAATTGACGCGAGTGTAGTGGATGATGCATTCGTCGGCGGCGGTGGAGACCCCGCCGAGGGTATCGGCACCGCCTTGGTTGCTCCAGAGGCGAGCATCCCCCTGGCCCGCGGAGGTATCGATGACCCCGTTGCCGTTGCGATCCACGCATTGCCCGTTCTCCATCAGTCCGATGTGTACCACCGAGCCCATGGCGCGGGCCTTGGCAGGCACACCCGGCGCGATGGCGTCCTTCCCCACCATGGCGCTTTCGTTTCGGTTGGTTACCCAGACATTGCCGTTCTTGTCCACCGTCGTGCGGGACGGATTCAAGCCGCCCCCGCGAGGGGCCGTATGGTATTCGCCGAGCACCTTAAATCCCCAAGATCCTGTCCAAAGCCTCAAGCGCCTGACCGCGGCTCAAACGCATGGTCACACGATCCGCGACCGCCGATTCGGCAATCGGCGACTTCAGGCAGCGCTCGCAGCCCTTCTCCGGGTCGCAGTCGCAGGCGGCGAGCCAGTTGCGGGTCAGCTCAAGCAGGTGCACCAGGAAAGCGGGGTCTTCATCCATCGATTGGATCAGTCCGATGCCGCCCGGATAGAGATCGACGATCATCAGTCCCCAGGTCGCACGTCCCTCGATCTGGCGGCCATCGAAGGCGAGGATACCGACCGCGTCCTCGTCGACACCGACATGGACCGGGAACACATGCCGCAAGGCCTGGACCAGCGAATGCAGCCCCAACGACAGGCCATTGAGCAGCCCCGGCGGCACCTTGAGCAATAAGCCGCCGGTGGGCAGCACCGGGCTGCGGATCATCGCCGGCAACCGTAGGTGCTCGCTCTGGCGCCAGCAACCGGTCGCGGGGTCCTGGACGTATTCCAGGCAGCCGCTGATACGTTCCTGATAGTCGGTTGTGACCAAGGATCGGGTGAGGCTGCGCTGTGCAATCTGGACATCCTTTTTACCAGCAATCGAGCGGGTGTTGGTCAGATGGGGGGCGAAAATACGCCAAGTCTTGGCCACCTTGTCCTCGGGCCGGCAGTCGATGCGCAGCATGCCGTCGTCGCGGGTGATCTCGTCGACAGATTCCCATTGCCGGATGCGGTAGCGCTTACCGTCGTTGATAAAGACCCGCCAGGGATAGGCGGCGATGGTGATCCGCTCCGGGTCGATGCGGGTGATCGATGACGCGCCGGGGTCGAACAGGTCCACCAACCGGGTGCCGATGGTGTCGAGCGGCGGGACCCGGCCGCGGGGCAAGTTGGAGCGGTATTCCACCTCCACCTTGAGCCGCCAAGCTTGCTGATCCGAAGCCAGGTAACGGACGTCCCGGCGCCGGATCATGTTGCCTTCTTCGAGCTGCGCGAGGGTCTTGCGGGTCTCGCCGGTGGTCTCCCAGCGGAAGGTCCTGTTGAGGCCGCTCAGGGTCGCCGGCAGCTCGTGCAGCGCCAACAACAGGTGGCGCTTGATGACCCCGGGTTGGGGCTCGGAGGCCACCATGCGGCGCTTACTATGCAGCAGCCGGCCGGGGGCGTCACGCAACCCCTCCAGCAGATAACGTACATAGGGGTTACCGAACGCGGCCACCAGACCGACATGCAGCAGGTCCTGACCGGGGCCGGCACGGCCGATTTGGGCAATGATCGACGGCAGTGCCAGCACGTCGCCGGAATCGACCTCGAGGACACGCGCGCCGGCCGTCACCGAGTCGGCCTCCAGCAACTGACCGAGCTCACTGTCGCCGGTGGCCTTGTGCAGGTATTGCGCTATTTCCTGGGCATCCAGATGGCTCGGCGGGCGCAGATGAGTCGCCCACCCGGCCTCGATCGATGCCCTGACGGCTTCGAGCGTCGTGTCCTTGCCCTGCAGATCGAGGACACTGCCGGCGACCGTATCCGATTCATCCTGCAATGCTTGAATGCAGCCATCGAGCAGGTGGATCTGGACGGCGCGGGCGAAATCTTCACCGATCACGGTCCGGGTCTCGGACGGAAAGCGGTGCGGCAGGCACAGATTGACGAAGGCGGTGAACTGGGTCTCCGCCGTCGGGGCACCGCGCACCAAGGCGATATGCTGCATCGATGCGGCGCCGCTGCGATCGAGCAGACGCTGGAAGCGGTGAGAGATGGCCCAGAAATTGGCCGCCAGGACGCCGGAGTAGTGGTGCAGATCCCACCACACCACGGTGCCGATGCGGTGCAGCAGCGCCGGCTGCTTGACCAAGTGCGGGATCAATTGGTCGGACAGGGTCTTGGCATCGGTGATCCAAACAAAGGCCGGACTGTCGACCCGGATCCCGGTATCGAGCAAGGCCGCCGAACGGTCATCGGGCAGCCAGCGGGCAAGGGCCGTGCGGAAGCGCGCCGGGTGGTCCGGCACGACGATCAGGGTCACCGCGTTGGCACTGGTAATGCGTTGCTCGGCAAACTGTGCGATGCCCTCGATCTGACCACAGTCATCGGGCGCCATCAACAGGCGGTTGCCGTCGCCGCCGAGCAATGCATCGAGGACCTTGCGCGGGATCCGGCGCTGCGCCACCTCGGCACGCAGGGCGTGTGCACCGGACTCGTCGATGGATTCGGGATGGGAGGGGAAGGCGATCAGGGTTTCGACCTCGAGGCCGCGCTCGCGCAGCGTTTCCGGCCACGGGGCCAGTTGCAGTGGCTTCCGCGACTCGATGGGCCTCTCCGCCGACGGCGGCGGCCCCTTGCTCAACGCGATCAGGATCAGATTGGCGACCACGACGACGGTCAGCGACCAGAGTGCGGCGGGATAGTCGCCGGAGACCCTGGCCGGCAGACGGTCGATGATGAACAGGGCGAGCACCGCCAGCGGCAGCGCGATGACCGGGATCAGCCACAGCCGCGAGCCCCACATGCCCGCCGCGCCGGCGAGCCAACGCCCGCTGGCCGGGTCATCGATGTCGGAGAAGCCAGCCGCAACCAGCACCAGCGTCCAAAGCACGACCGGCAGCGCCAATGCAAGCCAATAGCGCCAGGCTTCCCCGGGGACCTGGATGTCCTGCATCAGATGGATGCCGAGATGCCACGGGCGCAGGTCGAATTCCTGGAATACCCAGCTCAACAGCAACAGAGGGACCAGGATCAGCAATGCGAAGAAGAGCGCACGGGTCCAATAGGTCCCGCGATCGCGTGTCTTGAGTGCAACCATCCTGTCGGCGACCAGACCGATCAGAGCGATCGCGGCGGCGGCGACAAGCGGCAGCCAAGCGCTCATGGGGCCGACTCCAATGCATCGAGCGGGATGTTCAGGTGGCGCTTGAGCAGGTAGACACGCGACGGGTCTTCACCCTTGTGGATACGGGCGTCGGTGATCGCAATCTCGGCCAGCAGGTCACGGATGTCCTGATGTCCCTGCCAAGACGGCGGCATCACACAGAATGTCTCGGTGGCTGCCTCGGTCTTGTCCGCGTCGATCTGGAAGGTCAGTTCGAAGCCAGGATCGGTGACCAGCCTCCGGGTCGCTTGTCGGCGCAGGTTCCATTCACGTCCGCTACGGGCATCGCTCAGGTCATCGCGGAATTTGTCCAGGTAGGGACCGCTGAGGCGCTTGACGAGTTCGAACAGATCCAGGAAGGCATCACAGAACCTGTTGTTCCAACCGGCGAAAGGCTGTGGAAGTGCCTCCTGGTGAACCTGAAAGTTGGCTGCCGTGGCGGGATTGACCTGCATCATCCGTTGTAGATCGGTATCGTCGGCAAGCAGGGTGTGGACGCTGTTTTGCGGCGGCTCCAGGTGACCCTCGTGGTATCCCTGCATTCGCAGAAACTCACCGAGCTGGCCGCGTAGCCAATCGATCTCACGGCCGCGCTCATCAAGGCGCTCACGAATCCCGTTGAGCACCTGAAGCAGCTCCGCGGCCAGCGTCGAGCGCACATTGGTCTGCACCCGATCCAGAACACGACGCAGCCGATCGCAGTCGCTCAGTACCGCATCACGCAGCCGCCCGCGCAGCTCGTCCAGGTGGAAGGCACGGGCGCGAAGGATACCGCGAGTCAGCCGCCGCTGCACGAACAGCCGCAGCAACAGCCAGAACAGCAGCGCCAACACCGGCGCAATCACCACCGGGCGGTCGAGCATGGTGACCGTATCCAGCAGAGTCTGGCGCAACGGCGCCCCCTCCTCCGCCAGGTTCGGCAGCCAGCGCAGCAGCTCACGGGTGAATGGCGTGAGCGCCAATGCCATCACCCCGGCAAGCAGCGGCCACAGCCGGTTCAGTCCGCGGCCAAAGCCGCTGAGCCATTCATTGCGCTCGTCGATGTAGGCACGATGGACCGCTGCGACGGCATCCAATCCGGGGGCGTCGCCGTCCTCCGGGTTGGGCGGTCCGCCGCGGCGCTGGTGCAAGGTCCGGATCGCCTCATCGATCCCGGCCAGCACCGCGGCCAGCGGCACCGGGGTCAGCGTGTCGTGAAGGTCGCTGGTCACCGCCTCCTCGATCGCCAAGCCGCCGTCTCTGAGGTGCTCCTCGCGCACGCGTCTGACCAGATCGAGTCCGGCGCGGCTGAGCTCCAGCTCAAGGAGGCGGGTGCGCTGAGCGAACAACTCACGGGCACGCTCGGGCCAGTCGTCCGCGTCCTGCCCCGGCAGCGCCAATAGATCCTTGCGGATGGCCGCAACACCCTGTAGCCAGCGGGTCTCGATGGTTGGACCTTCACCCGTGGTCTCGTGAGCATCGGCGAGAAACGGCGCCAAGGCCGCGGAGACCCGCTGCGCCGGGCGCATGAAGCCGACATCTCGGCCACCGCGCAGGTACGGCAACCAGCCCTCACCGAACGAGGCCGCAGCAATGCGGCTCAGCAAGGGCGGGCTGCGCTCCAGCAAGCGGATGCCGAAGGCCGCGGCGATCTGTTGATCCTGCCCGGTCTGCTGATAGAGTTCCCGCAACCGGTCATCGTTGCGCAGCCCGGCGAACAGCAGCAGCTCGATGAACAGGGTGACCTCATCGTAACGGCTCCCGCGATCTCGAACGCTGTCCTGGGCACGCCCGTCCACCAGATAGCAGCGGTCCAGCGCCGGAAGCTTATCGTCCAGAGTGGCCTTCCAGCTCTTCATCGAGCGGCGCAGCGAGCGACGAATCGCGATACCCTTGCCATCACCGCGGTGGAAATTATCGAAGTCGAGGATCTGGATACAGTTGAGCTTGCGCCCGCTCTGCAGTGTCACCTTCCACTGCGGGTTGTCGACGACGAGACGCTTGAGCAGCGCGCGGGTCAGGGTGTCGAGGGTACCGATCATGCCAGGCTCGTCGATGTGGGCGATGATGATCACATCGATCCCGACGGCGACACTGCGCTCCTTGGCGGCTTCGGGCCGGCGCAATGCGTCGCCGGCCTCGGCCACCGCGTTGCTCAGCGCCCGCTCGGCCTCGCCGGGGCGATTATCGATGGTGCGGATCTGGCGGTGCAGGTCATCGATGAAGTCGGCCTTGCCGCTGTTGCTGTCGAGGCCGTCACCGAAGACGCCGGCAGATTCCGCCGCGGCATCGGGCAGCCACAACAGCGCGACATCACGCAGCCGGCGCACACCGACACCGGCGCCGTCGTCACCGGCCGCTGCCCGCGCCCACTCCAGCGAGCCGCGCGGAGCGGTATTGCTGAGCAGCCGCTTGAGCACCTCGCGCCCGAAGGTGCCGTGCCCGATCAGGATGGTCGGTTTAGTCATACAGATCTACGCCCCATTGATCCATCAGTAGACTGCAAAGCAGCCCCGGATTTCGCTATCGCTACATCCGGGCTACTCAGAGCTTGGGAACCAGTAAACTATTACTGCCCACTGCCCACTGCCCACTGCCCACTGTTTAAACATCCAGATCCAGCGGCCTGTAGCCGGCCGGGGTCGAATCCTCGCCACCGGCGTTCTCGCCGTGGCCGCGCAACAGCCGTTGCAGGGCACGGATGACCGGGCGATCGAGGTAATCGTCCTTGGATGCCGCTGCGTTGAGCTCCTTCTTCTCGGTCTCCTTGAGCTGGATGTCAAGCCACTCGTCGACCTTGGCCTGCTTCTTTGCCACCACCTCGGCGCCGAACTGCTCGGCGGTTCCCTCGATCTGGGTCTCAAGGGCCTCGCGCAGCTTGTCGCGACCATGGATCTCGCCGAGCTTGTAGAGTGTACCGGATAGCAGCGGGTGCAGCGTCAGCTCCGGCTTGCCGTCACTGCCGATCCAGGCCCAGGTCCCCGACACCGGTTGAATCACGCCGTTGACCAAGCCCGCGGCCAGGGTTTCCAGGGCCCAGGAGACACCGAGCTCCGAGCCCCTCGGATTCAGGTTCGGCAGTGAGCGTTCCCAGCGAAAATCGGTATGCAGGTGGTAGCCACGCTGCTCATCGGCAGCAGCCCTCAGGTAGGCGTCCTCGATCTCGTCGGTGACCGCCGGGAAGTAGTACAGCGGGATCGGTTGCTCCACATCGTGGACGATGATCAGTTGCGGGTCGTGCCACTTGTCCACCTTCACTTGGCGCCCGGATTCGGACAGGATGTCCTGGAGCCGGTGCTGGAATGCCTCGCCGCCATGTCCGGCGGTATCGGTGTCGATCCCGATGATCAATTGGCGGGTGCGGTTGACGACGACGCCGTCGGCCAGGGCCTTGGTGTCGGTGGAGCTGACCCGCGCCAGCACACCGGCGATCTGCGCCAAGGCACGGAATTTCATCGTCTTGTACTCGGCGATGGCATCATCGGAGGGGCCATCCGCACCAGCCTGGCCGGCGAGCATCAGGCGCGCCTCCAGATCCAGCCCACGCACCAGATCGAGGCCGTCCTTGCCATTGATCTGCGGCCCCATGCGTTCGCTGCCCAGCTTCACCAGCGCATGCTTCAGGTCGCTGACGGTGCGCTCGACGGTCTTTTCGATGACCCGGCCACTGTCATCGACCACTGGTTTGAGCTCATTGGTGATGGTCCGGGCCAGCACCTGGCGGTCGAAGGTGGCGAGAAAGCGTCCACCGGCGATGAACAGCTCGTCGTAGACCCTGTCCCAGATCCGCTCGCGGGGCTCCTTCAGGGTCTGGAAGATCTCCACCCGCAGCGCCAGCGGGGCCACCCGCGAGCGCTCGCCGTTGCGCAGGCGTTCGGCCTCGGCCTCCAGCTCCCGCACCAGGGTGTCCATGCGCGTGGCGAGGCGCACGAACTGGCGCGAGCGGCGCTGCAGATACTCGTGTAAGGCGCGGAATTGGGCCAGACGGACCTTGGCGTCGAGCAGCTTGACCGCCGCGTTGCGGGTACGACTGTATTCGTTCTGCGCCTCTTGGCGGACCTGCTCGAAGTCGCGGTCGCGGTTGCCGAAGAGCCCCTTGATCCCGCCGGGACCGGCAGCGGCCCGTTGCAGAGACTCGTAGATCTCCTCGCGCAGGCGCTTGCGCACCCCGGGATTGGCCAACAGATCGGCCTTCCCGGCCTTGTGGAACTGCTCCTCGGCCTTCGGCAGCCAATCGCCGGCGCAACGCTCCAGCAACCGCACGACCAGATAGCGCTCGCCGATCGGGTCGAGCCCGAGCTCGTTGATCGCGTCGCCCTCCTCGGCAGCGGCGGTCAGCTCGGAGGTCTCGTTGGTCACCAATTGGTTGCCGAGGCGGATCTCTTCCTCCAGCTTGGCGATGGAGTCGATATAGATGTTGACGCTCTCCTTCGGAAAGAACATCGAGCGGTCCTTGATGCTGATCTTGGTGATCAGCCCCGTGCGCTGCTCGCCGAGTTTGTGCTCCACCGCGTCCATCAGGGTGTTGCCGCGCTGCTCCTGGCCCTTGTCGTCGGTCCCGGTCACAGGGCCTTCGTCCACCGACTCCACCAGCCGGAACCAATAGCCGTCTTCCAGTTCCTCGGCGGCGTCCTGGCGGCGCAGCTCGCGCACCGAGCGAACGAAGGACTCGTTGATCACTTGCTCGCGCCCCTGCTCCGACATCTTCTGGAATCTGGGATCGGCGTAGTCAACCGCCAGCTTGGCCAGCGCCCGGGCGCGGTCGTCACTCGAATGGGTGCTACCGGCGGCGGGATCCGAGCGGTCGGCGCCGAAGGTGATCTGGCTACGGATACCCCGGGCCGCGAAGCGTAGCGCACAGTAGTCGAGTAGGTCATCGCCGGGCAGCACCATGGCCGCGGCACCATAGGCACCGAAATTCTTGGTGTAGCCCTCGCCGACATCGGACAGATCGCCGGGGTACTTGGTCAGGCCCTCGAGCTTCTTCTCATAGTTGTCCAGCTCACCGGCCAGGTTGTCGATGATCGGCGTGAAGACCTGCAAGAACGCGGAATCGGCGATGGCGGTCTCGGCGTTACGCAACCCCAAGTGGGGCGGCCGGTCCATGATGAAGGTCATGAAGAACGGCCGTTGCGTGACCCGCGGGACTTCATCCGAGCTCTCGTCGCGGACGTAGGCGAAGCTGTCGCTGGTGCGCCCGGTCTGCTTGATCTGATCGTAATCGAGCTTGGTCAGGTGCTCGAGCTCCTTGAGCGCCGCATAGGTGTTGGCATGGATATCCGAATGCAGCTCGGGACCGACCTTGTCGGTCAACAGCGTCGACAGCAGCAGGTTGGCAATCAGGCGTGGCTGCCATTGGCGCTTGCGGATGATCTCGTCGATCAGGTAACCGGCGGAAAGAAAGCTACCGGAGCCGGTGCCGCCGGCCAGTGAGCAGAACAGGTAGACATTGATCTTCGGCGGATTCGGCTGACGCCAGGTATTACCCGGGCGCAGCAGATCGGCCACCAACTCATCGATGCGGCGGCGGATCTCCGGCGAGTTATAGAAGAAGCCGAGTCGGGACTCGAGCCGGATCTGGCCGGCGCCGGGCTTGAAGCCGGGGCGCGGCTGGTAGGCCACATCGAGCCAGTCCTTGATCTGTACATCCTGGGATTTACGCAGGTACTCTACCACCTTGGATTTGTCGAAGGCGGCGATATTGATCCTGTTGCCGGTCGGGATATGGGCCAGCTTATGCTGGTCCAACTCGTTGGTATCAATGGAGAGGAAGGTGTTCAAGGCCCGTAGCTGTGTCGGCCAGTTCGGTAACTGCTCGGCACGGCTGGCGATGCGGTCGACGATGCGTGAGCCGACACCCCCGATGCCGATGAACAGGGTGGGTATGATTGTGCCTTGGCCGGATGTATAGTCTCGCGGCATCAGATTCCTCCTCAAGATCGTCTAGAATCGTCGCGCGGCTTCGCGGCCTCGCGCACATAGCCCATGGTCAGGCGCCAGCGCCCGCTCTCGCCGTGCAGCAGGTAGTCCTGGTGGACCCGGATCACGGCCTCCCGCCCCTGCATCTCCGGCACATCACCGCCGACCTCGCGGATCGCCAGATCGCCCAATGGCTTGATGCCGAACAATGAGGCATCGAGGGGCTTGATCCTCGCGACGATGCGGTCGCTGTCCGGTGCCTGGAGCGGTCGGGTCGGGTTGTTGAACGGCCAAGGCCAAGGCACCCGTTGCATCAGCGTCAGTGGCGGCAGGCGTTGCAGCGGTGGTGCGGCGGTGGTCTGCACCGGGTCGCCGATTGCATCAGTGGGCTCCGCTGTCAGCCGGTAGCCGAGGTCCTGCGGCAACGCCCGCCGCGAAGCCAGCAGCAGGGCCAGCAATGCCAACAGTAGCGGCAGCAACAGCGCCCAGAGGGCACCCCAGGGGAAGTCCTTGGGGATGGCCGCCAGCGCCGGCATGACACGCAGCTTGGCATCGAAGGGGGCGATGGCGCGAAATTCATCGTAGGGCGAATGGTCCAACTGCATGTGCAAACGCAGACCCAGATCGTCGACCGGGGCGCCGATCCGCGGGGTGCCGAGGGTCAGGCACAGCCGATGGCTACCAAGCAGCTTGGAGCGGGCCAGCTCCAGACTGCCGAACCAGGGTGTGTTCTCATCTTGGTAACCCAAGGTCTCGTCGTCCAATGTGTATTCGGCCTCGAACAAGGCGTCGGCAGCAATCCCTGGTGGCGGCCGGTCCAGGTAGGCGCTGACCTTATAGGGCTCGTCACCGAGTACATCAAGCTTGTCCGGATTATCCATCTTCAGGGTGAAATCGACACAGCCACGCTGATTCTTCTCCAGCGTCGGAGGGTCGATAAATGCCTCGGGCGGATTCGGGCGAATCCTGATCTTCGGGTAGACCTCGACTTCATGAGCAGTGGCGCATTCGAGCTTGCCGACCTCTTGATTGTTGAAGTAGGCGAAGATGTCGATGAAGCCCGGATAGATGGCCCCAAGGCGCCCCTTGTTGGCCGGAAAGACGTTGCGGATCTCGACTGTGATGCCACCGCCGAAGCGCCGACGAGAGCCCTGATCGGCACCGCCTGGGTCATCCGTCCACAGGTACTTGCAGCCTGCCTTTCGTGGTCCGTGTCGAATGTGCTCGATCTGCAGGTCGGCTTGGCCGCCGTCGGTGCCATCCGGGGACTTTGCCAATACCCGGAGCACGAACGGGGTCTCGGCGACGACACGGCGGACCCGGCCCTGCTCCATCGGATAGCGTAGCCCGTCAAGCTCGACGAAGCCGGGTAACAGCGATAGCTCGGGGGCGATCTGGCGCAGGATAGCAACATCAGCGCCGTCGATGTCGCTGATCAGTTGGTACTGCTGGTTGGGGCGCACCCCGAGGATATTCCGGGTCGAATAGGACGCGCCGCGAGACTTGGCAGTCATCAGGCCACGGCTGTTGACGGCGGGCTGCAGGGTCTGTCGCGGGGCAGGGCCGAGCCCACGGCGCAGCGAGACCAGCGAGACCTTCGGCGGTGTCACGCCACCGTCCAGATCCACGCGACGCTCGCGCGGACCTTTGCCGATGTGATCCACCATATAGCCGAAGCTCCGCGAGAAGATCTGCGCCATGTTCAAGACCAGATCCCGGCCCTCGGCATCGACGAACAGGTCACCGAGGCGGTGGCGATCATCGATATCGAAGATGGCATCGAAGAAGGCCCGTTCCCGGTTCGCGGTGTGACCGAACGCGAGCACGTAGAACTGGATCTTCTTATCCAGCATCTCGTCGCGTAGCTCCTCCAGCAGTTGCTGCTCGCGTGCCTTGACAGGCGCCTCCGGCAGCCCGTCGGTGACCAGCACGACGATCCGGCGGTCCTTTTCTCCGCCGTCTTCCGGGGGAAGATCATCGATGGCGGCGCGCAGGCCGGGGTAAAAATAGGTGCACCTGCCGTTGTAGGGGAGCGTATCGAGGTCTTGCCAGAAGGCGTCGCGGGCCTCCCGGGTCTGGGCGATGGCGACGATCGGGGTGCCGGTGCCACCGGGTGGGTCAAGGTCCGGGCAGTCGGGTCCCTGCCCCCAATCCTTCTTGAACGGTACCACCGCGAAGCTGTCCTTGTCCGACGAACGTTGTGGATTCGGATCCACCAGATCGTAGAGCAGCATGGTCGCCAGCACCGCGAGCCGCTCGGGATCATTGGGACCTGTGCCGTCTCCCAACCGGATCTTCATCGACAGCGAAGTATCCTGCACCACCCGGACATGGTTGCCGGCGACGGCAGCGCCGGCCAGCAGCAACAAGCAACAGGCGAGCAACAGGCGGGCTAGTACAGCGGCGTCTACATTCTGATAACAATCATCATACCAACGAATTTGCTTCGCGCCCTTCGCGGCTTCGCGTGAGACTCTCTGGATCTTGTCATCGAGACTTAGGCGCATCTGTACTAGATGGGACATCACCGACCTTAGCGCGCCGACAGCCGGAAA
>RCNG010001008.1_pt1 | contig 13715 bp, 10 predicted proteins | sample 2041371 | NCBI WGS metagenome assembly RCNG01 (sample SAMN09708227, study PRJNA481090) | Marine sediment metagenome, whole genome shotgun sequencing project. | biome: marine sediment; feature: ocean; material: sediment; isolation source: Sewage treatment plant 1 marine sediment (STP1) ... | reverse complement strand
ATGCCTTCTATTCTGGTAATTTGTCCGTCAAAGCCTAACAGAATAAGCAACAGAACAGTGCCTAATAGCACAATTCCATCTTCATAAAGATGCCGTTTGCTAAGGGTAAGATAACCTAGTAAGCCTGCTAAACCCAGCACCAAACTAATTTGACTAAAACTACTCCCAATAGCATTTCCAATAATTATTCCTGAAGTATTAACACCTTGTAATACATTTTGAATAGAGGCGTTTATGGCAATAACCATTTCGGGCAAATCTGTACCGATAGCTAAAACTGCTACACCAACAAATACCTGAGATAATTCATAGTAGTTTGCAATGTTCACTGCTCCTTTAATTACTAGTTCAGTACCTAACCACAGAACTACCAACCCGAGCAGCATAAGAAAAAATTCTAACATAGAAAAATGGCGATTTACTAATTCCTAAATATAAAGTATTTCAAACCATCAATCAACAACCCAAATCTTTGATTTCGATGATATTGGTCATTATAATTATTTAACAAGTGTCTTACTTTTGAAAATACATTTCACCATTTCAAGATTTATATGTGGTTTAATCTAATCATTGTAGTACTATTGGTTATCCTCTCCGGAACATTTGCTGGACTCACACTAGCATTGTTCAGCATCAAACTAACTACACTGGAGCAAAAAATACATCTTGGGGATCAAAATGCCCTGAAGGTTTATAAATTTAGAAAAAACAGTAACCTCTTGTTGTGTACATTGTTACTGGGAAACGTTGCTTCCTATACTATTATGGCTGTATTCTTAGGAAGCATTACCTCAGGAGTGATTGCTGCCACCATCGCTACAACACTTATTTTTATTTTTGGAGAAATTTTACCTCAAGCTATTTTTCCAAGATATGCCCTTCAGATGGGGGCAAATTTATCCTGGTTAGTTTGGATATCATTAATCATTTTTTATCCCATTACCGCTCCTATTGCATGGATCCTGGATAAATTAATAGGAAAAGAACCTCCTGTTTTATGGAGCAAAAAGGAATTGGGCGAAATTATAAAATATCATGAAGATGTAGGAGATGGAATTATTGATGAAGATGAAGAACGTATACTTCTTGGAGCCCTTTCATTTTCCGAGCTAAAGGTTGCAGATATTATGATTCCCCTTAAAAATGTATTCTTTCAAGAACCACATGTTACTATTAATAAGGAAGTACTTGAGGATATAAAGCAAAAAGGATTTAGTCGTATTCCAATATATGACAGCAATCAACACAAAATCAAAGGAATTTTATACGCAAAAGATTTAATTGGTGTCCCTGTAACAAATGAAACAATGATTGAAGATTTGTGTAGTAAAAACAGCCTGATTGTGGTTAAAGAATCTATGAAACTGGACAATTTACTGAACTTAATGGTTAATCGAAAAATGCACATGGCTTTGGTAATTGATGAAATCAGTAGCTTTCGAGGGATCGCTACATTGGAAGACATTATGGAAGAAATTCTAAAGATGGAACTCGAAGATATAAAACAATAATTTATTGGAGTATGACTAAAACAATTGAAAACCCTCATGCGCTATCTGCGAAAGAAATCGTAAATGAATTAAACAGTAACTACAATGGGCTTTCAAATAAAGAGGCGCAAGATCGGCTGAAAATTTACGGACCAAATGAATTACCTGAAAGTAAATCTATTTCTCTTTTTCTTTTATTGCTAAAACAATTTAAAAACTGGTTGGTTATCATATTAATTTTTGCAGCTGCCATCTCCTGGTTAACAGGACACATGGTAGATACTTGGGTTATAATAACAGTAATCTTTGTTAATGCAGGAATAGGATTTTCACAGGAGTATCGCGCAGAAAAAGCCATTACTTCCTTGAAAAAGATGATAGTGAAAACTGCTAAAGTGTTACGTGATGGTGAATTATTTACAATCCCATCTTCTCAGCTTGTTTTGGGAGATGTAATTGTATTAGAAGATGGAGATAGTATTCCTGCGGATGCCAGAATTATTCAATCTAAAAATCTCAGAACTATTGAGGCCTCATTGACTGGTGAATCTCTTCCTGTTTCTAAGAAAAAAGTAAAGTATCCAAAAGAAACACCAATGGCAGACCGAAAAAATATGGTTTGGAAAGGTACTTTTGTAGCACGTGGTTATGCCAAAGCAATTGTTACCGGAACGGGAATAAATACAGCCATTGGGAGCATTTCTGAAACACTAAGTAATATAGAGGAGACACGAACTTCTTTTAATAAAAAGACAGATGTTTTGGCAAAACAAATGTCGGTTATTGCAATTACCAGTGCCGTACTAATGTTTTTAATCGGGTATTTTTATCGACATTTTGAAATCGAAGAAATACTCCTTACTTCTATTGCATTATTGGTAGCTGCAATACCAGAAGGGTTACCTGCTGTAATTTCTATTGTTTTGGCTATAGGAGCACATCGAATGGCTAAAAGAAATGCCATTGTCCGGGAGTTTACAGCAACAGAAACCTTAGGTGCAATTACCGCAATATTAACAGACAAAACAGGAACCCTTACACAAAATTCACTAACTACTAGAAAAGTATTTATTCCGGGAGAAACAGATTATAATGTTACAGGCGATGGATGGTTTCCTGTAGGCAACTTTATGCAAGAAGATGCTATTATTGATGCAAAGAAAAATAGTGTACTACAAAAACTATTGAAAATAGCTGCCGTTTCCAATAATTCAGAACTCCGTCAGGATAAAGAAGCTAACATCTATGAGTTGATTGGCGACCCTACAGAAGGAGCATTATCAGTATTGGCAAGAAAAGGAGGTATACAAGCTAAATATTTTCAAAATCAAAAGATAGATGACCTCCCTTTTGATTCAAATATAAAGTTAAGAGCTACTTTAATAAAAGAAGAAAATCATCAGGAACTTTATGTAACGGGTGCTCCCGAAAAATTATTGAAAATCTCAGTATCTGTTTTAACTCCTCATGGCGAATCAAAAATGACCCAAGAACAAAAAATTGAAATCCAAGGTAAAATATCCGAATGGTCAAATCATGCTATGCGCGTAATTGCAATAGCTTATAAGAAAGAGGGTGCCGAAAAAATTGACGTAGAAGCTATTGACAACTTGGTATTAGTCGGGATAGTGGGAATGATTGATCCTCTGAGAGCAGATTCAAAAGAGGCCGTGGAAAAATGCAAACAGGCGGGAATTCGTGTTATCATGGTAACGGGCGATCATGTAAATACGGCTGTGGCAATTGCAAAAGTAAGTAGTATCATTGGAAATGAAAATCAAAGCGAAGTTATGGCATTGACCGAACAGCAATTGCTTCAATTGGATGATGATGAATTTGACGATGCTATTAGGAGTATTTCCGTTTTTGCCCGCCTTACGCCAACAATGAAACTAAAAATTGCAGAACGGTTGCAAGCTATGGGGCACCTCATAGCAATGACCGGTGATGGAGTTAATGATGCACCTGCTTTAAAAAGAGCAGATGTAGGAATCTCCATGGGGATTATGGGAACGGACGTTGCCCGTGACAGTTCAGATGTCGTACTCGCTGATGATAATTTTGCCACTGTTGTAAATGCCGTGGAAGAAGGTAGGATTGTGTTTGCGAATTCTCGACAAACAAGTTTTTTCCTTGTAACTACAAATATTGCAGAAAGTGTTACACTTCTTGTTTCTATTGTATTAGGCTTGCCACTTCCTTTAACGGCAACACAAATTCTTTGGCTTAATCTGGTAACCGATGGGGTTACCGATATAGCATTGGCCACTGAACCCGGACATGGAGAGATTATGAAAACTAAACCGATGTTGAAAAATGAGAATATTTTGAACAGAGAAGTATTACCATTTCTGTTCATCAATGTTTTCCTGATGGTCGGACTTTCATTGACAACTTTTTTCTATTACATGGATGAAAATTTAGAAAAAGCCCGTACAGGTTTGTTTATTGTCATGGCATTTACGCAGCTGTTTAATGTGTTTAACCTGAGATCTATCAACAAATCAATATTTGAAATAGGCTTATTTTCAAACAGGCATATTAATCTTGCTGTAGGTGTTTCTATTTTATTGTTAGTATTCGTTACAGAAGTTCCTTTTCTTGCTTCTATTTTTCATTTTCAATCGCTTCAGCTAGTTGATTTTATGGTATTATTTCTCCTTGCCTCTTCGGTTTTATGGGCTGGAGAAGTGTATAAGTCTTTGCGAAAATATTATCAATCCTGATTAAAAAGAGATGTAGAGAATTCAGGAATCAACGGCCTCCCTCTAAAAGCACAATTGAGTACGATTTCTATGGCTTCAAGAACCGAACTCTTACCACTTTCATTATCTCCAACAATTATGTTAACATCATCATTAAAGTCAAAAGTTTGATCACGAAATTATTTGAAGTTTCTTAGCTTAAGCTTCTTAAGTGATCGCGCCAGGATCAATACTTTAAAGTTATCTATTTGATATTCAAAAAGTTATAATATTAATTTTTCAAGCGCTCACCGAATCACTCACCAGAATGCTTTTCCTGTATTGAAACCCATCCCTTCATCTGTTTTTCGGGCGCATAGAGGTGTGAACTAATTTTTGAATCATTCAGTTTTAACGCTGCTACCTGGCTTTCTCGGTCCAGCTTGAAAACCATAGACCCATGCCAATAAAAAGCCGCTGTTTTGCCATTAAGTGACTTGATACATTTTGCACCAACCATTTTTCCCTCAATTCCATTTGGGAGTCCTCTAATAATTTGATTAAATAGTTTTTCAGGTTCGGTCATCGAAAGGTTCTATCTGAGTCATTAGTAAATCTGTTTATAATTAGGTTCTTTCAATTCAGTTGTTCTAATGAAGCCTGGCTCATAAATAAAAATATATGCCCTTTATTCCTAACTTTTTACTTTCCTTGTTTTCTCCTTCTTTTTTTTCTTTTTCTTTTCTTCTTCGGTCAATCCTATAAGCGTATCACTATTTATATAAAGCAATTCCGCAGTTTCAATCAATCTTTTCACAATGTCCGCAACATTATCACTGTCATTGGCGAGAGATGTTGCCATTACGCTGGATATCTTCTGCTCCCTAATCAATTTATCCAGTGTGCCATCTAGTAATACATCGCTTTTATCTGCTTTTTCTTTAAGTCTTTCAAGTCGTTCTAAATGCGCTTCGGGGGTTTCATCTTTTCGGGTAAAATAAATTTCTCGCAGAACCCGTGAAACTTTACGTCTCAACCGGTCATATTCTTTTTGAATATACTTGTTATCAGAAAGCATATATTGACTTACATTTTTGCGCAAGCCACGGATGCTTTTTATCGTCTCTACGACATTCCGGTTGGCCAATTTTATTCTTGTAAATGCTTGCATGGCTTCTGGCGATAAGGAGAATTTACTTTGTGCAAGGGTCGCGTATTTAATTATTTTACTATAAATAATTTTTACTTTATTGTAATACAGTTCATCAATATCAACGTCCATTTCCTCTTTAGATTTTTGGACCACCTCTTTTAATTTCCTGTCACCTTTAATATCTCTCATACGCAAATTAAGGCCATGAGGAACAATTTCGAAAGTTGTTTTTTCAAACAACCTTTTGCTTTCATCCAAAAGGGCTCGTAGGGCTGTTTGCGGATAAGCCAATACACTTTGGTTCAGATATTTTGGATATTCAATTTTATCATCTTTTTCTTTTTCGACAAATACGCGGGTTAAAAACCTGACCAGCACATTTATAAACGGTATCATTATCAATACACCAATTAAATTGAAAAGCGTATGGAAGATGGATAATTTGATCGTGTAATTATTAGCAGCGACACCTGTTGAAAATGAAATATAATTCACAAGTTGCCCCAACTGAGCAATAAAAACAAGGGCAAGAATGCCAGTCACCATATTGAATATCAGATGTGCCCCGGCAAGTCGTTTTCCAGCAACATTGGCATTGAGTGACCCCAGTATCGCGGTTATGGTAGTCCCGACGTTAGCTCCGATAGCAAGCGCTAATGAATTATCGTAAGTGATCTGCCCGACAGCGAGTGCAGTGAGAATTAATGCCATGGCCGCACTACTGGATTGTAAAACAACAGTAATCAGAATGCCAATTAAAGTATACACTATCAGACCCCAAAATCCTGGCATCGCAAAATCAGCCAAGTTGATACTGTCCTGATAGATATCAAAGCCTTGTTTCATAAAGTGAATACCCAGGAAGAAGAAACCCAGTCCGGCAAGAACATAACCAATGCCTTTTAAGCTTTTTGATTTTTGAAATACGAAGAGAATTCCAAAAGCTAGCATGGGCATTGCCAAGGCAGAAACCTTAATATTCAAACCAAAAATTGCTACTAGCCAGGCCGTAGCAGTAGTGCCTAAATTTGACCCGAAAATAATCCCTATTCCTGCATAGAGTTCGATCAAGCCTGCACTGAGAAATGAAATTGTAATTACACTAATCAAAGAACTGGATTGTAAAAATGCTGTTACCACTAATCCCAGCCCCAAACTTTTATATAACTTATCTGTCATGCGTCTCAACAACTTTTGCAGTGGCCCTTCTACAAAAGCATTAAAGCCCTCTTCCAACATGATCATTCCAAATAGAAGTATAGCTACACCGGCACCTACTTCCTTGATCGTAGGGTTTATAAAAAATGCCCATCCGAGCAAGACCAGAATAACAGGAAAGAATATTTTTTTAATCATCTAGTAAATTTTAAATAGGCGAATCTTCATGCAAAACTCAAGGATGCGCATCGGCGTAGTTTCCAACAAAAATACAAGATAAATAAAATTATGGTTAAGATTCCAAATAAAGTGACACTCTTAGGTAAAGGTCAATACCATTGAATTAGAAATCTCTTATTTTCATAACGTCTTGTAAATGCAGAGACCTTCTGGATTTTAAATTGTTATGTATAGAAAATATATAAAAGATTTAAATGCCTTGGTGGACGTTGCCTAAATAGCTGTTTAGGAATTGAAGTGGCACGTTGGTTGACCTTTGTACTTTAGCCGAGGTTTGGGTTTATGATGCATCAATGAGTGACAATTTGGTTTAGCGGGCGATATAGCACTAAATGATCTGTTAAGTAAATTCAGTGCATTTTTGTATCTACAAGGGCACTACCAAAACCCAACAGGAACCATGCGCAAAGTTTTAGGGTAAGGATTTGGGAAAATAGGATTGATTATGTAAAATTATTGGTGACCCATAAAACGCTCGTTTTATGGAATTTTTATTTGCTCGGATATGAAAAAAGTTCACCCCTGTTATTTTGAAACTTACACACTTACTGGGCTAGAGTCTTTTTTGATTATCATATTTAAAACAGTATTTAACATCTGTTTATATCATCGATATTACAGTATGTACTTTGTTTTTTAATCGGGTACTACCACTTACTTGCTAATGTCCGATAAATTACTTGTGATTATTGTTTAAACTTGGTTTTAATTAGTTTTTAGTGGCTTTTAAGGTTAGTGCTTTAAGGTTTAATAACTTAATAATTTTCCAGGTTTCTTCTGGATTTATCTGGTATGAGGTAACAGATATTCCAAACCTACCCTCATATACAAAGATTATACTCGTTCTTTTATTCCGCTTAGTATAAGTCTGTTGAGCTCTAATACCATCTACTACAACGGTTTTCTCATGCTTATTTGCATCTTCTGTTTCAAAATCCATACTAGTCATAAAAATCATTGGTGCAAGTACTGTTGAACCCGCTTCCCCGGCCCCGTCTGTGACTTCAACTCTCACCCATTTCAGCATTGGGTTTCGTTCGTCGCCTCCTGTACCTTTAGATATCCATTCGGATTGATTTGGTGTCACATAACTAGCTTTGACAGATCTTACATCTCTACCACCTTCTTGTGAACCTATCTCAAAGCTCTTGTGCGGCAGCCCGTTGAGCGTTTCTGGCAGCCATTCTTTGAGTTCATCATTGGTTAAGGGTGTTTCATTTTTTAACCTAATCATATCTTCTTGTATCTTCATGGCATTTCTAGCCATATTTGAGGCGTCAGGAGCGCTTTGACTGTAGACATTCTGCATTTCTTCTATTTCCTTTTGTTGCTCAGGAGTTAATTGAGAGAAACCGGTAATAGATACAAAAAGCATACAAATCGTGATTATTATTACTTTTAAAGCTGTCATGATATTTGTTTTAAATATTAATATTTTTGGATGAATCGCATGATACTATTAAGGCTAAAAGTGGAATAATGAATTTGGCTAGTATTTTCATGGTTAGGGGTGATTAGATTTATAAGTTACAATAAATACGAACGGTATCGACAATTCAGTAAAAAGTTTGCGAGCGGAGCAGTCCCATAAAACGGCCGTTTTACAAGACTGCGTACGTTGAATGAAAAAAATGTTAAATTGGTATTGTTAGTACAATAGATATATGAGCAATTATCATTTTCCCTCTTAAATAATAATAATTATATGCACTCCGGATTAATTATTAGAATAAATAAGGTTATAGATCATATAGAAAAACATATATCTGAAGAACACTCACTTGAGAAATTGGCTGAGATTGCAAATCTTTCGAAGTTTCATTTCCATAGGACCTTCAAATTTATAACTCAAGAAACACCCAATGACTATATTACGAGAAAGCGAATTGAAAAAATTGCTTCTTTGTTAGTCCATGATCCGAAGCAATCAATAGCAGGTTTGAGTTTTTACTATGGTTTCCAAAATCTATCCTCATTTTCCCGTTCATTCAAAAAATACTTTGGCTTCAGTGCTTCCCAATTAAGAAAAAGGGTTAAAAATCGTACAGGAATTGATCCGTCATTAAATAGCAAGATTGGTAAAACAACCTTTTTATCTAAAACCGACCTTTCAGAATCAGAAAAGCTCAAAGAGTGGATGGCGTCAAAAGCAGCAATAAGTGTAAAGGTTATACCTGAAGTGTCACTGGCTTTTATAAGACATTGGGGAAGCCCGTACACGATTCATAAAGCATTTGATAAATTATTGGATTGGTGCAAAGCATTTGATAATAATCAGATTGGGGACGATTATTTTACGTTGTTTCATGACAACCCCTCCCTGACCATCGACTACAAAATCCAACAAAGTGCTTGTGTTGAAACTAAAAATATCGTTTCGCTAAAACATGAAATTTCCGTATTAAAAATACCTTCTCAGAAATATTTAATCGGAAAATTTGAACTTAATGATAGGGAATTTGAAATGGCATGGAATAGCATGATATTTTGGTTAAATAAAAATAATTTAAGGGCCAAAGATGGGCACAGATTCGAAAGGTTTTTAAACAATAGCTTATTTGATGATTCCCCAACTTATCAGGTGGAGATTGGAATCCCAATTATTTGAAAGTACAATGAAAATAGCCAAATCTATTCAAATCGATTGTAAGAAGGAAGAACTATGGTCCTGGATAACCGAATTTGACAAATTAACAAAATGGAATAAAAGCATTATCGACGAGGAGCATATCTCAGAAGGTGAAGTTGGAAAGGGATATTTAACTAAGGTCTTGATAAGGGAAGATGGTCGAGAAATTTGGTATAACAATAAGATTTTAGAATATCGGCCCCACCAACATTTGCGCATAGAATTATCTGGTGGCACATTGGGGGGGAATCCTATGATTGTTGAATATGTTATAACTAAAAAGAACAATCAATTAGAACTAACTTTAGATAGTAACTGGAAACCTTCAGGATTCATGCTAAAACTGTTTTATCCTCTCATAAAAATAAAAGCAACTAAAAATACTGTAGAAACTCTACAAGAATTGAAAAATCAAATTGAAAAATAAATAACAGTGAAAAGCGAAGCAAAAAACGTAACAGACTATTTAAAAGAAGTGCCTCAGGAAAGAATTTTAGCTCTTAATAAGATTAGAGAACTATGTTTAACCTACCTACGTAATCATGAGGAAAGTATGAGTTACAAAATGCCTTCGTACAAAAGAAACAATCAAGTTGAAGTGGCTTTTGCAAGTCAAAAACAACATATCTGTATTTATTTCCTAATCCATGATGTGATGCTAACAAATCAAGATTTATTAAAGGGTTTAAATCATGGAAAAGGGTGTATTCGATATTCAAATCCTAATAAAATTGATTTTGACATAATTAAAAAATTGTTAGAAGAAACTGAGAAATCCAAAAATTCCATTTGCTGAAAGTTGAATTCTTATTATGAATAAGAAAAAAAACTTATCCGATTAGTAATGAACCTTTGGGAGTTAGAAGGTTTTTTGTTAATGACCCAAATGGTGTTGTAATCATTTTAATGAATCATATTAAGGAATGTTAAGACTATTGGTGACCTACTTATATACCAATTAAAAAAAATGGACAGAAATTTATTAGAATCGGTTTTTGGATTCTTTTTTTTAATCATTATCTGATAAACTACGATTCATCCATTGACTATGACATTTCAGTCCTTTTATATTTACTGTGGCTGATTAAGCACCTATTTTTGATTCATACAAAAATAAGTATTTATGAAACTATGTATTATTGGAGGAACGGGAGGTACTGGGCGAGAACTAATTAAACAATCTTTGGAAATTGGCCATAATGTTACCGTTTTGGTTAGAAACCCTGAAAAATTAAAGATAAGCCATCCCAACCTTAATATCGTGCGAGGAAATGTTCTAGATTCTAATAGTTTAGATGGTGCATTTGCAGGACGGGATGCGGTTATTTCTGCTCTTGGCCATAAACGCTTTTTTATTAAAACAAGTATTCTTTCTATGGGCACAGAAAATATGATTAAAAGTATAAAGAAGTGTAGCATAAAGCGATTTATATGTATTACTTCATTAGGAATAAATGATACACGATTTAAGTTGGGATTATATTATACATTCTTTGTAATTCCAATTATACTTTTATTCTACTTTTTAGATAAAGAGAAACAAGAAAGATTAGTAGCAAAAAGTGGGTTGGATTGGACTATAGTCCGACCTGGACAACTCACCAACGGCAGAAAGAGAGCGAAATACAGACATGGGAGCGGGCTAGGTAGTTACATCTTGACAAAGATGATATCCAGGGCAGATGTTGCTCATTTTATTTTGCAAGAACTTGAAACAAATAAATACATTAGACGAAAACCAACAATTATTTATTAATCTATACATATTGACTTAGTAATTTTAAAAAGAATTGAATAATGATATACAGTTATGTTAATTTATTGCATTACTTGGCAGTAGTATTGTTTTTAGGAAATATCTTTACCGGATTCTTTTGGATGCAAATTGCCATGAAAACAAAGGATCTAGCAATAATTTCCCATTCAGTTAAAGGAGTTATCAAGAGTGATGCTTATTTTACGATTCCAGCAGCTGTCGTTATTGCAGCTACAGGATTCATATCAGCCATTTACAACAATATACCCATTTTGAGTACAGGTTGGGTTTTTTGGTCAATTCTCTTTTTTTCTATTTCAGGAATCATATTCTCTTTAAGAGTTGGTCCTCTTCAAAAAAGAATTTATACACTTACTTCAAGGCAATACCAAAAGTCCGATTTTAATTGGAAAGGTTTTAGAAAATTGTATGTTGAATGGAAGATTTGGGGGCTTATTGCTTTTTTCACCCCAATAATTGTTCTTATAATGATGATATTAAAAATCCCACATTAGATTTCAAAAAAAATTAGTTTCATAAAACCAACGTTTATTAGAACACCTGCGCTCTTCTTCATTTCGTTTTTTTAATCTGCCACTTTACGGAACTATTGATATTAATCAAAAATTGGTAAATTGGTGTTGTCGATATGCTAGATCTATCACTGCACTTTTATAATGGCAAAAATTATGAAGCTAACCTTTTCAATTATATTGTCCCTTTTGCTTCTAATACCAATTTTTGCTTTTTCTCAGCTTTCGGTTGAAGAACATTTAGGAATGGAAAATGTTTCCAATCCATCGGTTTATCAATCAAGAATAATTTACTCAAAGACAACAAAAGAAAATTGGGATGGGAAATCTTTTTCATCGATAATTATTTCGGACTTAAATGGAGAAAACAAAATTCAACTAACTGAAAAAGAATATGATTATGACCCAAAATGGTCAAAAGACGGAAAATGGATTTCTTTTATTTCTTATCGCAATAATCTCCAACAAGTTTACATCTTACCAAAATCAGGCGGACAACCAAAAATAGTTTCAGACGCACAGAATTACATATCGAACCATCAATGGTTAGATGACAAAAACATAGCCTATGTGGATGATGAACCGCGGGACAGTATTTTGTTGGCCACAGAAGATATGAATGGGGGTGGTTTTCGAGTAGGTACTGAATTTTACACAAATGCTCTCTGGACTTACAATATAGATTCTGGTAAAAAGAAAAAAATTACAGATGGGAGTTATAGAATACTGGAATTAGATATAAGCGAAGACGGTAAAAAACTTGCGGTCTTGGCAGCCAAAAACTATGATACTTATGAGTCGATAACAAACAGTTGGGTAGAAGTCATCGACATTGAGAGTAGTAGTTCAATTTATAATTTCAATGGTGCTAACTCTTTAAACAATATAAAGTTTTCTTCTTCCGGTAAAAAACTTGCGTTCGTAGGTAGCAGCGAAGGATTTGCATCAAATGACGGACTTTTCATAGCAAACATCGAATCAGGAGAAACTAAAAATATGACATATGAATTTGACCCCACAATTGAAAAAACACAATGGATCGATGAAAAAAATATAAGTTTCACAACGCCTAAAAATGGTTACACGGGGCTATACAATTTAAATTTCAAGGGCAAAATAACTCCGACCCTAGATCCATACTGGGTCATCTACGACTATCAGATCATTAACGGTCATATTTTCTTTACTGCCTCTCGAAGTTCAAAAATCAATCAACTTTACAAATTGAAATTTGGACAAGAAGGCGAAAACGCCTTGCAACTTACCAGCTTGAATTTAGAATTGCCATCCAAAATTAAGACTTCAAGCAGTCTTTTAGATTACTCAAGCAAGGACGGCACCAAGGTTCAAGGAATAGTTACCTATCCCCCGGAATACGATAAATCAAAAAGTTACCCTCTTATGGTCATTCCTCACGGAGGACCAGATGCAGTAGTTATGGACGATTTTAATTGGATGGGGCAATTCTTTGCTGATAACGGTTATGTTGTTTTTCAACCTAATTTCAGGGGTAGTATTGGCTATGGTAGGGATTTCTATGCCGGGAATAGAAATAATTTTGGACATACGGACTTTGAAGATATAATGGCAGGAATTGACAAATTAATCGAATTGGACATAGTAGACGAAAATAAGCTCGTTATAGGCGGTTGGAGTTATGGAGGTTATATGGCAAATTGGGCAATAACACAAACCGATAGATTTAAGGCTTCAATTAGTGTTGCGGGAGTATCTAATTTAGTAAGTCTGTATGGGCAACACGAATTTAGTAACAGAAAAATAGGGTTTTGGGAATATAAAGCATTGCCAATTGACAATGTTGAAAATTATCAAAAAGCGTCGCCTATTTTTTTCGTGAAGAAGGTAAAAACTCCCCTTCTGATACTGCACGGAGCAAATGACACACGGAGTCCAACTTTACAGGCGTGGGAAATGTATCGGGCAATGAAAGATGCAGATAAAGAGGTGGAAATGATACTTTATCCTAAGGCAGGTCATAGTATCAAAAATCCTATTCAATTCAAAAGTGTCCTAAATAATTGGTTAAGTTGGGCGGATAAGCATATAAA
>RCNG010001006.1_pt1 | contig 13724 bp, 11 predicted proteins | sample 2041371 | NCBI WGS metagenome assembly RCNG01 (sample SAMN09708227, study PRJNA481090) | Marine sediment metagenome, whole genome shotgun sequencing project. | biome: marine sediment; feature: ocean; material: sediment; isolation source: Sewage treatment plant 1 marine sediment (STP1) ... | reverse complement strand
GGTACAACCCCGGGTCAGGACGCACAATAGAACACAACCCCGAAGGCGGTTGCGGCCAAGGCAACCCCAGACACAACACCGTTGGTGTTGGTGATAGGAAATAACAATCATTCCCGGGGTTGTGCCAACCCCGGGCTTCAAGATGGAACGCCGTTGGCGTTGGAAAGTTTGTAGAACTTCGCTGCAACCCAGCCAAATGCCGGAAAGAATCTAACAACATGCCCACCACACTCGATCTCCCCCCCAACCTCTCGGCAAAAGTCGACCAGCTCCGCGCGACACTCCGCGACTTGGGATCTGTTGTCGTCGCCTTCAGCGCCGGAGTCGACAGCACCTTTCTGGCTGCTATCGCCGCCGACGTGTTGGGCGAAAGAGCCCTCGCCGCGACCGCCACCTCCCCTTCTTTCCCCGAGCGCGAATTGGAAGAGGCGCGCAAACTCGCGGAGCAAATCGGGATTCGCCACGTGGTCATGCGCTCCAACGAGCTGGCCAACCCCGACTACGCCAACAACCCCTCCAGCCGGTGCTACCACTGCAAGACCGAGCTCTATGGCCTCATCCGCGAGCTGGCCGAGCGGGAAGGTTTTGACCATGTGGCCGACGGCATGAACCTGGATGACGAAGGCGATTTTCGTCCCGGGAAAAAAGCAGCCAAAGAGAAACGGGTGACCAGCCCCCTGCGCGACCTGTCCTTTACCAAGGAAGACATCCGCACCGCCTCCCGCGCGATGGGCCTTGAGACGGCAGACAAACCAGCCTTCGCCTGCCTGGCGTCACGCTTTCCCTATGGGATTAAGATCACCGCCGAAGCCCTGCGCCAAGTCGAGCAAGCTGAAAACGGATTGCGCGATCTCGGGTTTGCCGCCCTGCGCGTTCGCGTGCACAACGACATCGCCCGAGTGGAACTGGACCCGGCGGACCTGCCGCGCGCAGTGGAGCCCGAGACCCGGGAGCGGATCACGACACTCCTGAAGGAGTGCGGATTCCGCTATGTCACCCTGGACTTGCAGGGATACCGCCAAGGCAGCTTGAACGAAGTGTTCAAACGCCTGGAAAAACTCCCTCCCCTCTCACCAACATGAAGTCATCCACCCACGTCCTTGCTCCGCTTGCGCGCCGGTTGGCGCTCAAGTCTTCACGCCGGTCTGTTCGCGCAACGCGAGCAGAACGGGAGCCATAATTTCTTTCCGGCGGCGAAGATCCTCTTTGAATTGCGCCTGGTCGGTATGCGCGATCTCCATCCGAAGATCCGCCTGCTCATTCTCAAGGAACTCGGCCAGCAACTCGGCTTGCTCGGAAGTCAACTCGACATGCATCGTAACGCCCCTTCGTTTAGCCGTATTGTACTCGATTCGATCTCTTTGATCCAGCACGGAAGACACGAAATAGCAGCAGCGCAAGGCCGAACAACCCGAGGGTACTTGGCTCCGGCACGATGATGCCGGGGGTCAGGGTGCCGGATTGGTTCCCCAGCTCATAGGTATCACCATTCAGGTAGTCGTTCTCCGGCAGGCTGGCATCGTAGTACAAGATGACCGGATCACCCCCAATGTTGGCGAGCTGAGAGATCCCGTCATCAAGAATGACGGCGCCTATGTAGAGGGCTCCGCCCCCTCCTACTTTGTCATCCAGTTCGAGCGTTTGCCCGGTCCCCAGGTGGAGACCGCCAAAGGCGTAATTGTCGCTGTATCCATCGGGATCGGCCCCCACATCCAGGCCCCGCACCTGCAGCTTGTGCTTCGTGCCGATCGGTCCCACAAAACTCACCGTCACCTCCGACAAGTCGAAGTCGGTGGCCATCTCGATACCGATCTTGAAGTCCTCGCCAATCTGGTAGACATCGCCGACCCCGCCCAGGACCACACTGTCCTTCTTCAACTCGAAGTCTTTCGCGATCGAGAGCAGACTTCCCTCGGTGAGCAAACTGCCCTCCACCTTCAGCTTGTCGTCGAGCAGGACCGTGGCACCGCTCAGGCTCAGGACTCCCTTCACCTCTGTTTCGTCCCCAGCCAATAACGTCGCGTCGATGATACTGACCGCAGACGCTTCATTAATTTTCAGCTTTTCTTCTACCTCGAAGGTGGCACCGTCGCGAACCGTCATGGTCACATCGGCCTCCTTCTTTTCCCCGATTTTCGCCTCCCCAGCGGCGTAAAAGCTGCTTCCTCCCGTCAGATCGATCGATACCGTCGTATCGTTCTGTTTGCCGACAATGAAGTCTTTACCGATATCGAGGGTGCTGTCGTCCAACAGGAGGCTGGCAGAACTGCCGTTCTTCTCCGCAATCACCACCGAATCTCCGATCACCAGGTCGGAACCAATCGCGGTGAGCGTGCCTAACCCGTCCTTGCCCAACTTCAACTTCCCGCCTACCGTCAGCATTGTGGAGTCCAAGTACAGGTTGCCCGCGGACCCATCCTTTTCGCCAAGAACCAGGTCGTTCTCGACATCGATCACCGAGTTGGTGGCAAACAACTCCCCCACTCCTGATTTCCCCAGAACCAGCAGGGCCGCCTCCAGCAGGCTGTTGCCACTCACTTCCACCAGCCCGGTAAGATTCTGGCCGCTCCCGGCCACGAAGTCATCGGTGGCGGTGGCGGTGGAGCCGTTGCGCACCCCAAAATAGGCGTCGGAGGTGGTGGCATTGATGATGTTCCGGTCCGTGAAAGTCGCCCCCCCATCGATGAGCAGCGTCCCGTTGTTGACGATCGCCCCGTTGGGCTTGGTGAAAATCGCGCCGTTGACCAGCGCGATGAACCCATCGTTGAGCACGTAATCGTTCACCACGACGTCCACCCGGTCTCCAGCCAACATCCACGATCCTCGATTGATGACCGACTCGTATCGCTCAGGGGCGCCCTCTTTGTCCGCCCACAGGAAGACGGATTCTCCGGCACCGATAAACAAGCGGGGGAACTCATCCAGCTCCATGCTGGACGCGTTCTCCTCGAAGCGGAGGGTGGTCGCGGCCCGGAAGCCGACGTCGGTGACTTCGTCTTCGGGCATGCCCTCGGAAGCAGCGGCGGCGATGAGCTCATCCGGCACCGGGGACTGTAAAGGGGAACGGGCCAGCTCGGGTGCACGGTCCCGCCAGGGCACCTGGGGGCCGGGCGTCCCGAGATCGACCCCCGGAACAGGGGACGGCCTCGCCTTCGGGCTGTCCTGCCGGACGGCTCGACCTGGCAGGGAGGATGCCTCGACCTCGGCGTAGAACAGGGACGGAGGGTCGACCGCTGCGACCTGCGGGGGCTGCGGCTGGATGCGAATCGCGGGAGCCTCCAGCACCGAGGCCGGGTGTTTGGCAGACGGCGAAGTCGGCCGAGAGGCCCTCAGCGACAGCAGGACTCCGGGGTCGATTGCGCGGGGCTCCTCAAACTCCGGGACGGCAGGCACTGGAGTCGCCGGTGCAGGATTATAATAACCGGTGGAAACGGTCCATTGTCCAAACGGGCCAGGCCCCATTGCACCAGCGGTACGGCTGCCTGCCGCGTCCTTGACGTTGAGTCCTCGAAGCATATCATCGGCAAAGTCCGTCGCTTCGAGAAGGACAGGCTCATCAGAGGATGGGTCCTCGGGCGGGCCGGAGGATGCCTCCGCGACCTGCTCATCCTCAACCACCTCTTCCAGATCGGTCGAGATAGCCCTCTGCTCCCGCGCCACCAGGGATTCTCCAGTCGCCAGGTCGTCCTTGGCGTCGACCACCAACTCGGGGGCAAGCAGGCGCCCGGTCCCGGGCTGCCCCAGGATCAGGATAGCTGCGTCCAGCAGACTGTTCACGCTGACCTCCACCAGGCCGGTTTCCTGCGGGCCGCAACCGGCCTCAACACCGCCGGGGGCCGTGGCCAAGGCGGAATGGATGAGGTTCTGGTCACTGGCCGCTGCGTTGCCTCCGACCAGCAAGGTTCCGCGGGCGAGGGTCGCCATACCCGGTTCGTTGGAGACGGACCCGTTGACCATGGCGATGAAATCATCGTCGAGTACCGTGCCATGGACCACCACATCGACCTGATTTTCACCCAGCGTCCACGATCCTTGATGGATGACCGAATCATAGGGCAAGGGAGCCCTCGTGCCGTCGGCCCACAGGTAAAGGGATTCGCCTGCTCCAGCGCCCCATTGCTCCATCTCGTAGCCGAGATGGACGTTGTTCGCCTCATCCTCGATCCTGTTCCCGGGCTGGGAGCAGCTGCTTTTCGGACCATCTCGGGGGAGGAAATGACCCGGCAACAGATTGGTTTCCGCGTTGGCGTGGAGCGGGCTCGGCGAATTCACCGCACCGACCGCGATCGTGGATACGAACGGACTCACAATCAATAGCCAGAGGAGGGCGATCCACCCTCGGTAGATCCCAGATCTCGAAACCACGAAGGTCTCTGCTCTTATATTTCCGTTATCCATCCGTATACGCCAATGGCGACTCGTACTTTCTCATTCATATAAAAGCAGGAGATATGCCATGCATAAGCTGAACGCGACGGATCTAAACACATAAAGACCTGAATCACAGATGCTTACACCCACAACGCAACTCTGGACCGATAAAACGGACGGTATCTTTTTCGCATAATGACGCTCAACACCGCTTAATGACGCTTAAAACTTCCATTACCAAATTTACATCAATTCTCAAAAATGATTCGATCGCCTGGCTTGGAATTACGATTCCGACATGGCTAATTCAGGGACAAACTGCTATAGCCTGCATAACGAAACCGGAGGAGGGTGGAGTCCATGGAGTCACATGAAGTCTTGAAACAGACCATGAGCGAGGTCGGCGTGAAGTCGATCGCCGCCGACATGAATCTGTCCACATCACTGCTCTACAAGTGGTGCCAGCCCAAAGATTCGCCGGACGCCCCGGGGGCCGACAATCCCCTGGATCGCCTGCTCCGTATCTGCGAATTGACCGGCGAGACCCAACCGCTGCGCTGGCTCTGCGAGCGCTCGAGCGGCTATTTCACCCAGAATCCCGTAATCCACAGCGAAGAGAGTATCCCTCTCATCAACGCCACCCGAGGCATCCTCAAGGAATTTACGGAGCTGCTCGATGCCGTGTCCGAGAGCATTGAAAACGATGGCGAAATCTCACCGGACGAAGCGGAACGAATCCGCTCGGAATGGGAGGACTTGAAGTCGTTGACCGAGGGCTTCGTGAATTCGTGCGAGCTGGGGACCTACGCCGGCTCCGGTGACTCCGCCTGATATCTAACCCACCAAGGAGACCTACATGACCATCAAAAACCTGTCCTGCCTCGCCGCCTGCGCCCTCATCCTCGGCGCCGTCGGCTGCGATCAAATCGCGAAGTCCACCAAGCCGAGTGAGTCCCAAGAACAGAAATCCAAAAATCTGGGTGACCAGTACGTCCGCGGCATCCTCGGTACCGGCAACAACGCGAAGGGCACCATCGGGGTCGTCGCCATTCAAAAAGCCGTCCAGATGTACCAGGTCGAGAAAGGGAAAAACCCGGCCTCGTTGGCAGCCCTGCATTCGGAAGGCTATCTCACCCAGAAACCAACGGCCCCTCAGGGCCAGCGGTTCGAATACGACGCCGCCTCCGGCTCCGTGAAGCTCGTCCGTCAGTAGCCTTCGATCAGGCCCCGGCCGCGTACAGGAACTGGGCGAAGACCATCCGTCCCGGAACGATGGGCCAGGCCAGCAGGGAGTACGTGTGTGCAGTCGGGGTTGTTCAGGTTGCAGCAAGGTCTCCGGTACGGGGAGCGAACGGGGATCGGATGCGGAAGCGGCCAAGGAAGGTCGGCTCCGCGGGCGGCCTTGGATCGAAGGGACTCTCTTCCTCTTCTTCGATGGCCGAGATCAACTGGTCGAGACTCGCAGGTTTCGCCAGGATGCGTTCGCCGCCAATGGCTCCATGACGATTCTCTTCCCGTTTGCTCACGAGGCCGGTAAGGAACACGATCGTGGTGTCGTCGAACTTTGAATGTCGCCGGACGTCCGAGGCAATGTCGCCGCCGGTTCCGTCGGGCAGGACGACATCCAGCACCAGCACATCAGGAACCTGCTCGTAGGCCGCGGCCAACCCGCGGCGACAGGACGTCTCCACGTTGACCTCAAGGTAGCCGGCGTGCTCCAGCGCTGATTTCGTAAAGTAGGCCAGGCGCTCGTCATCGTCGACGATGAGTATCGTCTTGGGTTTCTTCGATCCGAATAGGTCTCGTCCTATCTGCATGATGTCCTCGCCTGTGTTTCTATTTGATGATTTTTAATCGGGTAGTTTTCGATGCCTCCTACAGATTGCACGACGCATGCCAATCATACAAAAACGGCTATAAGGATCGCGCAAACCACTACCTGTCAATTACTTGCGATAAACATCGGCAGAGCAAGCACCCATCAGAATTGCGTTTCAAAGAGAGAGATTTCTCATTGTGCGAGACCCATCTGAAAGACCGGGGTCTCGCTCACTCCGCCGCGGAACAAGCGCCGCGAAGATCGTATTTTCGAATCTTCCGGTAGAAGGTGGCGGCGCTGACCTCAAGCAGGCCGGCGGCACGACCGACGTTCCCATCGCAGGCCTGCAAGGCGCGCTGCATGGAGTTCTTTTCTGACTGCCACAGGGGTTGCACAGCCGCTCCCACAGTCTCCGGACCGAAGGAATCTGTAGCCGGCCGAGTCTGCCGATCTCGAACACTCTGCACGATATGGCTGGGGAGCATGTCCACCGTCACGGTAGGGCCGTCGTGCAGGACGGAAAGTTCGGTGATCACATTGAGCAAATGCCGAACGTTGCCGGGCCAATGGTAGTCCGTGAGAATCTGCAACGCGGCGCGTTCGAAACCATCGAAGGTGCGGCCCTCGTCCTCCGCTGCGCGGCGTAGAAACGCCTGGGCGAGCCGAGGAACATCGTCTCGTCGTTCACGCAGCGACGGAACCCGCAGCGTCACTTGACTGATCCGATAGTAGAGGTCTTCCCGCATCCGTCCCTGCTCCACCAATTCCAGCGGATCTTGATTGGTCGCGCAGATCACCCGTACATCCACCGAGATTTCGGAGGTTCCGCCGACCCGGTGGAACACCTTCTCCTGGAGAAATCGAAGCAGCTTGGACTGAAGTGCCAAAGGCATCTCGCCAATCTCGTCCAACATCAGGCAACTTCCGTTTGCCAGCTCCGCAAACCCGCGTTTTGCCTGGGTGGCCCCAGTAAAGGCCCCCTTTTCGTGGCCGAAGAGTTCGCTTTCGACGAGCTCATTGGGCAATGCGCCACAGTTGAGAACGGGCATGGTCAGCCCTGCCCGCGCGCTTTGCCGGTGAAGAGCCTGGGCCACCAGCTCCTTGCCGGTACCGGTCTCCCCCACAATCAGCGCCGTACAGTTGCTTTGCGCAACTCGCGAGATGACCTCCCGCAGATGCAGAATGGTCTCCGTTTCACCGAGGAATTCGGGGGCGGCGGATTCGCCATCGAACGCAACGGCCCCCTGCACCACTGCGGGCTCTCGCCGGGCAAGCTGGGTAGCCGCCGCCACCGACGTGATCAGACGCTTTGCGTCAACCGGCTTGGTAATGAAGTCATACACCCCTCGGCGAAGCGCCTCCACCGCCATGTCAATCGACCCACTCCCGGTCATCATGATGATCTGCATCCGAGGGTATTCCCTGCGCAATTGACACAGATATCGGAGGGAGTCGGCGGGCCCCAGAAACACATCCAGCAGCAGCACGTCGTAGACATTGTCCGCGAGGGTTTCGAACATCCCTTCCGCGGTGTCCCGGTCCGTGACGGCATAGCCCTCCCGGGACAGGTAAGCGACGACGACCCTTCGCAGGGACTCATCGTCATCGACAATCAGCAGTCGCTTGCCAACCCGTGTTCCCTGGCCGCTCATTCCCCTATTCCTCCCCCGCCTCGTGAACGGGCGCCAGCGGCAGCCGGAACCAGAACGTGGATCCACTCTTGCCGTCGCTCTCCAGACCGATCTCACCGCCATGGGCTTCCACCGCCATGCGACAGAATGTGAGTCCCAACCCGGTTGAGTACTTGGCCCGATGCTTATCCACCTGGCCAAACTTTTCAAATACGCGCGCCTGGTCGATCCGTGGAATTCCTCTTCCGTCATCCACCACCTTGCAGAGGACGGACGTCGGCCCCGGTTCGATCTGTATCCGAATGTGCCCTTCAGGGTGAGTGTGCCGAATGGCGTTGGTCAACAAGTTTACCAGGACTCGCTCAATCAGTCCGGAGTCGACCATCAGCAGCGGCGCTTCCCCCTCCACCTTCGCGGCCAAGCGACGATCACCAGCCAGGGGGCCCATGGTGACGATGACCGATCGCGACATCTCCAGGAGATCCTGTGGCGATCGATTCAAGATCATGGATTCGCTCTCCAACTTGCTGACATCGAGGATTGCGGTCACCATGTCGATGAGTTCCTGCGTGGTTCCCCGCACCCCCTTCAGGTTCTCGCGGGCCGGTTCATCAAAAAGGTCCGCAGCGTCCAGCTCGGCGATTTGGAGCCCCATGTCGATCACCATCAAGGGGGAACGCATGTCATGTACAATCATGTGCACCAGCCGGTCTCGCAACTGTTCCAGCTCAAGCAACTTGGCATAGCCGGCTTCCAGCTCATCCTGCTGGTGTTTCATGTGTACGGCGTTGCGGACTCTCAAACTGATTTCCCGTGGGTCAACGGGTTTGGTGAGAAACTCCATGGCGCCGGCATCGATGCCGAGAAGCAGGCTTTTCCGATCCTGCAGCGCCGTCACCATCAGCACGGGAATGGAGGCAGTTTGGGCCCCACCTTTCAACCGGCGGCAGACCTCAAATCCATCCAGGTCCGGCATCATCACATCGAGCAGGATCGCGTCGGGTGTGTGCTCCTCGGCCTCCTGTAACGCCTCCACCCCGTTCGCTGCCTCGATCACATCGTACCCATGGGCCAACAGGATCTCGCGCAGCAACCGACGATTCTTCTCTTCATCGTCCACCACCAGCACACAGCCGGAGTGTTGCTCCCGGGCAACGACCACCTCGGTGTGGCCCACCGGGGCCGGCGGACACTGGATCAGAGCATTCGCATTCATCCGGCGGCCTCTCTTGGAATCCAGCGGTCAATGGTTTCAAGCAAATCCGGCAAATGCACCGGCTTGGTCACATAGTCGGAACAGCCAGACTGGAGGATTCGCTCACGATCCCCTCGCATAGCCTGCGCCGTCAGCGCGATGACCGGGATTTCCCGGGTACGCTCGTCGGCCTGGAGCATCTGCGTCGCAACCAATCCGTCGATGACCGGTAACTGGATGTCCATCAGAATGATGTCGGGCAGGTTCGCGATCGCCAAATCAACTCCGCTTTGCCCGTCATTGGCGCACAGCAACAGAAACCCATGTGCAGTCAACAAGGCCCGCACCAGCCGCATGTTTCGGATATCGTCTTCAACTATCAGTAATGTCGCACTCATTGTGTCTTCCCTCGGCAGCAGTCCCCCATGGACTGTCCTGCGACGGCACTGCCGTCCCTTCCGTATCGTTTGGTGTCGGCGCAACCGCGCCGGCGGCGGGCAGATATACGCATACCCGACAACCCTTTCCTTCGCCTTCGCTTTCCAAATCCATCCAGCCCCCGTGCATATCCACCAATCGCTTGGTCAGGGGCAGTCCCAGTCCGGTGCCGGGCGTCTTGTCGCGCAGCCATCCGTTGACCTGGTAGAACTCCCGAAATACATTTTCCTGGTCTTCCCGCGACAAACCGATGCCCGAGTCCTGCACGCTCAGTTGGATCAATTCCTGGTACGAATCCGCAACGGCCTCGGCGTCCGGCGACGCACTGCCTTCCACCCCGGGAGTCGGGTTCGAAGAAATCCATCCTTCTTCAGTCCATCGCCCCATTCGCAACGCGACCTGAATGCCTCCACCGTCCGGCGTAAACTTTGCCGCGTTGGACAGAAGGTTAAACAGGATCTGCTTCAGCTTGCGCTCGTCCGCACTCAGCACAAATTGGGACAGCACCGGCTCAATCTCCAGCGTCAGTTGAATCCCGTGCTGGAGGCATTTTTCCCGAATCAGCACCAAGCTCCCCTCCATCACCTGGGCCAAACATACTTCGGCGAGGTCTAACTCCATCTTGCCCGATTCCACTTTGCTCAAATCCAGAATGTCATTGATCAGGTCCAACAGGTGACGCCCGCTCTCCAAAATGTCGTACATCGATCCCAACTGTCGTTCGTTCAACGATCCAAAATAGTTGTCGGTCAGCATCTCGGAAAATCCGATGATGGAGTTCAGCGGGGTGCGCAACTCATGCGACATGCAGGCGAGGAAATCCGATTTCGCCCGATTGGCCTCTTCCGCCTCTTCCTTCGCCTCGCGCAACTCCTGCGTCCTTCGCTCGACAATGCTCTCCATCCCGTCCCGGGCGCAGCGCAAGGCCTCCGTGGTCGCCAGACGCTCGGTAATGTCGGAGGCAACGACATAGACAAAGCCCTGCCCTTGAAACTCGGTGTAGCACGCCGAGATCTCCACCGGAAATTCACTGCCGTCGATTCGTCGATAGCGGGACGTCAGAATCCCGGAGAGCGATTGGCGAACTTCCTGGCGCCACTGCGACCATCCCATCGACGCGCAGGACACATCCAGATCCGTCGCCGAAAGCCCGCGCAGTTCAGCCATGGAATAGCCCAAGCTGACAGCGGCGGCGCGGTTGGCGTAGTGGACCGTTCCTTCCGGCGAAAACCACAACGTCGGCTGGCTGGTGTGATCCACCGAGAACCGCATCAATCCCAACAGGGATTGGGCATGCCGGCGCTCCAACACCACCGACGCCAGTGCCACAAACGCTTCCAACAGAGAAGGATCCGGCGCTTCGACCCCGGTCGGATACAACAGCGTGACGTTCCCGTAGACCGTGTCGGACCGGCAAAAACTGATGCGAAAGACACGACTCAAATCCAACGCCTTCTCCACCTTGCCCACGACGGCTGCGTCCACAGCGTTCCCAAAAAGCGCTTCCAACCCACCATCCGATTCCCAAAGCCGGCCACTCCGGTGGTGCGTCTGGTTGGATTTCTTAATCTCGCCTGTCCACCCAATGGGGTCGCGGCCAAACTCCCGTCCAACGTCCGCCAGCGGAAGGGGCGAGCCCTCAATGGCACGCAACACGTAGTGGGTGGCGTCCGGAGAAAACTCCGCCACCACCACGATGACGTCGCTACCTACCAGGGCGTGCATCTTGTTGGCAATGAATCCAAAAATGTCGCCCTCGTCAGGAAATCGCACAAACTCCGTGGCGGCGTCGGCCAGGACCTTTTCGCGGCACCGTTGACGGGCTTCGCGGTCCCGCGCCTCAATTCGCTCGGTAATATCCCGGGCGAGGATGCAGATATAGTTCCGCCCCCGGATGGTCACTTTTCGCTCCCCAAGCTCCACCGGAAGAATATGCCCGTCTTGAGTTAGAAATCGTGTCTCGCGGGTACGCCTCTCATCCTGCTCCAGTCCAGTCCAGCATGCACGCTGCTCATCCGGATCCGCACCCGGATCAATATCCCAGACCGCCTTGGCCAGCAACGATTCATCGGCATACCCCAATCCACGACAGGCGGCGTTATTCACATAGACCAACCTACCATCCGGTTCTGCCCAAAATGCCATGTCGGCGACGTGGTCGACAGAAAACTGCATGATCTCCAGCGTCTTCTTCAACTTCCGCTGGCTTGCCTTGAGGCGACAGGCCTTGCGCTCCAATTCACCGACCAGCCGATGTCGCTGGAGCGCGTACATCAGGCTTCGTCGCAGGATATCCGGGCAGAGCTCCGATTTGACCAGATAGTCCTGGGCGCCATCCGATAGACTTGCATGAACCGCAGAGGAATCGGTCTGCGACGTCAACACCACGTAGGGAACGGAACAAGCTGCGTCGCGGAACTGCCGGGAAGAACTCACCTGCCGGGTGTCCGGCAACCCCAGGTCGAGCAGGACAACGTCCGGCTGATTCGCATGAACGCTCTCAAGCCCTTCCCGAACCGAACCCGCTTCAAACAGATCCACCTTGACGCCCGGCCATGAACTCAAGTGAACACCGACCAGCGACCGGATGTCCGGTTCGTCATCAATGACCAGTACGCGTAGGTGATCAGGAAACATTCCGATCTCGCTTTGGCACCGCACTGCAGTTGTCTCGTTCATATCCCCTCTATCAGTTCTTTACCGACAGGCCCTCCAGGCAGTTGAAGCAACCGTGTCCTGGCGGTAATAAACAAGCAGGTCTCAAGCCAATAGGATTGAGGGGTCTCCTTTTCAGAATGAGGACAACCACACCGGAAACCACCCGGTGCCAAAGTCACCAAAACATGGCGGACTCCCAGTGCGTCACTATGAGAATATGTTGCAGAATGCGAATCGACTTGCGACCCGCTCGTCGAACGCGCCGCGCGATCCGCAATCCTGACAAACCGTCACTCGCGTATCGGTCTGCGGTGAACGCAGTCCAAAAGCACACGGATTGCAGGGAAACAGGACAGCACCCCTCGCAACGGCGAAGACTCCTACCCGGCGACATTCGACTCCGCGAGGTCCGCTGGCACCGCTGATGCTAAACAAGAGGCACAATGAATAGCACCGCTGCACAACCCAATGTACCCAATGCCCTGAAATTGGGACTATCGACGGCCGCGACAGGATCTGCTGTACCTCTCCACCCTCCCCCCGCCCCCACCTTCTCAATCATTCAGGCGCCTGCCGAAGCGACCGCGGATCAAACCCGGAAAAAGGACGGGTTCCTCGCTGCGGCGGCTCTGGGCGGGGTTGTTGCAGCGCTGGCGATGCTCCTGCTGGTGCCAACGTGCCTCTTTTTGACCGGGGTTGTCAGACAGAGCCTCACAAATTCGACGGATTCGGCCGCCATGGCACAACCCACCGAACCGGTCCGGGTCGTGGATTGGCCTGAGGTGGTGCTCTCCGGCATCCTCGCAGCAGATGCGGAACGAGAGGGAAGCGCGATCCTGAACGGCCAACTCGTCAATCTGAACCAACATATCCTGAAAGTGCGTGTCGTCGCGTTTCACAATCAACAGGTCGTGCTGGAGTATGAAGGGGCACAGAAAGCACTTCGAGTAGGAGAGAACACACTATGAATGATCGTCGACCAGAACCGGTTATGAAACTGAGCCTGGTCCATCGCAGGTATCGATGGGATGGACGCTCGGGCACCACCATTACCGAAATGGTGATGGTTCTTTTTCTTATTGGTGTATTCGCCGCCGGGACAGCACTCAGCACGGTCGGGAATAGAGCTGCCATGCGCGAAGATCAAGTGGTGACGGGTTTGCTGGGCGGCATTCGGCAATGCCGACAGGAAGCCGTCACCCGGAATCAACCCGTGTCGTGGTGGATCACCAATGGCTACCTGGCCTGGTGGTGCGATACCAATGAAGACGGACTGCAGAATGCAGAGGAAACCGAAACCGTGCTCCTGGACGAGATCGCAGAATATTCCAGCTACCCCCAGCAGGGCCGTTTCGATAGCCGCGGCATCCACTCGACCAATCACTCCACCTTCAACGGCATGATGGTGGAAGTGGGGGCATTCCGGCAATACCTCGAGGAGCGGATGCAGGACGCCCGTGACCAGGCCCGGAAAGCGGAGAAGACTCTGGTGATCGCCCCGTTCGAGGATAACGCCATCCACGATCACCAGGATCTCGTCGCTTTTCAGTACTGTAGAGAGGCGGTGGGCGACCGCCAGAGTGGCTCGGCCTTCCCGGAACCGGTGCAGGTT
>RCNG010001004.1_pt1 | contig 13760 bp, 10 predicted proteins | sample 2041371 | NCBI WGS metagenome assembly RCNG01 (sample SAMN09708227, study PRJNA481090) | Marine sediment metagenome, whole genome shotgun sequencing project. | biome: marine sediment; feature: ocean; material: sediment; isolation source: Sewage treatment plant 1 marine sediment (STP1) ... | reverse complement strand
GCGGTCGCCCCCCTCCTCGAGTCCCATCCGTTTCAGCCAGATGCCCCCCCGCCGGCGCGCCTCCTTCCGGGGCACGCCCTTCAGTTCGGCGAGATAGGCGAGCTGGTCCAGGCATTTCATCTTGCGGTAAAGGCCACGCTCTTCGGGCAGGTAACCTATGCTGTCCCGCATGGCCCCGTCCATCGGACGGCCGGCCAGGCTGATGGTGCCCCCGTCCGCGAGGATGATCTTCATGATGATGCGGATGGTGGTCGTCTTGCCGGCGCCGTTCGGACCGAGAAATCCGTAGATGCTGCCCCGTGGAATCTTGAGGTTCACGTCCCGGGCCGCTTTGACGCTGCCGTAGGATTTGGACACCGCGTCCAGGGTCAGGATGGTATCACCCACCGGAGGAAGTTGGAGGGTCGGTCGGGTCATGGGCGCTCCTGTCAGGGGTAACGAAAGGTTCCGGGGGCCGGATTCCCGCTAGTATCGCTCCGCCGGGAGCGGGTGGCAACCGCCGGATGGAATCGCGGCCGGAGAAAATTCCGAACCGGAGGGCTCGGCAGAATCAGATCAGATCGGTCTAAAAAAATCACATAAGTATCACAAAATTATGGCGTTTTCGGGATATTTTCGACTCTAGCGGCAGGGGTCACCCTCTATCACCCCAGCCCCGCCCCTTGATTCGAGGGGCTTGCTTCTCTGTATCATTTTGCTATATGATTGTTTACGCTGTAACGGTCCGCCACTGCGAGGAGATTCTTCACGCTTCGCTGGACTATTCGTATCCGGTTTTGTTTTGCCCTGGCCCTCTGGGCCCCAAGGGAAGGACCGTACCTATGGCCTCCACTCCGGGAGCCATCCGCAGGATCCTCGTCATTGAAGACGAACGGGACCTGATAGATCTGCTGACTCTCCACCTGACCGCCGAAGGCTACAAGGTCGATGCCGCAGCCGACGGTGAGGCTGGCCTGCGCGCGTTCCAGGCGGGCCAGTACGGGATGGTCCTGCTGGACTGGATGCTGCCAACCATGAGCGGCATCGATGTGCTGCGGGAAATCCGAGCCATCGACACCCGCACCCCTGTGGTGATGCTCACCGGCCGGGTCCAGGAATCGGACAAGGTCCTGGGCCTTGAACTGGGGTGCGACGACTACTTGGCGAAGCCCTTCAGCATCCGCGAACTGGCCGCACGCATCAAGGCCCTGTACCGGCGCATCGAACGGGCCGAGGAGCTGGGGCGGATCACCTCCGGCGACCGCATTCTGGATCTGGGTCCCTTGAAGATCGACCACGGCAAACGCAAGGTGCAGGTCCACGGCGAGCCCGTACAGTTGACGGTCAAGGAATACGACCTGCTGTACACCCTGGCCGCCCTACCGGGACGGACCTTCAGCCGGCGCCAGCTTCTGGACACGGTGTGGGACGAGGAGACAGATGTGTTCGAACACACGGTCAACAGTCACGTGAACCGGCTGCGCAGCAAGATCGAGGACAATCCCAACCGACCGCGCCTGATCCTGACGGTCTGGGGAATCGGGTACCGTTTCACCGAGGAATTCTCCAAGATCTGATATCGCCCGGGCCCGCCACGGCTCAGGTCCTTCGCAGCTCGCGGGCCACCACCAGCCCGCCCCCCAGCGCCAGGGCAAACAGCGGCACCGCCGCCGAAGGTTCGCCGAGCACCACCTTGCCCAACCCGAACAGGAATCCGTAGACCCCCGCACTGCCGGCCGCCCAGACCCCCAGGCGCGACCAGCGGAATCCGTCGCACTGGATTTCAGGATGCTCCCGAGCCACCGGCCCCCACCAACCGCCCGGCCTGACTTTGCAGTAGAAGGAGGCCAGCCTCTCCTGCTCCACCGGCCGGGTCAGAAAGGTCACCACCAGCCAGATGGAGATCGAGATCGGCACCAGGATCAGAGCCTTGTGATGGGTCTGCAGCGCCACCTGGCCCACCTTGACCGGAGTGGAAAACAACACGTAGTCCGTGCCGGCCTGAAGCGCGGCCACGATTTCGAACCCGACCGCGAAACAGACCGAGGACGCCAGGGCAGCGATCTCGCTCCAGGCACTGATCCGCCACCAGAACCAGCGCAGAACAAGCACCGGCCCGATGCCCGCCCCCATGGCCCAGACGAACAGCCAGGCCCGCCCGATACTCTCCAGCCAGAATGCCACCACCACGGCGCAGACCATCAGCGCCAGCACGCACAACTTGGCGACCATCACCGCTTCCTTCTCGGTGGCGGCGGGTTTCAAAAAACGGCGGTAGATGTCATTGACGAGGTAACTGGCCCCCCAGTTCAAATGCGTGTCGATGGTGGACATGAAGGCCGCGAAAAACGAGACCAGCAGCAACCCCAGCAGACCCGGGCCCAGGACGGTGAGCATCACCAGGGGGTAGGCCGCCTCTTCCCCCTTACCTTCGGGCATGACCGGGAACAGGACCAGGGACACCAGGCCGGTGAGGATCCAGGGCCAGTAGCGGATGGCGTTGTTGGCCACCACGAACCACAGGACCGCGGCGCGCGCGCCCCGCTCATCACGGGCGGCGGACATCCGCTGGATCAGATAACCGCCGCCGTCGGCGTTGTGACTGGCCCACCACATCAGGGTCACGAACACCAGGAACTTGAAGAAGTCCGATTCGAGTCCCAGGCCCCCGCCCGGGATGAAGGCCAGGGTGTTGTCAGTGAACAACGGGGACTCCAGAAGCTTCACCTTCAGTTCCGCCACCCCGCCCACGTGCCGGACGGCCAGGACCGAAACCGTGATGGACCCGATCATGGCCAGGACAAACTGAAGCACGTCGGTGACCACCACCCCCCAGAATCCAGCCAGCAGCGCGTACAGCAGGGCCAGTGCGGCCACGATGGGAACCGCGACCTCCTCGTTCACGCCCAGCACCGACTCCGCCACCGTCCCCATGCCCTTGAGGACCCAGCCCAGGACGATGAGGTTGTAGAGGACGGCGAAATACCCCGCCTTGAACCCACGCAAAAAGGCCGCGGGTTTGCCGGAATATCGTTTTTCGATCAATTCGTTGTCCGTCAGGACCTCGGCCCGGCGCCAGAACCGGGAAAACAGGAACACCGCCAGCATCTGGCTCATCACGTAGTGCCAACCGAACCAGTTGTACCAGATCCCGTGGTCGCGGATGAATCCGGTCACCGCCAGGGGCGTGTCCGCGGCAAACGTGGTGGCCACCATGCTCGTGCCCAGCACCCACCAGGGCAGGGAGCGGCCCGACAGGAAATACTGCTCGGTGGACGAGGAGGCCCGCTTGCTGAAATAGGCTCCCACGGCCACGGTCAGGATTCCGTAGACGGCGATGACGATCCAGTCGAGGGCGTGCAGATTGGCCATGTGTTTTCCCTGCAGAAATGTCCGGGTTCCGGAAACGGTGGTCCACGCCAGCCTATCATGTCGGGTGTTTCGTTGGGAAGCGCCGGATAGGACCCTGGAAGGCCTTGACTATGGGCCGGACCGATACAAAGTTATCAGTCTGGAAATCAAAGGCATCCCCTCATCCCGCGCCCCGGGTCTGGGGTCACCCACCTCAACCGCGAAGGATTGACATGGCATCCCCCAAGATTATCTGGACCAAGATCGATGAAGCGCCGGCCCTGGCCACCTACACCTTGTTGCCCATCGTGCAGGCCTTCACCAGAGGCACCGGGGTCGACGTGACCACCAGCGACATATCGCTGGCCGGGCGGATCCTCGCCAATTTTCCCGAAAAATTGACCGACGAGCAGAAGATCTCCGACAACCTGGCCAGCCTGGGTGAACTGGCCCAGACGCCAGAGGCCAACATCGTCAAGCTGCCCAACATCAGCGCTTCTGTCCCCCAGCTCCAGGACGCCATCAAGGAGCTGCAGGAACAGGGCTTCGACATCCCGGACTATCCCGAAGATCCCGAGGGTGACGCCGGGAAGGAACTCCAGGCCCGCTTCGCCAAGGTGCTCGGGTCGGCCGTCAACCCCGTCCTGCGCGAAGGCAACTCCGACCGGCGCGCGGCTGCTTCGGTGAAGAAGTTCGCCCAGAAGAACCCGCACCGGATGATGAAGGACTGGCCCAGCGAAGGATCCCGTGCCCGCGTCGCGCACATGAACGAGAGGGATTTCTACGCCACCGAAAAGTCCCTCACGATGGACAGGGCCGATGATGTGCGGATCGAGTTTGTCGGCACCGATGGAGCCGTCACTGTCCTCAAGGGCGATACCCCGCTGCTGGCGGGCGAGGTCATCGACACCTCGGTGATGAACGTGGCCGCTTTGCGCCGGTTCTACACCGACACCCTCGCCGAGGCCAGGGAAAAGGACGTCCTGCTGTCGCTGCACCTCAAGGCCACCATGATGAAGGTTTCCGATCCCATCATGTTCGGCCACTGCGTTTCGGTCTACTTCCGGGACGCCCTCGACAAGCATGCCGCGGTCCTGGCGGAGATTGGCGCCAACGTCAACAACGGCCTGGCCGGCGTCCTTGAGAAACTGGATCAGCTGCCGGACGCCAAGAAGGCGGAGATCGAAGCCGACATCGAGGCCGCCTACGCCGCCGGCCCCGACCTGGCCATGGTCGATTCCCGCAAGGGCATCACCAACCTGCACGTGCCCAACAACGTCATCGTCGACGCGTCCATGCCCAACGTGGTCCGGGACGGTGGACGGATGTGGAACAACGACGACGAACTCCAGGACACCATCGCCATGGTGCCCGACCGCTGCTACGCCACCATGTACCAGGTGGTCATCGAGGATTGCCAGGAGCACGGGCAATTCGACCCCTCCACCATGGGCAGCGTGTCCAACGTCGGCCTGATGGCCAAGAAGGCCGAAGAATACGGCTCGCACGACAAGACCTTCACAGCGTCGGCGACCGGGACGATCCGCGTGGTCGATGGCGCCGGAACCGTGCTTCTGGAGCAGGCCGTGGAACCCGGGGACATCTTCCGGATGTGCCAGGCCAAGGACGAGGCCATTCGCGACTGGGTCAAACTGGCGGTCAACCGCGCCCGGGCCTCCGGCTCCCCCGCCGTGTTCTGGTTGGATACCAACCGCGGTCACGACCGGGAGATCATCGGCAAGGTGAACGCCTATCTGCCCGAACACGACACCGAGGGACTGGACATCCGCATCCTGGCGCCCGTCGAGGCCATGCGGTTCTCCCTGGAGAGGATCCGCCGCGGCGAAGACACCATCGCCGTTACCGGCAACGTGCTGCGAGACTATCTGACCGACCTGTTCCCGATCCTGGAACTGGGCACCAGCGCCCGCATGCTATCGATCGTACCTCTGCTGCGGGGCGGCGGGCTCTTCGAAACCGGCGCCGGCGGCTCGGCCCCCAAACATGTCCAGCAGTTCCTCAAGGAAGGTCATCTGCGGTGGGACTCCCTGGGAGAATACTGCGCCCTGGTTCCCGCCCTGGAATTGATTGCCGCCAACACGGGCAACGAATCCGCCACTCTCCTGGCCGAGACCCTGGACGAAGCCATCGGTTCCTACCTGGAGAACGCCCGGTATCCTTCCCGCAAGGTGAACGAGATAGACAACCGGGGCAGCACCTTCTACCTCGCTTTGTACTGGGCCCAGGCGCTGGCCACCCAGGACAAGGACTCCGGTCTGAAGGAACGGTTCGCCAAGGTGGCGGCCGAACTCGAGGCCAATGAGGAGAAGATCAACGAAGAGTTGCTGGCCGCCCAGGGCTCCGCGGTCGATATCGGCGGATACTTCCATCCCGACGATGCGAAGGTCGAATCGGCCATGCGCCCGAGCGCCACGTTCAACGCCGTCATCGATGCCCTGTAAGAGTTAGGCCTACAGAGGTGAAGGCGCCCAGGGAAACCGGGGCGCCTTTTTTTTGGGCACATATTATTTCGGATTTTTTACATTCCCCTATTCCCACCTTTACCAACCTGTCTTACCTTGCTTGGCGTTGATGCAATTTCAGGTTTCAGGGGGCGGCCCCTGGAAGGACCAGTGACGCAAAACCAAGGAGTAAAAACCTTGAACAAGAAGATCTTGAGTATCGCTGTGGGCGGACTGTTGCTGCTGAACGCAGGCTTGGTGACCGACAGCCGCGCCACCGATGAGAATACAGGTTTGCAGTTCGGCGGCAGCATCCGCGGCCGCTACGAGTACATCAACTGGATGAACGACGGCGATGACGGCAGCGACACCAAGGACGACCGCGGCCGTATCCGGTACCGGCTGCGCCTGGACGCCAAGGCCACGATCAACCCCAACGCCGCGGCGTATTTCCGCCTGGTGAGCGGAACCGACAGCCGCAGCGGCAACGTGACCCTCGGCGGCAACCCGGATTTCGGGCCCGACTCGTTCAGCATCCGCTACGCCGCGATGGTCATCACCCCCTGGGACGACGGCCAGCTCCCCAGCGGCAACGGCAAATAGGCCTTCGACTTCGGACGGGTCAAGAACCCCTACCAATGGAAGGGCCACGGCAAGGACATGATGATGTGGGACGGGGACATATCCCTGGCCGGCGCCGGCACCCAGTTCTCCCACAAACTCGGTGACAGCGGTAAGTTTTTTGTCCAGACCGGCTACTACGTCATCGACGAAAACAGCACGAATAACAGCAAGGATCCCTACATGGCGCCCATCCAGGGCGGAATCATTTTCGGCGAGGATACTTCCTTCGGCATCAGGGGAACGTACTACTACATGTCCGAACTCGGCGCGGCCTTCATCATGCGCGGTGTTGACGGAACCGATGGAACCACCAGCGCCGGCGGCAACATCGAGGACGGGCTGACCGGGGATCCCGAGGGTGGAAACCTGAAGGTCGTCGAGGGCCAGGCTTTCTTCGCCACCGACCTCGGTTCCATTCCTCTGGTCGTGTCCGGAGGGTATGCCAACAACTCGAGCGCCAAGGCGTCGGTCATGTACCCCGACGTGGACAAGAATTCGGTCGCCTACAACTTCGGCTTCGAACTCGGGGCCAAGAAGAAGGCTCTGCTGGGCGGCATCGGCTGGTACCACATCGAAGCCAACGCCTTCCCCGCGCAGTTCATCGACGGTGATCTCCTGGACGGCTACACCAACCGGGAAGGCGTGCTGATCTTCCTGGCCAAGACGGTCATGAAGAATACCGACCTGGGCCTGCAGTTCCTCCGGTCCGATGCGATCGAAAAGAGCGACTCCCATTCGGAATCCGTCCAGAATTCCAAGCGGAATCGGCTGCAGGTCGACCTGATCTACAAGTTCTAGTCCGCTATGGCAACCTCCTGGGTAGACAAAAACCGCCGGCCCAAATACGGGCCGGCGGTTTTGTATTCCCCTGAGGAAAATCAGCGGATGAGGGTCATCTTGTGGCGCAGGACGCCGCCGTCCGTTCTCAGAAGGTAGTGGTAGACCCCCGAGGCCACGCTTCTACCCTCGTTGTCCCTCCCGTCCCACCTGAGATGGTGGTCCCCCTCGGCCACCAGGCCGTCGATCAGGGTTTTCACCAGCCGTCCGCGTTCGTCGTAGATGCGCAGGGACACCCGCTGCGCCCTGGGCAGGCTGAAGTCTATCCAGGTTCTGGGGTTGAACGGGTTGGGATAGTTCTGGGCCAGGGCCGTGATCCGCGGCACCACCGGATCCGGAGCTGCCGATGGGTCCAGCAGGGCCGACTGCTGGGCGACGAGGACCGGTGTGCTGCGGCCGTGGGCCGCCCAGGAGTCGTAAAGCTCCTGCCCCAGCGTGTTGGTGTGGTTGTTGTCCCTCAGGAACTCGATGTATTCCTTCGAGGTGGTCTGGTAATAGTAGGAGACTTCGGCCCGGCGAGCCTCGGCCGGCAGCAGGTACAGGGTGTCGTCCCAATGCTGGCCGTCGGCGTAAGCGTAATCCACCGGCGGCGATTGGGCCGTCTCGAAGGCGGCGTTGGTGAAGCCGCGCGGCGGGATGCGGTTGTCGACATAGACGGTGTCGTTCAGGGGAAAGAAGAACGACGGGCCGGCCGGCATGCCGATGATGGCCGACAGCCTGGCGGAGATCCCCGGTTCGATGTGGTAGATCTTCGCGTCCTCGTCGTGGCCCAGTTCCCCGGTGTCGTCGTCGTAGTGGCCGGATTCATAGATCAGGACATCGGCGGCGTCGAAGGCTTTCACGTTCAGCCACATCCGGCGTCCTTCGGGATAACCCGAGGGAAGCTTGTGTCCCGTTTCATTGGTCAGCCGCACCGAGATGGCCGGCTGGCCCTCCACCGTCTCCGGGGTCAGATCCATGGTCGCCGCCAAGGTCAGCATGGCCGTGGCCCGCGCCTTGCCGTCTTGCAAGACGGCCGTATCAATGCCCGGGAAAAAGTCCGGCAGGATGTCCGGCAAAAACGTGTTGCCTCCGGTCAGGTCGTGCAGGCCCAGATCGGTGCGCGTCGGCGCCCCGGCATCGCTGCAGCCCACGCCCGTGACATCGCGCATGTGGCAGTCCTGGCAGGTGGACACGATGCCGTCAGGCTTGTCCCCCGCGAACTGGGGCTGGTAGACGCCCAAGGACGCGTACTCGCTGGCCTCCCATTCGCTGAAAGTCCTTTCCACCGGAAACATGTTGCGGCGGTCACCGTCAGGATGAGGGGTATCCAGGGCCTGGACATCGTACTTGCCAGGCGCGCCGCCGGCCACGAAGGCCGGATTGCTCACGTCGTGACAGGTGGCGCAAAGCTGGGATGTCCGGTGGAAATTGGAATCCAGGAACTGGTGGCTGGCCTGCGCGTCATCGTAGGGCCCGCGCATGAGCGGATCGGGATCGGTCACGAACTGACCGTTGGCCGCCTCCAGGGCGGGATTGTCCAGATTGGCCAGGACCTCCAAATCCCGGGCCGGGCTGACTCCAGAAACGTAGACAGGGTCCACCATGCGGTGGCAGAAGTCGCACTGGATGGCCTGAAAATCCTTCTCGGTCAACATGGCGCCGGACGTGTCGAAGGACCGCCCCTCCTGCCAACCGCCGGGCGTGTGGCAGCGCAGGCAGAGATCCCCGACCGCGGGCACGACCTCTTCGGCCACCGCCACCGTGGCCATGAACAGGGGGTCGCGCATGGCCTGGGACATCATGCTGCCCTGCCAGTTGTGCCAGTGCTCGATGCTGGTGTCGTAGCCGCCGTGACAGGTGATGCAGGTGACCGACGGGTCGGCCAGTTCGCTGCCCTCGAAGGGATTGGTGCCGCCCAGCTCGAAATCCCGCAGTGTCGTCGCCACCACTCCATAGGATACCGGATCGATGGTGAAGGCGGCGGGGCTGTCGGCATGGCCGTCGTTGCCCGCGTTGTCGTGGGCCAGCACCCGCAGCACGCTGTTGGGGCTGGGCAGATTGGGGAAGAACATGTTGAAGGAACCGGTATGGGGCAGACCCCGGGCCATCTTCTTGAACGTGACTCCTCCGTCATCGCTCAGCAGCAGCTCGATGGAGGAGATCCCGCCGGTGTCCGTGGCCGTCCAGGTGACGTTCTGGTAGGTGGCCGCAGGGATCAGTTCCCCACCGGTGGGCCACAGCACGGTCACGACCGGCGGCGTGGTGTCGGAGGACCCGGACGGAGTCAGAAAATCCGTGATATCTGCCAGATCGACGTTGCTAACCGACCCCACGTTACCGGCTTTGAGTCCGGGAAAGGTCGGGGTGTTGTCCCAGTTGACGGTGTCGGTCACTTCCACCAGGGTGGAAAAGCCGTCGTTGTCCGCATCCTGGTCTTCCACGTCCGCGATCGCCTGGTCGTCGGACATGCCGCCGGCCAGGAGCACCTCGATGGACAATCCGTAGGGATTGCGGGCGCCACCGCCGTCAAAATCAAAATGGCATACGCCGCAGTGGCCCGGATTGCTGGAGACGTCGTCCAGGACGGTGTTTTCCGCCCCGGGATAGCGGTCGAAAAAGGCCCGGCGGTAGGGGTTCCGGGCCGAGCTCAAACTGGGCAGAAGTAGAACGAGAAGAAAAGCCAAAAATGGAAGTCGGGCCTGGCGAAATAACATGACTCCATCACTCCTTGCCTGGATGGAAAAATAATGGGCCGCCAGATCCGGGAAGACCTCCGAACCCGTCTTCAAAACGATGATAGCATTATGCCAGAATCAGTACTGATAAACAAGGAGCCCAGACATAAATTAATTATGAAAAATGATTATGGAATTCACTCAAGGCCTTCCAACAACACCACATCCACCCACCAGATATCCGTGCCGCCATGGCCGGGACCGTTGTGGAGGCGGAACATATCGAATCGCTCCAATCGGCCCTCTGCTTCCCGGTCCATGACCCAGAGGTCGGCTTCCCCTTCGGTCTGACCGTCCTCGGGACGGGTGGACATGAAAAAGAAACGTTCGCCGTCGGGGGAGATGAACGGTTCCAGGTCGAATCACTTCGGCGAACCTGAAAACGGCGCCACCGTCGGCTCGGTCCAGGCGCCGTCCTCGAAGCGAGTGACCAGGATGACGGCGTGGCTGTATCCCCAAGAGGTCATGCAGTAGTACAGGCTGCGGCCTTCCGGGGTCATGCCCGCATCCCGCTTGACCGTTCCGGTATTGACCGATCCGGATGCCAGCAGGAACCGGGCGGAGCCAACCATGGAGATCCTGTCGCAGGGGTTCAGTAGGTCACCCCAGCCAGAACCTCGGCCAGGACGGAGCGCATCATTTTCAAGCTGTAGGGTTTGGCCACGAAACCGGCGATGTCGTAGCCCTCGGTTTTTTCGGCGACCTCCCGGGGATTGTAGCCGCTCGACAGGATCACCGGGATGTCGGACCGGATGACCCGCAGTCGCCGGTAGGCGGACATGCCGTCCATGCCGGCCATGGTGAAGTCCAGCAACACCGCATGGATGTCGCGGTGGCGCTCCCCGAAAATCCGCACCGCCTCGAAACCGTCGGCCGCCGAAAGGACACCGCAACCGAGGCGGCGCAGGAAACTTTCGCCCACCGACCGGACCGAAGGATCGTCGTCGACGACCAGGATGAGTTTTCCGGCCAGGTCCACCCGCCCCCGTTCAGGGCTGCGGCGGCGTTTGCGGACCGCGGGCGCTGGGATCCGCTGGGCCGGCAGCAGGAAGGTCACCGTGGTGCCGTCGGCGGGGTCGGTATCCATGATGAAACCGCCGTCATGGGCCTTGAGGATGCCCAGGGCGGCGGACATGCCCAGGCCGCGTCCCGCGAACTTGGTGGTGAAAAACGGATCGAAGATCCGGGCGGCCACCTGGGCCTCCATGCCACAGCCCGAATCCCGGACCTCGCACCAGACATAGGGGCCCGGATCCAGCCTGGCGCCGTGGGCCACCCGCTGCAGGTCTTCGGTTCCCATTTCCCGGGTCCCGGTGAGAATCATGATCTCGCCCCCCTCGTCGCCGAGGGATTCGGCCGCGTTGGTCACCAGGTTCATCAGGACCTGGCGGATCTGGGGCTCGTCGATCATCACCGAAGGCAGGTCGTCGGCCAGTTCGAAGTGCAGATGGGATCTCTTGGAAACCGAAACCTGGAGCAGGCGTTCGATGTCCCGGATGAGCCCGCTGAGATCGGCCGGTTGCACGGACATCTGGCCTCGCCCGGCGTAGGCCTGCATCTGACGGCAGAGGTCCGCGGCGCGACCCGCCGCCTCGAGCACCGCGTCGAGGCTGGCGTGATTGGCCGACCCTTCCTCGAAGTCGCTGCGCACCAGTTCGGCGTTGCCCATGATCGTCACCAGAAGATTGTTGAAATCGTGGGCGATGCCCCCGGCCAGAACGCCGAGGCTTTCCAGTTTCTGGGCGTCGCGCAAACGGGCCTCGAGGGCTCTCTGCTCCCGGTCCACCCGTTTGCGTTCCGAAATATCCCGCGCCACCAGCAGGACCTGGGGCTCGCTCCCGGTCACCGACCCCGGGATCAGGGTGGAGCTGACCTCCATGGGCACCCGCCGCCCACGCCCGTCCAGGAATGCCGTTTCGTAGAGAAAGACCCCGGCATTGCCGGCGACCCGCTGATTCCTCCGCTCCTGGATGGCTTCTCTCAGGTCGGGCGGAATGAATTCCAGGGCGTTGCGGCCAATGAGATCCGATTCGTCGTAGCCCGTCAACTCGAGCCCGGCCCGGTTCACGAACGTCACGCCACCCGACAGGTCGTGGCGGATGATCACGTCGTGCGCCGTTTCGACCAGGAGCCGGTATCGTTCCTCCGAACCGGAAAGATCCTGCTGGGCCTGTTTCAAGGGAGTGATGTCGATCGTGGCGAAGACCAGCAGATCGGCGGGCCGGTCCGGACTGGGGATCCAGGCCTGGTTCATGGTGAAATAGTGGCGCCCGTCCAGGGCCCGGTACTGGCATTCCCCCTCGAAATACAGGTCGCCGCGACCGATGGCCTTGAGCACACCCTTGATTCCCGGCAAGGACTCGGGCAGCACCAGGCGATCCAGGGAACTGAGCATCTCGTCCCGGCCGGCGGCCCCGTTCAACCGGATGGCCGCCTGGTTCACATCCACCACCCGGACCAGGGACAGGGCCTGCGTGATGAATTCGGGATGCGCGTCCATCCAGGCCCCGAAATCCTCCACGCCGCCGGCGAGAACCTTGGCGATGGCGCTGCGCACCAGGCTGATGTCCTCGACGAACATCGGGACCATGGCTGTCCGGAACACCTGTTCCCAGCCGGTCTGGTCCAGATCGACGGGTGCGGTATTTCCAGTGAGATCGTGGTCCTTGTAGGTGCTCATCTGTTCAACGCGCCTCCGCGGCTCCCTTCCAGCGACGATGGACCCAGAACCATTGTTCCGGATGGGCCATGATGAACCCTTCCACCGCAGCCGAAATTCGGCCGGTGTAATCCCTGAGGTCACTTTCTGCATCGGTCACGCCCCGGGGCTCCAGGGCTTCACCGATATGTAGGGTGTGCGAGCCGTCCCCGTTTCTCAGGATGGCCATGGGCACCACCGGACACCCGGTCCGCACCGATATCCTGGCTGCCCCCGGCCAGGTGGACGCGGGTCGTCCCAGGAAATCGGTCACCAATCCCGTCTTGCCCGCATCCTGGTCCATCAGCAGGGTCACCAGACCGCCGGCCCGCAGGTGGGTCAGCAGGGCCCGGCCGGATACGTCCACCGGGACGGTTCCGATACCGAACTGCAAACGCTTTTTTTGCAGGTAACGATCGAAGGGCGCGTTCCGCTGGGTCTTGACCACGTCCAACAGCGGATATCTCCGGGCGAGAACCCTTCCACCCAATTCAAAATTTCCGATGTGTCCGGCCGCAACGATGGCTCCGTGACCCAGGGCCAGAGCCTGGTCCAGAGCCTCCCAGCCGGGAGAGATCCTGACGGACCCGAATAGAGCCTCGGGATCGGCGAACAACATCTCCGCAGCCGTTGCTGCCAGATGATCGTACACCTGTCGCATCAGGTCTGCAAGCTCCCGGTCGGTCCGGTCGGGAAATACCGCCTTCAACTGGGAGAGAACGACTTCCCGACGCAGGCCGCAGACCGGCCCGGCCATCCTGGCGGCCCAACCGAGGGCACGCAAGGACCAGCGGAAAGGCAGCGGCCTGAGCCCGGCACAGGCCAGGCGGAACAGGGCAAATTCACTTTGGCTGCGGATATCCATGGGGTGAGGATAGGGGACAGGGGCCACCAATACCAGCGCTACGGAGCAAACCAACCCTCCCGGAAGGCTCCCGGCCAGACCCGACAGGAAAATATGTTATTTTTTTCGCACCTGCGGGAAGAGGAGATTTTACCATTGGAACGATGATCCCCCGAATTTTCCAGCATCAGGTTCCTTGGCGAGTGGTTTCACTGATTCAGGATAAAAGTATCCAGAACTCCTCTGCA
>RCNG010001003.1_pt1 | contig 13763 bp, 16 predicted proteins | sample 2041371 | NCBI WGS metagenome assembly RCNG01 (sample SAMN09708227, study PRJNA481090) | Marine sediment metagenome, whole genome shotgun sequencing project. | biome: marine sediment; feature: ocean; material: sediment; isolation source: Sewage treatment plant 1 marine sediment (STP1) ... | reverse complement strand
TTTTTAATTTTTAAATCTTCACATAAGCAGTAACTTAATTATTGTTTTAGTGACATAAATTTACACTTATATCTTGCTTAATATAATAGACTATCTCTTGACAGATTAGTACCAGTAAGGTGTTCATTTTAATTATATTTTTATATGTTGTCGCGTGTTTAAAGAGGGGGAATTTAGGATACTAATGAAATAGACCTTATTTCTTAAGTCGGGTTTTGCTCGGCAAGAAAATTAACCATTATTGGCCATTATATATAATGGCCAATACCTCAATAATAATAATTATGGTTATCGATAAAATCGCTGAAGTTATTGTAAACACGGTACATTGCAAGATAGAAGATGTTACACCTGGAGCCGAACTTGTGGCATTAGGTGTAGATTCACTAAAAGCAATTACCATTTTATTTGAGCTTGAAGAAGCATTTGATATAGAAATTCCTAACGAGGTTATCCCATCTATCGTTACGGTTAATGATATTATCGAAAGAATCGACAACAGTCGTCATTAACTAGAAATGCATTCAATATGACGTACTCACCACGTCATTATTAATATTGAATCCACTAATAATTATTAACTGCCCTATATAACTATCGGGATTTTCTCGTATGCAACTGCTCGACCATCATTTAGATCAAATTCTTACTGATGCAGGTATATTTGGCCCTGATAACAGCAATCTTATTCGACAGGAGAAAAGCCTGACTCGTTACTTAGAGAGGGAATATACAGGTTACCTGGAAAAACCTGTCACACTCGAATCAACACATGGCATTTCCTTCAGTATTGATGAATTTGCAGTTAGTAGCATATCATTTTTTAAACTCGAAAATTTTCAAGCCTTCTCAGTCAAAATACATCATAAATCTTTAAGTAACCTTATACCTTCAGACAAAAGTGCAATGCAAAAGTTATTTCGCAGTATTGAGGCATTAAGTCATGATTTTAACCATCTACTGATTGTTCATGAAATAGAATCAAAGGAACAAGAAAGAATGTTTAAAAATTACAAATACGACTTTGCTCAAGGAAATTATTATTCAAAGCCTGTTCTAGACGTGAAATTTGCACAACTATTTGACCGTTTACCATTATGTAGACTGGTTATATGAACGCACAGTATTTATTTATATAAGCACAAAGAGTTACGTTCCTACTAATTAATACCGGGTAATATTTATGAAGAAGAAGGTGGTTATTACTGGAATTGGCGTGGTTTCAGGATACGGGTTAACAACAAAAGAATTTTGGGATGGAGTCAGTGAAGGCAAGAGTGCAATTAAACCATTAAATTTAGAAAAAGATCTAAAAATGAAATACGGGGCAACATTACCCAATTACAATGAAAGTGATCATTTCCCATCGGGCGATTTACCTTTATTGGATCGGTTCTCTCAGCTCGCAATACTTGCATCACAACAAGCTCTAGAAGATAGTGGATTAGTAAATGAACAATTAGAAAACACAGCCACAATAATTGGTAGTGGCAATGGTGGCAAGAATACTGATGAAGAAGGCTATAAAAGATTATATAAAGAAGGTAATTCACGTGTTCATCCGTGTCTTATTCCAAAGGGAATGCATAGCGCAGTTGCAAGCAACGTTAGTAGGTATCTAAAAACAAAAGGTCCAGCATTTTCAGTGTGTAGCGCATGTTCATCTGGTGCGCATGCAATTATACAAGGCGCTTTGATGATACAATCTGGACTCGTAGATTCTGCTGTAGTTGGTGGTTCAGACACACCATTCTCATATGGAATTTTAAAAGCATGGGACTCACTACGTGTCATTACAAATGATAAATGCAGGCCTTTTAGCAAAAATCGTAGAGGCATGATACTAGGAGAAGGTGCAGGCATTTTGGTTATTGAATCGGAGGAACACGCAAAACAGAGGGGTGCAAAAATATACGCTGAAATTAGCGGATTCGGTATGAGTTCAGACGCAGGACACCTTACAAAAGCTGATATAAATGGTGTTAAAAAAGCCATGCAAAGGGCTTTGGAAAACTCAGGCATGTCACCGGATCAAATAGATTACATAAATGCTCATGGAACAGGAACACCGGCAAATGACGGATTGGAAACACAAGCTATACGTGAAGTTTTCGGCGAAAATGCCAATACATTGCTAGTGTCATCAACCAAACCATTACATGGGCACATATTAGGCGCTTCAAGCGCAATAGAATTGGTGGCGTCCGCTTTAGCACTCGATAACAATAAGATACCTCCGACAATAAATCTTAATGTCAAAGATGAGGAGTGCGATCTAGATTATGTTTTAGATAAACCTTTAAATAAAAAAATTAACACAGCCATGTGCAATTCATTTGCATTTGGCGGGCTCAATGCAGTACTGATACTAAAAAAGTAAAATATGGAAATTAGAACGAAACTGTTTTATCTCTCAGATCAGGTTTGAACAACTACAGAAAATAATAAAAACTGTACTTATTTGAGCGCGCGCATACTAAGCCATTTAGACGCTTCATTTTCCTTAAGAGGTTTACTGTAGTAATAACCTTGTATAACCTGGCCATTTAACTCTCTTATTACAGAAAGCTCTTCTTTTGTTTCAACACCTTCGAATATATTATCCAAGCCTAAACTTGTACTCATATTTATTATAGCTTTTACAATATTTTTTAATGTAGTGTTTTTATCAATACCACGAATAAAGCTTTGGTCGATTTTGATAACGTCAATTGGTAAACGCATTAGATAATTCATTGACGTGTAGCCAGTGCCAAAATCATCCAAAGTGACAGTACACCCTATCTCATGAAGCTTGTTTAGAAAAAATTCAGTTTTCTCAAAATCTCTGATTAACAAAGATTCAGTAATTTCAAAATCAAGTAATGATTCATTTATATTATAATAGTTAATTTGCTCCTTAATAAAGTTAACTAACTTAAGGCTAGTACATTGTAATGGTGAAAGATTAATAGATATGGATATATTATTTGTTTTTCCAGAACCAATATACTTTATTACTTCTTTAATAATCCACTCTCCTACCTCATAAATTAAACCTGTTTCTTCTAATAATGGAATAAATATATCCGGATCAATTAAGCCTAACTCTTGATTTCTCCATCGAACAAGAGCTTCAAAGCCAACGGTTATATTTGTTACAGAATTTACTTGTGGTTGATACTCCATAAATAATTCATTTTTTTCAAGTGCAGAATGAAGTCCATTCTCTAATTGTAAACGCTCATTTAAACGATCTGACATGCTTCGATCGTAAAAACTAAATGTGTTTCCACCGAATGCCTTCGCATTAAACATTGCTGTATCCGCGTTTTTAATTAATTGTAGTGCAGTAGTCCCATCATTGGGATACACGCTTATCCCTATGCTTACACCAATATGTATTTTATGTGAATCTAATTGAAAGATCTCTGTAATAGACTTAATTAGTTTGTTGGCGACATGTATTAATTCATTTTGAAAATTTATTTGTTTAATAACAATTACAAATTCATCTCCACCGAGACGTGAAATCGTATCATCTTCACGCAGAACCATCTTTAAACGATCGGACACTTCCAAGATAAGCCTGTCTCCAATAATATGACCTAAAGTATCATTAATAACTTTAAACCGATCAAGATCAAGGAACAGCAGGCCAAGCTTATCTTTATTTCGATGTGCCGATATAGCTGAAGTTGTTATACGGTCAATCAATAAATTCTTTTTTGCTAATCCTGTAAGCTCATCATGATACGCTAGATATTCGAGTTCACTTTTAGCTTTATTCTTTTCCTCAATTTCACTCTTTAGTTTTTTGTTGCTGTTTATCAATTTTATGGTGCGGTCCTCTACTTTCTTCTCTAAGTCAGACCTGCTCTCTTTTAACGCAGCCTGAAGCACAAATCTTTGAATATATTCTCGATGTGACCTAAAAGCCCCAGATAGCATAATAAAAATAAAGATCATAAAAGCAGTAGCGTAATAAATACTGGTTTCTGATTGTTCAACAATCAGAACGCTAAATATGCCAAACGCTTGTGGTATAACGTAAACTAAATATGCAGGAACCCACACGGATAAGGTAACAAGACTTCCCGCGATTAATCCAAAATTAATTAAATAAACCATATTTCGGATCACTTCGTTGTCCTGTAGTGACTGCAGGATTGCAAAAGCGCCCCAGGTAACACCAATTGCAAGTGTTAAAAAGAGATATACACTTAGTACGATTACTGTATTTACACAGCTATTGCCGCGTAAATGAATTTTGGTTACGATAATTCGAATAAATGAGAAAAGCGAGATAAAGATTGTTAGATATAGCGCATATAATTGGACATGAGTGCCATACACCATAGCGTAAACAAGCCCGCTTGAGATGATATTAGCGACCCCACCAGCCACTGTAGACTTAAATAAAGAAGCCACCTGCTCTTCTAAAAGAGGTGTGCAATTTTTCACATTTTTATACATTTAAATGAAGTATATTTTTATATTTGCATCATTCTAATTTCATGACATTCATGTTTTCATTATTCTTCTCTCCAGTATCGGTTTCTGGACAACCATTACAATGTTAGATGCAATCAGCGCCAGAACTCTTGTTTTCAGTAAAACAGCAAAACTAAATCTAATAACAAAATAAACTAGTATTCATAAAACAGAAATATAGTTAAAAATGTCAAAAAATATGAAAAAGTCATAAAACATGACGTATTTATAGTCAATAAATCAAGAAATAGTGTATAAATGTATTATTAGTGCCTGAATTTTATCTGTAGCTTATATAGTGCAGCAAATAGTGATAGTTGGTCACTCGAAATAACCAGCAAACGCAGTAATTTATACTGCAAACACAACCCGCGACCGGGAACCTTACCCGGCCGGGATTATTGGGTTCTCTTGTCGCATAAATTCAGGAGACTCTAATGAATACTAATACTTTAACTGAAGTCCGATGCGTCGATCTTTCGATTCATTTATGGACAGCTCGAAAAAAACTTCGGCCCTCAGATTTGAAAAATCTAAGTACTGGGGACATTCCACCCGACACACTCGCCTCATTAGGTAGCAAACTTATTTGCTCACCAGATGAATTGGCAGTATTCACAAAGCTTAAAAAACGTGCTGTCAGAGCATGTGAAACAGTAGGTACACGCTTTTTAGGTGGATACGCTGTTCCAAAAACAAAGTTAGCTGATTTGTGTACGGAATTAAAATCAATACAAGATGATTTCTATCAAGCTAAGACAAGTTTCTTAGTACGCTATCAATCTATTATTGATGACTGGTTACAAGAAAATCGTTCATGGGAACACATTATTCGAAGCGCACTGACACCGGTTGGTGAGGTTGAGAAAAAAACTTGGATATGAATATCGAGTTTATTGTGTTTCTGAAGCAGTACCGAATGACGCTTCTGACCAGGCGCTAGTTAATGATGGTTTAACATCTCATGTAGACAGCTTAAGCGACACCCTCTTCAAAGAGATTGCGCGCGAAGCCAACAAAACATGGGATATTTCCTTTAGAGGGAAAAAACATTAACCCGTAATATTTTACGACCTATCAAAACACTGCGCGATAAACTTGACGGATTATCTTTTATAGATCCACGCGTTTATCCAGTCATTGAGAAAATTGATTCATGTAATAACAATCTACCCAAAACAGGGAAAATTGAAGGTACTGACTTCATTGCACTTGAAGGTTTAATCTTCACTATGTCCAGCGAAGGAAAAATGAAAAAATTAGGTCAAGGCATCATCGATGTAAATATTGGCAACTTATCGGTTGCTGATCCACAAGAAAATACTACTGATACTACCCAGATTGAAACTCAGGGATCACAAACAGATGATTCTGATAATTCAGATGAAGATAGTGTGATGACAAGCGTTGTTTCTCAAAAAGAACAACAACAGTCTACTACGGTCGCATTCTTTTAACTCACCCGGAATGGTACACGTACATCTTCCGTTTGAGAGGGTGTGCGTATTTTATTTGGAGAAAAACATGAAATTGAAAATAATCTTCTTGCAAAATCTCTACCTATCGTTGCACAAGCTTTAGGCAAGAAATTGGGAGTAAATGTAATTATTGGTAAGACAAGCGGAGCCTGTACTGACCATAAGAATATTTATTTACCAGCATTACCGCTAGATGACGCAAAAACAACCGTTTTAGCGAATGGTTACATTGATCATGAAGCTGCACATATTCGTCTTACTGAGCAAGGTTATAAAGATAATTGTGAAAATGATTTCGCAATGAGCCTGGCTAACTTGTTTGAAGATATTCGTATTGAAAAAGCGATGAGCAACTTGTATCCAGGCTGCAAAATTAATCTGGCTAATTTAGTTAGAGTATTGGTTGAGGATGGTGAGTTTGTTCCGGCAAATGATAATGACCATCCAGCCAGTGTTTTGTATGTATACCTGCTCTTTCGATTGCGCGCTGACGTTCTTGGCCAAAGCGCTCTCGATGCTATAGCTGATCGATCAACAAGCGTTTTTAAAGCTGTTTTCCCGAAAGGCGTGGTAACGAGAGTTACAGCATTAAACTATTAATTGACTGCAATTTGAAAGATTTATTAATTTATAATTATGCGATTTTGCCTCAATTAATTGCAATCAGCTTATTCACGCCCTATACTTTGCCTGTATTACACGGCATTTAGGTGGCACAATGAGTGCATTAATTGAGCAGTTAATAGATGATACCGGTTATATCAGCACACAGGCAATCGCCGATGAGTTTCACACCACAGTGAAGGAAATCGGCTCTCACTCTGGACTCTCGCCAGATACAATTTTAAAGCGTGAGAGTTTTCAGTCTAAAACATCACAGAAGCGGTTACGTGACATTGTTATGATTATTAACCGCGTTTTGCCATGGTGTGGGACTCCTTTACAGGTTTATACCTGGTTTCGCTCAGAACCTAACCCTAGTTTTGGTGATTTAACAGCTGAAGGCATGGTTAAGCGTGACATGTCTGAAGCTGTGTTAGAGTATCTTGATCGAATAGAAGAGGGTGGCTTTGCTTAATGCATTTTAAAGGACTGGCCTATCGTGCACATAATCCAGCATGGTTTTTTTCTCCGTTAGCAAGAGATTGTTCAAAATTAAAAGGAGGGAGATTTAACCCAAAAGGTATTTCTACATTCTACCTTTCGTTGTCTCAGACATGGTCCCTGGCCGAATACAATCAAGGTTTCCCTCATCGTCCTCAGTCAGCAACTCTCTGCACTTATAGAATTAACTGTGATGACATAGTTAACTTGAAAGATCCAAACGAACGCAAGTAATTTGGACCTATGGAACCGTGGTATAGATCTACCTCATCAGGTAAGACTGATTGACGACAATTATCCTGGAAATAAATGAGAGAGGACGTTAGATAGTTTGATGTCTCAATATGAGCTTGATCAAGCTATTTAATCATGTAGAAAGAAATATATATGTATCATTAGTGGCATAAATAATAGGAAAGTCACAAAGTGAGAAATCCAAATATATCAAAAGCAAAAAGACTAAGCTAAGCAAACGTCTTGAGGAAGAATTAATAAATGCAGAATATGAAGCAACACATGATTCCTTAAGTGGATTATCAAATCGCGCATATTATTTCAGATGCCTGGAGGACAAAATTAAAGAGGCAACATGCTACAATTTTGATTTAATGGTAATGTACATTGATCTTGATGGGTTCAAACAAATTAATGATGATCTATGTCATAATTTTGGTGATGCAGTTATTCAGGAAGTAGCCGCACGTCTAAAAGGACATGTACGAGATAGTGATACTATCGCAAGATTGGGAGGGGATGAATTTGCAATTATCGTATATGAAATTGTTAGTGATTTTGATATAAATAAATTCAGCTCCAGACTTATTAGTAAAATATCTGCGCCTATACTTTTTAGAGGATCTACATTGAAAGTTACAGCGAGTATTGGTATTAGCCAGCTTCGGACGGATGGACAGAGTGTCGATGAATTAATCAATAGCGCAGACCAGTCAATGTATTTATCAAAAACAAATGGTAAAAATCGATTTACTCTAAGCACCGCCATAGTTAGTTAATACCATTAATTTCACCACGCCGGAAAGTTTATATATAACCTTTTATCAACCAGTATCGCACCATGTCGGTAAAGATCATTTACGAGATTTATATAGGATTCTTACTTGTGCCGGTAAAAAACACCGCATTGATGCAGAGTAATTTAAATATGACATATCATGATTCAATATCTTAAGGGTTTGAAAACCCACACATCGATAGTTATCGTTTTTTTGATGTTATTAACTCTATTCTTTGGTACTGTGATTTTTTTTATTGTCTGGGGTTTATTTATTATTAAAGTATTAAATTTAAATTATTTTAATGATATAGACATTGATTCACTTACACTTCTTATTGTTGGATTATTATTAACGTATATATTAGACAGTTTTACTAAATTTATTTTAAGAGATAATTAATAGCGTGCAATTATTATGGAAAGCATAAACCAAGAAATAAATAAAAAAATAAATAATGCGCAAATCAATCTGATACAGAACACACGTTTTTATACAGTGTCATTGATGTTTGCTGTAGCACTATTTGTTTATTATATGATGTTAGATTATGTATTAATACAACTTGATTATTGGATTATTTACATTTTTATAGTGGATATATATAGGATTTTTATGGCATATAAATATTCTCAAGACAAACACAGTGATACTGTAAATTATTCTAATACGTACAGACATATTATATATGGATCTATTCTTTCCGGTATCGGATGGGGCGCTAGTGCAGTTATATTAATGCCTCACATTAGTTTAATAGATACAATGCTTTTAACAATGGTGCTCTCGGGAATATCTTCAGGTGTAACAACTACATTGGCATATAAGCGGATACCGGCGTATATTTTTATTGCTTTACTTATTCTTCCATTTATATACAGTTTGACAACATCACCCGTAAATATGTCTTTACTTTTTTTCCCTGTTCTTATATATCTTACATTCTTAATTAAAAACACAACTATTTTTTATAATAGTTATAAACATTTATTAATGCTTGAATTTACGGGACTAGAAAGAGAAAAAGAATTAGTTGAAGAAAGAGAACGGGCCATCCACGCAAATAACGCAAAATCTATGTTTTTAGCAAATATGTCACATGAGTTACGTACACCAATGCACGCAATTCTTGGTTTTTCGAGTCTGGGTAGTAATAAGGTTGGCTCTGCATCAAATGAAAAAATAGCAGGTTACTTCAAGCGTATTAACGAGAGTGGGCAACGATTATTGTATTTATTAAATGATTTACTTGATCTATCCAAGCTTGAAGCAGGCCGTATGGACTTCGAATTTAGTGAAAATGATTTACAGGAATCTATAAGATTAATTGCTGACGAGCTTGCGCCTTTATTTATTGAACGTTGTTTAGTAGTTGATATTAAGCCACCTAGAATAAATACATATGCTATCTATGACAATGAAAAAATAGAACAGGTTATTCGAAACATGCTTTCGAATGCAATCAAATATACGCCTGTTGGCATGAGCATTCTGATCTATTTTGAGGAAACATTTTTGCTTTCCAAAGAAGACCCGTCTAAGGAAGCGTCAATACCTGCTATATCTGTTTCTATTCTGGATCATGGGCCAGGTGTTCCAGAAGATGAATTAGAATCGATATTTGAAGTATTTTCACAGTCAAGCAAAACAAAAACCGGCGCTGGAGGAACAGGATTGGGATTATCAATCAGTAAGGAAATTATCGAAAGCCATGGAGGTACTATCGCTGCATGTAATCGCAGTGAAGGTAATGGTGCTATATTTACATTTATCTTACCACGCGCCATCTAACAGTATCATTAATCGTAAAGCAAACTAATGCTAGTCGCCGCTCTTGGTAACACTGTGAGCGACAACTTAACGCAATAGACTTGGTCGAAATCCAGTAAATCACTAATAAATCCTAGTCTATGGGTATTTTTATTGTAAGAACCCCCGATTATTACTAATGATTCAACTTTTCGCAATCTTTCGATCTTGCGTCATATTCACTTAAAGCTAAAATAAGTAAATAAAAGGAAAACTCTGACCATAAAATTGAAATATAAAGGTACATAGTGACTATGGATCTTATTGACCATCAGGAAGCGGCAAAAATATTGGGTATACTAGAAATAGCGATTAGACAATGTTTACTTGATGGAAAAATTAGATTAAAAAAAGGATTTAGTTTTGACAAACGTGACGTCATTACACTTAAAACGGACCACTCAGAATATTTAAATAGACTTAAATAAGTGATGTTTTCTTACTCTTCGTTAAAAAAATGTTCGTTAACACGATAAAAGGCCTGTAGTACAGAGATAGTATTTTCCAATAATGAAATGAGTCTGAACGATAGGGGTATCACAACTGGTCTACTTTTCGTTCATCAATGGTTCTAAAAAGTAATCGACGCGCCTTTTGTAGCCGGTCAGCCGATTGATTATCTGTTATTGCGAATGCTTTTTTATCCATTTCACTAAAGTTTACTCCGTCCTTCAAATAACTTTCAGCATAGGGCAATGACTTAAGTTTATCATACGGTGTCATCATGTTTTTATAGGCGTATTTTTTTCGTTGTTTTCCTTTTATATCGGTAATGACTTCAGGGAAAAAACAGGGTCGATGATAGTTGATGTGCAGGTTTAGATAATCCTGATTGAAGTCATTAACCAGGCTCGCATACTCTTGTGGAATATGATGATAGCCCAATATTTTTCTTACCACTGATGCGTTTTTGCTTTCCGCTAATACGTTGTCATTGGAGTGGCGCGACCTTGATTTGGTAAACTCAATGAGTAGCTTTTTTAGTAACTTTGCGACATGCTGGTTGATGTACTCACTACCATTATCAGAATGGAAGCTAATCAGTTTAAACGGAAAGCAATCTAACATGATTTCGAGCACGGGTAACAAATAGGCTTCACTGATTTTTTCAACAGAACAGACGATCTCAAACTGGGTGACTTCGTCAACGGCATTAATATGATAGACGCCTTTTACCTTATCCTGATCACCTTGATGCACCGTGTCGATGCGAATATATCCCGGTTTTCCATTGGGCTGTGGTTTTCTTCGTTCGCCTATAGTGGATTTTTTCGGACGTGTTTTCTCAAAATGCGTTCTTGTTTTTGAATAGATTTTTGACTTACGAAGATTATAAAGATGGCTGGTGGAGATCGCGCTTAAGCGTTTGTATTCTTGCTCACCAAACACGCTATAAGCTCGCTCACAGAGTTTTTTAATCGCCTGTCCGCATGGTGTATCATGTCGCTCATCCATGTGGGCAATCAAGCAAATATCCTCGTTTGTGTACTTGCCTTTAAAGCTATTACTTGTCGCCGGTTTATATTTGATATAGCCGGTGTTTCGGTACTGCTTAATAAGCCGTGTAATCTGCTGTCTGGAGGTAACTGGTTACCTTGATAAAATACTGTATCACAATGCCCTTGTCGGCCTTACTGATCCTTATGTATTCAAACCGAACTAGCTCATGCTGTATCCACTGGTAGCGTTTTTTCTTGACGGTATCGAGCTTAAAAATGACCGATTGAGTGCCATCCAGGAATTGTGATAGCTGATCAATCGTAGTGAGTTCTTCTAGTTTCATTATCGTTCTCATCATGGGTTGATAATGAACGATTTTTGACCAATAATTGTGCCTTCAGGCTCATTTTATGCTGGAAACACGCCCTGCGTTCACCATTTCATATTGGACAAGGCTGTCATATTTTCACTGATTCGGGCAAGATTTAGCACACTATTCTCAGGCAGCTCCTGGATTATGGTTTAGTCGAATTAGGTGATGAACCGAACCAGTCAGAAAATTTAAAGTCCCTTTTATATTCAATTTCTACCGGTGTTTTCAGCTTAGATTGAAGATGCTTAATATAGGTTGTCATAAAATGACTGCGTAAATGCTGCTCACTGGGTATATCATTAAAAAAATCGACTGCACGCATCATGCTGTCCACACCCGTTAGAACCGAGTATTCATTGTTTTCAAATAACACAATTTCCCTGCCCTGATGCCAGAAAATACTCAGCTTCATTAAATCTAACGGATCAACTGGTGGTACCAGTGGCACCATATCTTTAGGTGTGACCAGTCGTTTAATATCCAGATGTTTGAATTTTCGACTACCACTGATATTCGTCACTTTAGGCTGACCAAATGTAATCACTTCGCCTACATCATAACCCTGTGCATCCAGCATCATCGCTAAAATGAGGGCAGCAGCGCCGCCCAGGCTGTGTCCAATGGTATTTATTTTATATTGCGGATTAATTTTATCCTTAATCTGCTGGTAAATATCTCTTGCAGACAGTAAAAAACCCTGATGTATGTCGATACCTGAAAGTTTATCCGGCACTAATACAAAAGCGGCGTCAACGACGATGTTTTCGACATTCGATGTACCGCGTACGGCCAGAATATGTTGCCTGCTAGTCTCGTTTGTTGCCAGCAAAAAACCTACTGAGTAACCTTCAATTTCTTGCTGCAGTGTTATCTTATAACCTTGTTTACTTAATACTTCTGCAATATCTGCTGTTGACTGATAGCTGGCTTCTGCAATATAAGCGGCATTTAACCAGTGTGAGAAGTCTTTGGGCAAAAAGTCCTGCTGATTAGTTTGAGCAAAAGGTTGCTGAGAAAAAACCATACAGCTGAATAGTAAATAAACAGAAACTATTGTTTTAAATTGCGTATTTTTTAGCGATATATTACAGCTCATATGAATAAGTCATTTCAAGGTTTAATAGCGGTCGTTTTCCGCAATATTGGATTACAATTTTTAATGCTTACCTGACCCTGTAATAAGTTACCACGTGAATATTCTCTGAAATGACAGGTATTGCTTAGCGGATCGTAATTTTCAATCCATAAATTATCATCTTTCCATGTGGCTGCGAGGTGTACTTCACCCTCTGGCACTTTTATGCTCATGACACCACCGTAACGTTTAACAAACACCTGCTGAAAATGAAAGTGATAAGCAGCAAATCCTATTATTAACACGCTAAAACAGGCTATTGCAGCAATTTTCCATTCTTCTACTTTATATCCAATAAAATAAAGCAGGCCAAAAGCTAAAGCGATAATTGTAATCCAGTATAAATAGGTAACCATGATCTTGACCATTAAATGAAGTTAGCCCAAATATTACCTATCTATGAAATATTTGGGATAGGGCAGCTCTGATTAAGTATCATAAATTCTGCGGGCTTTTAAGCGTACAGATTCAAGGCATGTTTCGCAATGAATGCCCAGGAATATTAATCATGGGCCTTCATAAGAGACATAACGCAGAAGATGTGCGCTTAAAAGCCCGCCCTGTTGGGCGATGCCCAAAAGCCATGCTCTGCGTTATTGCTTCTTACCAGGCCCGATTTAGTATGAAGCCGGCATGCTTTGACCTCCATGGATGGAGGGAATACAGATTTTGCAGGAGCAAAAATCTGTCAAAGCAATGTCTTGATCCTGGCTTTTGGGCATCGCCAGAATTAATGATACTTAATCAGAGTTGCCCTGGCTATGATATAGGTTTTTACTGCTAAATTAAATTTATTATTAACCCGGATATTTCATAGGAACGCTACAACTTTAACTTAACAATTATGATTGTATTAAGAAATATTGGTATATTAGCAAAGTACACTATGTACCGAAGGCCGCTCGGCAATTGCTCCTGCATTGCCCTACTACCTGCCA
>RCNG010001000.1_pt1 | contig 13784 bp, 9 predicted proteins | sample 2041371 | NCBI WGS metagenome assembly RCNG01 (sample SAMN09708227, study PRJNA481090) | Marine sediment metagenome, whole genome shotgun sequencing project. | biome: marine sediment; feature: ocean; material: sediment; isolation source: Sewage treatment plant 1 marine sediment (STP1) ... | reverse complement strand
CCGACCAGCTGCACCTCCTTGCCGACATCCGCCTCGGAGATTTCGGTGCAGTAGTGCGTCCTCTGAAAGCCGTGAAATGGGTCCAGCGCGTCCATGATGTGATCGTCCGTGAGCGGCCGTCTTGCCCAGAAGGGGTACGCCCGCCTCTCTGCAGGGGGTTAAAAAAAATAAAAGAGGAATAATAGCGCACCTCCGGGCCCGCGGTCAAGACGAACGCGGAAACAGGACCGATTCGACACGGCGAAAACGCTCTGTTACTATGGGCTTACGATCGACGTCCTTCCTTTTCCTGTCTTCTCCCGGGGATTCCAGACCGATGATTCGCATTGAGGATATCTACAAGCGCTTCGGAACGGTCCAGGCCCTGGACGGCCTGTCGCTCGAGGTGCCGGCGGGGAAGGTCTTCGGCCTGATTGGCCCGAACGGTGCCGGGAAGACCACCACGATCCGCATCCTCGCAGGGCTCGTACGTCCGGACGCGGGTCGCGCGTTATTGGACGGTCTCGGGCAGGACCGCCCGATCGAAACACGCCGCATGTTGGGCGCCCTGATCGAACAGCCCGGCCTGTACGGCAAGCTGACCCTGGTCGAGTATCTCACCTTCTTTTCCCGCCTCTACGATCTGGAGCGAAAACAGGCCCGAAGAAGGATTCAGGACCTCTGCGAACTTCTCGATCTGGACACGAAAAGTCGAGAAAGGCTGCAGGGGTTTTCGCTCGGCATGAAACAGAAGGTGGCCCTGGCGAGAATCCTGCTCCACGACCCACCCATCCTTCTGCTGGATGAGCCGACCGCGGGCCTGGATCCCCTGATTACGAAGACGGTAAGAGAGCACCTCCTGGGTGGAGACGATCGCGGAAGGAAGACGATCCTGGTCTCGACGCATAACCTGGATGAGGCGGCCCGGGTTTGCGACGAGATCGCTATCATCCACAAGGGGAGAATCCTGGAGAAGGGTTCCTGGGAGGAACTCCGTGAGAGACATGCCTCGCGCGGTCGGGTCGTCATCCATCTCCGGGAGCTTCGGGAGACGCACGGAGCCCTGGTGAGACAGACGCGCACCGTGTCGGAACTGTTGCTCGACCCTGATCGGAATACGCTCGCCTATACGGCAGCGGATGCTGCCGAGACCAACCCGGGCATCATTGCCCGGCTGGCGGCCGCGGGTGCGGACATCGTCTCCGTCGAGGTGGAGGGAACGAGTTTGGAGGAGGCTTATTTGAGGCTGATTGGGGGGCTACCTTGAAGAAAGCCTGGCACATAGCTCTCAAAGAATGGAAGGAAATCCTGCGGGATTTCTACGTGCTGGGCATTCTCGTGCTCCTGCCCCTTGCCATGGTGGCCACGCTGGTCGTGTTGATCTATTTCTACATGACCTTCTTCCTCCAGAACCTCGACAAGATCCAGCTCATGCTTTCTAGCATGCCCAAGGCATACCTCGATGGCCTGTCCGGCTATTCGGATATTCAGAAGGTGGCCATCCTGCCGATCAAGATCATCGGATTGCCCTTCTTCCTGCTGATTCCCCTCCTCATGTCCGGGATCATCACGTCGGACAGCTTCGCGGGTGAGCGGGAACGGAACACGCTGGAGGCACTGCTCACAACACCGATCCGTGATTGGGAGTTGCTGGTCGGCAAGATCCTCACCCCCTTCGTACCGGCCCTGCTCGTCACATGGACCTCTTTCCTGCTCCTTACGAAGGGGATCGCCAATCTCATCAACCCCCACTTTCTTTCCCCCATATTCCCGGACATGATCTGGATCGTCTCCGTGGCCCTGGTGGTGCCCCTGTTCCTGGTCGGCACGGTCCTGGCGGAGATCCTGATTTCCGCCCGCGTATCCTCAGTGAAGGCGGCCTCCGCCCTGAACATGCTCCTCGCCTTCCCGGTCCTGGCCGTCATGCTGATGCAGTCAACCGGGTTCGTCCTCTTCTCATCCGGCACCCTGCCCTGGATCCTCCTGCTGCTGGCCTCCCTCGACGCAATCCTTTTCACGGTGGGCCTCCGGTCCCTGAGGCGCAGGGGCCTGCTCGACTAACCATCGCCCCGCCTGGACCTTGAAAGGTTTCCATCCAGACAGAGCGTCCATCCGTCTCGAAACGGACGGCCCCGTCCAGGTCCGTGCGATACAGCAGGATCCCCCTGTCCCGATAGCGACGAACGACCTCTTCGGACGGAAAGCCGAAGTGGTTGCGGTACCCTGCCGAGACCACGGCCATCCCCGGTGCGACCGCATCCAGGAACGTTTCGTGGCTCGAACTGGGACTCCCGTGATGCGGCACCTTGAGAAGGACCGCCTCCACACGGTTCGGGGCGATCAGGAGGTCCTTTTCGGCCTGCTCCTCGATATCCCCGGTGAGCAGCACACTCACCCTCCCGAAGGTCAGCCGCATCACCAGGGAGTGATCGTTGATCCCCCTGGCACACTCTGCCGAACCCTGCCCCTCCCCCTTTCCACCGCAGGGTGGGTTCAAAATTTCCACCTCCACACCGTTTACCGAAAAGGCCCCCATCCCCCGGCAGAGCCTTCTTATCCGGACCCCGTTGCCTCGACACAGGTTCAGAAACTCCAGGTATCCCTCCCCTTCACACCCGCGTTCCGGGCCAACCCAGAGTTCTCCGGTGTCAAGGGCGTTTGCCAGGAAAGCGAGCCCCCCGTAGTGGTCTGCCTGGCCGTGGGAGGCTACCATGTAGTCGATGCGGCAGATGCGACGTTGGCCCAGAAAGGGCGAGACGATGCTCCTGCCTGCGTCCTGGTAGCCCTTCCTTGCAAGTCCGCCATCCACGATCATCCGTTTGCCCTCGGGAAACTCGACCAGCATGCTGTCTCCCTGCCCCACGGCAAGGAAGGTGATCGAAAGATGGGGATCGGACCGGTTTCGGAGGATGCTCGAAGTAACGGAGAAACCGAAAACGATCAAACTCACCCACACAATCCGCTTTCGCCACGGCGATGTCCCGGCTCCAAACCAGGCGAAAAAGGCGAGATAGCACATCGCCATCTCCAGGAGCGATGGCGTCCCGACCCGCAAGCTTGCAAAAGGGATCTGTGCGCACGTCTCCGCGGCGGCGGCAACGCATTTCGTGCCCGCACTCGTTATCCGGAGCAGGGGAACGGCTGCCGGTGGGCAGACCAGGACCGCCACCACCGTGACGAGGCCGAAGGGAATCACGAGCCAGCCAACCACGGGCACGACGACCAGGTTTGCGAAAACGGCCAGCGGCGTGATTCGGTTGAAGGTGAAGGCCGTAAGCGGGGCTGTCGCGATGGTGGCGGCAAGGGTTGCGGTGAAAAGCCTCGATGCCCGGGCCCTCGCGCATCTCCAGAACCATTCCAGTGTCCCGGGCTCTGCTGAAGGCCCCCCCGGGGGAATAGGTTTCCAGGCAGCACCGGCCGCCAACAGACCCGCAACTGCCGTGAAGGAAAGCAGGAACGAGACGGAGAACAAGGCAGCCGGATCCCACAGGAGGATCAACAAGCCGGCTATGGCCAGGGAATTCCAGACGGCACGAGCCCGATCCAGGAGAACGGAACCCACGAAGAGAGCGAACATCGTGGCGGCCCGCACTGCGGTCATCGGGGCGCCTACGAGCAGGACATAGCCCAGTACGACCGGGAGGCACCCGAGAACAGCGATCTTCTCCACCGAGAACCGCAGCAGAATCCAGGCAGAGCGCTTCAACAGCAACTTGAGGACCCTGTAGGTGAAGAGGCCTACCAGACCGACGTGGAGCCCGGAGATCGCAAGGAGGTGGGCCAGGCCCGAAGAACGGAATGCCTCGGCCAATGCGTCGGTCAACCCGGAGCGGTCACCGAGAAACCATGCCCGCAAAAGGCCTCTTGCTTTCGGGTCCGGCTCCTTTTCGAAGAACGCGGCCAGGTCAGACCGAACCTCCTGCACAAAGCGTTCGAACCGGTACCCTTCGGCAACGCCCAGTCGAAAGAGGTGCTGGCCATCACGAACCGAACCCCTTACATACGTACCTTCCAGGAAGGAGCGTGCCTTTCGGTCGACCTCGCCCGGGTTGCCGAAACACCTGGGAATCTTCAACCGCACCTCGGCAAGAAGGATGTCTCCCACCCGGAGATCGGGCATCCTGCCGGACACCCACAAGTCCGCCCTGCCCTGCGTCCCGACCGTTCCTCCCAACGTACGCAGGGTCCGGGCCTCGAAGACGAGACGGGTGAAGGCGGTACGAACCTCCGGTTGGCGAACCAGAACCCCCTCGAGTAGAAGCGGCTGTCCGGACGCGTGATGCACGAGGTGATCCGGGGAGAACGCCGGTTTCAGCCGAAGGCTGGTGCGCAGTGCCGCCAGCAGGACCAGGCACATCAAGAGAGGCAGGAGCTTCCAACGGGGCCGCCTGCATCCCAGAAAAAAAGCAAGAGCCGGCGGAACGCAACACAGAAGCCCCACCCCGAACAGGTCCCGCCATTCAGCGCAGTGCCACCCCAGCAGTGAGCCCGCGACGTATGCGAACAGGGGCAGGCCGGAAGGGAAGATCATGGACGGCACTCCTGTCAATGTTGCAGGAGCGTCCGTGCAAGAAGAAGACCAGCCCCACCCTGCGCGAGGCTAAGAGGCCGCAGGATGCGGCAAGACCTTCGGATCCTGCCACAGGCAACCCGGGAACGTCTACAAGGAACACCCCCGTGCTTGAACCGGTATGTGTAGGAATCGTCACAGGGAGGAGGGTCGTCGAAAGGAACGGGCAGAGGAGAAAGCTCTCCCTTTCGGATGTCAAACCAACATCCTGGGCAAAAGCAAACCGTATTGGATCGAGAATAGTGATGAGGAGGCTGCCGGCGTTCGCGCGTCAGCCCCCCCCACCTCAAGACAGGAAGGTCGCTCCCTCTCGTATCATGCGGCACCCCTCAGTGAGCAAGGGGTGCTACACGGGCCACGCGGAACGCCTAATTCTTGCCGAGCACCGAATCGGAGCAAGCCTTGGCCAGGCGCATCTTTACGACGGTCTTGGCCGGTATCTTGATCGCTTCACCCGTGGCGGGGTTGCGTCCCATACGGGCCTTACGCTTCACCTTCGTCATCTTGCCGATGCCCGGAAGAACGAACGTGCCGGTCTTCTTCGTCTGTGCGACTGCAAGCTCCGCAAATTCATTCACCACCTCTGCGGCCTGCTTCCGGGTCAGCTCGAACTTCTCCGCGAAATGTCCAACGATCTGCGACTTGGTCATCGGTTTCTTGGCTGTTGCTGTTGCTGTTGCCATCGTCACTTTTCCTCCCTTTCCGTTTGTGGATATTGCCTTGCTGCAAGCATCATTACCATGAAAAGAGAATATTGCAATACTATTTTTAAAATTGTTTGAAAATTTCTGGTGAAAATGTCGGAGAAACCGACCGGAAGGGTGGCGAAAGGGCCTCCACGAGGGCTCGGGAGACTCCATTCAGGCGTTATGAGTCGGCAGGGAACAAGCGAATCACGAGCCCAGCAGCCCGTTGAACAAGTGGTGGAGGCTGTTCAAAAAGTCCCAGATGCAAGGCAGGCAAAACATGCCCCCGCGAAGGCGGGGGTCCATGTGACGATGAGGCGTACTTCCTGTACGTTGAATAACGAGGGATGAAGCCGAACGCCCGCAGATGGGATTTTTTCAACAGCCTCCTAGGGGGGGCATTTTGCGCACATGGCTCGGAACAGCGTCGTGCTCAGGTAGCGGTCCCCTCGGTCGGGAAGGATCACGACGATCGTGCCGGAGCTGAGTTGTTCGGCGAAGCGCATGGCCCCGACGAGCGCAGCCCCGCCGGACATGCCCACGAAAACGCCTTCCCGGGTCGCCAGAAGTCTCGTTGTCTCATAGGCCTCTTCGTCGCCCACGAAGATCTTCTCATCAAGTTCCCCGGGCTCGTAGATCTCGGGCACCATCGATTCCGTCATGTTCTTCAAGCCTTGTATGGTATGCCCCTCCTCCGGCTCGACGCCGACGATCTTCACCCCCGGCTTCTTCTCTCGCAGGTATCTTCCGGTGCCGATCAGGGTGCCCGTCGTGCCCAGGCCGGCCACAAAGGCGTCAACCTCTCCATGCGTCTGTTCGAAAATCTCCGGGCCTGTTGTTTCATAATGTGAGAGGACATTGTTCGGGTTGGAAAACTGGTAGGGCATGAAATGCTTGTCAGGCTCGCTGTCGAGGATCTCCCGGGCCTTTCGGATGGCGCCATCGGTAGCCTCGCCCGCCGGGGTCATGACCACCTCTGCCCCAAAGGCCTCCAGGATCGCCTGTCGCTCCGAGCTGACGCAAGCGGGCAGGCAGAGCTTCACCCGGTATCCTTTGGCGGCACCGATCATGGCCAGCGCAATCCCTGTGTTGCCGGACGTGGGCTCCAGGATGGTCTTCTCCGGGGTGAGTTTTCCGGATTCCTCCGCCTTCTTGATCATGTAGTAGGCCGGACGGTCCTTGACCGACCCCCCGGGGTTGTTCCCCTCCAACTTGGCGAGGATCCTCACTCTGGGGTTCCCGTTGTAGTTCTTCAACTCCACGACGGGCGTGTTGCCGATGGCGTCGATTACACTCATAGACTCTGCCCTCGCGCTCTCGTTCAGGGCTTCCAGGTCGTTGCCAACTCCTGGCCCATGGTGATGATTTGCATTTCGGTCGTGCCGGCTCCGATTTCCAGGAGCTTGGCATCCCGTGCCAGGCGCTCGACCACGTACTCGCGCATGTATCCGTAGCCTCCCAGGATCGAGACCGCCTCGTTGGCCACCCAGGTAGCCATCTCAGCACAGTAGAGCTTGCCCATGCAAACGTCGAGCCTCGTCTGGCCGCCGAAAATGGCCTGTTGAATCGTACGGAGAAAGATATTGCGAACGTTCCCCATAGCCACGTACATGCGGGCCAGGCGATTCTGGATCAATTGGAACTCGATCAGGGGCCGGCCGAACTGGCTCCTCTCCTTCGCATACTGGACGGAGATCTCGAAGCAGCGTTCGATCAACCCCAGTGCCATGGCCGGCATCCCGCTCCGTTCGTTGCTCAACCCCTCCTTCACGTGGTCCCGGCTTTTCGCCGCCTGATCCCCCCCGATCAGCCTGTCCTTCGGGAAGCGGCAGTCGTCGAAAAACACCTCGCTCGTCTGTGAGGCCTTCATTCCCATCTTCTGAAAGGGCGTTCCCGTGGACAGCCCCTCGTCCTCCCGAAGCACGATGAAGCTCTGGATCTCCTTGCCCGCATCGCCCCTGTCCAGCTTCGCGTAGATGACAAACACGTCGGCCACCGGCCCGTTCGTGATGAAGGTCTTCGAGCCGTTGAGCACGTAGTGGTCCCCGTCTTCGACGGCCGTGGTCCGCATGCTGCCCAGGGCGTCGGAGCCTGCACCCGGCTCGGTCAGGCACCACGCACCGATCGTGTCGAGCTTCATGAGCGGCCGCCCGAACGCCTCTTTCTGCTCCACCGTCCCCTTGGCCAGGATCGTTCCCCCTGCAAGCCCGGTGCTCACGCCAAAGGACATGGCCACCCCCGGGCTCACGCGCGAAATTTCCTTTACCAGCAGATTGCCGGCGATCACTTGCATCCCCTCCATCGGATCGTCCGGGTTCGGCTGCCGCTTCTCCTGCGACTCGGTCCGAAGCGGCCTGGAAAGGTCCATCTCATCGATCTGAGAACGAATCCCCAGGGTCTCGACCATCTTGCGCAACGGGTCGAACAGAGGGATCTTTCCGTCCTCGATGTCGTCGATGATCGGCTCGATCTCGTTCATCATGTACTGGCGGAACATGTCCTGGATCATCAGATGGGTGTCATTGAGCTCGAACATCTCTGGGCTCCTTGTTTTGAAGTGACAGGGTTGGGGGTTCAGAACAGCCATACGTTTATAACACGCACACAATCGATTGAGCTAGTCCGCATATGCGGGCTAGTGTCCTGTCCCAGAAGCAGTTGTGCACACGCTTGCTTCGTAATTGGGGACAGCCACCGATTTCCCCACTACGCTGACGATCGATTCGGGTTGAGGAAATCGGTGGCTGTCCTCAATTACGCCCCGGTACGAACGGTCTTCTGGGACAGGACACTAGTCTGCTCCCTCGTCTTCCGACAGGGGCGCGCTGTTCGGCCCTTCGGCGGGGTGAAAGCGGTCCCAGATCGAACTTGCGGCCTTCTCGTTCATTCCCTCGACCGCTCGCAGTTCCTCCAACGACGCCGCCCGGATCCTTTCCACGTCTCCCATCGCATCCAGGAGGGCCTTCTTCCTCTTCGGACCGATCCCCGGAATTCCGTCCAGCTCGGACCGGGCCATTTCCTGAGATCGCAGCTTTCGGTGGTACGTGATCGCGAACCGGTGCGCCTCGTCCCGCACCTGTTGCAGAAGATGCAATCCTTTCGAATGGGCCGCGAAGTTCACCGGGTTCGATCTTCCCGGCAGAAAGACCCGGTCCACGAACGGATCGATCCCAGAGGCCAGGTCCGCCCTGTCCGGCTCCCGTCTCCGCCCCTTCGCTATCCCGGCTGCCTGCACACCCTGAATGCCAAGATCCTCGAGGACCTTCAGCGCGACACCGAGATGCCCTTTTCCCCCGTCTATCAGCAGGAGGTCGGGCAGCACCTCCTCCCCTGCCCCCTTCCTGAACCGCCGCTGGAGGACCTCGTACATCATGCCGTAATCATCCGCCCCTTTCGGTATTCGGATCTTGTACCTCCGGTACCCGTCCTGAAAAGACAGCCCCTCCCGGAAGACCACGCGGGAGCCCACAGCCATCTCCCCCCGAAGGTTCGAGATGTCGAAGCATTCGATCCGGTTCGGCGGCTTCCCCATGGCAAGCTTCTTCTGGATTTCCAGAAGCACCGTGAGCCGACGCCGGTCGTCCCCCACGTGTTCCTCGTACAGGGACTTCGCATTCAGCTCGGCCAGGGAGATGAGCTGTTTCTTTTCCCCCCTCTTCGGCGTCCTGAGCGAGCAGGACGCTCCCCGCAGATCGCAGAGGAACCCCTCCGCCGCTTCCCGGTCCTCCAACTCCAGGGGCAAGAGGATCTCCGCGGGAATCGATCGACCCGGCTGCGAGTAGTACTGCAACAGGAACGATCGCAAGAGTTCGGACGCGGGAATCACCGTTTCCGAAAACGGAAACCCCCGGCGCTCGACCAGGTTTCCTTCCCGGATCAGAAGGAGCGATATCTCCACGTGCCCGCCTTCCCCGTAGAGACCGATCACGTCCCGGTCCTCTTCCTGGCTCCCGACGACCCGTTGACGCTCCATGGTCAGCCGAATGCTTCGGACGCGATCTCTGATCTGTGCCGCCTCCTCGAAGCGCATGTGATCGGATGCCTCTTTCATCTCCTTCTCGAGGATGCGCACGACCTCATCGATCTTCCCCTGCAGGATGAGAATCGCCTGATCCACCATGTCGTTGTACTTCTCAGCCGAGATCTCACGCGCGCAGGCGCCGGAGCATCGCCCCATCTGGTGCTGCAGGCAGGGCCGCTTTCGTGTCTGGAATTCGCGGTCGCTGCAGGTCCGCAACGGATACATCTTGTGGATCTGCCTCAGCGTGTCCCGCATCGCAGCGGCAGAGGAGTAGGGTCCGAAGAGCAGCCTTCCCGGCTTGCCCTGCGGCCTGCGGACCGGCACGAAACGGGGAAAGGGATGGCTCCGATCGACCATCATGTGCAGGTAGGTCTTATCGTCCCTGAGGTTCACGTTGTATCGGGGACGGTATCGCTTGATCAGGGTGTTCTCGAGCAGCAGGGCCTCTTTTTCCGTCTTCGTGACGATGTGGTCCAGCTCCTTGACCTTGGGCATGAGGAAACGAACCTTGGGGTAGGCTTCGGCGCCGGGGCCGACATACGATCGAAGCCGGGCTCTCAGATTCTTCGCCTTGCCCACGTACAAAACCTTCCCCTCGTCCCCTTTCATCAGGTACACACCGGGCTGTACGGGCAGGCGGGGAATCAGCTCTTCGATCGGGTGCATGAGTGTCTCCATGCAGGGGCTAGAGCAGCCGCTGCTGGAACGATTGGCTGTTAGGTATTAGCTGTTAGCCCGCCCCACCCCTTTGGGGCATCCCGATCGGGGGAATGGGGTGGAGCGGGCTAACAGCTAACGGCTAAGAGCTTCTATGCCAACTCCAGCTCTGCCTTCTGAAGCTCCTTGAGTTGATCGCGGATTTCCGCCGCCCTCTCGAACTCGAGCCGGGCGGCCTTCTCCCGCATCTCACGGGTCAGCGAGCGGATCCTCGCACGCAGATCTTCGAGGCTCCCGTAGGCAGGTCTATCCTCTTCAATGACCGGGATGGGTCCATAATCCGCCTCGTAGACCGAGGCCCGGACCTCCCGGATCGATTTCACGATGCTCTCCGGCGTGATCCCGTGCTTCCGATTGTAGGCGAGCTGCTTCTTCCTTCTCCTCTCGGTCTCCTCCATGGCCCGGGCCATGGAAGGGGTCACCGTGTCCGCATACAGGATGACCCGTCCTCGCACGTTACGCGCGGTGCGGCCGAAGGTCTGGATCAGAGAGCGTTCGGATCGAAGGAAGCCTTCCTTGTCCGCGTCCAGGATCGCCACCAGGGCCACTTCGGGCAGATCGAGCCCCTCCCTGAGCAGGTTGATCCCGATCAGGACGTCGAACTTCCCCAACCGGAGGTCCCGGAGGATCTCCATCCTTTCGAGGGTCTTGATGTCCGAATGAAGGTATCGGACGCGGATCCCGGCTTCATGGTAGTATTCGGTCAAATCCTCCGACATCCGCTTCGTAAGCGTGGTGACGAGAACCCTGCCGCCCTGGTCCACCGTCTTCCTGATCTCTGCCTGGAGATGATCCACCTGATGGGTCGCCTTCTCGACAGTGATCTCAGGGTCGACCAGGCCGGTCGGCCGGATGACCTGCTCCACGAACACGCCGCCGCTCTTCTTGAGCTCGTAATCGCTGGGCGTGGCGGAAACATAGAAGGCCTGATGAACGCGCTCCTCGAACTCGCCGAAGTTCAGCGGCCGGTTGTCCAGGGCACAGGGCAGCCTGAACCCGTGCTCCACCAGGGTTCGCTTCCGGGACTGGTCTCCATGATACATCCCGGTCAACTGGGGGACCGTCAGATGGCTCTCGTCGAGAAAGATCAGGAAATCCTTCGGGAAGTAATCGATCAACGTGTACGGGGGCTCTCCGGGGACCCGTCCGTCGAGATGCCTCGAGTAGTTCTCGATCCCCGTGCAGTACCCCATCTCGCGCAGCATCTCCAGATCGTAGCGGGTTCGCTGCTCCAGGCGCTGCATTTCCAGGATCTGGTTCTCCACCTTCAGCGTTTGGAGACGTTCATCCAGTTCCTGCTCGATCCCTTCGATCGCCTTATCCAGGCGGTCGGCGGCTGTCACGTAGTGGCTGGCCGGCCAGAGAGCCACCTTCTTGAGTTCCCTCATGGCCCTTCCCCTCAACGGGTCGATCTCGCTCAGGACCTCCACCGTGTCCCCGAAGAACTCGACGCGCACCGCACGCTCGTCTTCATAGGCGGGGAAGATGTCCACCACGTCTCCCCGCACGCGGAAGGTGCCGCGGTAGAAATCGTGATCATTCCGGGCGTACTGGAGCTCGACCAGTCGATCCAGGAGCTTCTCCCGCAGCAGGGTCTCTCCCTGCTCGATGAACAGGAGCATCCGATGGTAGTTCTCCGGAGACCCGATCCCGTAGATGCACGACACGCTGGCAACGATGATCACATCACGACGCTCGAACAGGGAGCGGGTGGCGGAATGGCGCATCCTGTCGATCTCTTCGTTGATCGATGCGTCCTTCTCGATGTAGGTGTCCGTGGTAGGCAGGTAGGCTTCAGGTTGGTAATAGTCGTAGTAACTGACGAAGTATTCGACCGCGTTGTTCGGGAAGAGGGCCTGGAACTCTCCGTGAAGCTGTCCCGCAAGGGTCTTGTTCGGGGCGATGACCAGGGTGGGCCGGTTGACCCTTGCCACGACGTTGGCCATGGTGTAGGTCTTGCCGGAGCCGGTGACGCCCAGGAGCACCTGGTGCTTGGCGCCCCTGTGGACCTCCTCCACCAGATCAGCGATCGCTTTCGGCTGATCCCCCTTTGGCTCGAATTCAGAAACGAGCTCGAATCGATCCACCGGTTCCTTGCCCACCATTCCCGATCTATGCGTTACGCTTCCAACGCGTGCCGTGCGGTGTGTCTTCCAGCACGATTCCCCGACTTGCCAATTCGTCCCGAATCTGGTCCGCCGTGGCCCAGTCCTTTTCCTTCCGGGCCGTCTCCCTCTGCTGCATCATTGCCTCGATCGCCTCGTCCGAAAGGTCGGCTCCACCCGGCTGTTCCGGCGTGCTGATCTGTTGGAACCACGGAAGGGGATTCTCGCGGAAGAGCCCGAGAACCCGGCCGATCTCCTTCAACTCCCGCCGGAAGGCCTGCAGCACGTCCTTTCCCTCTTCCGACCGGACGGGGTCACCCTCGTCGATCCACCGGTTGAGGACGGTGGCAGCACGAAACATCTCCCCAAGGGCCCCGGCGGTGTTTAGATCGTCATCCATCTCCCCCTGAAAACGGCTGGCGATGGTCCTGACGGTCTCGAGGTCTCCCGGTTCCATCCCCTCGGGCGGCGTTTGCTTCGTCCCTTCCCCACCGACACGAGGAGGCTCGTCTTCCTTCCCGCAGATCTCCTCGATCCTGAGCAGCGTGTTGTAGAAGTAGTCGAGGTTCTTCTTGGTCCTGCCCACGGCGTCTTTCGAGAAATCCACGGGCGACCTGTAGTGATGAGACAGGAAGAACATGCGGAGGGTCTCCGGATGCAGCTCGCAGAGGGCGTCCCGGATGGTGATGTAATTGCCGAGCGACTTCGCCATCTTCTCCTTCTCCACGGTCAGCAGTCCGTTGTGGACCCACCAGCGTGCGAAGGGCTTTCCCGTGGCGGCCTCGGATTGGGCGATCTCGTTCTCATGGTGAGGGAAGACCAGATCCACGCCCCCTCCGTGGATGTCCAGGGTCTCGCCCAGGAACTTGCGGCTCATGGCAGAGCACTCGATGTGCCAGCCGGGCCTTCCTTCGCCCCAGGGACTCGGCCAGGAGGGCTCTCCAGGCTTGGAGGCCTTCCACAAGGCGAAATCGAGCGGGTTCCTCTTCGACTCGTCCACCTCGACCCGCGCACCTGCCATCATCTCCTCGGCCTTCCTGTGGGTGAGCTTCCCGTAGTCCTCCAAGGCCTCCACCGCGAAGTAGACGCTGCCCTCGGAGACATAGGCGAACTGCTTGTCCAGGAGCATCTGGATGATTTCCTGCATCTCCGCAATGGTCTCTGTGGCCCTCGGCTCCTGGTCCGGCTTCATGACCCCCAGCACGTCCATGTCATCCTGGAAGGCCTGCTCGAACTCGCGGGCGATCTGCTCCCAGGAGACGCCTGCTTCCTTCGCCCGAACGATGATCTTGTCATCCACATCGGTGATGTTTCGAATGTATTGGACACGAAACCCTCGAAACCGAAGATAGCGGACCATGACATCGAAGACCACCTCTTTTCTGGCATGCCCGAGGTGACTCAGGTCGTAGACCGTCGGCCCGCACACGTACATCCGCACCTCTCCCTCGACCAAGGGAGAGAACGGCTCCTTCGTCCGGGTGAGGGTGTTGTACAACGTCAACGCTGGTGGATGCATAGATCTCGCTCCTCATAGCGGGCGGCAACGCTACAAACGGCCCTCTCAGGACGCCGAAACGGGTCCTGTCGCTCGTTATAATCTTACGTTGTCGGATGAAATTAGTAAAAGGTGGGAGGGCCACCTTCAGCCCATGAGCAAGCTCTGCATCTCCTCGAGGGTGGTCTCTTCCTTCTGTTGCTTCGCT
>RCNG010000999.1_pt1 | contig 13785 bp, 17 predicted proteins | sample 2041371 | NCBI WGS metagenome assembly RCNG01 (sample SAMN09708227, study PRJNA481090) | Marine sediment metagenome, whole genome shotgun sequencing project. | biome: marine sediment; feature: ocean; material: sediment; isolation source: Sewage treatment plant 1 marine sediment (STP1) ... | reverse complement strand
TATCAGTCCTTTAAATAATGTAACGTCGCTTTAGCGCGTTACCCTCTTGCTATTCCTTTCCTTCGTTCAGGAATACCTTCTTTCCGGATTCTTGAAATGTCTTACAGTTTCACCAATTTCTCAAAGATTCACGGTTACTTTCTCCTGCTCGGCCCATCCAGTTTCACTAGATTGAACATTTGTCTGAACCTGTCCGAAATCTGCCTACCGTACCGATTTTCTATCCCGTCAATGTTCAGGTTTGTGGTAATGTGCGTTTTTATTCCTTTGGTTTCAAAAATGCGGTATCGGTTCAACAAGATGCGGACGAATACTTCTTCCTTGCCATATTGAAAGATGTTGTTGCCCGCCGTTTCTGAACCTAGATCATCGAACAGGAAAACTCCCTTCGAATAATATTGGACGACATCTTCCTTGTTTTTTTCCACATTGAACTTGGTAACGACTTCTTGGGCGGATATGGACGGAAACCACAACTGGGGAACTTGATATTGTTTAGCAATTCTTTGAATAATTTGAAAACTTGATGTTTTTCCCGTGCCAAAGGAACCAAAGACCATAAGTCCTTTTTGCAGGGAAATATTTTCCAGGACCTCAAAAGCCAGATCTTGGTTCCAATACCTACAAAAGTGGCCCAAGAAACTTTTGTTGTGGCTATCCACTTCAAAATCAACATCGGTACCGGCGTGGAATTTTTGAGCTGCCCCATAGAACACCTTCTTAAATGCATTTGGATAACACAGAGGTTCTTTTACATGACTTGGTTCTTTTTCCATAGCTTCTATTCTAAAATTGAATTTTTTACTTTTAAATAATTAATTGGTTTTGTGTCTTGTTTTGTCCCTTGTTTTATATGATGGACATTTCTGTCGTTGCTGCCACGATAGAACTGTCCATGCTGCCTGGACACTTTTGTCGTGGCAGGTTCGACCGTCCTGAAACTGAACTCCAATGCGCTCCTCAGGAATCTTCTTCTACCGTCGAAGGAAACCTCTTCTATCCAACCGATGGTCTTCAGTTCGGTGATATATCTGGAAACCTGCCTTTGGGATATATTCAGGAACGAGGCAATGTACTTATTGGACATGTAGCATTCCTTTCCGTTCTCTGTAAAGCTGTGGATCTCCAGAAATAGGATCTTGGCATACCAGTTCACCTCGGTATTCAGATAAACCGATTTGGGTATCCATATGCCCTGAAAATTTCGGTCTGTTGTTTTCATCCCTTCACGTTAAAATGAACCACCATGGTGCTTTCTTAGATGCCTGCTTACCTTTTCCTCGATGTCCTCTATGGTATGCGATGGGTTCTTTAGCAACCATTGTTCTATCTTTTCCCTGTCGAAGAACAAAGAGCCATTGGTAGGCTTGGAAAAGGGTATCAATCGTGCGGAGGTAAGCTTGTAGATCTTGGAAAGGCTCCAACCCGTATACATCTGTAGGTTGGTGACGTTGAACACCTTCTTCTTGACCAGGGCGGCTTCGTCCAGATGGTCTATTTTTTCGAGAAGTAATTGTACTAAGGAAGAATTTTGTTTGTCCATAAGGCTTTCATATTAAGTTTTCACACAGTTTCCATGATTAGTCCATGGAACTATTTGAAAGCAATTTGGATGTAATTCGAGGTAGAGTCAAGTAAAGGATTGGCTTCTCCCCTTTTCCTTCTCTTTCCTTTTCATTTTAATGATGGCCCCGTAATTAGAAGTGGTTTTTGATATCGATTTTTAGGTCCATACGGCGTTTGGGGTTGCAATTTTTCCAGCTAGAATGTGCCTTGTGGAGTTGCTTTACGGTCCATTCCTGATCCTTTGATTTGAAATTTAAAGTGATATAGTTGCAGAGCCGAGCAAGGTTCTCTCCATAGTAACCTTCTAAGTTCTCCTCGGAGATATGGTTCAGAAACTCAAAAAAGAGCCTAAAATTGGTTAGTTTCCTATCGGTCAAAGGAAGCCATAGCAATTTACTTGAAACCTCTTTTCCCTCTAGCAGTTTCGTGTAGTCCTCCCGACTTGTTTTTAGATAGTCCTTGAAAAGGCTCGCATTATCATAATCTACCCTATGGGCAATTCGGGATAGCCGAAAGGGGGAATCAACGCTATGCTCGTCAACTCTTAAAAGTCTTTTTCCGTTTTGAACGGGATAAGGATTTTTATATTTAAGAAGCTGTGAAATGTAGATTTTGGCCAATACTAAAAATAGTATGGTAGAAACCATCATCATGAAAAACCCAAAATATCTGAGAGAAGGTATTTCTGATGCGGACAGGAATGGCCATAGCTGCCAAAGTACAATACAGTATAATCCTAAGGCTAAAATTAAGATGACCCAATGCGGGACTTTCTTGGCTTTCCAAGCCGTAGCGGAACGGTGCACATCGAAAACTGTTTTATCGATTCGCCGAAATAGCAAAATAATCGTATTTTTAAAAGAAGATTTCATAACCGCACGAAAGCCGTCTATGAAGATAAGAAGATATATGCAAAGATTATTTGTTTCACCCTTGTTTCACCCCTACCAAAAAAGAAAGGCCTCACGTTTCTGCGAAGCCTTTGCTGCTAGTAGCTCCCCCTCTTGGACTCGAACCAAGGACCCTCTGATTAACAGTCAGATGCTCTAACCAACTGAGCTAAGGAGGAAGGTTTCCCCGTTTTTCGGGATGCAAATATAATAGTTTCTTTCAAATAGCCCAACAAAAAAAAACGGTTTTCTACTTAGAGAGCCATTTATATATATCATTGCCGTTGGCAAATAATAATAATGCGATCAATAGAAAGAATCCGATCATTTGCGCGTATTCTAAAAACTTATCACTGGGCTTTCTGCCCGTTACCATCTCATACAATAAAAAGGTAACATGTCCCCCGTCTAAAGCGGGGATAGGCAAAATATTCATAAAAGCCAAAATGATGGATATCAATGCCGTGGTTGACCAAAATACAGGCCAGTTCCATGTGTCCGGAAACATACTCCCGATAGCGGCGAAACCTCCAACGCCCTTATAGGCTCCTGTTTCCGGGTTAAATATTTTCTTAAGCTGTTTTACATAACTGGTAAGTGTTGTAACCCCTTTCTCAATTCCAGCTGGGATTGACTCCGCAAAAGTGTATTTCCTTGTCTCTAACCTAAAATAGCCCATCTCCTCTATTTTATCAAACGGCAGGGAGCCCGTAGTAACTCCAATAGTGGCTGAGTCACTAATTACAACCGGTATCTGTTCTTCCCTTCCATCTCTGCTAACTATAAGATTAACTTTTTGGTTTGTATAACGTTCAATAGCGGATTTGGCTTCATCAAAATAGGTTATTCTTTGATCTCCAATACCAACTATTTGGTCCTCTACTTGTAATCCAGAATCCTTGTTCGCTGATTCATCGGGTATGCCTCCTACGATAAAAGGAAGCCTGGGACTTATAAATCTTATTTTATCCTCGTCCTCCAATAATGTGGCTATGAAATCTACCGGAATCTCTTTTTCAATAGTGGTTCCATCTCTTTCAATAGTGATCGTATTCCCGTTTATAATTTCCCCTAGTAAACTATCAAAATTTTCAACTTCTTCCCCATCAATAGCTACAATCTGATCGCCGGTTTGCACCCCTAGTTCATCACCAATATTCTTTTCTCTAACCCATATGCCATCCTTTAAACTATCCATGGGTATGTATTGGTCCCCATAAGAATATGCCATTCCAATATAGATGATAACTGCCAGAATAAAGTTTACCGTAACACCTCCAAGCATAATAATGAGTCGCTGCCAGGCAGGTTTGGATCTAAACTCCCAAGGCTTAGGTTCTTCAGACATTTGGTCCGTGTCCATGCTCTCATCAATCATGCCCGCTATCTTAACATAACCTCCAAGTGGTAACCATCCGATACCATAAACGGTTTCTCCTATTTTCTTCTTAAAAAGGGAAAATTTAATATCAAAAAAAAGATAAAATTTCTCTACCCGCGTCTTAAATATCTTAGCGGGAATAAAATGTCCCAATTCATGAAGGACAATTAAAAGTGAAAGACTCAGGAAAAACTGTATGGTCTTTATAAGTATAGGACTCATCTATAGATTTTATAAGTAAAGCGCACAAAAGTACACTTTTACAAGGTCTTATAAAAAGAAACTATGATCCCGTGCAGATATTTAAGAAAGTTTTAGCAGCAAACCCATATTAAAGTTTTTGAATGCTATGATTTGCTGCTGTACCTTTGCAAAAAACGGCGAATGCTTTCTTTCTTTAGTAAATATAAATTTTTTGGAATCGTACTCCTTTTGCTTTCCATGATTATTATTTATTTGTTTTACAATGCCTTGCAGCCTAAAAATGTACTCCCGGTTTATCAACCCGCCGATTTTAATTCGGAATTGGTGGATAGTACCCTGGTCCATGTAAAAAAATATCATACCATTGCCAACTTTTCACTTACCAACCAAAACGGCAAGACCATAACGCAGGATTTTTATAGAGATAAAATCTATGTGGCCGACTTCTTCTTTACTACCTGCCCCACTATATGCCCGATAATGACCGAAAATATGGTCTATTTACAGTCGCAGATTGCAAATGATAAGGACGTACTGCTATTATCGCATTCCGTTACGCCAGAAGTAGATTCTGTTGCACAACTTAAAAAATATGCTTTGGAAAAAGGGGTTATAGATAAAAAGTGGAATTTGGTAACCGGCGAGAAAAAACAAATTTATGAACTGGCAAGAAAGTCTTATCTGGCAGTAAAAGATGATGGTGACGGTGGACCATTTGATATGATACATACAGAAAATTTTATTTTGATCGATAAAGAGCGCAGAATAAGAGGTACTTATGATGGTACCAGCAAAGAGGAAATGGAAAAATTGCTACAGGATCTGGCGGTTTTAAAAATGTCTTACCTTAATTAAAATCTCAATTCCCGTTAAACCCAATTTTCTTATTTGAAGTAATTTCAAGGTTTTCTTTTTTTGATATTTGCCTTAATACCTCATCTTTTTCCATTATTTTTGTGCTTACTTATAATGAATCTAAATAAAAATTGGTTACAACCGTTGCACATTTAAAGCGTGGTGAAAGGGGAATTATTAAAGAATTTACCAAAGGAATGCTGCCTATTAAATTATTAGAATTAGGGTGCCTTCCCGGAAATGAGGTAGAATTGATTCAAATAGCTCCTCTAAAGGATCCGCTGTACATAAATGTTAACGGTTCTCATATTGCCATCAGAAGATCCGTTGCCCTTCAAATAGAATTGGATCTCATAGAAGATAAAGCCACATAATGAGTAAAAATATTAATGTAGCACTTATCGGCAATCCAAATACAGGAAAGACCTCCGTTTTTAATCAATTAACCGGTCTGAATCAAAAAGTTGGTAATTACCCGGGGATTACTGTTGAGAAAAAGGAAGGTGTCTGCAAATTGCCCCGAGGCGTTAAAGCACATATTCTGGACCTGCCGGGCACTTATAGTCTGAATACGACTTCTCTGGACGAAAGTGTAGTTGTAGAATTACTTCTCAATAAGAACGATAAGGATTTCCCTGATGTGGCAGTAGTTATTAGTGATGTTGAAAATTTAAAGAGAAATCTGCTTGTTTTTACCCAAATTAAAGACCTGAAAATTCCTGCAATTTTGGTCATCAATATGTCGGACAGGATGCCTAAAAAGGGAATTACCCTGGACGTATCTCTCCTTGAAGAAAAATTAAATACTAAAATAGCCCTGGTAAGTACAAGGCAAGGCACCGGGATTGAGCGAATTCGTCAATTGATTGCCGATTATAAAAATTTGCCTGTCAGACCGAATGTGGATTCCACAGTAATAGCACCGGAATATTTTGAAAGATTGAAACAGACATTTCCTAATGAAGATCTCTACAAATTATGGCTTGTAATTACACAAGACGTCAATTTTATGCCCATTGAAAAAAAGGCGGTAGAAGATACATCTTCATTTACGACCAAGACTAAGGCAGAATTAAAAAGACTGCAGCAGAAGGAGACCATTCTCCGGTATCAATTTATAAACGGCGTATTAAAAGAGACCTATAAAGTAGACAGGAATGCCGCTAAGGGATTCAGAGCTATATTAGATAGGATCTTAACCCATAAGATATTTGGTTACTTAATTTTTCTGATCATTTTATTGACCATTTTTCAGGCAATTTACGATTGGAGTAGTATTCCAATGGATTTTATTGACGAGCAGTTTGCGGCTGCGAGCAATTGGATAAAAACTACCATGCCGCCGGGAATGTTCACTAATCTTTTAGCAGAAGGTATACTTGCTGGTATTGGAGGAATAGTAATATTTATTCCTCAGATCGCCTTTTTATTTTTGTTTATTGCACTATTGGAAGAGTCCGGATATATGAGCAGGGTGGTATTCCTTATGGATCGTATTATGCGGCCATTTGGGTTAAGTGGGAAAAGTGTAGTTCCGTTAATTTCAGGCACGGCCTGTGCTATTCCAGCTGTGATGGCCACTCGTAATATTGAAAACTGGAAGGAACGTCTTATTACCATTTTAGTAACCCCTTTTGTAACCTGTTCTGCCCGACTCCCGGTATATCTAATCATTATAGCACTGGTTATTCCCGAGGGAAGAATTGTAGGTCTGAGTTATCAGGCACTCACGCTAACCTTGTTGTACTTAATTGGGTTTGGAGCCGCAATTGTATCTGCAATGATCCTAAATAAAATTCTGAACATAAAAAGCAGGTCGTTTTTTATGGTAGAAATGCCAAGTTATAAGTTACCCCTTCTAAAGAATGTAGCTTATACGGTTATTGAAAAGACCAAAAGTTTTGTATACGGCGCCGGTAAAATTATCCTTGCAATTTCAATTATTTTATGGTTTTTGGGTTCTAACGGGTACTCTTCCAACTTTAAAAATGCCGATGAGATAGTTAATAAGAAAATTGATGCTGAAGGTTTAACCAGGTTCAATACTACCAGCATTCAAAATGAATTGGGTGATTATGAATCGTTTTTAAGGGATAGTACAACCCAAATTACTAATAGTGCTATAAGGGATTCATTAAATCAAAAGGAGCTAATTCTTTTTCAAAAAGCACGTAAACAGGAAATAGCAGGCTTCAAACTTGAAAATTCATATATAGGCAATATTGGTAAAGCAATTGAACCCGCAGTAGCACCTTTAGGCTACGACTGGAAAATAGGTATTGCCGTACTGACTTCTTTTGCTGCACGGGAAGTTTTTGTCGGAACTTTGGCAACTATCTATAGCGTGGGCAACGACGAGGAGGATACTATTAAACACAGGATGGCCTCAGAAATAAATCCCACTACCAAAAAACCCTTATTTGATCTGGCCTCCGGTATTTCACTGCTCCTTTTTTATGCCTTTGCTATGCAGTGTATGAGTACGCTTGCCATTGTAAAGCGTGAGACCAATAGCTGGCGATGGCCAATGGCTCAATTAGTGTTTATGAGCGTTTTTGCGTATATTGTAGCTTTAGTTGCCTATCAGGTTTTGAAATAAAATGAGTGTAATACAACCCATATTGGTTTATCTGACTTTAGCTATTGCCATATTTTATATAGCCAAAAAGTTCTTCCTGCCTAAGCGCTTATTTTCTTCCAAAAAAGCGAATAAAGGTACATGTGAAGAGGGTAATTGCGGATGCCATTAAGATTAAACCATGTTTGCAATAAAAGAATAAAAAAGCAACCCCCAACCTATTATCAAAAGTAGTCCTCCCAAAGGAGTTACAGGCCCTAAAAATTTCAAAGATTTCCCTTTTGAGGCGCCTATGGATAGCGCGTATATGCTAAAGGAAAAAAGAAATGTGCCTAAGATAATGCAATAGGCCATATTTCTCTCCAAAGCAGAAGTAAAACCAAGATTGAATCCCAGAATAAGCAAAAGAATAGCATGGTACATCTGGTACTTTACGCCTGTTTCAAAACTTTTGAGCTGTGCTTCTGAGAGGGATTTTTTTAAGGCATGGGCACCAAACGCACCAAAAACCACGGCAAGTAATCCCAGTAAAGCACCTAGTAATTGAACAATTAGAATAGTCTCCATATAATTTTTAAATATACAGATAGTCTGGGAATACCTCAACTTCCAGCCAACAAAAAACCCATCAGCAAAATACTGATGGGTCAAAGTTTTAGCTTTGAATTTTATATCTGGCTCATACCTCCGTCAACAGCAAGCTCTATTCCATTTACGTAGCTGGCATCATCCGAGGCAAGGAAGAGGACTACATTTGCTATTTCCTGAGATTCTCCGAAACGCTTTAAAGGGTTAGACGCGGCAAACCCCTGGCCCATTTGTGATACTGCTTCCTCTGGCATTCCCATTTTATTATAGATAGGAGTTGCAATTGGTCCCGGTGCCACAGAATTTACCCGAATATGACGTGGCGCCAACTCTGTAGTTAATACCCTTGCATACGCCCTCAGTGCTCCTTTGGTTGCACTGTAAATTGCTGCGCCATCAAAACCTTTTAAATGCACTATAGAAGTATTAAAGATTATGGCTCCTCCATCATTCAAATTAGGAATCGCATTTTTTACAAGAAAAGCAGGGCCTTTGATGTTAATATCAAATTGCGAATCAAAATGAGATTCATCAATAGAATCGGCAGGTGCAAAATAAGCCACCCCGGCATTTACAAAAAGGACATCAATCTTTCCATAAGCTTTGACCGTTTCTTCAATCAGCCTTTTATTATCCTCTATTCTCGACTGATCTGCTAAGACGGCTTTGAAGTCGCCCGTTAAAGAAGCTGCAACTTCATCTAACGCTTCCTGTCTTCGTCCAGAGAATACTACTTTTGCCCCTTCACTTAAAAAACGTTTAACTGTTTCCAAACCTATTCCGGAATTCCCACCCGATATTACTACTACTTTGTCTTTAAATCTACTCATAAATAACTATTTGTATTCTGAAATGAACATTTCAGAAATGGTTAAAAAAAATTTACTTTATTACGTCAATTGTATTTTTAATTATTGTTTCCAAAACCTTTTTGTCCTTTACTAAAATTCCTGTCATTCTAAAGCCCTGAAAGGCGTTAAATATAAAATAGGCATACGTTGCACTATCTTCTTTGGTATTAATTACTTCTTGCTCCTGTCCCTCTTTCATTAGCGCACTAAAAATGTCTAGCGTATTTTCCTGATTTGCCAAAAGCCATTTTCTTATATCTCCTTCCCGATTACTCATTTCAGATTTACAATTCATGGCATAACAGCCTCTATCCCCTTCTTTACTGAGCATTTGCGGCAAAAAAGATTCAAATATTAGGCGGATTGCCTCTAAAGGATCCTTTGCATTTAAGAGCGCTTTGTGAAATAAACCACCACTCTCTTTTTGGTAAAACTGCAATGTAGATTTATACAATTTTAGTTTGGAGCCAAAGGAATTGTATATACTCGATCTATTAAGACCGGTGGCGTCAACCAGGTCCTGTATGGAAGTGCCATTATAGCCCTTTTCCCAAAATACGTCCATAGCCTGACGAACTGCATACTCCCGGTTAAATTCTTCCAAACGCGGCATTACCCTCTAATTTTCAACAAATATATATTGAAACAATCGTTTCAAAAAGAAATTAACAAAATTTTAATTTCCCCTGAATAATAATATGCGAGGTGTTATATTAAGAAATCTTCCTTAAAGGTTCAGTTGCACAACTTTTGAAAAATACCGGGCTACTTTTCGAATTCTTATTGTTGCCTCCGACTATATGGGGTTATTCAAATAATGCCGCAGATTCTTACTAATTAAAGTAAAAAGCAATATGAAGTAAATTTTCTTAAAGAGATACCTGGATTTCTTTATCTCCCTTTACTTTGAATGAGCATTCACTGTATTTTGGAGGCCCGAACGTTTTCATCTTACCAATAGAAAAACAAATAGGTTCTTTTGGGATTCCAATCCAGTTAGTATCTAATTCGTCATCACCGTCTTCATCATGAAAAATTGCCAGCGCATACTCCCCATCCGGTAAATCATCAATTATTACCCATGTATTCCCTAATTGTGCTTTACTACTACCACCGGAAAACATTTTATCTGAATCCAAAAAATTATCAGAACTGTCGTACACTGCAACAAGTACACTGCCGCTATTGCTTTTAACTCCTGTTACGTCTACCGAAAGTTTGTTCTGAGAAAACAATATAAAAGGTAAAAGCAGTAGATTTAGGAAAAGTAATTTCATAAAAATAAAATATGTAATTTGTTGTAGTTAACTCTTTTTTACTGATTTAATTGTGTCTGTTGAGAAGCTATTTTTTCTCCGAGGTAAAGATATAGTTCTTTTGTTTTAACAGAATCAGACAAATTGATAAAAAGTAGAAGCGAATCATTGTATGTTAATCTTATCTTCTGCAAATCTAGGTTGTCTACATAAATATAAACGAGTTTTTCTTCATTAAGCGAATCTTTAAAAATTCCTTTTTCCTTTTCCCAGGCTGAAAAACCATTTTTACGATCCAAGGAAGGAATTTTGTTTACCATTGATACTTTATTCATGGTATTAAAGGGTATCTCCATATAATATACCCCGGATAAAATTTCGATTCTATCTGCCTCTTTCCAAATCCAATTTTTATAGTGTGCCAAAAAGCTCAATATACAGACAATGATCGTCAGAATTATAAGTATGTTCCAAAACCCATGCCTTTTTTTCCCCTTCATAACTTATTCATTTTTCGCTTGTTTACGGTATTTTTCAAACCAGGCAATCGTAGTGGCAATTTTCGTAATTAAATTACTGGGTTTACTTGCAATACCATGACCCGCCCCCGGAATCTCCACTAAAACGGTTTCAATTTTCCTTAGTTTTAAGGCGTGATAGAGCTGCTTGGCCTCACTGGGAGGAGTTCTTAAATCTTCCATTCCTACCATTACCATAGTTGGTGTTTCTATATTACCAACGAGTGATAACGGAGAAAATTTCCAGTAGCCTTCAAAATTTTCCCAGGGCTGACCAGGATAACGAGAATTGGCATACCTAAAGTAATTATCAGCGACAAGCGTCTTGCTTATCCAGTTCATAACAGGTTTGGCAACCACGGCAGCTTTAAATCTGTTGTTCTTACCAATTATCCATGCCGTCATTATACCACCGGCACTACCCCCAGTAACATACAACTGATCTTCATGAGCAATTCCTTTTTTTATACAATAATCTACCCCATCCATGACATCGTTATAATCGTCACCCGGATAATTATTGTATAAGAGATTGCCAAATTCTTCTCCATAACTTGTGCTTCCCCTGGCATTGGGATAAAAAACTATATACCCCGCAGCAGCATATAGCTGTATCTCTGCCGAAAACCTGTCGCCATAATTAAGAATTGGTCCTCCGTGATTTTCAACCAGAAACGGGTATTTTTTGTTCTTGTCAAAATGTGGCGGGTAGACCACCCAGCCTTGAATTTCTCGTTGGTCCACGGAGGAGTTGTACCAAACTTCTTCAACATTTCCCATAGTCCTATAGTCAAAAAGTGCCTTATTGAGAGAAGTAATCTTAGTTGTTCTTTTAGACTTCGGATTCATTACCGCAAGCTCTGCCGGGTAATCAGGCCTGCTATATGTATAGGCGATGGCACCATCTTTGGAAACGCTGAAAGATCCGCCGGCATACGGTCGGCCAATAGAAGTGCCTCCCAGGTTATCTGCCAGTTTTGAAATCTCCCCGGCCAGAGAAATATAACCAACCTTAGTGTTTCCTTTATCATCATATGAAATATAGAATCCCGTATTTTTTGTGTCCCAAATCATGCTTTTAATACTCCTATCCAGATCTTTAGATAAAACCCTATTCTCTGAACCATCAATTTTCATGATATGTAATTGTTCTACCTGATATGTTTGTACCTTATCCTGATATCCCAAATAGGCAATGTACTTGCCATTAGGTGACACAATGGGGTCACTATCCGGCCCATTTCTTTCTGTTAATACCCTTATAATACCAGTTGCAACCTCCACCTCATAAATCTCACTGTTCCGAAAATCATACTCCCAATTCTCCGTTCTATTTCCCGAGAAAAATATTTTATCCCCCTCAACAGACCATGAAAGCATTCCTCTATGGTGATAATCATCCGCCGTAATCTGTCGGACTGCTCCTCCTTGAGCCGGAATTACAAAGATGTGATTAAAGCCCGGCTTTATATAACCCCGCCCATCTGCCTCATGATATAACCGATCTGTAATTCTTGGTTTTTCAGCCCATTTTGCACCTTGTGGTTTCTTGGGGAGTTTTGCAATTACCGGAGGATCTTTTTCAACATTCATAGAAAATGCCAATTGGTCGCCCAGGGGTGACCATGTTAATGCACTTGGGCTAAATGGAAGTTGGCTAATTTTTGCCAGCTTACCGCTATCCAACCAATACATAAAAATCTCAGAACCTTCACTGGTTGTGCTGATAAATGCAATCCTATCCCCACTTGGAGACCATCGGGGACTGTGTTCACTCTCTTCCCGCGAGCTAAGTTTTTGATGTCCCGAACCATCAGAATTAATTATCCAAAGATTACCATCCGCCTTATCTTTCATAATATCAAAACCCATCCTTCTATAAATTATCCGGGAACTATTTGGTGCTATTTGTGGATCAGAAACGTATTCAAGTTTAAATACATCCAGGTAACTGAACTTTTGTTTTTGTGTATAAGCCTGGTATCCTATTGACAATAAAACAATGAAATAAAATAATTTCTTGTGAATCATGGTAAAGGAATTTGAAATAAGCATTAAACTTAAACATTAAGATGTGGTAAAGCAATATAAATGCTTCCATTTGTTTCTGGAATTAATCTGTAAGAAAAACAGTCTTAAAAGTGATAAAATTGTAGGTCAAAATTAGTATCTTTATAGTTACGTCCAAATTTTAAGAGGCAACCAACCCTTTTGTTTTTACATTAATTCCTATACTTAATACTAGTGCCAAATGTTTTTACCGGAAGATCTAACAAGCGTTAAGAAGAGAAAGGATTTGATTGCTATAGCTGATCAAAAGGACCTGGACATTTCCAAGGTACTTAATACACTTCGGTATGAAGAAGAACTGAGGCTTTTACAGATAGAATTAGTAAACTTACAGCGGTGGGTAATTAAAAAAAAACTACGGGTCGCCATAATTTTTGAAGGCAGGGACGCAGCTGGTAAAGGAGGTGCTATTAAACGTTTTACCGAACACCTTAATCCAAGATCAATGAGAGTTGTTGCGCTTTCTAAACCCACCGATGTAGAAGGCGGACAATGGTATTTTAGGAGATATATTAAAGAGCTTCCAAATCCCGGAGAGATTGTTTTTTTCGACAGGAGTTGGTACAACAGAGCAGTGGTTGAACCTGTAATGGGATTTTGCAATAAGCGTGATTATAAACAATTTATGGTTCAGGTTCCGGGTTTTGAACATATGCTTTATGAAGATGGTGTTCAACTCGTTAAGTTTTGGTTTTCTATCTCGAAAAACGAACAAAAAAAGCGAATAGAAAGTCGGTTATTAAATCCTGATTTTATATCCACATTTGAAGGCCGATGAAGTGTAAGAAAAGCATAATCTTTAAGCTTTTCCTTAATTTTTAATGTTGTAAATTTTTTGGCCATATCACCATTAAGCTTTTCGACCTGATAAAAAAGATTGTCGATCATAACATTGCCGACAAAATGGATTCGATTCTTGGATTTTCCTTCTTGAATCAGGTTGGCTTCTCCACTTTCTTCGGTTACAAAAAAATAGTCGATCTGGCACTCCATAAATATCAGAGTTATTCAACATTATTTTTTGCAGG
>RCNG010004223.1_pt1 | contig 13793 bp, 11 predicted proteins | sample 2041371 | NCBI WGS metagenome assembly RCNG01 (sample SAMN09708227, study PRJNA481090) | Marine sediment metagenome, whole genome shotgun sequencing project. | biome: marine sediment; feature: ocean; material: sediment; isolation source: Sewage treatment plant 1 marine sediment (STP1) ... | reverse complement strand
GCCCTCCGGTGTTTGATAAAAAGCTCCTATAGGGGGACCTTCCTCCCCATACGATCATCTCACTCCCGGTCCACACGGCGGTGTGCTCGGAACGCGCGCCTCCCGACCCTCCATCGAACTGCGTCGAGATCCAGGTATCCGAATCGGGATCGTATCGCCCGCCCGTCGCGGTTTCGTAGGAGTGGTCGAGTTCTATTGCAATACCGCCCCATACGATCATCTCTTCCCCGGTCCATATGGCCGCATGCTGATACCGCTCGGAAGGGCAGGAGCCTGTCTCGGAGACGGCCCGCAATGTGTCGGAACCCGGATCGTAGCATCCGCCCGAACGAGAGTATTCATACTGGCCCGGGTATTTCCCCCCCCACACGATCATCTCCTCTCCCGTCCAGACGACGGTGGGCGAGCCGGGGCGGTCGAGGATGCCGTCGGGGCTCGCCATATCACTCCATTGGTTCGATACGGGATCGTAGACGGCTCCCGTGTTCAGGGTGTCGGACAAAGACGAGGTGGTGCTGCCTCCCCAGAGGATCATTCTGCTGCCCGTCCAGACGGCTTTATGATCCGTCCTACCTTCGGGGCCGGTCTTCACATTTTTCCACTTGTTGATCGAGGGATCGTATCGGGCTCCGTCGCTGCGGACGCCGTACAGTTGGGGACTCTCGTGGTAGTACCCGCCCCAGACGACCATGTAGGTCCCCGTCCATACGGCCGTATGGAAGGCCCTGTCGCTGGGCGAGTTGTCTCCCTTGGAGACGGGCAGCCAGGAATCGGAACCCGGGGCGTACCTCGCGCCGGAATCGGTGTAGAAAGGGGAATCGGCCCCCCTGCCGCCCCAGATGATCATCTCCGAGCCCGTCCAGACCGCGGAATGGCCGAAGCGCTTGCCGGGGCTGTTTTCACCCGATGAGGTCGATGTCCACTCGTCGGTCAGGGGATCGTACCGGCCGCCGACTTCGAGACCGACCTTATCGTGACTATAACCGCCGCAAATGATCATCTCGGTGCCGGTCCAGACGGCGGTGTGCTTGTACCGGGGTGTGGGGCAACCGCCGGCTCGAGATGTGGGGGTCCAAGTATCCGTGGCCGGATCGTATTTCGCTCCCGTATTCAAATGCTGGGTGCTCGAAATGTCCACTGTGATGGCCCCACCCCAGACGACCATTTCAGCCCCCGTCCAGACGGACGTATGGCCGAAGCGTGCGATGGGAGTCTGTGGCATCGTCGTCCATCCCTCTTCCTTTGGTTCTCCCATGCGGCTATTGCAAATCATAGAATTTCGATAGACGAAAGAGGGTTCCTCCCCAACGATCCCGGTCCCGGGGCTTCGCTTCCCCACCAATGACCATCAGCCTTTTCTTTGAATACAGTCTCATCCGGCGGATCGCCTGGATCGGCATAATCATAGGCAAAGTCACCCTTATACCAGTAGTTATCATAGTAAACCCGGGCGGTGATGTCGGCACCGCTATCCAGCAGTTTCTGGTACTTGAGATCAAGATAGGCATGACCTTCCCAGATTCGTGTGCGGGAATCATTAAAGATGGTTTCATAGGATGCGGTGGGGATCCCCTTCTCATACTCTTCATACACACCTGTCAAGGTAAAATTTTCGTACGACAGCTTGGCAAAGAAATTCTGGTTATTGGCATCATCGGCATTTTTGGCGATGCCGTAGTTGCTGGCCGGATCGTCGAATTCAGCGTAGTAGAGATGATCGTCACCATCACTGTCATAGCCACTGGCTGAGAGCAACATCTCCAAACCATTGTCCAGGCGTTTTCCATAGCTGATGCGTCCCTGATAGGTGTCCTGATCGCCTGCGGCAGCAGAGACCTCTGCGCCCTGAAAATCACGACCCCGTTTGGTGATCACATTGATCACTCCAAAGAAAGCGCTGCTGCCATAAAGTGAGGAGGCGGGGCCCCGTACCACTTCCACCCGGTCAATGAGATCGATATCGACGACCAGTCCATGGTCTATCACCGTCCCGTCATAGAGATTTTCATTAATACGGTGACCGTCCACCAGCAGCAGGATACGAGTATTGTAGTCGCCGGGTATACTAAGGCCACGGACCCCTGAAAAACTGTATTCGCGGTCATAGCTGGTTTGAAAGCCGGGCAGGGTGTTGAGGATATCTGCCAGTGTGCGATGACCATAACGTTGAATCTCGTTAGCCGTAACGATGCTGACCCTGGCAGGTGCTTCGGTAACCTTCTGCTCATATTTCGAGGCGCTGAAGACCGAAGGGATATCGGTAAACAACAGTTCCTCGTCACCTAATGCTAACTCAGGATCAGCAAAGTCATCAGCAGCAATTACCTGATCAGTATAACCAAGCCCTAAAAATATCATGGCAATAAGGGAATAAAAGGGTTGAAGTTTTTTCATCTGACACGCCTGCAATTATTTTCTCATAAGCTCTGAAAAACTGTATGCATCTTCATACAGGATTACTCAACGGAGCGGAATAAGCCATATGGTCCATTACATTTTCTGGCCATAGCTTCAAAGTATAGTGAAGTATTTTGTTTTATCTTTAACAATTTGCGCATTAATGAGGACAATCTGCGCAAACTCACTATTAATAAAACCATGCTTCTGGAAAATGAGTATTGGGTCGAAGATTGAGAAAATAGTCTATTATTAACCTGATGATGTGCTTCTTTACTTTCGCGTACTACCCAAAGATAATAGGGAATATTACAGGGGATTCTGAAAAGCAACTCATTAGTGATAGTTTCAAATATGCAGTATGGCCAATGCTAGAAGAAATAAGTATATTAGAATATAATATTTAATTCGTTTTTAAGCTTGGCTTAGTTGATCTGGTTTGGTCACTTTGGGAAAGAATTTTTTTCAATGAGGTATTATGAGGTTTATCTGAATGCATGCAGAGAGTAACGTTGTAGCCGATTCCAGCGATCACATAGAGGTCAAAAATACCACCTGTTATATGTGCGCCTGCCGCTGTGGTATTCGTGTCACCCTGAAAAACGGCGAAGTCAGATACATTCAGGGCAACCCTGACCATCCTTTAAATAAGGGGGTGATTTGCGCCAAGGGTTCCTCTGGAATTATGAAACAGTATTCACCCGCACGCCTGACTAAACCGCTGCGGCGCAGAAAAGGGGCTGAGCGTGGCGACAATGACTTTGAGGAAATTTCCTGGGAAGAAGCTTATGCTGTTATAGAAGAAAGACTGAAACACATTCGTGCCACCGATCCGAAAAAATTTGCCCTGTATACCGGACGTGACCAGATGCAGGCTTTAACCGGTTTGTTCGCCAAACAATTCGGGACCCCCAATTATGCCGCTCATGGCGGTTTATGTTCAGTTAATATGGCTGCCGGTATGATTTATACCATTGGTGGTTCATTCTGGGAATTTGGCGGCCCGGATCTGGAACGCTCCAAGCTGTTTATTATGTTTGGTACCGCAGAAGACCATCACTCTAATCCACTGAAAATGCAGCTCGCTGAATTCAAGCGTAATGGCGGACGCTTTATTTCCATTAATCCAATACGCTCCGGATACTCTGCGATCGCTGATGAATGGGTGCCTATCAAACCGGGCACGGATGGTGCCCTGATCCTGGCTATAATTAATGAGATTATTCAGCTGGGCCTTTATGATCGCGACTTTCTGATCCAGTACACCAATTGCGCTGAATTGGTTAATACCGATGAAAACAGCCTTGAGTCGGGATTGTTTGTCCGTCAGGGTGAGAAAGAAATTGATGATATCTGTGTTGATGCGCAAAATAAATTATGGTGGGACCGTCACGCCAATGGCCCGGTGAAGACTCACACGGAAGAAGCTGACCCCTATCTGCTGGGTGAATTCCAGCTGGAAGACGATTTGACTGTCAAACCGGCGTTTCAATTACTGGTGGACCGGGTCAAGGATTATACTCCGGAATGGGCTGCTGCCATTACCGGGGTACCGGTTGAGACTATTAAACAACTGGCCCATGAAATGGGCATTACTGCTCGCGATCAAAAAATTGAATTGCCCATCCCATGGACCGATACCTGGGGTAAAGAACATGAAAGTGTCATCGGAAATCCGGTGTCATTCCATGCTATGCGTGGTTTGGCAGCCCATTCCAATGGTTTTCATTCCATTCGCTCGCTGAGTATTTTGATGACTCTTCTGGGCACCATTGATCGGCCCGGTGGTTTCCGTCACAAGGCGCCTTTCCCACGTCCTATTCCGCCCTGTGCTAAAACACCCAGAGGGCCGGAAGGGGTGCAGCCCAATACACCTCTGGCTGGTATGGCTCTGGGCTGGCCGGCGGAACCCAATGATCTGTTTGTTGATGATGACGGCAATCCGGTTCGCCTGGATAAGGGATTTTCATGGGAATATCCTCTGTCAGTGCATGGCCTGATGCATAATGCCATCACCAATGCCTGGCGAGGCGATCCATACTCTATTGATACTCTGATGATCTTTATGGCCAATATGGCCTGGAATTCCAGTATGAACACCGTCAGTGTTCGGGATATGCTCAAGGATAAAGATGACAATGGCGAGTATAAGATCCCGAATATTTTTGTCTGTGATGCCTTTCAGTCCGAGATGGTTGCCTTTGCTGATCTGGTCCTGCCCGATACTTCCTATCTGGAGCGTCATGATGTGATGTCTATGCTGGATCGACCCATTTCAGAATATGATGGACCCGTTGACTCGGTACGTATTCCGGTGGTCCCGCCCAAGGGCGATTCCCGACCCTTTCAGGAGAGCATTATTGAATTAGGTTCGCGCCTTGGTTTGCCTGCTTTTGTTAATGATGACGGTACGCGCAAATACCGTGATTATCCTGACTTCGTGGTCAACTATGAAACAGAGCCGGGTTCCGGGATCGGCTTTCTGGCAGGTTGGCGAGGCAAGGCGGGTGAGAAGTTTATGAAAGGTGAGCCGAATCCGAACCAGTGGGAAATGTATGAGAAAAACAATTGTGTTTATCAATATCATCTGCCCAGATCTTATCAATACATGCGTAATTTTAATAAAGGCTATTTACAGTGGTCGAGAAAACACCGCCTGACCCGTTTTGCCGAACCGATCACCATTCATGTGTATTCTGAAATACTGCAAAAATTCCGCCTGGCTGCACAGGGTAAATTGCCCGGCAAGCAACCGCCGGAACATTTGCGAAAACGGGTGGAAACCTATTTTGATCCCCTGCCAATGTATTATGTACCTCTGGAGTCACAGTTAACGGATACTCAAAAGTACCCTTTAAATGCGCTAACCCAGCGTCCTATGGCCATGTATCATTCATGGGATTCGCAAAATGCCTGGCTGCGTCAGATCCATACGCACAATTACCTGCATGTTAATCCTGTGACTGCACAGGCCAACGGCATAAGTGACGATGACTGGATCTGGGTGGAGTCCATGCATGGCAAGGTGCGCTGCCAGTGCCGTCTGAGTGAAGCGGTGGAGCCCGGTACTGTCTGGACCTGGAATGCCATTGGTAAAGCCGCAGGTGCCTGGGGACTGGACAAAAATGCCAATGAGTCACAACGCGGCTTTCTGTTGAACCATCTGATTTCAGAAGAACTGCCTGAGCATTCAGACGGGAAGCATATCTCCAATTCGGACCCCATTACCGGACAGGCTGCCTGGTATGATGTCAGAGTCAGAATATATAAAGCGGCTGATAATGAGCCGGCACAAACCTCACCGCAATTTAAAGCGCCTAAATATACGCCTGGTACTCCCAGACGTACTCCAAAGTGGCAGGCATTTTTTGCTGGTCTGGGGAAATTTAAGGGAGACAATAAATGAGTCAGTTAGCATTAGTCATTGATTTAAATACCTGTGTTGGCTGTCATGCCTGTGTTACGAATTGTAAAGAGTGGAATACTTCCGGCAATGCCGGTGCGCTGAGTGATGATAATCCCTATGGTAAAGATCCCACTGGTACGTTTTTTAATCGTGTGCAGACCTATGAAGTAGGGCAATTCCCGAAAACTGAAACCGTGCATTTTCCCAAGTCCTGTCTGCATTGCGAGGATCCCCCCTGTGTGCCCGTGTGCCCCACGGGTGCCAGTTACAAGCGGGCAGAAGACGGCATTGTCCTGGTCGACTATGACAAATGTATTGGCTGTCGTTATTGTTCATGGGCCTGTCCTTATGGTGCCCGGGAAATTGATGAACATGAAAAGGTCATGAAAAAATGCACTCTCTGTGTGGATCGTATCTACGATGAATCATTAGTCGAAGAGGAGCGTAAACCGGCCTGTGTTCTGGCCTGTCCGACCAGTGCCCGACTGTTTGGCGATGTACATGATCCGGATTCGGAAGTTTCTGTCGCGATTCGTGAACTGGGTGGTTATCAACTAATGCCTGAATGGGGAACAAAACCATCAAACCATTATCTGCCAAGACGTAAAAACCATGTTTCCTATCATAAGGATGAGCTGGAACGAGCGGATAATCCATTGAAGAAAGAAGATTACCAGGTGGATTCTTCCGAGCCTTCACTGGATGATGTAACGAGTTGGTAAAGAAGAATTTATAAATAGGAGCTTGGTATGCAACCGGCATTTTCTGTTATTTTTTTAACCACCCTGATAGGTATGGGGCAGGGGCTGTTCCTGGCTCTTTATACTGAACAGGTTTATGCGGTTTTAAATGTAGTACAAAAAACAAGTACAGACACAATTTACGGTGTGGGTAGTGCGGTTTCGATAATTTTGCTGATTTTGGGACTGATCGCTTCGATTTTTCATCTGGGCCGTCCTGAACGAGCATGGCGGGCTGCCACTATGTGGCGCACTTCCTGGCTGTCACGTGAAGTGATTGTTTTGCCAGCCGTTATGGGCCTGGTGTTTTTATATGGCCTGGTGCATTTTATGGGCTGGAATCTGACGATTATGACTATTGGTGCTGTAGTCATTGACTTGAGTCTGATCATTGGTGCTATTGGCACTATTGCCGTGCTATCGCTCTTTATTGCAACAGGGATGATCTATGCCTGTCTGAAATTTCTCCAGGAATGGCACAGTCCACTGACCGTCATTAACTATATCTTGCTGGGGACTGTATCCGGCTTCACCATGGCACCTTAATTGCAGCCTATCAACAACCAGAACTTATCTCATTTTTTGCCGGCTGGTCCATTGTCCTGATTATTTTTGCCTTTATCTTCCGCGGCGCGTCTTTAATCCGCAACAAACGATTGCGGCCAAAATCAACCGTTCAGACCGCTATAGGCATTCGGCATAACCATATCAAGCAAAAATCCATGGGCTTTATGGGAGGAGCAGTGAATACCCGTGACTTCTTTCATGGTAAAACACGTCTGTTTATGCGTTCCATAAAAACTATTTTTATTTTATTGGTATTTGTGATCCCGCTGACCCTGTTAATTATTTCTCTGTTTAAACCTGCCATTATGGTTTTGACTATTGCAATGGTGTCAATGTATCTTGGCCTGATGGCAGAACGCTGGTATTTCTTTGCCGAAGGAAATCATCCGCAAAATATTTATTATCAGGCAATTGCCTGATAAAGTTGAAAAATCATTCTAAGCAGTCTCTGCTCAGAATGATTTCTTAATCTGACCGTTTTCTCTCGCTTGTTTGCCAAATTTTAAGCCGCTTTCTCTATCAAACTCCAAACTCACCGGTTTATCGAATTTTATTTGTTTCTTAACTGCCATATTCAGATTTCTCACCTATACTCAAAACTAGAGAAACTGGTCTGGAAATGCGCATTATTGTGCGTATTTTCTTAAAAAATTATAAGTATTGGTTTGTTACGAATGAATTCCGTATTAAAAAAAATAACCATTGATGAATTACAGGTTGGTATGTTTATCGTCGAAATGGATATCTCCTGGATTAAGTCCCCTTTTTTGCTGCATCGAAGAGCCATTAAGTCTAAAAATGATATTATTTTACTTAAAAAATCCGGGGTAAAAATACTCACAATCGATTTAAATAAGAGTCAAATAGAATACCTTCAGGATGCTACAGAAAGTGAACAAATAATTGCTCAGCTTGTTGATACTCCTGTTGGTATCCCTGTTAATAATAGTCAGGACTGCTCTACAGAACAATATGGATCACAATCAGCTCAAAAGTACAGTCCTGAAAATCTGGATAAGCCAAGCGTATTACTTAAAGAAGAACTGGGCAAAGCCATTATACTCAAGGAACAGGCCTGTGAGGCCTTTAGACAAGTCAATGAATTAGTAAAAAATAATCAGCCAATTCCTGCTGAGCAGCTTGAACCGATTATTGATGAAACGATTTCCAGTTTGCTCAGAAATAGTCAGGCCTTATTAACCCTGATGCATCTGCAACGCTATGAGGAAAAATTATTTTCTCATTCGTTTAGTGTTATGACTCTTGCATTGACCCTGGCAATTAAGGATGGTGCCAATAAAGAAGAGCTGAAACTATTGGCTATGGCTGCATTACTGCATGATATAGGCTGGTCCCAACTGCCACTGAATCTATTTGGTAAGGCAACAAAATATTCAGACAATGAAAAAAAAGTGGTTCAGCAGCATCAAAAAATTGGCAATATCCTGGTGAGTAAAAGCGACAGCATTCCTGAGCCGGTTAAAATTTTTATGATGACACACCATGAACGAAATGACGGTTCAGGTTATCCTGATGGTATTCAGGGAGAACAACTAGAACCGCTGGCAAAGATACTGATTTTAACAGACTATTATGATGAGGTTGTGCATGGCCTATTGGACAGGCCAGGGGTCATTCCATCAGAAGCCTTGAGGCTTCTCTATAGAGAAGCGGTAGAGAATAAACTGGATAAGCCACAGGTTGAGTTATTGATCAAACTTTTGGGCATTTACCCGCTGACCTCTGCAGTCGAATTGACTTCGGGTGAAAAGGGCGTTGTTGTCGAAGTTAACCGGGAAAAACCATTAGTGCCCGTGGTTAAAATTATGTACTCTACTGCTGGTAATGCCTTAGCAACCCCGATGATAATTGATTTGGAAAAAGATGAGAAAAAAAGACAAATTAAAGGCACTGTGAATTTTATTGATAAAAAAACAGACCCTCAGCGTTTGTTGGTTGTTGAAGCAGTCTAAAAATGGCTAAGAAAATGCCGTCAAAATACCTATCAGTCACAAAAGATAAAGACCTGTTTGTTTCTCAGCCACTGTTTGAGCAGTGGCCTGACGGTATTCTTGTGCTTGATTCCGAAGGCCGTATTATTACGGCAAATAAACAGACCGAAGAGCTTCTGGGATACGCTGTATCTGATCTTGAGAGTCGATTAGTGCATTCCTTGCTGTGTGGTCAGGCTTCAGACTACCAGCATAAGAAAGATAATTGTAAGTTTTCAAATATTGAGCAGGAATTACCTGTTAATCATATTATTGATGCCTGGTTCGTGCAAAAAAATGGTGTGTATCTGCATGTGGATGTCAGAAATGTAGTTCATCTGTTTGATGAACATATGATTAATAAAGAAGGATTCAAAGGTTCAGCCTATTTTGTTCTGAGTTTTCAGGATTGCTCGGCAAGACGTTATTCTGAGAAAGAACTGCAACGCCTCGCTTTGTTTGCGGAGCTCAATCCATCGCCTATTATTGAATTTAATGAGCTGGCGTTGATCTATTTTTCAAATCCAGCCATGGTCGAACTGATTGCTGAACTGGGCTTTGATGACCAGGGGATGCCCAGTGTCTTACCGGATAACTTGAAAGAACTGATTTCCAGATGCCTGATATCGGGCGCAACTTTGAATAATATTGAAGTCGAGTCTAAAGGACGCTGGTTTTTGTGGAACTTTCATCCGATACTGGAGCGTTCACTGGTACAGGGCTACGGTCTGGATATTACCTGGCGAAAAGAAGCAGAAGAGTTATTATTTGCTGAAAAAGAACGTTTTCTGGTGACTTTGGAAGCCATTGATGACGCAGTTATTACTGTGGATACTAAAGAGGGGGTAACCTACCTGAATGCTAAAGCAACTGAATTAACAGGCTGGCGAAGTATAGAGTCAATTGGCAGACCTTTTAAACAAATAGTAAATTTGTTTAATGCCGAATCAAGGGTGTTGACGGAAAATATGGTCAGGCGTGCCATTGATGAAAACAGTTCCTATCGAATACCAGATGCCTTGTTTTTGGCACACCGGGATGGCTATGTTATTTCCGTTAAACAATTTGTGTCACCAATGCGTAATCGCAATAACCAGGTGATAGGTGCTGTGATTGCATTACATGACATTACGGATGCGAAAAAAATGGAGCAAAGCCTGACTTATCAGGCTACTCACGATATCCTGACCGGATTAATCAATCGCAGCGAATTTGAAAGCCGTCTGCGACTATCGATCGATCGCACCAAAACTGACAAAATTATCAGCGCCCTGCTTTACTTTGATATGGATAATTTTAAAATTATTAATGATACCAGTGGTCATGCGGCGGGTGATCAGTTATTGCGGCAAATTAGCAAAATTCTGCAGGAAAGGCTGCGCAGGGGCGATGTTCTTGCCCGTTTAGGCGGTGATGAATTTGGCGCCATTCTGGAAGGCTGTCCAATTGATCAGGCGACATTAATTGCCACCGAGATTTGTAAAGAAATTCAAAATTATACCTTTATCTGGGAAATGCAGCGCTTTAATGTGGGCGTCAGCATTGGTCTGGTGGCGATTAACGAAGATTGCAATGGTGTTGATCAACTTTTGAGCCTGGCTGACTCATCCTGCTATGCGGCCAAAGATTTAGGGCGTAATCGGGTTCACGTCTTTCAGGATGATGATGCCGATGTGATGAAGAAGAAAGGTGAGATGCAATGGGTATCTCGTATCAATAAAGCCCTACAGGAAGAACGGTTTGTGCTTTATTTCCAGACAATTAAACCGGTTAATTGTGAAGAGAAGGGCCTGCATTTTGAACTCTTGCTACGAATGAAGGACGAGCATGGTAACCTGATACCACCGGCTGCCTTTTTGCCTGCTGCAGAGCACTATGGCATTATTAAAATTTTGGACCATTGGGTGGTAAGAAGCGCATTTTCCTGGTTAAATGATAATCCGGATCTGACTAAAGAGGTTGAACTTTGCAGCATTAATCTTTCCGGCAGTTCTATTGGCGATGAACATTTTATGCATCATTTATCTGAACATTTCAGGAACTGCCAGTTTCCTGCTGAGAAAATTTGTTTTGAAGTAACGGAAACAGCGGCTATACAGAATCTCAGTGTTGCCAGTACCTTTATTGATACTATAAAAGAATTAGGTTGCTCCTTTTCACTGGATGACTTTGGCTCAGGAATGTCCTCATTTGGCTACTTAAAACAGCTCAACATAGATTATTTAAAAATTGATGGTTTGTTTGTTAAAGACATTGTTATCGACCCCGTTGATGCCGCCATGGTTAAATCAATTAATGAAGTAGGGCAGATAATGGGTTTGAAAACCATAGCAGAATATGTGGAAAATGATGATATTCTTGACGTTATCAGAGAAATTGGCGTCGATTTTGCTCAGGGTTATGGCATTAGTCGTCCAAGACCTCTTGATGAAATTGCTCAATTCTTAATAAACAGGCCAAATAATTGAGCTGTGATCATACAAATTCGGGCAATGATTGGGGTATCATTAATATAATAAAGAGCCTTTTCCGCTTTATTTATCATGTAAGACGGATAGGCTCCAAACCCAGGCTAGCTTAAGAAAACTCTACAAAGCGCAGAAGAAACAACTTATCCTGAGTTAATGGGCTGTTAATTTCTCTCCGGGGACAGTTTGATGGTCCTGTATTGAGGTAAATCAAACTTTTTGGGTAAAGGCGTATCCGTATACCAGATATTGCTCTCCTGGTCATGCCACCAGGTCATTTTGTGTCTGATTTTGTTGATTATGGCACTATTATCAAAACGGTATTCAATTAAAAACAGGGTTGCAGCGGTTTTTTTGTCTTCATGCATTGCCGAACTGAGTGTTTCTATATGCGTTACTTTGATGGTATCCAGGTGATTCAGGTATGCTTCCGAAGGTTGAATGAAGCCCTTTGAATCGCTAATACTGCCTGGTTTAGTTCTTTGTAACTGGATAGCTCCCAGCCATTCTCCCCAGCGTAAAGAAGCTCTATAAGTATTTTCAGATTGCTGAAAACGGCTTACTTTACTATGACTATCCATTTCAGCACAGGCTGTCATTAACAGGAGTAGTGTGGAAGAAATAAAGATGGCTTTAAGAAAAAATTGCGTCTGCAGCAAAGTGACTCCCCTGGATGATTTTATATATTATACGATTTTTATGGATTTATACCGTTAAATCAAGAAAAAAGCACTGTTAATGATAATATAAATGTGCGGCATTGTAATTTTTTCTGATATCCTCATATTACAATAACAATTAAATTTTTATGGAATGAATTTAGATGTCAACATTTAATGCAGAAAATGAGCTGGAAAAAAAACTGATTCAGGCTCAAAATGGTGAAATAGAGGGTGAAGAATATTTAAAAGAAATGCTGGATATGCAGGTTTTTATGCCAATTCTGGATAAACACAGTGTTAGTGGTTTCCAGAACTCCAAACACGCAGTTCCTCTGACCTTTAAAGATGATGATGGCTCAGAAATGGTCATTCTGTTTACCAGCCCTGAACGGGCCAAAGAGTTTGTCAAGGACTATCCCGGTTATGATGGCGGCCTGTTGGAAGACTTTAAATGGGTTATTGAGAAAATTGGTGGTGGTTATGGTGTTATCCTGAATCCCGGTTATGAAGTGGGACTTGAGCTGGAAGCTCATATGCTGGAAATCTTAACGAATCAATAGACTAATACGATTGGTATTTTGTTTAAATTATCACGGAATAAAGTGCTGCGGGTAGGAATCAGTCATGCCAAAATCTGAATTGTCAGATGTTGTTGCCATATTTCATAAGGGTTCTGATAGCCTGACTCAGTATTTTGCCGAACAGGGCCGCTCTGACAATGATATGCTTCTGGCATTTGATGAAATTGACAAATTTTTATCCTCTGCTGAACTGTCTAATATCGAACTGTCGATTGCAGGAGAGACGTCCGCCACACCTGCAGAAAAGAAACTTTTTGATGATCGAGCTAATGAGCTGATTTTATTAGTCGATCGTTTAATGGTCTTTTCATCGCAAATTCAACATCAGCAAAGCTTTGCCTATTTTGAGGAATTTCTTTATTTGTTTGCCCTCTGGTTTGCAAAATCGGGTGGCACTATCAGCAAACTCATCCCAATCGTTAATCTGGTGGCAGCTTTTTCCAATCGTTTGCAGGATCAGGAGGCATTGAAACAGCTACTGGCTAATATTGAAACCTTTATAAGTGCAACGAAACGATCTATTCAGGATGATATGGATGATCGGGATCCTCGCCGGCCCTGGCGCGTTTTATTACTCAATTATGGCATTACCGCCACCCGAACTCATGACCCGGCTTTAATGGAAAAGGCTTTTCAGTTTCTTATTGATAATCTACCGGATGATCTGAAACAATTTTTTATGGAAGGAATGAGTCAAATGACGGCTATTGATTATCCAGATCACGTCAAAGAAGTCATGGAAAAATATTATTGGCAATATAGTACGCAAGAAATTAAAAAAAATTGATTAAAATTCAGTGAATATAATTAATTGCTAATATTTGTTGCTCACTGTAAAATCGATAAATTGACCGGTATGTAATCCCAGGTCAGCTCATTTCGGGATATGCCCACTAGGAGCTTGTCCGAGAATAGAAATCCTACTGCGGAAAAGCTGATTTTGGCCAGATTTCACCATCATTTTCATTAAATAGGGCAACT
>RCNG010000997.1_pt1 | contig 13805 bp, 12 predicted proteins | sample 2041371 | NCBI WGS metagenome assembly RCNG01 (sample SAMN09708227, study PRJNA481090) | Marine sediment metagenome, whole genome shotgun sequencing project. | biome: marine sediment; feature: ocean; material: sediment; isolation source: Sewage treatment plant 1 marine sediment (STP1) ... | reverse complement strand
TGTATGAGCCAAGAATCCGGCGGAAAATGGACCAAACGACACCCGATAGGCGCCGCCAATTCTATTCGGTACACCCTCCTAGAACCGATCGATCACGGTGATCCCCGCCCCACCGTAGCGGCTCATGCCTTCGAGCTCGGCTGGGGCGTCTTCGAGTGACACGGCCTTGCCGATCAGCTGTCGGGGGTCGATCGTGCCCGACATGATCATGTCGAGCATGGCATCGTATCTGTGAGCCTGCATACCGTGGCTGCCGACCAGCTCGAGCTCTTTCGCGATGACATGTTCCATAGGGAGTCGCGGCCGGGAGTCGTCACCTGCAAGCAGGCCTATCTGGATGTGACGTCCGCGTTTGCGGAGGCAGAGGATGGAGTTCACGCAGGTGGTCGCACTGCCGAGGGCGTCGATTGACAGGTGAGCCCCACGGCCGGTCATCGAATGAATGCGTTCGACGACGTCGTCGGCGTCGTGCGCGTTGATGACGGCGGCCGCACCGAGCTTTCTCGCCAGTCTCAGGGCATCCGAATCGATGTCCACCGCGACGACCCTGGCTCCCAGAGCACCCGCAACCATGACCGCCGACAGCCCGACGCCCCCGCAGCCGTGGACCGCCACCCACTCCCCGGGCGACGCGCCGCCCTGGTCGACGACGGCTCGGAACGAGGTCGCCAGTCGGCACCCAAGAATCGCCGCGACCACGAAGTCCATCTCATCGGGAAGCCGTACGAGATTGACGTCTGCGTTCTTGATCGCGACATACTCGGCGAAGGAACCCCAATGCGTAAACCCCGGCTGAGCCTGAGAGTCGCAGACCTGGTGATTGCCAGTGCTGCACTCGGTACAGGTGCCGCACGCGCATACGAAGGGCGCCGTCACGCGGTCGCCAACCTCCCAACTAGTCACGTCGTTGCCGACCTCCTCGACGATACCGGCCCACTCGTGGCCCGGCACATGGGGGAGATGACGGATGTCCGGGTCGTGCCCGAGCCAGCCGTGCCAATCGCTGCGGCAAATTCCGCTCGCTTCGACCTTGACGACGACGCCGTGGTTACCAGTTTTGGGTTCAGTGACCTTGGCGACCCTCAGTGGTCCGCTGAACTCGTCGTACATCACAGCCTTCATTGAATACCCTTCCCGCCAGGTTCGACTTGATCCTATTGTCGCACCTCAGGGCGGGGATTCGTGGGGAATTTAGATTCGGACCGCAACGTACTCCTGAAATCCATGTCGCAGTACGACGGAGTGGTCGATGGCGAATCCTTCGAGAAGCTGTGCGAACGCTGCCGGGTTGAAAGGAACCGAGCTGTAGTCCGGCCGAGCGGTGGCACGGTACTCGAGGGTGTCGGGCTCGCGGATGGCGAAAGCGATTCCGCCGGCCTCGGCGTCATAACCGGTCGAGACCATGGCGTGCAGCCGGGCGCCTGGGTGCGTCAGCTGGGCCAGCCGAGAGGCGAGACGACGGGCCGCCTCGAGCTCAATGTGATCAAAAACGTTCCAGGCAAGAATCAGGTCGACCGGCTGGGGATCGACCGCCAGCAGGTCGGCGAGCGGCTCCTCCTGAATATGTTCGAGCCGTGCGGCGCTTTCCGGCACATCGGCAAGACAGCCGAGAAAGTCGACGATGCGCAGCCGGCACGGGAAGCCAGAGAAGAACGTCACGTTCCGGGCCTGTGCCGTCCCGAGATCGAGGATGAAACACCTGCGTTTTTCGCCGATGTGGGAGAGAGCCTTCTCCAGTCCCGGCGAACGATGAAGCTCGGTCGCCGGGCTGACCGACGTCCCTTTGACATCCCGCAGGGGGTCGACCTCATTCTTGTTGAACGACCAGCGCATGACCCTTATTTTTTCGCGCCGTCCACCTTCGCCGCGTCCGAGGCTTTGCCGATCTGGGGGTGCGGCGTCCTTTTCGGTGAAACGGCGCTGTCGCCGGCCTTCGCATCCATGTCGATCGTGCCGCGGAAGTTGGCTCCGTCCTCCAGGGCTACACGAGGAGCGGTGATGTTGCCGCGCACCCGACACGATGGGCTGAGGATGACCTGTTCCCCACCGAAAAGATCGCCTTCGACCTGTCCCTGAACCGTGATCGTTCGACCGTGCACGTCGGCCGTCACCCGTCCTTCCGAGGCGATCGTCACGTTGTGCTCCTTGAGCTTCACCGAACCGTCGACAGCGCCTTGGATGTTCAGGTCCTCGTCGCCTGAGATGTCACCCTTGACCGTAATCGAGCGCCCGATGTTGGCGCGGTCACCCGTGGCAACGGCCCTTGGGGGCTCGCTCCGTGCGATAGGCTTGGACGGGGCCTGAGGCTGCGTTGCTGTTTCGGTACCCTGGATCTCATCTTTTTTCCACATTGCTCCCCCACAGTTTTTCCAATCCACGGTACCCCACGTCCGGGCTCATTTTCTCCCCCGCACCACCCGACTCCGATTTTTCGGGGTCATTGGTGGTTACCGTCACGATTTCGACCTGATTGGGTACCATGACGATCTCGGACTCGAACCGGGGAAGGAGATGCCATGAATCTGGAAACGATCACGACTTGGCTGGCAGCGCACCCTGTGGCGGAAGACCTGGCTGTGCTCTTCGGGCTTTTACTCCTGTGTTTGCTGGCCTACTTGAGACACCATCCGCGGGTGAACCCAGACATGACCTTCCTGATCCGCCAGTTGCAGCCGAACTCCGAGGGCCTTCCTATTTAGGTCTACATCTTCACCAATACCACCAACTGGGTCGAGTACGAGGCGATCCAGTCGGACATCTTCGACCACATCCTTGCGGTGGTCCCGGAATTCGGCCTACGGGTCTACCAAAAGCCAACTGGTCAGGACCTGCGGGAGAGCTTTTCGAGGACTGCAGGCGAGCTCGCCTGAAACCTCAGCGAGACCTTCGAGTCTATTTCTCCATATCGGGTTTCCAGACCTTCCAGACGTTCCCCACGAGCTCTGGCCCAGGCTCAAGCACCAGATCCCCCGGCATCCAACCGGCGGGCGTCGCCTGTGCACCCTTGCTCGCGCGGACCAACTGGTACGCCTGGACCTGGCGGATCGATTCGGCGATGCGGCGCCCGACCGGAGGAGTCAGCACTTCCATCGCCTGGATCACGCCGTCGGGGTCAATGATGAAGCGACCCCGCAGCTCGATACCCTGATTTTCGTCGTAGACTCCGTAGGCCCTGCCAATATTGCCGGCCTGGTCTGAGAGCATGTGAAAAGGCACGCCGCCATCGACCATTTTGGTCAGCTCATGGTCGTTCCACATCTTGTGAACGAAATGGGAGTCCACGCTGACAGAGAACACCTCGACGTCGAGGCTCTGCAGTTCCTTGTATTTGTCGGCGACCGCCGACACTTCGGTAGCTCACACGAAGGTGAAGTCACCCGGATAGAAGCAGAGAAGGACCCATTTACCAAGGTGGTCAGAGAGCTGCACGTTCGTAAAGCCCCCATTGAAGTAGGCCGGTGCGTTGAAGTCCGGCGCCTTCTGTCCGACGCGTGCAGTCATAATTCCCTCCTTGATTGTCTCGCGGGCGGTCATTGTTTCAGTGGTTTCGGGCGACGCTTCGCCCGTAACGCCCCCGGTAACGCGGGCACATCCTTTCGGTTGGTCGGCCATGCGACCTCCTTTCAACACACCACCATCCTAGGTCTCCAGATGCCATTGAGTCAACGGAACTGTTGATAATGCGATACTTGTACGAATGCTCTCATAAGAGATCTATCGGCGCCAACCACAGTACTTTAAGTATCGCACCACCAGCCCTGTTGCCAACTCGACCCGATCTGCACCGTGCCCCAAAGGGGGCCAAGGCCAACACCTCCGGCTGTGGTGGTGGAATGACGATGCAGGAATTTCCTTTCGGCGCCGGTTGAGGATGAAGACTTCGCACCGGTAGGTAGTAAGATCATGAGGAGAGGATCGTATGGAAAAACCGCCGCAACCCCGTCAGACCCAACCGCAGAAACCAGCAACATGTCCCAAATGCGGTTTCGTTCAGCCTATGGCCGATGAGTGCGCCCGCTGCGGCGTGCTGTTCGCTAAGGCGGCAACAGTCTCCGAGTGGGCGAACAGGCCGGAGATGGTGCCTCGAAGCGTCGTCGAGAGGTACGGCGCCAGGATCCAGGCTTCCCAAGCCTGCCTGGTCCCGGAGATCGACCAGGCAATGGCCGAGAGCGCTCTTGCGCCCTACATCACCGGCCAGTCAGTCTGGGAAGATGGTGAGGAGTGCGTCTTCAACGAGAGCGAGGAGATCCTCGCGATCTTCCACGCCTCTGCCGTGGGTGTCGGTGCGATCAGTAATCTGGTGCTCACGAACATGAAGCTCCTCACGGTGTCCGGCGGAGAGGCGCCGGTGTGCACTGGGTACGACCTGTTCTCGATTCAGTCGGTCCAGCTCAAGGGCGCTCAAAGGGAGCTGCTTCAGATCGGAAAAAGGGTCTTTAGATTCACATCGATGAGCCCCGAAGACATCGAAGCCCGGCTGCAGTTCGCTCACATGCTGCAGGACATCATTCGTGGGCTCAGGCAGGCGGACAGCGCAGCGCGAGACAAGGCCCGGCGATCCTCGAGGGCCGGCGATGCCCCTCAGGTCGGACAGGGATTGAGCCGGGCGCGGCCGACACTGCCGCCCGATGCCATCACGATAGCGAGCATCACAAAAGTCACCCCGGCAGCAAATGATCGGGGCGCCAGGCCCTTTTCCGAAACGGATAGCGAAGGCTTGACACATCAGTCGCCCAAAGCCGAAAGCAACGTCGGCTCAGTTTTTAAGAAGTTCCTCGGGCGCAAGCGCTGATCATCTCTCACGTTTTATTGCGCCGATACCGACCACGCCGAAGCGTCACCCGATTCGAAACCGTCCCGGAAGAGAATGCTCGAGGAGCCGAATGAATAGGCCCCGAGGGACGGCGGATCGCTGCGTGGCTGGCCGTCGAAGTCTTCGGCGATTCCCGGAATGAGCTCTCCGGCGCCTCGCGCCGGGCTTATCGAGCCCAAATGGAGGTCTCCTGCGGGGGCATCGATGAAATCGGGGTCTTGCGGGGCCGGGCTGTTGGCATCCCACCCGGTCTCGCTTCGGTAGGTATCCCACTCGCTCATGGTGTAGCTGCCGGTGATGCCGACGATGTCGACTATCGAGGCGTCGGGCAAGGATGAGAAAAACAGGTTGCGATCCATGTCGATCTCCGGCATCTGACCGACATCCGCCTTGACACAGAAGAAGTAGGGGTTGAAGGCCGGGTCGACGTCGTTGTAGAACACATTGTTTCGAACGACAACATTGCCCACCGTGCCGCTCAGGTAGAGCTGGGCCTGGTAGTTCGCCAGGGTCGGATTGACGCCGTAGAACGTATTGAAGAACACCGAAGCATTGGTGATTCCGTTGACCGTCAGTCCTTTTCCGTGACAGTGGGTGAAGACGTTGTTGAAGAAGACGAAGTTGGTCAGGGCGCCATCCGGGTTCGTATCGGTCCAGATGTGATTGGAGTTGAACGACTCCGCTGCGCCCAGGTCGACGGTTGGATCTCCTTCGAAGAGGTTGTTGCTGATCACGAAGCCATCCATGTGGTCCGTGCCGGAGTTGGAGATGTCAACGCCTGTCGTGTGGTACCCGTGGTGGAAATAGTTCCTGTCGATGGTGACGTTCTCGAACAATACGTCGCGCGTGGCATACACGTTGTACGAAACCGATCTCCGGCCGCAGTCGTGGATTTCATTGTTCCGGATGAGCATGTCGGAGTGCCAGACCGCCAGACCATACGCCGACGCCGCTCCCTTGATTCCGACGTACCCGATGTGGTTGTTCCTGATGGTCAGGCCATGCGCCTCACGGGCAGGATAACCTCCGTAAAAACCCTTCGATTGCAGAAAGAGCAGCTCGAAACCTTCGATGACGATGTGATGCTGTGGGTTGTTTCCCTGCATCCCGATGGCGTACTGGCGTTGGGAGACCTGCACTGCAACGTACGCAGTTTCGGGATCGGATGTCGAAAACACGTAGATGTGATCGCCGTACCAGCCCCAATCGTACTGCCCGCTCAGCTGAGCAAAGTCGCCGGCGAAGTCGATGTACTTCTCTTGATGCCCCCATGTCACCACACCGTCGGAGGCCACGAACCAGGCGCCGCCTGGATAGCCGCCCGCACCCGCCTGGGAGCCGCCGTGGGGAGCGCCGAGAGAGGGGTCGGTGACTTCGGCGTCACTCACCCAGATGTCCCCTGAAACGTGGCTCCACGCGGTCAATCGAATAGAGCCGAGGATCCTCGGCCGAGGGCCGGATCCGTAGTTGCCGAACAGGATCTTCTGCTCTTCGGTCCCCGATGACGTAATGGTCAAAGCCTCATACCATTCGTCGCCTCTTCTGAACAGAACAGCATCTCCAGGTAGAAAGGACGACACGTTGACTTTGTTGATGGTGCGCCACGGCAGATCCACCGACGTACCGCTGTTGCTGTCGAGACCATCGTTGGAGACGTAGTAGGTGATTCCTACCGGGACCCGGACTTTGGCCAGTTGCTCCCGCCGGATAGAGTTGTATTCGTTTTCCGCCCATGCACCATCCGGCGAAGACAGACAAAGAGTGGTGAGCATCAAGAAAACCGCGAACCTCACGGCGTTTCGGCACCAACTTTCCAGGCGAAAGAGCTTACGGTCTGGGCTGATCTGATCACGAGGCATATGTCGACTCGCTTTGTTGAGATGTCTTCAGTCACAAAAAGATGGCGTGTGCCACGGCGAAAGACTGCATTTCATCGACTCGACGATGACCGGTTCATTGTCGGGTAAACATTCTGAGCTGTGGTGTGTGCAGCATCACCCGAAAGGCTCCGCTGATTCAATGCCCTCCACCCTCCAAGCAGAAAGGTCTCCTAGGCCGTGGTAATCTCCGATCGTGAGGAAGGCAGCGGACGGCCCAGAGCGGTTTTTCTTGGCAACGCATGGCTGAGATTCGGTGGCTTGGCGGCGAGTCGGTGCAGGCTGAACCGCTTGGGGGCGACGGGCCGCACGGTTTTGGACGGGACGTCGACAACAGCTTCGTTCTCGCCGACTCAGGGGTGTCGCGTCACCACGCCCGCATCGTGGCGAGCGGCAGCGGGTGGGCGATCGAGGATCTGGGGAGCTCCAACGGCACCTGGGTCAACGGCCAGCGCGTGGCGCACGCTTCCCTGCGTGACGGCGACCGCATCAGGCTCGGCGGCGTCGAGCTGGCGTTTCATGACGCATCTGCGCCTCCACCGCTGCCCGGCGCCGCCATCGCGTGTGCGAGTGCTGCGGTACCGAAGGTCGACGATGGTCAGGGGGCGAGCTACTACCTGACGCGGGGCGGCGAGCGTCTCGGTCCCTACAACTGGGCGGACCTCACCAGTTTTGCAACGAACGGGCTGATCGCCCGTGACGACATGCTTTGGGGCCCCGGCTTCGAGCAATGGACGGCGGTCGCTGCGGTCCCCTCCCTACTCCCAGGGCCTCCCACGCCCTCCGTCACACCACCGCCCGTTCCACAGGCGGGCGGCGGGCGGTCGATGGCGAAGGTGCTGCTGGTTGTTCTGCCGGTAGCCGTGCTCGGCCTCCTGCTGGGCTTCCTCGCCCTGCAACTCGGGGGACCGGGCGACGGCGGCGATGGCGACGACTGGCAGACTGCCGTGCTCGGGCTCGACGATGGCGAATGGCAGAGTTTCCCCGACCTGGAGGTCGAAAGGCGGAAGATCGACGAGAAGTTGCGCGGTTTTCAGAGCGCCCTGAGGTCCGGCGACGTGGACGAGGCTGTGTCGTTCATCGCCGAGGATCGGCAGGGAGCCTACGGGGCGCTGTTCGAGAACCGGCCGGAGGCGATGATGTCCTTCGCAGAGGTCCTGGAGCAGGGAGAGCTGAGCTTCTTCGGCACGCCGGAGGACCCGAGCCTCGATCTGAGGTTCCGGACCGCCGAGTACACGGTGACGATCGACGATTTCGAATTCTACGTTCGGTGGGCCAAGGTGGAGGACCGGTGGGTCTTGCTCGACTTCTGACGCAGGTACGGCTGACGCGGGCCATCACCGTGGCCCTCGCGCTTGCGATGCTGGTTGTCGGTGCGCCACTGCTGGGCTGGAACCAGAAACCCCACCGCCAGATCAACTTCGAAGCCACGAAGGTCTTCTTCGAACGGGCGACCGAGGATGGGAACGAGAAGTACCGGATGGGCCCCATCTCATCCGAGGGGAGGACCGCGCTCCACCGGGGCATCGCCGTCGAGAGCTCGACGTTATTCGTCAAGCCGGTGGGCGGGCTGGCCGAGGCCTACCAGCTGGGGGAGGAACGCCACGCCATGGCAGCGTGGATCACCCTCGGGGGCGACTGGGCCGACGAGCCGCACCTCTATGCTTCGGTGCGGCACTTCTACGATCCCCTCCAGGCGGCGGGAGTGGCCTACCTCACCGACCAGTACTGGGCGCACCGCAACTACGACAGTCCGGCGATCGATGCCGTGACCTGGGCCCTCGAGCACCCGGACAACCCCTTCTGCCTGAAGAAGGGCATGGTCGCCTACAAGCTCGCCCTGGAGACGCCGGACGACATTCCACCACCACCTGCGCTGGCTGCAACCCACTTCAAGACCAACCTCAGCCTAACGGCGAAGGACGCCGCCGAGCAGCGTTCTCTCTACCTTGCCAGGGCTTACCGCGCCCTTGGCGAGGCCATGCATATGATCGGCGACATGACCCAGCCGGCTCACGTGCGCAACGACTCCCACCCGATGGACGAGCCGATCGAGACGGCTACATACAGTTCGAATGTCCGGCTGGCGGCCGCCAACCTTCTCGTCGACTCCCGGGTCCAGCCCTATTTGGCGAGCGCAGGGGGGGCGCTGCAGTCACCGAGGGGGCTCTCACATCAGTTGGCCGTGTTCACCAACCGCCACTTCTACTCCATGGATACCATCCACGACCTCCCTTCTCTCACCATGCCGAGCAACCGAATGCCGCCCTATCCCTCACCCCAGTTCAGCGACCTGAAGGTGAAGACTGCTACCATCCGGGGCTTTGTCGGAAAGCGGGAGGTGATGAAGCTCTTTGCACGCATTGCCGGTCGTGACGTGCCCATGGCCCAGGAGCGCCTCAGCTTCCACTGGTTCGACCCGGATCACTCGTTGATCTACGGCTCCAAACTCGAGACCTTGGGTCGCGTCACCGGCATCCTCGCCGGCAATGCCGACGCAATGGGCGACGGTCCCCGCGTCCCGAGCAAGCTGGGCGCCTTCATGATTCCGTCCGCCTTTGCCCGCGAGCAGGCGGCCGTCCTGCTGCCGGTGGCGATACACGCCTGTGCCGACCTGATGGACCTCTTCTTTCCGACCCTAGAGCTGCAGGTCACCTGCCGGCCCGAGGGCCTCGCGGGTGGCGCCGGCGGCGGTGAAGAGGCCTCGGGGCCCCAGGTGATCAACATCGAGCCGACCATGGTCCACCATCGCAAGCGTGACCCGGCCTGGGAGGCCTTCGGTCTGAGTATCGAGTACACGGGCCCCGGCGCCCTTGTCATCACTCGAGAAGGTGAGGTCGAGGCGACGCGCAAGCTCCATTTCAAGAAGGGCGAGGTCGAGGCCATCGAGAACAGCGCCGGCAAGATGGTGGAGGCGCCGCTTCAGGTCTTCGTGCCGTCCGGGCGAGGCGGTCTGAGTGCTGAGCAGGAGTTCTACGCGTTCGAGCGCGGCCAGAAGCTCCACCTCGAGATCGAGGCTGGCAGCCGCCGTTTCCTAAGCCCGCCCTACGAGCTCAAGCACGAGGTCGTGATCATGCCGCGGATGGCCATCGGTCCGCCCGGCGCCACCTTCGACTTCGAGGCCTACGCCCGGCCCGAGGGTCACTACCGCTTCGAGTGGGAGTGGCCGGGCATGGGCGAGGCGGTTGCCACCGAGGGCTCGACCTCCGAAGTTGCGCCGATTCTCAGCGACGAGGGCGAGTACCCCTTCACTGTCAAGCTCGTTCACGGGGACGGTACGGTGCTCGCCGAGGACCGGGTTACCGCCTATGTGGAGGAGGAGGAGGAGGAGGAGGAGGAGGTGCCGCCGCCGGCGCCGACACCGAAACCCGAGCCTGGGCGATGGGCACTGGTCAGGCAGTGGAACACCGTCTGGAAGGACACCAGCCACTCCTTCTCCAACGTGGGCGTATCGGCGGAAGCCGGGGTCAACTCGGCCAGAATTCATGTGACGGTGCCCGATTTCAGCACCACCTTCCACTTCGACTACGCCATGAGCTGGAGCCCTCTCCCGGCTTCCCTGGCGCTCCGGGAGACGTTTGAGGTGACATTGCGTCTTGACACTCTCGACGTTCCGGAGGGACCGAGTCTCTGGGGCGCGGAGGCACGGATCTACGACGGCTGGTTCGAGACCATCGGCGAGGAGCATTCGCCGCCGCCAGCCGGCATGGCCGGGCATCTGCGGGGGAACGGAGAGTGGCACGGACCTTCCCAAGGCGGCCTCGGCGCCAAGGCCAAGGAACCTCCCTACAGCGAGACTGTTGAGTTGGAACTCAACATCAATCCTGCAGACGGAGATGTCCAGGTGGTCACCGTGCGGGCGTGGGCCCACGGCGCCGGCGGAGGACGCGCCGCCGCCATCCACTTCCACTACGAGTACCGGTTTCAGCAGTAGCGGGGAGGTGCGATCGGGCTACGGAGCACCTGGGTGCTTTACTTTCGGTTCAACTCTCTCATGATTGAGGGAACACACAGCTCCTGCGACTCCCGAACGTACATCTTCGCTCTGCCGAACTGATTGCTCGTCCGAACCGGTTGCCGCGGATCGTGCGGGTCGAGGATCTCGTAGCAAATGAGGTGAAGGTTCTTGTCCGGGATACCCTCTCCGTTCTTGTCGACCGGCGTACAGATCTGCGTGATTCGCCCGAGCTTGGTCTTGATGAACTCGAACTGATCCTTGAGGGTCACGGCCAACTCCTCGTTCTCCGCGCTCGCTTCGTCGACCCGGTAACACTCGAAGTGCGGCTTCTCGTGGTCCTCGCCGTCAGGAATCGTGTTCTCTGTTCGCCGGTAGGTCTCGGCAAAACCGAGCTCGCCGGTGACTCTCACGTCGAACACGCAGTCTGCGCGCATATTCCGGTCTTCGATCAGGGCGCACGCCTCCTGCGCGACCTCCAGGCTCACCGGCTTGACGGGCGCTGTATTCGGGAGCTCGCACGGCGGCTTCTCCATCGGCCAGCTCTTGAGTGTGAACGTCGCGGTGGAGGTGCCTCGCGCGTAGTCGAACAGACTGGTCCTGTCGTTTACGCGCCACGCTTCGCCGAATTTCTCATAGAGACCTACATAGCGATCGTGCAACGCCGCCGGCATCGGTCCCATCGACGAGCCGTCGGGAAGTGCCGGCAGCCAGCTCCGCGGTGCGATTGGACCTGCTATGCCCCCGATGAACGTTGGCGCGCCCGGGGAGGCGCCCGATGCGGTTGTGGTGGCCGCGGGAACCACGCCGACATTGAGGTACCACTTGCTCTGCGACGACCACCATCCGGGCGTCACTCGAAGAATGTATTTCGAGGGGAACACGATCTCGAGGCCTGCCGGGGCCGATGTCTGCACGATGCGGCCCCCGTTGCCGAGGTCGATGCCCATGGGCCCCACGGTCATCAGTTCGCCATCGACTCGCAGCTCGAGTCCGTCCGGGTTCGGCACACCGCTGAGGTTCGGTTGATAGGTGACCCGGCGTTTGCCGACGCGCACCGCCACGGCGGTATTGAGGCTCACACAGGTCGCGAGACCGTGATACGGGTTCGGCCCAGGATTAAAACTCGTAGCGATGGGCGCCTGGCGCACCTGCACCTCCGCGACACCCGGGTCGAGCAGTACAACGTACTCGCCCGCACCCTGGAAATCATAGTGTGTGCCGTCGATCGTGGTGATGTGCGGGTCGCCGTTGAGACTCATTGCGCCTGTCGGAACAGGATCGAGCCAGTCGCTGAGGCGGGTCGCCGATGTCCCCCCGCCGGTCCAGCTCACGCTCAGCTTTCCGTACCAATCGGACGTGATCGATGAACAGGATGCATACCCACCATGCAGCTGACCGACACAGAGCTGTGTCGCTGCGTCCCACAGGCACGAACCCGAGGATCCGCCTTCGGTCGTGCCGTCCTCCCAGTCGTCGACTCGCCAGTGGTTCTCAGCCGCATCCACGGTGTTCGACAGATAGGCCGTGCTGGTCACCGGGTCGGTGTTGAACGAGATGGACTTTTCGTCGCCGGTTGGATGATGGATTCCGACCGTGGAGGCGGAAGCGGCCCCGCTTCTGTCCCAGCCGGAGAAGTATTCGTTGGCCGCGACGGGAGCGGCGTCCAGCTCGACCAGGACGAAGTCGCTCGGCGCGTATGAGGCGCGGATTGTGGCGCCACTCTGGTTCTCGGCCAGAGATCCACCGCCGTGGTCGCCGCAGTTCGGGGATTCGAAGTTCCAGTAAAAGACCAGCGTATGGTCGTTGGCGGCGGTGATCCCGCAGTGGTTGGCACTCAGGAAGTACGGTTTGAAATCCAGTGCCGTGTTGTTCATCAGCTGGCCGCTGCATAAATACGCACCGTTTCTGGTGTACCTGGCAACCGAACGAATCTGATCGCGCCATGGGTCTCCTTCCGGGCAGACGACGTCGTTGTTGCATGATCCACTCTTGGCGGCGCCCTCCTTGCCGAAACCGCGGTATCCCTTGTTCACCTGGCCGATCTTTAGTATGGCGTGAGCCGCCGCGGCCGGCACATACAGCTCGATGACAATCTCGTCGCCGAGGATCACCGGCGTCCACAGCCCACCTTCGGCGTTGCGATTCCGAGCAGTGAACGAGCCTTCTACGTACCCGCGGGCGGGATCGTAGATCCAGAGCTTGGCCCCTTTGGGAAGGTCGAAATGATCGATGCCAAGATTGATGCTCACCGCCCCTGGAGCGTGAAGGCGAAGTCGCCAGAGACGCCCATCCGGCAGCGCCCTCCAGGTTCCGGAGTTACGGACGTCGAGGTCCACGTCCTCGCTGACGGCGAAGCGCAGTGGGCCCGGCGCCTCCGCAACCTTCAAGCGCTCATTGTCTTCGGCAATCAGCTTTTCGGGGTCGATCGGTCTCAGGACTCGGCGGTCCACCTGTTCAAGGGCTTTGTCCGTCAACGAGAAGCTCCGAGGCTCCTCGGACATCCCGGCAGACACCGATCCCGAAAATGCCCACGCCAAAACAAGAATGGCAAGGCAACACCTGCGTCCGAAAAATGCCACAGGGCGACCTACATCTTCATCGGGGCCACCTGTTCCTGCCATGGGTTCTCGTGTCGTTCTCGTGTTCATTCTGATTCTCCTGTCCAATTTCGGTCTCCTTTCGCTGTGTTGTCGCGGCGAATCGACCACCGACCCGGGGACCCACGCCTCCGGAGTAGCCGCCTTCGGCACTGTGCCGAATGAATCTTGATCGCCTATCCGCGGGTTTCTCTGGTTCCAATCTCGGGTCTCGCCGTAGCAATGGCTTCACCCAAATGGGTGATGACGATTGGCGCCACGAACCGTACCGACACATCTCGATGATTTTGGAAAAAGGTGCTCAGGTTGCTGACGGGGTAATCTGTGGGTGCTCAAACTCGAAGGAATGGCTCCCCGGGGAGGGGTCGAACCTCCAACCTCAGGATCCAAAGTCCTGCGTGCTACCAGTTGCACCACCGGGGAACTCGCAAGCGGATCCTACCCGGAGGAACCCCGCGCAAGGAGTGCGCGCCGAAGCAGGTCCAGGACCGTCCCCGCTGCGCGGTGCTGCACGGCACTGCGAGGGAGGGGGGACCTGTGGCGCTCGACCACGGTCTCTG
>RCNG010000996.1_pt1 | contig 13806 bp, 7 predicted proteins | sample 2041371 | NCBI WGS metagenome assembly RCNG01 (sample SAMN09708227, study PRJNA481090) | Marine sediment metagenome, whole genome shotgun sequencing project. | biome: marine sediment; feature: ocean; material: sediment; isolation source: Sewage treatment plant 1 marine sediment (STP1) ... | reverse complement strand
TCGTTATCTGCAGAGTGGGCGGCTGTATCTGGAAAAGCTGGGGCGGGGTACCGCCTGGCTGGACACCGGTACCCACGAGTCTCTGATGCAGGCCGGCACCTTCATCGAGACCATCGAGCTGCGCCAGGGGTTGAAGATCTGCTGCCCCGAAGAGATCGCGTTTGAGCAGACCTGGATTGATGCGCAAGAGCTCAAGGCGTTGGCCGACCCCCTGACCAAGAACTCCTACGGTGACTATTTGATGAATCTGCTGCGGCGTGGGCGGGTCCAATGAGGGTGGTTGAGAGCGGCATCCCCGGTGTGCTGGTTATCGAGCCCAAGGTGTTCAGAGACCAGCGTGGTTTTTTCCTTGAGACTTGGCAACGGGAGCGCTATGGATCCCACGGCATTCCGCGAGAGTTTGTGCAGGACAATATGGCCTCTTCGAGCAACGGTGTGCTGCGCGGTTTGCATGTTCAGTATCCCTGTGCCCAAGGCAAGCTGGTGCAGGTGATCCATGGCGACGTGTTCGACGTGGCTGTGGACATCCGCCACGGATCGCCCTGGTTCGGCCGCTGGACAGGGGTACGCCTCAGTGGCGAGAACCGACGCCAGTTCTGGGTGCCGGCGGGCTTTGCCCATGGCTATTATGTATTGAACGGTGAGGCCGTCTTCAGTTACAAATGTACCGAGCTTTATCACCCCGAGAATGAATTTTCGGTGCTGTGGAATGACCTGAGCATCGGCATCGATTGGCCATTGGACGGGGCGCCGCGGCTCTCCGATAAGGACCGGTCGGCGCCTGCGCTGCAGGAGATCGACCCGCGGAGGTTGCCACCCTATGAATCCTGAACGTCCTACTTTGTTGGTCATTGGCTCCACCGGTCAGTTGGGCTGGGAACTGGTGCGTGCCTTGGCGCCCCTGGGCCGAGTGGTCGGGGCATCCCTGGAGGGGCGGGCCGGCCCCACCGTGGATCTGAGCCAGCCGGATAGTCTCGCCAATCTGATTGCTGCGGTGAAGCCAGATGCGTTGATCAATGCATCGGCCTATACCGCCGTGGACAAGGCGGAAGAGGAACGGGAACTGGCGGCGCTGATCAACGCCGAGGCGGTAGGGGAGATGGGCCGGCTGGCCGCAGGCAGGGGGATTCCGGTCATCCACTATTCGACCGACTTTGTCTTTTCCGGTGACGCTGACCATCCCTACCGGGAGGACGATGTGGCTATACCGCTCGGGGTTTACGGCGAGAGCAAGCTGGCCGGGGAGCAGGCCCTGGCGGATAGCGGAGCGGACCATCTGATATTCCGCACCAGCTGGGTTTACGGGGTACGCGGTCAAAACTTCATGCTGACCATACGGCGCTTGTTCCGCGAGTGTGAGGAGTTGCGGGTAGTGGACGACCAGATCGGCGCTCCGACCTGGAGCCGCATGTTGGCCGAGGCCACGGCCCAGGTGGCCGGGCGCGCCCTGTATGCCGGATTGGACCTGCCTTCCCTGAGCGGGATTTATCACATGAGCGCGGCCGGCAGTACCTCCTGGTACGGTTTCGCCCGGGCCATCCTGGAGGGGAGCCGGCTGGATTGCCGCCTGACCCCCGTCCCCACCAGCGAGTATCCCACTCCAGCGCGGCGGCCAGCCTATTCGGTGCTGGACAACAGCCGCGTGGCCCAGACCTTCGGCCTCGCGTTGCCCGATTGGCGGGCCGGATTGGCGCAATGTTTGGATGATCTGAGCGAGCGGGGGTAGCGCCAGAATTCGCTAGAGGGAGTTGTGCCCGATGACCAAGCCGTCGCGAAACGGCTTCGTTTACAATGCCCGGAGCTCATTCCTGACCCGTTTGAACTCTTCCGCGATCTGCTTCAGCAACTCCACCGCGCCAGACAGCCTGCCCGCTTTGGCCAGCATTTCCAACTCCTTGGCCAGGACCGGAAGTTGCAGGGCACCTAGATTGGCGGAGCTCGATTTCAGTGCGTGGGCCGCATACCACACGGCTTTGGTATCATGGGCCTGGATGCCGTCGCGGATCTTGTAGATATGGGTGGGTGCATCCTTGATAAAGGTTTGCACCAAATCGTCGAATTCGTCTTCCATGATATCTTTCAGCTCCTCCAGGGTACGTTTATCCAAGGTGGGGCCTGTGGCAGAATTTTTTTCGCTCATAAGGTCGATTTCCATGCTGGCTTGAAGGCTGGACAAGCATTCGCCCAGGGTCTGGGCGAGCCGGTCACGCTGGATAGGCTTGGTCAGAACAGCGTCCATCCCCGCTTGCAGGTAGCGCTCATGGTCGGATTTTTCAGTATGACGGGTCAACCCGACAAGAGGAGTGTGCGAGGTGTTTTTTTGCTGCTCGATCCGCCGGATCTCCCGTGTTGCCTCAAAGCCGTCAACGTCCGGCATCTCGCAGTCCATCAGGATGGCGCCGTAGCGTCGCTGCTTTACTGCTGCAATGACCTCCCGCCCGTTGCTGACCACGTCCACGCCGTATTCGAGCTGCTCCAGCATGGCACGGGTAAGTCCTAAATTTACCTGGTTATCTTCCGCAACCAGGATGCAGCCTTCGGCCTGCGCCCGGCTTGGCGTGGTATCGGCTTGGAGCGCCTGCTTCGCTACCGCCCCCGATCGATCCAGGGCGGCGACGACGGGGCGGCCGGTGGCTTCTTCAGGTAGCCATCTGGCCAGCAAATCTCGCAGTATACGCTGCTTGAACGGCTTCGCCAGGTAGTCGTCCATGCCCACTTCGAGGCAATGCTCCCGGTCGCCCTCCATGGCGTTGGCTGTTACGGCGATGATGGGAACCCGCTTAAGGTTCTGACTTTTCTCGATGCGCCGGATGGCCCGGGTTGCTTGAAATCCGTCCATCGCCGGCATCTGGCAGTCCATCAACACCACGTCATAGGTGCCGTTCACAACCGCCTCCACCGCTTGCTTACCGTCGTTGGCTAGGTCCACCGATAGACCGAGGCGCTCCACCACGTTTTTCGCCACTTTCTGGTTGACCGGATTGTCCTCAGCTAACAGCAGGTGGCCGTGAAATCGCTCCTGTGCCGGTTTCTCCGGGGCGGGTACGGCGTTCGGCGCCAGCTCGGGTTCCTCGAGCAGTAGGGTTTCGGCTTGGTCGTCGTCAGCACGGGCGCCGGTATCGAAGATCCCGGGAAATGCGGGTTCTTCCACTGAAGAGGCCAGGGCGTCGAACAGCGCTTGCGCCTTCAGCGGCGGCGCCAGGCAGGCATCTGCTACCTCTTCCACGGCTTCCAGCTCGCCGGGCCGTTTCCCGATTACGACCAGAACGGTGCCTGTCAGGCTGCTGTTGGAGCGGATACCGGAGATCAGGGGCAGTAACTCAGCCGGCTTGGATTCCGCATCCATGATCACCGCGTCGTATGTCCAGGTATCACCGATCATTGCAGAGGATTTCAACTTCGCCATCGTCTCTGCCCCCGTGGTGGTAAACTCGAAGCTCGCGCCCCAGCGGCTAAAGTCGGTACTCAGCCTGGCTTTCAGTTCCTGGTTATCCATCAATACCAGCAGCTGAGTACGGCTCAGATCCTTGCGGTGCCTCCGGTCCACGCGTGCTGGTTTGGCCAGATACACGGTGAACCAGAAGGTACTGCCTTGGCCCTTTTCGCTTTGTATACCGATCTTGCCGCCCATCAGGTCGATCAGTTGCTTGGAGATGGAAAGACCGAGGCCGGTACCGCCGAATTTCCGCACCATCGAGCCGTCAGCCTGGGTGAATGGCTGGAACAAATCGGCCTGAGCCGTTGGGCTCATGCCGATGCCAGTGTCCTCCACCTCGAACCGCAACAGTACGCTAGCCGGTGTGTTGCGGACCACTTCGGTGCGGACCAGGATGCGGCCGCGTTCGGTGAACTTGACCGCGTTGCCGATGAGATTGCTGAGGATCTGACGCAACCGGGTGGGGTCGCCGCGCAACGTCCCAGGGATTTTGCTTGAAATTTCACAGGCGATTTTCAAGCCTTTTGCTTTCCCCCGTTTGCCCAGCAGCGCTGTAACTTCCGATACCAGGCGTCGCGGATCGAAGTCGATGTCTTCGAGCTGCAGGCGACCGATTTCGATTTTTGAAAAATCCAGCACAGCGTTGATGATTGTGATCAGGGACTCGGCGGAGTGGTAGGCCGTCGCCACCAAATCCCGCTGCTCCTTGCCGAGCGGCATCTCGCCCACCAGTTCCAGCGTACCGAGAACGCCGTTCATGGGTGTGCGGATTTCGTGGCTGATGGTGGAGAGAAAATCTCCCTTGGATCTGCTCGCCCGCTCCGCCTCTTCTTTAGCCTTTTTCAGTTGTTGCTCGATTTGCTTGCGCTCCTGGATGTAGGAGTGCAGCCGCTCGTTGGCATGCTCTGCCCGGTCTTTCGCACACGCCAAATATTCGATCAGGTGGGTGTTCTCGTGCCGCAGGGTCAACGAGGTGCGGACAGTGCCGTGGGCCCACCATGCCGCTGATAGTAACAGCAGGAAAAACACAATGATCATGCCGCCCATAGCTATCTGGATTTCCGATCCCTGCAGGAAGAATTGTACGGAAATCGGTAACAGAGTGATGCTGAGAAATACCACGACCGTGGTCAGAGAGGGGGCCAGGACGGTAGTTGTGCCGGCGGAAATTCCGACCAAGATGAACGCCAGGAAAGTCTGGTGTGCGATGGATTCGGGCGCAAACAGCAGCAGGCTGGAACTGCTCCAGATGATGCCGGAGCCGATGGTGCAGGCGACGAACAGATTTCGCCAGAACAGGGTGCGGCGCTCCCGCGACTGGCTGTTGCGGAAGGCGAGCAGGAGCATGTAGTGCAACGCGGAGACAGTGATGATTGCACCGAGCCAGCCAGCCGCGGCTGTGTAGTCGACCACGCTGGATTCAACGAAGGCAAGAACGCCGGCGGATATCAAGATGCTCAGCAGACCCTTGTCTATCTGACCATACAACAGGCCGACGGATTCGCGGCGGACAATATGCGAGAGGTCCTCTTGCCTGTTGTCGACAGGCGACGAATCGGGCTGCCCTTCGGTGGGCGTTGCGCGGTCGTCTGAAATCTCCTGGTGCGGCTTCAAAGTTTCACCCTGAATCCGCGCGGGGAATCAATTGCCATGGTGATTAGCCCTCTGCTTCAGCTGGGTCTAGGCGGCGGTGGTAGGCCATGGAAACACGCTGTGAATACGTCCCTGTCCGCTCGACGTGCGGTTCGCAGCGCTACGCAATTCTGCTTCGCTTGCAAGTCCGGCCCTCACCATTCCTGGAGAAGGCGTTCGTCGGCAGCGCCGACTCACCCATACCGCCGACGGTTTCGTCGACCCACCGTCCCCCTTTTTCTCGAGGTGTCAGCTGAAGGATGGAGTTATTCACCATACACCATCGATGGAAGCGGACTCATCGGGCAGCCAACGCAGCAAAACCGCCTCCAACTCTTTGATTTTGGTGGGCTTCGAGACATAGTCGTCCATGCCCGCGGCGAGACATTCCTCCCGGTCGCTGGCCATTGCCGCCGCCGTCATGGCAACGATGGGGAGGTGTGCCGGCGTTTGCTCTCGAGTCCGGATGCGGCGGGTGGCTTCGTATCCGCCGATGATCGGCATCTGTACATCCATAAAAACCAGGTCGTAATTTCGGGTATTCACAGCCGCGATCGCCTCTTCACCGTTTTTGGCCAAATCAACCGCGACCCCGAGCTTGGCCAGCATCCTCAATACGACCTTTTGGTTGACGGCGTTGTCCTCCGCCACCAGGATGTCCGCCTTAAACTGGTGGCGCAAGCCGGGATATCGCGCCACAATGTCGGCGGATTTCGGAGCCATTCCCAGGACCTTGGCAGCTGCATCGTGGAGTAGTGTTTCGCGTACCGGTTTGAGCAGACTGACTTCGATGCCTGCGCGGCGTGCATCTTGGCCCGGGTAGCCGAGCGAACTCAGCATAATAACGTGGATGGAGGCATGGGTTTCATCGCTTTTGATGCGTTGTGCCAACTCAATGCCGTCCATCATCGGCATCTGCATGTCGAGAATGGCCAACTCGAAGGGCTCGTTGTCGGCAACTGCGGTTTGCAGTGCCTCCAGGGCCTGAAAGCCGTCCTCCACGCTGTGTGTATATACACCCCAATTCCCCAGATAGTTCTCCAGGATCAAGCGGTTGGTGGCATTGTCGTCGACGATAAGTGCTTTCACGCCGCTCATGTCCAGGTCGTAAAACGTGGGTTTTCTCTTCGACCGTTTCAGCGTCACCGTGAACCAGAAGGTGGAGCCTTCCCCTGGTGTACTTTCGGCGCCGATCTCGCCACCCATCAGCTCAGCCAGCCGCTTGGAGATGACCAGGCCCAAACCAGTGCCACCGAATCGGCGGGTTGTCGAGGCGTCGGCCTGGGTGAAAGGTTGGAACAGTTTTTCTCCAGCCTCGGACTCGATACCGATGCCGGTGTCCCTGACCTGGAAGCGTAGGACCAACCCCTCGGGGATAGCGCTGTCCACGGAGACACGCACCACGACTTCTCCCCGTTCTGTGAACTTGACGGCGTTGCCCATCAGATTCGCGAGAATCTGCCGTAAGCGGTAAGGGTCGCCGCATACCATGGTGGGGACTTCCTTGGAAATGAAGCTGGCGACCTCCAGATTCTTGGATAAGGCGTTGGAAGCTGCCAGAGCAGTGATTTCTTCCACTTCGTTGCGCAGGTCGAAATCAATCTCCTGAAGATCGAGTCTCCCCGCCTCGATCTTGGAGAAATCCAGTATATCGTTGATAATATTCAACAGGATGTGACTCGAATTCTCCGCCGTATCGATGAAATCCTGTTGCTCCCGGCTGAGCTTGCTGTCGCGCAGTAGATCGAGCATGCCCAGTATGCCGTTCATTGGCGTGCGGATCTCGTGGCTCATTATGGCCAAAAACTGGCTTTTGGCGCGGTCTGCAGAAAGTGCGGCATCCCGCGCCTGGGCGATCTGTTCCATCTGGCGTTTGGCCTCGGTCATGTCCCGGGCCACTGCGGTGAACACCGAATAGCCGCCCATAGTGACTTCACTGACCGCCAGGTACAGCGGGAATTTCGAGCCGTCTTTGCGCAGGCCCAGGAGTTCTCCGCCCTTGTTCAGCGTGGGTCTGAGTCCGTCCGCTTTGGCACGCTGGATATGGGTTTCATATTGTTCCCGATAGGGTGACGGAAACAATATGGCCATGGGTTTCTGTCGGACGTCCTCGTTCCTATAGCCGAAGATGCGCTCTGCCGCCGCATTCAGGGCGACCAGTCTGCCGTTCGCGTCGATGTGTATGGCACCGTCGACCATGTTGTCGATGATGGCGCGATTGCGCTCGCGACTTTCCGCCAAAACCCGGATTTGTTGTCGGCAGGAATGGGTAATCAGAATGGCCAGGCCGATCAGCATAGTGGTCGCGACGCCGAACACGCCGAGGATCAGGGCGATTGCGTCGGGCAGGGTGCGGTCGACGAACGCAGAGAGGGCGGCAGGGTTGGTGCTCAGTGCCGAGGCCCGGGAGCTCAGCTCCGATGTCAGAAAAAATGTTCCGCTCGCGGTGGTGGCACTGATGGCCAGGGCACCTGCAAGCGTTCCCCGGCCCAGACGAATGCGTTTTGTATTGGACGCGAGGAGGCGTCGGTGTTTGTCTAACATCAAGATCTTAAGGTAGCAGCGCTTGGCATTCGTTCGGTACCCGCGCCAGTTTCCTGTCCAGTCGTTGGGGCGGGGTCAGCTTTCGGCTCTCTTCCCGGTTCTTACGCGCCTGCTCGGCGGCTTCTTTGCTGAACCACCATGCCAGGTCAGCTCCGCAGCCGTGTTCTTCTTTGGGTGGATCCTGAGGTTTGCAATCGGCTTGTCCCTCGGGGCAGCCGAGGCGCACATGGAAGTGGTAGTGGTGGCCCCGCCAGGGACGGATCTTGGCCAGCCAGGGGGCCTGGCCGGTGCGTTCGCACAGCGCTTTTTTGATTAAGGGATTGACGAAGATCCGCTCCACCTCAGGTTGCGCCGTGGCGTATTTAAGGAGCTTGATGTGTTTGTTCCGGAACCGCTTGGGCTCGGTGGCGGTGCGCTTCTGATTGAGCATCGAGAGCGCACCGAGCTTCTCCTCTTCCTCCCGAGTCAGGCGCCTTTCGCCGGCGGCCGAATCCAGCCAGAACCAGAAATCCCCGTCCAGACCGACTTGATGACTGGCGTGGCCGGTTGTGGTGGGGCCTCCACGGGCCTGGCTGAGGTCGCCCACCAGCAGACTGCCATAGGCTTTTTCCTCCACTTCCCCCGCCAGGCGTTTGATGAAGCGGCGCATTGCTGGATGGGCGAAGTAGCGGCGGCGAGATTTGCGCATCAACTGGAAACGGCCTTCATCCGCGCCCAGCGAGACGGCCCCCCGGATACAGCCCCCGGTATAGCCGCCGATAATCTGCACCGGACCGGGCAGGGGCTCCTTGACCTCGGACCAAGGATTGACCGATTCTCCGGTACCGGCAGCACCCGTCGTCCAGAAGACCAGTAGTAGAGCGGTGGTAGAGAAGATCCCACAGCTTCCAGGCGCCTTTTTCATGTCGCTTAGTCTCCGAGGCGGGTGCTTACCCGCCGGACGCTCTTGATCCATAGGCGGTCCGGTGGTATCAGTTATGTGCATGCCGTATTGGCTGAGGGTTGCCTTGCCTACGCCCCTGATTGCCGCGCTCAAACCGGGGCTGTCGCCGATGTGTTTAGTCATGGCGGGCTACTCCTTGTGCGTTACTGTTCAGGATGCCATATTCTACAATTTTTTGTAGTACGAAATTACACCTTGCCGAGGGAGCTATGCAACGGACCATTTTTTTCGTTTCCGACAGCACCGGCATCACCGCCGAGACGGTGGGGCGCAGCCTGCTCGCCCAGTTCGAAGGGATCGACTTTAAGACCGTCTACATGCCTTACATCGACAGTGGGGAAACGGCCCAGGAGCTGATCGGGCACTTTCGGGCGCTCACTGAGCGGGACGGGGTGCGGCCCATCGTATTCGGCACCTTGGTGGACGACGGTATCCGTGCCTTGTTCAGCGCCAACTGCTGCCTCTACATGGAGCTGTTCGACACCTTCATCGGGCCCCTGAGCAAGGAGCTGGGAATACCGCCCACCCGTAAGTTGGGCCAAAGCCACGCCTTGACCGACCCCAACCACTACGACAGCCGCATCAACTCGATCCACTTCGCCATGACCAACGACGACGGTATGCGGCCAGACAATCTCGACCAGGCCGACGTGATCCTGGCGGGGGTATCGCGCTCCGGCAAGACCCCCACCTGCCTCTATCTGGCCATGCATTTCGGTTTGCAGGCAGCCAATTACCCCCTCACCGAAGAGGATTTCGAGCAGGGCGGGGTGCCGCAGATGCTGCTCCCCATCAAGCACAAGTTGTTCGGGCTGACCATCGACCCTGAACGCCTGCACCGGATCCGCCAGGAGCGCCGTCCCAACAGCACCTATGCCTCCGTGCAATGCTGCCGCAACGAGGTGCGTATGGCCTGGGCCATCTTCAATAAGCTCGGAATCCGCGTACTGGACACCACCAGCCATTCTATTGAAGAGATATCCTCTCGTATCATAAAGAAGCTGTAAAAAATCTGTTGGACTTTCCTGACCCGAATCGATAACCACAGAGACATCAAGGGTACGTAGGACACCTAAGGGCCGCGGAAAAGAATAATCATCCAATTTTGCTGGTCTTTTGGCCCAGCTTGTTCGGCGCATCCATGCGCCTCACCCCGAATCAATCACTTTATGTTTTAATAGCGCCCTGTCTTAAAAGATCCGCCGGAACGTCCTTGTCCACACCGCAGTTCCCCACCCCCGAAGAGCTTGATGGCTGCCTGTTGCAGGACCGCCCGCTGCTGCGCCGCCGGCTGCGGGGTATCCAGGCGCGCAAGAGGCAGGGCCAGCCCTACGATCAGAGGCTGGTGCAGCTGAACCGGGCGATCGCCGACTCCCGGGCGCTGCTGGAGCGGCGGCGGGCGTCGCTGCCGTTGCCGGAGTTCCCCTCCGGGCTACCGATTAGCGCCCGCTGGGAGGAGATCGCAGAGGCTATACGGCAGAATCAGGTGATTGTGTTATGCGGCGAAACCGGCTCCGGTAAGTCCACCCAGCTGCCGAAGATCTGCCTGGCCCTGGGGCGCGGGGTGGCGGGGCGCATCGGCCACACTCAGCCGCGGCGCATCGCCGCCCGCAGCCTCGCGTCCCGCGTCTCCTGGGAGCTGGGACGGGAGCCCGGCACGGCGGTGGGCTACAAGGTGCGCTTCCACGACCGGGTGCGGCCGGAGACCCACGTCAAGCTGATGACCGACGGTATCCTGCTGGCGGAGGTGCAGCGTGACCGTTTCCTGAACGAGTATGACACCCTGATCATCGACGAGGCCCACGAGCGGAGCCTCAACATCGATTTTCTGCTCGGTTACCTGAAGCAACTCCTGCCGCGGCGGCCGGATCTGAAGCTGATTATCACTTCCGCCACCATCGATCCGGAGAGCTTCTCACGCCACTTCGACGACGCCCTGGTGATCGAGGTCTCCGGCCGCACCTACCCGGTGGATGTGCACTACCGTCCGCCCGACGATGAGAGCCTGGGGGAGCGGGACGACCAGATGCAGCTGGCCGTCGTCGCCGCGGTGGACGAGCTCTCCACGGTGGGCCGCGGTGACATCCTGATCTTCCTCTCCGGCGAGCGGGAGATCCGCGAGACCGCCGAGACCCTGAGAAAACACCGCCTGCCCGCCACCGAGGTGCTGCCCCTGTTCGCCCGTCTGGGTCCCGCGGAGCAGACGCGCATCTTCCAACCCCACGGGGCGCGGCGCATTGTACTGGCCACCAACGTGGCGGAGACCTCGCTCACGGTGCCGGGAATCCACTACGTGATCGATGCGGGCTACGCCCGTATCAGCCGTTACAGCCATCGCAGCAAGGTGCAGCGGCTGCCGGTGGAGCGCATCTCCCGCGCCTCTGCCGAGCAGCGCAAAGGGCGTTGCGGTCGGGTGGCGGAGGGGGTCTGCATCCGCCTCTACTCGGAGGAGAACTACGGCGAGCGGCGCGAGTTCACCGAGCCGGAGATCCAGCGCACCAACCTGGCGGCGATCATCCTGCAGATGAAGGTGCTGGGCTTCGGCGAGATCGGCGACTTCCCCTTCGTGGAGCCGCCGGACCAGCGTCTTGTCTCGGACGGCTACCGGCTGCTGGGAGAACTGCAGGCGGTGGACCACAAGCGCCAGGTCACCCCGCTGGGCCGGCAGTTGGCGCGGCTGCCGGTGGACCCGCGCATCGGCCGTATGCTGCTGGCTGCCACCGCGAGCCACTGCCTGAGGGAGGTGCTGGTCATCGCCGCGGCCCTGAGCGTGCAGGACCCGCGGGAACGCCCGATCGACAAGCAGCAGGCCGCGGATGAGATCCACGCCACTTTCGCTCACGAGGATTCCGACTTCCTCACCCTTCTCAACCTCTGGGAATTTCTTGAGGGGCAGCGCAAGCACCTCTCCCGCAGCCAGTTTCGCAAGCTGTGCCGGCGCCACTTCCTCTCCTGGAACCGTGTCATGGAGTGGCACGACACCCAGCACCAGTTGCGTGGCCTGCTGCACGAGTACCAGCACCAAGAGAACCAGGCGGCGGCCGGCTATGAGGAGATCCACAGCGCCCTACTCAGCGGCCTGCTGAGCCACATCGGCATGAAGGATGAGCAGCGGGAGTACCAGGGCGCGCGCGGCGGTCGCTTCTGGATCCACCCCGGCTCCGGCCAGTTCGACAAAGCGCCCAAGTGGATCATGGCCGCCGAGCGGGTCCAGACCACCAAGGATTATGGCCGCGTCGTCGCCCGCATCCAGCCCGCCTGGATCGAGCGGGAGGGGGCCCACCTGCTGAGCCGCAGCTACTCGGAGCCCTATTGGCAGCCCAACAGCGGGCAGGTGGCGGCCTACGAGAAGTTGAGCCTCTACGGCATCGTCGTCATCCCCCGGCGGCGGGTCAACTACGGCCCCGTCAATCCGGCCGAGGCGCGGGCGATCTTTATCCGCTCCGCCCTGGTGGAGCGAGACTTCGAGACCCGCGCCCCCTTCTTCCGCCATAACCGGGAGCTGATCGAGTACCTGGAGCATCTGGAGGCCAAGTCCCGCCGCCGCGATATCCTGGTGGACGACGAGGCCATTGATGCCTTCTACCAGCAGCGCATCCCCTCCGGCATCTACAGCACCCCCCTGTTCGAGAAGTGGCTGCGCAAGGCGGTAAAAAAGGCACCCAAGCTGCTGCACATGCGCATGAGCGACGTCATGCACCGCGAGACGGCGGGGGTCACCCAGAGCCGGTTCCCCGACGCCCTGGAGGTGAGTGGTGCGCAACTGCCCCTGGAGTACCACTTCGATCCCGGCCATCGCGCCGACGGCGTCACCCTGGCGGTGCCCCTGGCGCTGCTGAACCAGGTGCCGGCGGAGCGCTGCCAGTGGTTGGTGCCGGGGCTGCTGGAGGAGTTGGTGATCACCCTGCTGCGGGGTCTGTCCAAGCAATTGCGCAAGTCCTTCGTGCCCATCCCGGACACCGCGCAGCGGCTGCTGCAGCGGCTGCAGCCCTCCGACCGGCCCCTGGTGCAGGGGTTGGGGGAAGCGATCCGGGAGCTGACCGGGGTGCATGTGCCGGAAGACGCCTGGGATCTGGAGGCGCTGCCGGACCACCTGCGCATGCGCTTCCGCATCCTCGACGACCAGGGGCAAGAGCTTGCCGGTGACCGTGACTTCGCCCGACTGCGCCGGGAGTACGGCGGCAAGGGGAGCCGGGACTTCGCCCGGCTCCCCGGCAGCGGCCTGGAGCGGGAGGGTATCACCCGCTGGGACTTCGGTGAGCTGCCGGAGCGGGTCAGGCTGGACCGCGGTGGGATCGAGGTCCAGGGCTACCCGGCCCTGGTAGACCGGAAAGAGAGCGTGTCATTGCGGGTGCTGGACTCGAAGGAAAGCGCCGAAACCACCCTGCGCGCCGGCCTGCGTCGCCTGTTGATGCTGAGCCTGCCGGCGGATATTCGTTATCTGCGCAAGAACCTGCCCGGCCTCAATGCCATGCGGTTACAGTACGCTAAAGCACCATCGGGAGAGGATGGGGCGGGGAGCGACGTCGCCGACGAACTGGTGGCGCTGATCGTTGACCGTACCTTCTTCGTCGAACGTCCTCCGTTGCGCGATGCGGCTGCCTTTGGGCAGCGCATCGCCGAGTGCAAGGGTGACCTAATGATCACCGCAGGGGAGGTGTGTAAGCTGGTGACGGAGATTCTGGCCACCTATCAACATATCCGCAAATGCATCGATTCGGTCACCCAGATCAACTGGCTACCCTCCGTGCAGGACATGAAGAGTCAGCTCGACGGTCTGGTCTACCGCGGTTTTCTACAGGAGGTGCCGTTCCAGCACTTGGACCGCTACCCCCGTTATCTCAAGGCGCTGGAGACCCGGGTTGAGCGGCTCCCCTCCGCCGCTTCGCGGGACCGCCAGAACGTCCAGTCGATGGCCAAGCTCCAGGATGGGTGGCATTCTCGTACTGCCGGGACCCGCGACACCGACCGCCGGGATTTGCGCCTGGACGAGATTCGCTGGATGATCGAAGAACTGCGCATCTCCCTGTTCGCACAACCCCAACCGACTGCCTATCCCATATCGCTCAAGCGCATCGAGAAGCGCTGGAGGGAACTGGGGTTGTAGTGTATGAGGGGGGTAAGGCACACGGCGGTTGCCGAAAAATCACACCTAAGGACCTGTCCACAAATAACCTGCACATCTTGCTTGTCCTCTTGCCCGCTTTCTGTGTTGCGGCAAGGGTTGCATAGAACGACTATGCGCCCCTTG
>RCNG010003371.1_pt1 | contig 13809 bp, 16 predicted proteins | sample 2041371 | NCBI WGS metagenome assembly RCNG01 (sample SAMN09708227, study PRJNA481090) | Marine sediment metagenome, whole genome shotgun sequencing project. | biome: marine sediment; feature: ocean; material: sediment; isolation source: Sewage treatment plant 1 marine sediment (STP1) ... | reverse complement strand
GATCCTTGACCCCTTTTTTTGGCTACGGTCTTCCGGCCAGTTTCGAGTTCCACTCGAAATGTCGCGGGAACCGTTTCTGTTGACATAAGTTTATAGGATTGCTATACTTTTATCTTTCTTAATGATCTAAATCTTACTTCCTTAGATGGAATACCAGGATATACCGAGTATTACTCGGTTTTCTGATCCGCCGTGTGTGCCGGGAGGGTGGGACGGTCAAAAAAAAGGCCAACAAGAGACAGGCCGTCGCAGGACCGTCGGGAACGGATCCTGGACGTGGCCCGGGCCCTTTTCGAGGAAAAGGGCTATCAGGGTACCACCACGGCCCAGATCGCCGCAGCGGCCGGGGTGCCCGAGGGGACCCTGTTCGAGGATTTCCGCACCAAGCGCGACCTGGTCTTCGCCGTCCTGGAGCGTGACATCGAGGTGTACCTCGACTTTCTCGAGCTTCAGTTGCGCGGGATCGAAGGTGCATTGAACCGGATCCGGAAGTTCATCTGGTCCCATCTCTACACGTGGAGGAGGCGGCGCTTCATCGCCCGTTTCCTGATCCTGGAGGTTCGTCAGGACCCCGGGTACTATCAGAGCCATGCCCACGATCTCATGCAACGATACAATGAAGACCTGATGGGCCTGATCAAGGAGGGAATCGAAGAGGGAAGCATCCGCGCGGATGTGAACGCCGAGATGGTTCGGAATGTGATCTTCGGCGGTATCGAGCAAACGGCTTTGCACTGGGCCCTGAAGGAAGACCCCTTTGACGTGGATACATGCACAAAGGAGCTTTGCGGGCTGGTGTTTCGGGCGATTCAGGCTTGACCGAAAGACAAACAGAGTGGCGCAAAGGAGAGAGAACATGGAAAAGATGCTTCAAGACAGGGTAGCGATCATTACGGGTTCCGGCCGAGGAATCGGCAAGGAGGTTGCCTTGGGCATCCCGGCAGCCGCGCGAGATGCAATGAAGATGATGATCCCCATGGGAAGGCCCGGGACCGTGGAAGAGGCGGCCGGACCCATCTTGTTCCTGGCGTCACCCCTGTCCGACTACGTTTCGGGTCAGTGCATCGAGATCACCGGAGGCCTGTAGGGGAGGATTGATATGAGAAAACGCAGAAAACTGGGCCGGGGAGTGGCCGTGGTCGGGTCGGGCATGTCGAAGTTCGGCATGTTCCAGGACAGGGACTCGAAAGACCTCTTTGTGGAGGCCTACCGAGAAACGCTCTCCTCTGTCGACAAAGGCATGGACCCCAAGGATATCGATGCCCTCTATCTTGGGAATTTCACGAATGACTTCTTCATTCACCAGGCCCATTGGGGCCCCCTCATCTCGGACGTGATCGGGCTCGTTCCGAAGCCTGCCACGCGCACCGAGGGAGCGTGCGCGTCGAGCGCTCTCGCGATTCGGGAGGGCGTGTTCGCGATCGCGTCGGGGTTCTACGATATCGTTCTGGTCGGTGGTGTGGAGGAGATGTCGAAGCGCACCACGGAGGAAGTTGCCGAGGGCCTGGCACTGGCCTCCACCCCGTACGAAGGCAAGATCGGGTTCACCTTCCCCGGTGTCTTCGGCGCCACGGCGACCGCCTATTTCGCGAAATACGGAGCGAATCGCGAACACTTGATGAACGTGACGATCAAGAGCCACAACAACGCCCCGCTGAACCCCAAGGCGCAATACAAGGCCTCGATTCGCGACCTGATGCAGGCAAAGCAGGAAAAGGCAAGGAAGAAAGGACTGGACGTGCCGGAATGGGAGGACGAAAAGGCTTTCCTGAGCGACCCGCGAGTCAACCCGGAGGTGGCCTGGCCCCTGCATCTTTTCGACTGCTGCCCGATCAGCGACGGCGCGAGTTGTCTTCTGCTGGTGGCCGAGGAGATGGCCAGGGACTTCACCGACGCGCCGCTGCACATCCTCGGTCTCGGCCAGGGGAGTGGAAAGGGACTGCACGCCAAGGCGGACCTGGCCTGCTTCGAGGCCACCCAGTACGCGGCGGACGAGGCCTATGGGATGGCAGGGATCGAACCCAAGGACGTGCAGATTGCCGAGGTGCACGACTGCTTCTCCATCGCGGAGATCGTCCATCTGGAGGACCTCGGGTTCTGCAAGCCCGGAGAGGGCTACAAGATGGTTGAGGAAGGCCGGACCCGTCTGGACGGTGACAAGCCGATCAACACCTCCGGGGGGCTCAAATGCAAGGGCCACCCGGTTGGGGCTACCGGCGTGTCCCAGGTTCACGAGATCTGGAAACAGCTCCGGCAGGAGGCCGGCCCGCGCCAGGTTCCGATCAAAGACCTGAGGATCGGGGCCACCCACAACCTGGGCGGCACGGGGGGCACCTGCACCTTTACGATTCTTGAAAGGAGGTAGACCGTGGAGACCCGTCCGATCAATGATGTTTCGTACGAGGCGTACCTCAAGGAAGAGAAGTTGATGGGTACCACGTGCAGGAGTTGTGGCGCCCGTTTTCTCCCTCCCAGGCCGATCTGCACGGAATGTCACAAACCAGAGATGGATTGGAGCGAGGTGGGCGGCAAGGGGAAGCTCGTTTCCTTTACCTGCATCGCCGTGGGTCCCCCCTCCATGAAGGCGGAAGGCTTCGACAGGAACAACCCGTATTGCCTGGGCGTGGTAGAACTGGACGAGGGGGTGAGGGTGGTTGCCCGAATTCAGGGGGTCGACGCCCGGAATCCGGAGACCATCCGGATCGGCACGCCCTTGTGTATGAAGATCCTTCATCGCGGCGAGGGAGAGCACGCACGTGCCGTGCTGGCCTTCGAACCTGTATAGCAGGAGAAGAGCAGATGAACAGAGACCCCAAGAAGCTGGTGGCAGCGACCATCGGGGTGATCGAATACTTGAAGGCGGAAAGCGAGCGCGCGCGACAGGAGAAAATGGCCGCCTTTGAAGCCCCTTCTCTGCCGGTGGGCCAACAGGCCCAGCCCGCGGGTTCTTTGTGGGCCGCCAGCGGAAGGATGGAGATCATGCGCTTTCGCAATTTGATGGAGCTCAGGATCTTCCGAAGGGGGAGATGAAGACGATTATTGCGAAGCGGATGGGCTTGTAGCGTGAGGGAAGAAGGAAAACTTGATCGATAAGGAGAACGCTATGGCTTACAAGGTTTTCGTCAAACGGATTGTGCCGGCAGACAGGGCGGCTGATCTGATGCCGCTCCTCCTGGAGTTGCGGACCCACGCGACCAACCAGCCGGGCTACATCTCCGGGGAGACCCTCAAGAGGGTGGACAACCCCGGGGAGCAACTCGTGATCAGCAATTGGAAGACCCTCGAGTCGTGGCGGGCCTGGCTGACGAGCGGGGAGCGGTTACGCATCCAGGAGAAGGTCGACCGCGTGCTCGGGGAGAAGACCGAATACGAGATCTACGCCTACTGAAAGACTCTGCAGTTCCCGGCCCAACAAAGAACAATTCAACACGTCGGACAGGAGCCCGAACATGGCCAAGAAACGTCAGGGGAGCAAGCACGACCAAGTAAAGGTAACCACCATGGATTACAAAAGGAAGAGGCCCAAGGCCGAGAACCCGGTGAAGATCCAGGATCTGACCCTCCGGGATGGCCATCAGTCCCTTTTTGCCACGCGGGGGAGAACCGAGGACATGATCCCCGTAGCCGAGATGATGGACGAGGTCGGCTTTTGGGCGGTCGAAGTGTGGGGGGGCGCGACTTTCGACACGATGCACCGGTTCCTGAACGAGGACCCATGGGAGAGGCTGCGCACCCTGAAGCGCTACTTCAAGAGCACGCCCTTCTCCATGCTCCTGCGTGGACAGAACCTGGTGGGGTACAGAAACTACCCGGACGATGTCGCAGAGGCATTCGTGGACCGGGCTGCGGCAAACGGCATGGACGTCTTCCGGACCTTTGATGCCCTGAACGACTACCGGAACTTCGAGACCGTCGTGAAGGGGATCAAGAAGGCAGGCAAGCATTTTCAGGGGTGCATCTGCTACACCATGACCGAGCCCCGCATGGGCGGGGACGTCTACAACCTCGACTACTACGTGAAGAAAGCGAAGGCCCTGGAATCGATGGGGGCCGACAGCATCTGCATCAAGGACATGGCCGGCCTGATCGCCCCGTACGACGCCTACGACCTGATCAAGGCCCTGAAGCAGGCGGTGAAGGCACCGATTCATCTGCACAGCCACTTTACGTCGGGCATGGCCTCCATGAGTCATCTGAAGGCGATCGAGGCCGGGGTGGACATCCTCGACACCTGCATGTCCCCTTATGCCTTCCGCACCTCACATCCGGCCGTGGAACCCCTGGTGATGGCCTTGCTCGGAACGAACCGGGACACAGGTTTTGACATCCGGCTGCTGGCAAAGATCAATGAAGTGCTGGAAAAGGAGATCCTGCCGAAATACAGGCACCTGCTCGACGACAGGAAGGTGTCGATCATCGACATTAACGTGCTCCTGCACCAGACCCCGGGGGGGATGCTTTCCAACCTGGTGAATCAGTTGAGAGAGATGAACGCCCTCGACAAGCTGGATCAGGTCTATGAAGAGCTTCCTCGCGTCAGGAAGGAACTCGGCCAGATCCCGCTCGTTACCCCGACGAGCCAGATCGTGGGGATCCAGACCGTGAACAACGTGCTGTTCGACGACAAAAAAGAGCGGTACAAGATGATCACGGCGCAGGTGAAGGATCTCTGCTACGGGCTGTACGGGAAGACCGCCGTCCCGATTGATCCCAAGGTACAGAAGAAGGCATTGAAAGGATACCCCAGGGGCGAGAAGCCGATCACGTGCAGGCCCGCCGATGTTCTGAAACCAGAACTTAAGGACGTCCAGAAGGACGTGGGGGGGCTCGCAAAGGACCTGGATGACCAGTTGGTCTGTGCCCTTTATCCGGTCACAGGACGGCGGTTCCTGAAATGGAAATACGGCATCGAGGAGGCCCCGGACTCGGTGAAGGCGAAAACCCTCGATGCGGTCAAAGCGGAAGAAGAACGGGTCAGGAAGGCCAAGGCCGGCGATCTTATCGAGAAGAAGCCGAAGAAAGGACCGCCCAAAGGCCTGAACCTGCGCACCTTCAAGGTCTTCGTGGACAACGAGTACTTTGAGGTGGGCGTAGAGGAAGGGGCCGGCGGAACGCCCGTCGTGAGTTACGTACAGCCAGGGGCTGCATCACAGCCGGCCCAGGTTGCCCAGACGGCAGCGCCCCCTCCGCCGCCGGATTCCGTGCCGGCTGCCGCCGCAGAGGGAGACGTGGAGGGCAAGCCGCTCACGGCGCCCATGCCGGGCCTGATCATCAGCGTCGCGGTAAAGGTCGGGGACACGGTGCAGGAAGGAGACCCCGTACTCGTTCTGGAGGCGATGAAGATGGAGAACTCGATTCCGGCTCCGGTGAGCGGAACGATCAAGGCGGTCTACTTCGGCAGCGGAGACTCCGTGAGCAAGGATGATGTAATCTGCGTCATCGGCTGAGCACCCGGCAGGCCGTTGAAAAAGGCCCATCTGCGGCGCTTGTTGCGAGCGAAGCGTGGCAATCCCCTAGCTTCTTCGCTGCGGCGTGAATCGACCTCATGATTGGCATGGCTCCCCGCTTTCGCGGGGACAAGTTTCGTGCGCCTTGCATCTGGACCTTTTTGAACGGCCTGCACAGAAGCACTTCATTAGGAGGCTGGCAGGGCTGAGGCACCAACGACAGTAGTGCTGTCAGGTGACTTTCCAAAGAGCTTGACTCCGGGGCGAGAGCTGTTTCATTATGGGGTGTGTTCGTCGAAACCCCAGAGTAGAAAGAGGAGCAAACCATGGCAAAGAAGGAACTACTCGCCTTGTTGCAGTCTGCCAGTGTGAAGGACCTCAAAGAGCTGCTCGTGCTGAAAAAGGAATTGGATGCCCTCGAGAAGAAAGAGAAAGCGCTGCTGAAGCAGTTCACATCCGTCTCCAAAGACATCGGTTCCATCCAGACCGCCTTCGGGAAGCCGAGTCGCCGTAAGAAACCGGCCGCCCGCGTCAAGAAGACAACCAGGAAGGGGACGAGGAAGTCTGCGAAGAAGAAGGCTGTACAGCCGCCTCTTTCTTCTTTGATCGTGGAAATCCTCAAGGAGAAGAAAAAGCCCCTCGGGGTGAATGACATCTGTGATGCCCTGTTGAAGGAGAAGAAGTACAAGACGAAAGCAAAGAACTTCAAGGCGAACGTGAGAATTCTCCTGTACAAGAACGAAAAGGGCCTCTTCAAGAAGGCAGGGCCCGGAAGGTTCCGGCTGGCAGCGGCCAAGAAGAAGTAGCCGTGAGGTCGTCGATGAACGGCCTACTAAGTGCTAAGTGCGGATGCAAATGAATACCGTCACGAAAGAAAGATTGGACATTGCGAGGGAGCGACAGCGACCGAAGCAATCTCCTGGCGCCGTGTTCCCTTTCAAGTGAGGCAGGGGGATTGCTTCGCTGACGCTCGCAATATCCGAAAATATGCCACCATAGTTTTGTGTCAGAGCATGAAGAAACGATGAGGTTCAGACTGCTGGGGCAGGCAATTACACCGGGAGATGAGAGATGGTAGGATTCCTGATTCGGATGCTGATCACGTCACTAGGACTCTGGGTCGCCTCGCGCGTAGTTCCGGGAATGGAGATCAGCGGCTTTGGCACATTGCTCGGGTCGGCCCTCCTGCTTGGCTTCGTTAACGCTGTGGTACGACCCTTGCTCGTCCTGCTGACGTTGCCGATCACGATCCTCACACTCGGGATCTTCCTGCTCGTCATCAATGCCGCCATGCTCGGTCTCGTCGCGTCCCTCTTTGATAACTTTGTCATCAACGGACTCTTCTCGGCGATTCTCGGGTCGGTCATCGTGAGCCTCGTCAGCTGGTTCGCCTCTTGGTTCATCGGACCGAAGGGCCGATTCGACGTCATGATCGTCCGCCGCTAGCCCGCCGCCCCCATCTGCGAACAGGGGTCAAACCTACACATTTGACAAAACCGTCTGCCCCCCCCTTGATGGTGATGACCTTGTCAAATGTGTAGGTTTGACCCCCTAAGCCCCCCGTTGGAACGCGGATCGAGATCGCTTTGGATTGGGGACAGCCACCGATCTCCTAAGCATCAGTAATACTTGAATTTCGGAGATCGGTGGCTGTCCCCAATCTCGCCTCTTGTCAAATGTGTAGGTTTGACCCCCTGGAGCCCCCGGAGCTGGGTCAGCGCAGCCCCTTCGAAGAGCCTACGCTACGCGTCTGTGTGCCACAGGGCTGCGGTGGAAAAGGCGAAAAACAGGATGTGGCCCAGGTTCGGCATCCACACCACCAGGAAATCGGTGAGCAGGGGAGAAAGAAGAGCGAGGCTGCTCCCTGCGACTACCAGGAGTGCGGGATTGAGCAAGGCGCCCCATTTCGGATAGGCCGTGTGTCTCGTGAACACGGCAAACGTGTAGAGGGCCGATCCCGCCAGCATCGCCAGGCCTACGAACGCCCACAGAGGCAGCAGGTAGGGAACGAGTTCAGGAGGTGTCAGGACCTCCAACGGACGGGGGGACGGTTGCGCATCAGCAAGAGAGGATGCGTGCAGCCCGAAAGCGGTCAGGCCGTGAATAGCGGATCCGACCGCCGACGTGTACACACCGAGTGCGAAGACTGAGCGTGAGATGCGATGTCCGGCGGCGGCGAGCCCTCTGGAGACATGCCAGTATCCGAGGCTGTAGAGCGGTATCGCAAGGACGCCGCAGTAGTGGCCTACGAGGAGCCATCGATCCGCTTGTTCCCCGGTTAGCCCAAACCCGTACTTCGGCGCGTTTGCGACGTAGATCAGGAAGAAGTCTCCTGCGGATGCGATGATCGCCGCCACGACGGCAATGATCCCGGCCATTCGGAGAGTCAGTGATGGGTTGCTTGTGTCGTTCATCGGACAATCCCTCTCAGGAGCCCCCTACAGCAGGGCGGCGGCTTTGATCAGGAGTGTCTGGTTCGTGCCGTCCATGATCGGCAGGAGATTGGCGTCCCGGGCATACTTCTCCAAGGGGTATTCCTTCGAGATGCCGTAGCCTCCGAGTACCTGAACCATCTCCGCCGTGTGCCGGACCGCCTGTTCCGTTGCGTAGATCTTGGCGGCGAGGCTCATCTTCAGGTCGCCGGGGAAACTCGTAGCCAGCTTGCCTTCCACAGGAAGGCCCGGGCCGCCTCGATGGCCGTGAAGACGTCGAACAGCTTCTTCGTGATCATCTGGTGTTCGAAGATCGGCTTTCCCCACTGCACCCTTTCCTTCGAGTAGGCGAGAGCCGCCTCGAAGGCGGCGCGCATCAGGCCGACGGCCAGGTAGCCCACGCCCAGGTTCCCCACCGTGATGATGGCATTGTGGAGCATCGGGTAGTCATCCCCCGGCGGGAAGATCATGTAGTGTTCCGGGATCTCCACATCGTCGAAGAACACGGCGGCCTGGTTGAGGGTCCTCAGGCCGATCTTGTCGATCGCCTTTTCTCTGGCCACGCCCTTTGCGTCGCCGGGAATGACGAAGGCGCCGGACCCACGGAGCCCCTGGGAGGGATCTACGCAGGCGAACACGAGGTAGACATCGGCGATCCCGCCGTTCGAGACGAAGTTGGACTTGGTCCCGTTGATGATATAGCGGTCCCCCTTCCTGACCGCGGACGTATGATGCCTGATGTCCGCGTCGTAGTAGTTGCTCCCGTCAGAGCCCACGTTCGGCTCGCTGCTCCCCCAGGCACTGATCTTCCGGCCGGTCGTGTCCTGGGCATAGGGAAGCACGTACCGGTCGACGAGTTCCTTGTTGTGTGGAGCGAGCAGGGCGATCAACTGTTGCACAGCCGCACCGGGCAACATAGAGGCGGCGAAGCCGGCTCCGCATCGGCCCAGCTCTTCCCAGACCATGCCGGTGGTGCTCGGGTCCAGCCCGAGTCCGCCGAACTCCTCTGCCAGGCCCATTTTGTGGAACCCCAACTGGAAGGCCTGCCCCAGGGCATCCCAGAAAAGGTCACGTTTGAAAACCTCGTCCGGATCGGCGACCTGGTCCAGTTCGATCTCGGCAGGCCGTAGAACGTCTGTGCCAAAATCCTGGGCCGTCTGGATGATCTGGCGCTGAATGTCGGTCTGCTCGAAATCAACCATCCGTCTGCCTTCCTCTAGTCGCCGGTGTGGAAATCGGTCATCTTGAAATAGTGGGGAAGATAGAGATCCGGATCGACCTCTGTCAGAATCTTTCCGGGGAGCATGGTGTTGTCACTCTCGAGGTAGAATGCGGCGGTCACCTTCGGATCGTTGATGTCCGCCCAGGGATCGTGCTCTGCCGGACGAAGCGTCAGGTCTCCCGTGCCGAGTTCGACGCTGCGCGCCACGATCTCGGTTCTCTGCTCCGCCAGAAAAACGGGGCCGTCGAATCCCGGGGTCAGATCGATCTTCGGCATCGCCTTGAACAGGAAGGTGGGCCCCATGGGAGGCATCTCCGGAATCGTGTCGGTGAGTGTGATCTCTATCTCCACGAACCGCACGCCCTCCCTCTCGATCCAGCCGTGGACGCGCGGGCCGGATTTTTCCAGCTGAATTTCGGCCATCTTTTTCGGGAAGCCGAAGACGTCCCGCCCGTTGTGCATCCTCGCCTCACTCGTGATCGGCATGGACAGGCAGTGGCTGCCCGCCTCCCCCTGGTATTTGCAGCGGACAAAGAGGGCGCCTTCCTTGTATCCGGGGCCGAGGTTGGTCACCGGGTATTCCGCGATGAAGATCAGGCCTCCCGGCGCATCCGCCTGTTCGAGTGGGGGAGGGAGCAAGCGTGCGGTCACCTCCGGCGCGGTCTCGAACATGACCCCCATCATCCTCGCGCCCGTGAACTTCCTTACTCCCAGGCCGTAGTACCTGTCGAGCTCTTCCCTGGTCTTCGCGAATCCCATGCTGTTCCTCCTTGAGTTGGAAACCCTCTGTCGCCCGGCCCTTGTCGACTGCTCTCACGACGAAGCTTCGTACAATATGCGGGCTACTTGTCGATTCGATAGGTCCTCCTGACCGCCCACAGGAAAATGGAGTCCGGGAGGAGTTTCCTGGCGAGGAGAAAGATCCCTGCCATCTTGGCCACCGGGTGCCGGAGGGCGTTCGTGTCCGACTCGATGATGTCCGCTATCCTCGTGGCGACCCGGACCGGGGAGTCTGCAGCATCTCCCATGTCCTTCTTCTTCACCGTGTGGAAGCGTACGAGAGCGTCAAGGTAGGGGGAGTTCTCCTCGAGCAAGTGCTGGCTGCGGTCCCAGATCTCTGTCCGCACATCCCCGGGTTCGATCAGGAGCACGCGAATCCCGGAACCGTGGAGTTCTTGCCAGAGCGCCTCGGTAAGCCCCTCGATGGCAAACTTGCTGGCCGAATAGTGTGCCTGGAAGGGGATGGCGATTTTGCCCCCGGCCGAGCCCACGTTGACGATCGTTCCGAATCCCTGCCGTCTCATCAGGGGCAGAACCGCCTGCAGGGCACGTACCACACCGAGGTAGTTGGTTTCCAGCAGGCCGCGAACGGCCTCGAGGGGGGTTTCCTCGATCGGGCCGGAGTGGCCGATTCCCGCGTTGTTTACCAGGACATCGATGCGTTGCTCCGCTTCGAGAACCTTCTGCACGGCCGCCTTTACCGACTCTTCATCCTGCACGTCCATCGTGACCGGGTGAAAGGCCAGGGCAGGTTTCGCTCCGGACCAGGACCTGCTCGATCCGTAAACAATGTGCCCTCTCCCCGCGATTTCGTCCGCAAGGGCCCGGCCGATTCCCCGGGAGGCCCCGGACACCAGAAACACCTTTCCATCTTTCATCTCGAAACTCCGAAAAGGGTCAGCAGATCGGCCAGCATGGAACGGGGGCAGTATAGGTGGGAAGGCGATCCCATGTCAAAAACCCGGAACCCAATCCCAAAAGGAGGGCATCTAACTACTTCGCCCAGGGACCGACCTTGGGGGGCTACAAGAGGAGACGCTTCAGAGGTCTCCCAAAGGAGAAGAACCAATGCGTGACTTAACGAGCACGATAAAACATACACACATACGCATGCCCTCGATGCGGGATGCGAAAGACTGGGCAGAGAAGGTGTTCAACAACGAGAAGACGGCGGACGCAGCCCTGTGCGTGATGGAGGTCATGCTCTGCGGATGGCTCGTCTACTGCCTTGCCAACGCGTTTGAGAAGAGTACGTATCTAATGTAGGCTCTGGGTTGACACACCATTGCAGTCCCTTCTATTGTAATCCCGTTCTTTGCGTTTCTCTCTTCCCCTAAGAAACAAGGCGGGGCCGATGGACTTCTTTGCCCACCATTTCCCGGTATCTGGGGTGGAAACCTGGGTATTCCTGCCCCCGGTGGTCGCCTTTGTTGTCTCCTTCTTCACCTCCATGGGTGGCGTTTCCGGTGCCTTTCTGCTCCTGCCGTTCCAGATGAGCTACCTGGGTTTTACAACCCCATCCGTCAGCGCCACAAACTTCGTGTACAACATCGTGGCCATCCCGAGCGGTGTCTATCGGTACGTGAAAGAGGGCCGGATGGCCTGGCCCCTGACCTGGGTCGTCATCGTCGGAACCCTTCCGGGGGTTTTCATCGGGTACTACCTGCGGGTGCTCTACCTGCCCGACCCGCGCTCTTTCAAGGCCTTTGTGGGGTGTGTGCTCCTGTACCTCGGGGTGCGCCTGCTTTACGAAATGACGCCGCGCTCTCAGCGTGGAAAGCAGGTAATAAAGGCCCTGGATGAGAAGTTCGAGGAGCACACGAGAAGCATCAAAGAGACGCGCAACGCCCGGATGGCTTCCGGTCTTCCTGCCGAGGCGGTGATCAAGACGGTTTCCTTTTCGCTCGCCAGGGTGGAGTACGACTTCTGGGGCGAGAGGTTCTCCTTCAGCACGCCCGGGATGCTCTGCCTCGCCTTCATCGTAGGGATCATCGGCGGGACGTATGGGATAGGCGGTGGGGCGATCATCGCACCCTTCTGTGTTGCCGTCTTCCGCCTGCCGGTCTACACCGTGGCGGGTGCGGCCCTGATGGGTACATTCTTGACCTCCATCGCGGGCGTGTTCTTCTACAGCGTCGTTCCGGTGAGGGCCGACCTCTCTACGGCTCCGGATTGGCAATTGGGATTTCTTTTCGGAATAGGAGGGCTGGTGGGCATGTATTGCGGCGCCCGGCTGCAGAAGTATGTCCCCCAGCGATTCATCAAAGCGACACTGGGCGTTCTCATCCTCTTCCTGGCGGTTCGCTACATCGTCGCGTATGTTGCCGTTCTCTTTTGAGCCTTTGACGCAACAGCAGACTTATTGCCCGGCGGCCTTTCGGGGTTCTTCAACAACAGGGGAGGCCTCGTTGTCGAATGGGTTCGTCCTCATGGCGAGTGAAAACAGGTAGGGGTAGTGTTCCTTCAGGTAGCGCATGTAGTCCAGCCACTGATGCACCATGTGGTTGTAGGCCCTTCTCATATCCCCGGCAAGGTGAGCCCTGTCCGAGTCCGGGAGCCGACGGAGATCCTCGCGGAAGTCGAGTTCTTCGACGAGATGAAAAACCGCTCGCAGTAACTCCGTGAAGGCTTCATGCTCCAGGAGCATGGGACTCTCGAGCAAGCCCACCAGGAAGGCCCTCTTCCTCAAGAGGAAACCCTTCATCTCTTCCAGGCTTACCTTGCGGATGTCCACTTCAACCCTGTGGCTCTTCAGCATCTTGCTTACTCTCAGGAAGTCCTGGTCGGTCCACTTGCCGGTGACAACGAGTTCCTTCCGGATCTGCGGAAGCTTCGGATCGCTGTCAGAGAAGTCGGACAAGAGCTTTGTCCCTACTTCGCTGAAGAATACGCCGATGAGCATGTTGATCTTCTTCAGACGCGCCAGGTTGTCCCTGCGGTGGAGCATCATTTCGGTCCCATTGGCCACGACGCCAAGGAAGGTTCCTACACCCATCACGATCAGGAGGATGGCGAGGAACTTGCCTGCCGTGGTGGTTGCGTAGATGTCGCCGTACCCGACGGTGGCAATCGTGACGATGGCGAAATAGAATGCGTCCAGAAGGGGCAGATTCTCGAGGAGCATGAAGCCGAACGTGCCCAGGGCCATGACGACCAGAAGAGCCACCAGGTAGAACCGAAGCCTGAAACGGACGGATTCCATATGCCTCCCTTCCTCGCTTTACGAACGAACCTTACAGTCTATTTGAAGACCCATGAAAACACAATGAATTCAAAGGAGTTCGTCTCCCGGGGGTGGAAGGTTGATCCAGGCTGAGTGGGAGTATTACAATGCGGTCTCACCCAGGCGCCCCGGTGAGGCCGAGGAGGGCCCGAAAGTTCCCTGTTGCTCGCTTGGATTCAGCTGTCGCCGGGTTGGATTCATCAGGTGATCGTCGTATGATAACAAATTCCCCGAACATCACGTTGAACCCGAAGGAGGAGAGATGATGGCCGAATCGATTACCGGAAAACAGAGAATGCAGGCCGCCCTCAAGGGGGAGAAGCTCGATCGCCATCCTGTCATGCTCTTGCTGGGGGGCCATTTTGCGGAGAGGGCCGGGTTCACGCTGGAACAGTTCCTTACCCAGCCGGATGCCGCCCTGGAGACGATCAAGATCACGTGCGAAGAACTCGATTCGGACGCCCTGTTCGTTCCGTTGAATCCCCTGATGCCGGATGCGCAGGAGGCGTTCCGGAAGCTGATGGGAAAGCCCCCGAGCATCAAGAAAGAGAACCTGAAAGAGAAGCTGCCCAAATGGGCGGTGCGCCCGCCCCGGGAAGACCAGCTCTTCAGCGGCCACCTCGACATGTGTGAGAAGTGTGCCGAGGCCTTCCCGCAGTACGAGGTCTGCACGATGATCGGCGGCCCCTGGAGCTTCGGCCTGGA
>RCNG010000994.1_pt1 | contig 13812 bp, 13 predicted proteins | sample 2041371 | NCBI WGS metagenome assembly RCNG01 (sample SAMN09708227, study PRJNA481090) | Marine sediment metagenome, whole genome shotgun sequencing project. | biome: marine sediment; feature: ocean; material: sediment; isolation source: Sewage treatment plant 1 marine sediment (STP1) ... | reverse complement strand
CGAGGGGTCTACCTGGAGTGTCTGCGGCGTGGGACTGGACAGCTTCCGAAGCAATTTCATGGCGGTTGTCAACGGCGGTCACATCCGTGTGGGACTGGAAGACAACCTGTATGTGAGCAGGAAAACCCTGGCATCGGGCAACCATGAACTGGTAGAAAAGGCCGTGGAGATCGTCCGGATGGCAGACCGTGAACCGGCCACCCCGGAAGAGGCGAGGACCCTTCTTCATCTTCCAGGCTAGGACCCGTTCCCTGCCCGGGTTTTCAAATAGGATAAACACGTGAAGAAACGTCGAGTGGTCGTCACAGGGATGGGTCTTGTCACCCCGCTGGGAACCAGCGTGGACAAGAACTGGGAGTGCATTCGTGAGGGCCGTACCGGTATCCACCGGGTGGAACGGTTCGAGGTGGCAGACCTGCCGTCGCAGATGGCAGGTCTGGTGACCGATTTTGATCCCCTCCGGTTCATGGAAAAGAAGGAGATCAAATCAACAGACCCGTTCATCCAGTATGCATTGGCCGCAAGCACGCTGGCCCTGGAGGATTCCGGCTTTGTCATCGACAGTGAAAACGAGTACCGGGTGGGGGTTCTGATCGGGTCCGGGATGGGTGGGCTACATACCATTGAGAAAGGGTACGGCGTTTTTCACAGCAAGGGGCCGGATCGGATGTCCCCGTTCTTTGTTCCCAACGTCATCGCTAACCTGGCCCCCGGCCGGGTCGCGATTCAGCACGGAATCAAGGGACCCAACCTCTGCATCGTAACAGCCTGCAGCGCGGGTACGCACAGCCTTGGACACGGCTACCGGCTGATCAAGCACGGGTACGCAGACGCTGTGTTTGCCGGTGGGTCCGAGGCCTGTGTAACGCGGATCGGCATTGCGGGGTTCTGCGCCATGCGAGCCCTTTCCCGAAGGAACGATGCCCCGGAGTCCGCCAGCCGCCCGTACGAGAAGAATCGGGATGGATTCGTGATCGGCGAGGGGGCCGGGGTGCTGATCCTGGAAGAACGGGAGGCCGCCCTCCAGCGCGGCGCACGTATCGTCGGCGAGATTATCGGATATGCTGAAAACGGGGATGCCTATCATATCGCGGCCCCGTCTCCGGAAGGGGAAGGCGCCGCGCAGTGCATGAGCGCCGCATTGAACGACGCTGAACTGGACCCGTCCGATGTGGACTACATCAACGGGCACGGAACCAGCACACCGACAGGTGATATCTCGGAAACCCTGGCCATCAAAAGAGTTTTCGGCGACCATGCCTATCGTCTGGCCGTCAGTTCCACGAAATCAATGACCGGGCACCTCCTGGGTGCCGCAGGCGCCGTGGAAGCGGTCTATTCTCTCCTGGCGCTCCGGGACGGAGTACTTCCTCCCACCATAAACTATCAGGAACCGGACCCGGAATGCGATCTGGATTATGTTCCCAACCACGCCCGTAAAACATCGGCCAGCGTGGCCATGTCCAATTCGTTCGGATTTGGAGGCACAAACGGGTGCATCGTAATGAAAAAACATATACAAGATTAACATAACCTAATCATTACAGTAATTTATCATATTTTGTTGAACCTTGACTTTACCTGTTTAAATCCGTATCCTTTCGTGATCCATATTCTTACGTGATCCATATTCTTTCCTGATCTGAACTCTTCCTGAAGTTTCATCTTTCATGAATGGTCAACCGATGAAAACCGTATTCCCTGTCTGCCGGTTACCATGAAAAACGAAAAGCTGACAACCCTGATCATCGTTGGCGACGGCATGTCGGACGAACCGGTTCCCGCCCTTGACGGCAAGACACCCCTCCAATCTGCCCACACCCCGAACATGGATTTCCTGGCCCGGAACGGCACCGTGGGACTGCTGCGATCCGTCCCGGAGGGGATGTCTCCTGGGAGCGACATTGCCAACATGTCCCTGATGGGGTACGACCCCTCTGCATACTACACGGGACGTGCCCCTCTGGAGGCGGCAAGCATGGGGATCCGGATGTCTGCGGACGATCTGGCATTCCGCTGCAACCTCGTTTCCCTGGAACCGGAGGGGCAGGGGGACGTCATGCGGGATTACAGCGGAGGCGGTGTTTCCACGGAGCGGGCGGATGTGTGCATCCAGGCCTTGAACCGGGCCCTGTCCGGGCCCGATGTCCGCTTTCACACAGGGGTGAGCTACCGTCATCTGATGCTCTGGAAACAAGGCGCGGAACGTTTCAGCGGCCTGGTCACCACCCCGCCTCATGATATCTCCGGCCGGCCCGTGGAACCCCATCTCCCTCGCGGCAGCGGGAGCGGGGATCTGACCCGCATCATGGAACAGGCACGGGAACTGCTGTCACCCCTTGCGGAGGGGCCGAACGCGATCTGGTTCTGGGGAGAGGGGATCGCGCCGCGCATGCCGACCCTCACCGAACGGTTTGGTATCCGCGGTGCCACGGTATGCGCGGTGGACCTGATCAAGGGCCGGGCCCACAAGTAGGTCACCCGTATGCAAGGTTCCTCAGTGCACCCCGCCACAGTTGGAGGCGGTATTCGATCACCGATGCGTCCCCCCTGCAAATCCTTCGCGAAATCAACGTACGAACGGTACGCCTCATTCGCGAAGCACGGGCAGGAAGGCGCCTCGGCACTCTCGATACTTCACCCCAATTGTGGCGGGGCACACTAGGTTCAATCATGGGGCGTACAAACCGTCCCGGTCCCAGACGCTCGGGCCTTGCGATCAACCGTTCGGCCTTCGAGAGTGTCGTCGCCGATGCTCTGGACGGACTCCCCGAAGAGTTCGCCGAGCTCCTGAGCAACATCACAGTCCAGGTCGAAGACTGGCCCGATGACGAGACTCTCCGAGAGCTCGGACTCGATCCTCGGTTCGACACCCTGTACGGCCTCTACACGGGCGTCCCGCTGGACGAACGTGGTGGATGGTATGGCAACGTCCTTCCCGACCTCATCGTCCTCTACCGCCAACCCCTGCTCGACGACTGCCGTGACCGTTCCGATCTCGTCCACCAGATCCAACTCACGCTGTTGCACGAGATCGGCCACCATTTCGGCTTCGACGACGAGGAGATGGATGCCTGGGAGCGAGAGTTCGAGGGGCTCGCGGACGAGCCAGTCGACTGTTAACTGTCGACTTCCTCGATTCCATGCTCTTCGGTCGGATCGATCTCGAGATACTTCGACAGCCACTTCACTCCCATGTAGAACGGCAGGGTGTCGATCGCGGCGATGAAGAACTTGAAGGCGTAGCCGGTGATGATGAAGAGCGCCAACTGGCGGCCGATGGGCTGCGCCGGATCCACCGGCAGGGCGTGGGCGTAGTAGTGGGTGATGAGGATGACTGCGGTCGTGTCGACAAGCTGACTGATCATCGTCGAGCCGTTGTTGCGGACCCACAACAGTTTTCCCCTGGTCAGTCGTTTCCAGAAGTGGAAGACATAGACATCACAGAACTGGGCCGCCATGTAGGCGACCATGGACGCCGTCACCGCACCGAAAGTGAGCGCCCGAATCTCGAAGAAGACCGGCAACCGACCGGCGGCATCGCGAATCATTTCTCCGGTAGCTGGATCCAGGGTCTCGAAACCGGGCAGCACGCCACCGAGCCACATAACAAAGACCACCCAGATGTTGAGCACGAGACCGACGAAGACCACGAAATTCGCACGTCTGCGGCCGTAGAACTCGCTGATGAAATCGGTGCACAGAAAGGTCAAGGGATAGGGCAATACTCCGATGGCAATGGCAAAGACGAGGGACGCTCCGCCATCGGTCGTCAATTCACCGAGCTTGATGAACCGGCTGATGCCGAGGATGTTGAGCATGGCCAAGGTGCCGAGAAACAGCCCGGACAGAACGAGAAACACCCGCTCGCGCCGTGCGTGGAGCACGGAGGCCTCGATGGGGTGGAGGGTGTTTTTGTCGGACATTTCGCAGATCAGGATAGCGGATACCGGTTCCCCTGCAACCTGCTACCATCCCTCCACGATAAGGACCGTGTTCAGGAGGTCGTCATGCGCAAATACATCGGACTCTCGATTCTCTTCATTCTCGCGGCCGTTGCGGCCTCCGCGATGGACATCTACGTCGATTTCGATCGCTCGGGCCGGTTCTCCTGGTACAAGACCTGGTCCTATGTGGATACCGAGGAGACCTCACTCAAAGGTCACAACGATCTGATGCACTCGCGAATCAAGAATGCCCTCGAGCATCACCTCTCCCAGGGCCGGATGTCCGAGGACAACGACGACCCCAATCTCTACGTCACCTACCACGCGGCCTCGAGTCAGGCGGTGAGCGTCAATCCCGTCAGCTTCGGTGTCGGCTTCGGTGGTGGGTGGGCCCGAGACCCCTATTGGGGTGGGGGCGGGATCTCCACCGCTTCGTCATCCACCTACGAGCAGGGGACCTTGATCATTGACATCTGGGAAGCGGAGACAAAGAAGCTTGTCTGGCGTGGCGTCGCCGTCGATGTCTTCTCCGACAACCCGGACAAGGCCGACAAGAAGATCAACAAGGCCATCGAGAAGATGATCAAAAAGTGGCGCAAGATGAAGCCTGGACTCTAAGCGGACTGCTAAGGCGCGAAGATCGCAAAGCATCGCAGGATTCCAACGCAGTGGCGCACGATTCCTCTGGCGATAGCGAACAGTCAATCAGAGTCGTTCTCGTGCGCATCACGATCCGGTGATTCACCTGCCGTTTCGAGTGCAGTACCACTCTCAACTGCGACGTTCTTTGCGATGGCCTTCGCGATCTTGGCGATCTTTGCGTTTCAATGGACCGTGCCGAGGCCCACAATCCATGAACCGAAGGCCACATGTACCGCCACGAGCGTGGCTCCCATTCAATCGATGTGATGTCTTGGCGTCCCTTGCGCCTTCGTGGTTCATTCCCGAGATGAATGCAACCCACGGTAGTCCGCGACGATGGGGTAGCGGCGGCCGATGCCGAAGGCCTTGGCTGTGATCTTGATCCCGGGCGCCGCCTGACGGCGTTTGTACTCGGAGCGATCGATGAGCCCCACCACCTGTTCGACCACATCGCAATCGATCCCTTCGGCGACAAGCTCCGCCACCGAGAGGTTTCGCTCGACATAGCCTTCGACCACTCGATCGAGTTCGTCGTACGGGGGCAGGCTGTCCTGATCGGTCTGGTCGGGTCTGAGCTCGGCCGATGGCGGTTTGTCGATGATGGTCTGCGGGATGGTCTCCCGTTCCCGATTGAGGTGGCGCGAAATCTCGTAGACCAGGGTCTTGGGCACATCGGAGATCACCGCCAGCCCGCCGGCCATGTCGCCATACAGGGTGGCGTAGCCGACCGCGAGCTCGGACTTGTTGCCGGTGGTCAGGAGCAGACGCCCGAACTTGTTCGACAGGGCCATGAGGACACCGCAGCGGATCCGCGCCTGGATGTTCTCCTCGGTGACATCCGCGTCGAAGCCCTCGAAGACCGGCGCGAGACCATCGAGATAGGCCTGGAATATCTCGTCGATGGCGATCACCCGATAGTCGATGCCGAGGTTGTCCACCAGGGCTTGGGCATCGTCCAGGCTGCCCTGGGATGAGTAGCGGGTCGGCATGGCCACACCGAGCACCTTGTCGGGGCCGAGTGCGCGCGCTGCGACCGCAGCGGTCAGAGCGGAGTCGATCCCACCCGAGATCCCGAGCAACACCTTGTCGAAACCGGTCTTTCTCGCGTAGTCCCTGAGCCCCAGCTCGAGGGCTTTGACGGCCTCTTCCTCGGTGGATTGAGCGACCTGACGGAGTTCGCCGGTCTCACCCGAGGAGGACTCGAGCTCAAGATCGTAGTGGAGGAGATCGGCGGCGAAATCGCGGCCGCGAACCACCACCCGACCGGTGGGGTCGACAATGATGGAGTGACCATCGAAGACCAGCTCGTCGTTGCCGCCGACCTGGTTGGCATAGACAAAGAAGCGGCCTGACTGCGCTGCGTATCGCCGGACCAGGTCCCGTCGCTGGGCGGCCTTGCCGAGCTCGAACGGACTCGCCGAGATGTTGATCAGCAGCTCGGCGCCGGCCTCGACCTGCTCGAGAACCGGGTCTCGATGATAGATGCTGCGGCCATCGAGATCGGGATCGGCCCAAACGTCCTCGCAGACCGAGATCCCGAGTCGAACGCCTTTGAAGAGAAGCGGTTTTGCGGGACCGCCGGGCTCGAAGTGACGGGCCTCGTCAAAGACATCGTACGAGGGGAGCAGGCACTTGTGGTAGCGCGCCACCGCGCGGCCACCGACGCACAGCGCCGCCGAGTTGAACAGGCCCTTGCCCTGGCCCGCCGGATTGCGGTCGACATAGCCGACCACAATCCCGAGAGCATCGTCCGACAACGCCGCCACCCGCTCGAGCTGGTGGAGGTTCCGGTCGATGAAATCACGCCGCTCGAGGAGGTCGCCCGGGGGGTAGCCCACGGTGGCCAGCTCGCTGAAGACCACGAGATCCGCTTGCCGACGCCGACTCTCTGCCACGGCGTCGGCCATGAGCGCGAGATTGGCGTCGAAGGCACCAACGGTGTAATCGAGTTGGGCGATGGCAACACGCATGCGTCGCTCCTCCTGAGGCGAGAGTGTATCTCGGAACGGAGCAGTCGAAGAACTGGTCTGAGAAAGGAGCTGCCCCGCGGGGGAGGGGGTTCCGACGGGGCAGCAAGGAAGGAGGTGAGATGAAACGTTTTGTGATCGTCTCTCTCGTATGGATATACGGAAGGACGCCCGGTTTCGTTTACCGAAAACGGGGAGGTATTGTAACGGCACGGTAAAAGGCAGGTGGCCGTGGCCGTGAATCGCACCCCGCCCGCGTCGCCCCACATCTTGCGCAGACTGGGTGCCTGGCTCCAACTTTGTTTGCCGCGAACAAAGTTGCGTGCCTGGCATCCCCTCCCATCGCGCATCCACGGGCTGACGACCCAAGCTCGAGCCTGAAACCTCACTCCATTTGCCGCCCACCCCACGTTCGGGATAGCATGGTCGAACAGTTCAGTTCTCCAGGGAGGCAATGTGGAACGGATCGGTCACTACACGATCGTGTCAGAACTCGGCCGTGGCGGCATGGGCGTCGTGTACAAGGCCCATGAAGAATCGCTCAATCGATTCGTCGCCATCAAGATGCTCGGGGAACACCTCGAGGAAGATGTCGAGTACGTGGAGAGGTTTATCCGGGAGGCGCAGAGCGCGGCCGCCCTGAGCCATCCAAACATCGTCCAGATCTACTCCATCTCGGAGGAGGGCGGCCACCACTATTTCGTCATGGAGTACGTCCAGGGCACCAGCGTCCAGCGGATGATCCAGACCAAGGGCAAGCTCAGTCCACCGGATGCCGCTCGCCTCATCCTCCAGGCGGCCGCGGGGCTTCAGGATGCCCACGCCCAGGACGTGGTCCACCGCGACATCAAACCTGCCAACCTCATGGTCACCGACCGGGGCCTGATCAAGATCGCGGATTTCGGTCTCGCCCTGATGGGAGCAGCCACCACCCGCCTGACGGCGACCGGCATGCTCATGGGCACCCCGGGCTATCTCTCACCCGAGCAGTGTCTCGATCAGTCTCCAGACCACCGCACCGACATCTACTCCCTCGGGGTCACTTTCTTCGAGATGGTGACCGGCACCATGCCATTCCGGGCGGACAGCCCCCTGGCCCTGCTCAAACTCATCGTCGAGGTCGAGCCTCCAGATATTCGCGAGCTCAACCCGGAAGTGGATGACGAGCTTCGTTCCGTCATCGCACGGATGCTGGCCAAGGACCGGGAGGATCGCTACCCGAACTGCACCGAGATCATGACCGACATCCAGAATTGGCTCGAAGCCCGCGGAGAACCTCTCCACAGCGCCGCCGGCGCGGTGGGGACCGGCGCGGCGGCCGGGGTGATGCCGCCACCTCCGCCGCTTGTCACCGAAGAAGAAATCAACACCCAACCCACCGTGGCGGTTGCCAGCGGTTCGACCAACCCCGTCCCTCCGCCGCCGGCGCCGCAGGAAATGGCCACTGCACCGGCTCCCCAGGCCACCGCCCCGGCCTCCCAACAACAACCCATCCCGAAACGGTCGCACACCGGCCTGATTGTGGCCGCCATCGCGGTCTTCGTTCTTGGGGCCGGAGCGGTTGCCGCGGTCCTGGCCGTCAAGAGTGGCGTCTTCGACACGATATTCAACCGCGGTGAAACCGAGGTCGCAGAACTCGGCGAGGCCGAAGATCCTGCATCCACGCCGCTCGACGCCACGCCAGTCGCCTCCAGCTCCGAACCCGAATCAGAGTCACCAGCGAAAACCCTCGACTTGGATCAGCCGGAAGCCGATTCAAATCCGCCAGCCAAGGAAGGTCCTGCGATGTCCGAAGGATCGATGGTCACCGAGTCCGGCGAGTCGACGGTGGCTGCCGGAAGCTCTCGGAAGTCATCCCTCGCAGGAGAACCATCACCATCGGTTCCTCCCGCCGAGGCAGGGGCGGCCCGCCGGCCGGCAACATCCTCGTCCTCTCCCCCTCCGCCGACGATCGCAGCCGTCCAACCCACCGCCACGGTCGTGCTCGCGGTGGGTGAGCAATTGCTCGCGGTGGAGGCCGAAGAATACGTCAAGGCGAGGCTTCGGCAAGCGGGCGTCGAGATCATCGAGGTCACAAGCATCCCCGGTCTCGAGGGATTCACCAACACCGAATCCCGGCCAAGCCCAGAACAGGTCAGAGACGCCCTTCGACCGCACGCCCGCTATTTTGTTCCGCTCAGGGTGGAATACCTCGGCGATCGTCCCATCCGATACATGGGCCAGGTCGACATCGTCTATCAGGCTCGCGTCAACATGGGCGTGGTCGATCTTGCCACCGGTCGGCCGATAGGCCGGCCGAACACCATCAAGCTCGAGTACACCCAGCTCAACGCCAGCGAGGTGGCGACCAGGGAATTGCGCCGCGCCACAACCGCCATCATTCAGAAGCTCCCAAGGGAGTAGACCCTGAGATGAGGGAGACAAGAGGCAACCGATGATCCACTCAATGGTCTTCCTGCTCATGACCTTCGCGTTACAGGGGACGCCTTTTGAGGCGCAGGCGCCACCCCTGGCGCTGACCGGCGAGACCGCGGAGGCTTTTCTCAGCAGTGCCGAGGTGATCGAACTCGAGGAATACGACAACAAGGGCATCACCAAACCCCGAAAAGCGATCCTCACCGACGGCGAACTCGGTCTCTTCGCGGTGTTCAAGGACATCGACGAGATCCACCCCAAGATCAAGGCCGCCGACGGACGCACCGTCCTCTATCTCAAGGACTGCTACAAGCACGAAATCGCCGCCTACGAACTCGACAAGCTCCTCGGGCTGGGCATCGTTCCGCCCACCGTCCACCGGAAGATCGGGAGGGATCGAGGTTCTCTACAGATGTGGATCAACGGAGCCATGACCGAGTGGGAACGAAAGAAAGAGAAAGAGACACCACCACCGGATATGGCCGAGTGGAACAACCAGGTTTCGACCCTCAAGCTCTTTCTCCAACTGATTTGGGATACGGACTACAACAACATCTCGAACATCATGGTCGATGAGGACTGGAAGATCTGGAAAATCGATTCTTCCCGCGCCTTTCGCCTCGATGGCCATCTTCGCCGCGAGGACTCGCTGACCCGCTTCTCGAGGTCCTTCCTCGCCTCCCTGAAAAACCTCGATTGGAAGAAGTTCGAGAAGGCCTTGCGCCCGTGGCTCAACAAGAATCAGATCAAGAAGATGTGGAATCGCCGAACGCGGATCCTCGCGCTTGCCAAAGAGCGGGTGGCGGAGTTCGGTGAGGCGTCCGTACTCTACGACTGACCTTGGTTCAACGCCCCACGCTCGGGCTCAGGGTAGAGCCAGCCGAAGAACATCCGTGAGAGCCCCGGCATGATGAACCAGGTCATGAGCGGGATCCCCACGACCAGCGATGCCCCCAGCCTGAGGGCCACCGGCCAACTCCCCACGACCGGGTTCAGAACGCCACCGAGCACCAACAGCATCGGGTAGACCCCGAGCGCCGTCAGCAATGCCATCTTCCAGCGCGCAGGCGGCCGATTGACCACCCGGTTGGGCAGGGTGAACCACGGCTCGAGCCCGGTCAGCGACTCCACATCCTCGTCATCGACGGTGAGCTCCCGCGCCCTGTCCAACCATCGCCGGCGTTCATCGGAGGTCATCCAACGCTCGAGGTGCGCGGCCGAGTCAAAGGTGAAGATGGCGGTGAACTCGGTGGGCGGCCCGCCGTGTGGACCGAGGACGGTGACGCCCTGGTGTCCGTCGAAACCGCGCGCCGTCTGCGCCACTTCGCGAAGTCCTTCGGCATACTCTTCCTCGCGCCCGGGCACGACCCGACGGGTCACCATGGTGGTGACCTGACACGGAAAGTGGAGTCCTTCAGCGTTCATCCCTCAACCTCACCTGACCCATTCAGCTGCGGCGGCCGCCGAGTAGTCCGGACCGGAACAGGAAATAGAGCAGCGTCACGAGGGTCGAGACCGCCGCCGCAACATAGGTCAGGGCCGCCGCATTGAGCACCCGATCGACACCCTCCCGCTCGGGTCCGGTGATGATGCCGTGTTCGACCAACATCACTTTGGCCCGTCTCGATGCGTCGAACTCGACCGGCAGGGTGACGACCTGGAAAAGCAGCACCGCCGAGAAAAGCACGGCTCCCACGAGCACCATATTCGTGGAGGACATGAAGAGACCGCCGAGCATGACGAAGTAGCCTAGACTCGAACCGATCTTCGCGGTGGGAACCAGCAACGAGCGCAGACCGAGCGGCTTGTAGTGTTCGGCATGCTGGATGGCGTGACCGGCTTCGTGGGCGGCAACGCCGACAGCCGCCACCGAACGCGAGTCGTAGACGCCCTCCGAGAGATTCAGGGTGCGATTGGCGGGGTTGTAGTGGTCGGTGAGCATTCCCCGTGAACGAAGGATCTTGACATCCTGAAGCCCAACCGAGGCGAGCAACCGGGCCGCAGCCTCGGCGCCGGTCTGTCCGTTGGCGGTGGGCACACGCGAGTATTTCTTGAACGCGGATTTTGTCTTGAAGCTCGCCCACATCGAGAGCAACAGCGCCGGGATGACGAAGACGAAGTACATGGGATCGAAAATCATGATTTCCTCCGGGCTCCCGAGGTGATTATCAGCACCTCGGGGCCCATTCATATAACACACGTTGCACCGGAAATCTTCTCGATTGCCCTTGACGATGTCGTCCAAACCCTCGAGCAGCGCCGCCGGCGCTGAGAAAGGACACACCATGAACGTCCGTTCTTCCTCGTCACGACTCTCCGCCCTCGAGCGATTCGCCACCTCGTTCCCCGCCGAGACCTCCGAACACTACAAAAAGAACCCGACGGCGACATGAAATCTGGTTGAACTGCGGGCCTGGATCGAGACTTCGCGGTATCATCGCTGAGTTCGGTTCAGGAGGCTCGATGTCGTCTCACCGCCCTGTTGGCTATCGCTGGTATCTCATCTCCGCGTTGTCGACCCTTGGATGTGTGGTGGCGTTGTTGTTGCTCGCCGCCCGCTTCGCACCCTGGGAGTTCAACACCGCCAAAATCGTCGTTCGAGCTCAGAACGGAATGACCCACACATTCCCCGCTCCAGAGGTCGATCCGTGGATCGTCCCCACCCAGCTTCGGCGAGAGGTGGAGCTGTCCGAGGAACCTCGCCCACGAAATGTGATCCTCATGATCGGCGATGGAATGGGAGTGGGTCAGGTCAGTTCCGCATCGGCGATTCTGTATGGGCCGGGCGGTGGCCTCGCGGTGGAATCGGCCCCGGTCACCGGATTCGTCCGGACCTACGCCGGCAACGATCTCGCAACGGACTCGGCCGCCGCGTCAACAGCGATGGCGACGGGGTTCAAAGCACCGAAAACGGCGATCTCCATTCTTGCCGACGGCCGGAGTCCGAAAACGCTCATGGAGGCGTTGAAGGCTGTCGGCATGAGGACAGGAGTCGTGACGACGTCCGGCCTCGCCGACGCCACTCCCGCGGGCTTCCTCGTCCACGCCGGCGATCGATACCAATATGCCAACATCTTCTCGTCGATCCTCAAGACCAGGCACGATGTTCTGATGGGCGGGAACTGGGTCCGTCACCACAAAGCCAAGCACGACCGGGAATACCTGGACCTCGTCGACCGGGTCGATGAGCTCGGTTCCGCGGCCGGGTACAACGTCGTTCAAAGCGAAACGGATCTCATGAATGCGCAGACTCCCGTCTTCGGTTTGTTCCCGCCTCGCGGCGATTCCGACGACGACTACGGACCCGACCTGACCATCACCACGGAGTTCACCCTCGAAGCGTTGGCGAAGGATGAAATCGGCTTCTTCGCCCTCATCGAATCCGAGGTCACGGACAGCCGCGGCCACATGAACAGCGTTGCCGGTGTCGTCGACGCCGTTCGTGAGTTCGACGCATCAGTGGCTTTCGCAGTCGAGTGGGCGGAGGAGCGCGGCGACACCCTCGTACTCGTGACCGCAGACCACGACACCGGCGGCCTCGGGATCGTTAACGGCAACTACGACGACGGAGTCGCGGAGGTCCGGTGGACTTCTGACATGCACACCGCGTTGTGGGTCCCCCTCTTCGCATTCGGGCCGGGGGCCGAACATTTCAGCGGTGTGATCGACAACACCGACATCGGCATTCTGATCGCCAAGCTCCTTGGAATCGAAGACTTCCCTTCCGCCCAACCTTGAAATCATCGCCCGAGGGTGTTAAGGTCCCGTCCCGATCGAGCGTCGTCAACCGGCGACAAAAGACTCCCGAAAGGACCGAGCCATGAATCTCGCCGCAGGCCTTAAGAGACTGATGCTGGGGCCGGAAGAAAAGCCCATCCCCAACCTCAACCGGAATGATCGCTGTTGGTGCAACAGCGGCAAGAAGTACAAAGCGTGCCACCAGGCCGCCGACGACCGCAAGCGCGCAGCGCAGCGTTCCGCATCCGGCAAACAGCAGGGCGGAAGCCTCAAGCGCGGATTCTGATCGCCCACCCGGGACCGACGGACCACCACCTCGGACTAGAATCAACGGCTCAGGTGTTGCACCTCGAGGGAGCATCACCATGGCCGAAATCAACGTCAGCAACCAGTTTCCACACAACCACGCGGCCGGCGAGATCGACGAGGTCCTGTCCGCGGTCGTGGACCAACTCCACGCCCAGCGCGACACCCTTGCAACACCACTACGACGGACCTTCCGCGGCCACCCACTCCCCTCACGCTCCGAAATACACAAGGTGGTCGAGCTCCTCCGCTCGGTGATCTTCCCGGGATACTTCGGAAACCGGGATATCACCGACGAGAGTCTGAGCTACCACATGGGCGCCACCCTCCACCGGGTGTCGTTGGTGATGGTGGACGAGGTCCACCGCGGTCTGTGTTTCGCCTGCAGACGGGACGACACCGACCGGACCCCAACCGCCTGCCTCACCCGCGCCAAACGGATCACCGCCGAGTTTCTTCAACGGTTGCCCGAGCTCAGACGGCTACTCGCCCTCGATGCGGTTGCGGCCTACGAGGGCGACCCGGCGGCGCCGGATCCCGCCGAAGCGATCTTCTGCTATCCGGGCGTCCTTGCCCTGACCAGCCACCGCATCGCCCACGAGCTCTACCGGCTCGAGGTGCCCCTCATTCCACGCATCATCTCCGAGCACGCCCACTCAGATACCGGAATCGACATCCACCCTGGCGCGACCATCGGCGAGAGTTTCTTCATCGATCACGGCACCGGGGTTGTCATCGGTGAAACCACCATCATCGGGGAACGCGTCCGTCTCTACCAGGGCGTCACCCTTGGCGCA
>RCNG010000992.1_pt1 | contig 13837 bp, 9 predicted proteins | sample 2041371 | NCBI WGS metagenome assembly RCNG01 (sample SAMN09708227, study PRJNA481090) | Marine sediment metagenome, whole genome shotgun sequencing project. | biome: marine sediment; feature: ocean; material: sediment; isolation source: Sewage treatment plant 1 marine sediment (STP1) ... | reverse complement strand
GGAACACCCGGCTGAAGGTGTCGTGGCTCGGTGGGCCATGCTCCAGCTCGAGAAAATCCCGCAGGAACGGCTCTTTCTCACGCCCAAAGATCGCCATGTCGACCGCCGTCTGACCGCCTGACAGAACCGTGCACAAGGCGATCATCAGTATCTCCAGAAGATCGTGACGCCCGGCGTTGCCGGTTCGCGGATCCTCCAGATCCTCAAAGCACTCCGCAAAGCCTTCCACCGTCGCCTCCTCCCGTGACACCAAACCTGACACGGGTAGAATCGATTCGCCTCAAAACCACAAGCCCTGGCTTACAGGTCAAGAAAAATCCAAGTGCGATTCCCCTGTTGGGGTCCTCTTGTGGTTGGGTCCTTGGCTGGGTAATATCCGGCTATGAAGGAACCCGAACTGGCCAAAATGGACGTCAGAGCTATGAAACACGTCAATCTTGGATCACAAGGCCTTCGTGTGCCTGCAATCGGTTTGGGCTGCATGGGAATGTCGGATTTTTACGGCTCCTCTTCAGAAGCTCAAAATCTTTCCGTTTTCGATCGGGCAGCAGACATTGGATGCACGTTCTGGGATACGTCAGACATGTATGGCCCGTTTACGAATGAAATCTTGTTGTCCAAGGCACTCAAGGGGCGCCGTGACAAAATCACCTTGGCAACCAAGTTTGGCGTTGCCCGGGGCGAAGACGGCAGCTGGCAAGGTATCAAAGGAAGCGCGGACTATACAAAGGCTGCTTGCGATGGCTCACTGAAGCGCCTCGGGACAGACTACATCGATCTCTACTATCAGCATCGTGTGGACCCCGAAACGCCGATCGAGGAAACGGTCGGTGCCATGGCTGAGCTCGTGAAGGCGGGGAAAGTACGCTACATCGGCCTGTCTGAGGCAGATCCGGAAATCATCGCCCGCGCCCACGAGGTTCATCCCGTTAGTGCACTCCAGACCGAGTATTCCTTGTGGTCGCGGGACGTTGAGGCCGACATTCTGCCAACGATTCGAAGACTTAACATCGGATTTGTGGCTTACAGTCCCCTTGGCCGAGGATTTTTGTCCGGGGCGATCCGGTCGCGAAGCGATCTAAAACCTGGAGACTGGAGGTTGGAGAATCCGCGATTTACGGAGGGAGCAATCGCCAGGAACAGCCAGTTGGCCGATCTCGTAGCTGAAGTCGCGAAAGAGATTGAAGCCACACCAGCTCAAGTCGCATTGGCATGGCTTCTTTCGCGAGGTGTCACCGCGATACCTGGGACGCGGAGAATTGAACGTCTGGAAGAAAACTGGGCGTCACAAGGTATAACTTTACAAACGGAACACTTGGACCGTCTTGAATCCCTTATCAAGCAGGGTGTAGTCGGCGCTCGGTACTAATGCGGTGCAAACCGCCGAGACCACGCTACACCCTATTCAAAAAGGAAATCCAACCATGCCGAACCTCAAAGAACGCATTCTGGACGTCGTCAAGGGCGGCCCGAACCTGTCAGGTTTTGCTACGATCACGAAGGACGGCAAGCCGTGGGTCCGCTACGTGATGGCCGAGGCTTCGGACGACCTGACCCTCCGGTTTACCTCGTTTACGAACGCGCGTAAGATCGCTCAGATCGAGAGCAACCCCGAATCACACCTGACCTGCGGGATCACAGACCCGACGAACATGCACCTGCCGTATCTCCAGTTGCAGGGACGCGCGGAGTTCACGACAGACCGCGAAGCCCGGCACGCCTTCTGGAGCGACAGGCTCGGGGTCCTCTTCGATGGCCCAGACGACCCGAACTACGGCGTCGTCATCTTCCGAGCCTACCGCATCGAGTACTGCCGCGTCGGGTTAGAAACCGAAGTCTGGGAGAGGGATGGAGAAAAAGAATCCCAAAGCCTGGAGTGCGGCCCGACTGCAAGCTGGTTTGAAGCATATAAAGAGAAAACTACGCCCTAGAAGTCGGCTATACGAGGGTATGCCTTATGGCATACAAATGGCATCCAAAGTTTGGTACGCACGAAACAAGAAGTACTCCCCAAACACAAGTTGTTTGGGGAGTATAGCGGAAAGGGATCAAGGACATGAAGAATCAACGGATGACGGACACCGTAACTCAAGTGTCCATCCTCAACGCTTTGCTTGCGAGCCGGTTTGACGGATGCCTCCCATGCCGGGAATTGCTGGAGTACGGCGACCTCGGTATTGGCACCTTTGACCAGATGGAGGGGGAAATGGTTATGGTGGATGGCAGCATCTACCAGGTTAAGGCCGACGGCAGGGTCTATACGCCTGACCTCGACAACCGCACACCGTTTGCGACGGTCTGTCGTTTCCATCCGGACGAGACATGGACGCTCAGTGAGCCCATCCATCTCGAAGCCTTGGAGAAAGTGATCGACGAAAAGGCGGCGAACCCGAACGTGTTTTGCGCCGTTCGCGTGGAAGGCTCCTTTTCGTACATGAAGACGCACGCCCTGCAGATACAAAGCAAGCCGTATCCGCCGACGGCGGAAGTGGTGAGAGCCTGCGTCCAGTTTGAAATGAAGGATGTGTCTGGGACGATTGTCGGGTTTCGGGGCCCGCCATACGTCAAGGGAATTAACGACACGGGGTATCATCTGCACTTCCTGTCGGACGACAAAACACAGGGCGGCCATATCCTGGAGTTCGTCATGGACCGGGGCACCTGTGCGATCAACATCTGCAGCAACCACGTTGTGATCCTGCCTGAAGATGGTGCCGCACTGGCCGGTATTGACATGAGCAGGGATCTGGTCGACGAATTCCACGAAGCGCTCTCCGAAGAGGCGTAACTTCATCCGAGGAGAAGCAGCCATGTCATTCTCACAGGGGCCGTCCGCCCAGGACGACGATATCGGCAGCGGAATCGCCGAAACTCTGGATTCGCTGGACGCCCGGTCGGTCAGCTTTCGCGTAAAGGCGTCGGGAACCCGATGGGAGCTCCTTCAGGCTCTACGGCCTGAAGGTCCCCCACTTCGGCCCTCGGACTTTGACATCGTCGCCGTCCACGACCTGGCCCACGACCGGATGTGTCTATCTTGGCAGCGGGCCATCTTGGAGCCGCTGACCGACACCGTCGTCTACGACGAAATTGTAGTTGGCAACGAAGGATATATCTCGGGCGCTGACGTAGCCCTGCACCCGCAGCCGGCTCGTCCCATGACATCCGATCGTTTGGCCGCTGTTCGTCGCCAGCAATACTTGCTCAACCCCCAGCTGCTCGTGGGGGATGCTCTCCGCCGGCAGCGCGATACCGGGCAGCAAGTCATTCGATATGTCGGCCGCCAAGAGCTCGACGGCGCTCCTCATGGGGTCGTTGAAATCGACGCATTGCCCCGACCGATCCGCCTGTTCGTGGCTCTCGACTCCAATCAAGTATCCCGCCTTGTCACTCAAGAAAACGACTTTCCCTGCGGCGATGTCGAAATCGTCGTGGCGTTCTCGGACTGGCGCCGCCACGACGGACTCGCCTTGCCGTACCAGGTTGAGCTGAGCTGGGAGGGAGTGGTTCTACACCGCGAAACTCGCGAGCGAATCGAGGTGAATCCGCAGCTCGACGAAGCGACCTTTGTCCTGCCCGGGACTCAACCCTTCGATCCCGAGGTGGCAGAGCGCGGCTTGATCAACGAGCAGTGGATTCACCGGGCCTTGGCCATGGGGGCGCCGATCTCTCTCGATGCCGGCGAGGTGGTATCCGTGGCCATTACTCCCGAAGTCGTGACATTGGGCGGCGGTATCCACCATTCATTGGCTATCGCCCTCGAATCGGGGGTGGTTGTGGTCGATCCTCCACAACATGAGGACCGCTCCCTGGCGGTCATCGAAGCCGTCACCGCAAGGTGGCCGGACAAGCCGATCTTGCATTTGATCCTGACCCACCACCACCACGACCACAGCGGCGGAATTAGGGCCTACGCTGCCATTGGCGCCGAGCTCATCGTGGCGGAAGGCGATCGCGATTTCGTGACTCAGTGCCTGGCCCGGCCGCATACAATTCGCCCGGACACCCTGGCCGGGACGGCGACTCGACCGACGATACGAACCGTCGCCGACAACAGCCTCAGCTTGGGCGGCGGCGCGATTGAAGTCTACCGGATTTCATCGCCCCACTCGGCCGAAAACCTGGTCGTGTATGTCGCGGGCCCCAAGCTGCTGTTCAACGCGGACCTATTCAACCCAGGTCTCGTTCCGCCCGGTGTCGCCCCCCCACCTTATTGGTTGACCTTTTCCCAAGATTTTCGACGCCAGGTCGAGGCACTCAACCTAGATATTGAGGTTTTGCTCGGCGCCCACGGCGCCCTGGAAGGCCGACCGTTTCAGAGTCTTGTCGACTTCACGGAATAGATACAGGGTACAAGCACCATGAGCAGCGGACTCGTTCTCAGCAAACCTACGGAATCATTCATCACCCACACGCCGAGCCGGAACCCCGATGCGAAGCCGGAAGCCTTCACCGCTGGCAAGCGAGGGACTGCTGCCGAAGCCGTTATTCGGACGCTCATCCAGCATCCCTCATTCGGAGACGGCACCGGCTTCCACTTCCTGAGTGGGAACACCGGCAGCAACGAGGGACCGATTTGGCAGGCCATACAGGACGTCACGGGACTGAAGGGCTTGGTTCACGGTGCCACTGAGTTCGTTGCTACCTGCATGGCCTCGGGGTTCGAGGTCTTTGCCAACGCCGGCGCCGATGAGGGCACGAAAAGGATTCCGGTTCTGGCGCTACACGCACAGGTCGGTGTGAAGTACGGAGCCGCCGGACTCGACTTCCTGGTGCGTCAGCGCCAACCATGCCTTCTGGTCATCGGTGATGCAGGGAAACTGGCTCGGCAGTACGGTGGGCACAACTCTGTCCCCGATTATCCGGGGTTGCTCAAACAGCTCGGGGTCAAGAGCGTCCATTTCCCCGTCGAAGAAGAGGGCCCAAAGGGGCTCGTGCCGGCAGTACAGGAGGCCATGACCGCGGTGATGAGTGAGCCTTACGGCTCCGTCGCGGTCATTCTCGACGAGGACGTTCTAAACACCATCGTGGATATCGCTCCTGCTCAGGTAGCGACACCTCCCTTGAAGGGCACGTCGAACTCCGAAACCCCGACGGCAGAGACGGAGGCGGCGATCGTTCAGGCAGCAGAGCTGCTGGTGAACAAGCAGCGGTCTGTCCTGGTGCTCAATCAGGAGGTTGGGCGCTCGCCTGGCGCCAGAAAAGCAGCCGAAAAGCTGGCAAGCCTAACTGGGGCCCATGTCGTCGTCTGCTATGCACCGGGCACCCTTTTCGACCGCGGCCATCCATCCTGGTGCGGCAACCTGAGCTTTGGAGAGGCGGACGGCGTTGCGAGCGAGATCGCCAGCTATGCCCCCGACGCGGTCGTGGTGGTCGGCGGCCCATTCCCCAACAACGTCTGGCCCAATGGGCGTTCGGAGGTACCGGAAGGAGTCCCCGCCATCGTCATCAGCCCGGACGAAACCGACCGGACTCGGTGCAACATCCTCCCCGAGGTCTTCGTTTGCGCCAACGTCGGGATCGCACTGACTGGCCTGGGCCAGCAGCTCGAGACACGCCGTACGCAGGCACAGCAACAGGCTGCGAACGAACGCTTGGACCAGATTGCGGGAGAGAATCGGGCCGCTCTCGAGTCCCGTATCGCAGAGTACGAGAAGCACATGGACGAAACCCCCGTCCATCCCGCCCGCATAGCCAAGGAGTTGGTGCTGGCGCTGAAAACGAGGGCGGAGAACGGGAAACTGAGCCTCGAGAACGTCGCAATCTTCGACGAAGCGCTGACGAGCTCGAGACCGTTCCTGGACTACGTGGAACACCTCGGTCTGCACGACCTCTTCTACTATGGCACCCCCGGGCCGACGTTGGGAGCCCATGGGGGGTCTCTTGGGTTTCAGGCAGCAACCCCGAATGGGCTGGTGATCTCCCTGTTTGGCGACGGGGGAGCCGACTTCAACGACGCGGCATTCATCGTGGCAGCCAGGGAAAACATGCCCGTCAAGCATCTCATGATCGACAACGGTGGATACGAGTTGGTCAGCGTGAATTTCGCACGCGACGCTCGGCTGCGCGGTGAGAACGAAGAGGAACAATTGGCGGCCGGGCGTGTTCTGCCGCTTCACACCCAGCACCCGGTCCATCAGAACAGGGCATTCCAGGTGCGCGGTTTCGTGTCCCGGACCACCCAAGAGCCGGTGTTTGACTCGGCGTACGTCGAGCTGCCGGAGCAAGTTGGCCCCGCGATTGATGCAATGCTCGATTCGAAGGGGCCATTCCTATTGCAGGTGATTGCACAAGGTGTGTACTTTCAGCCCGCAAACAAGTAGGCAGCCGATTCGAGCGAGACCCAAACGGAGTCCACGAAGAACTGGGGGAAGAACGATGGAAGCAGACAGTTGCCGATTCCAGATCAACCGGGTCAATCGAGCCGACTTGGAGGCGAATTCAGTACGTCTTCCGCCGGATGCTGGCGTCTTCACGCGCGAGGTCGGCGCCTTGGCCAAGGCCTACTTTGGGGCAATCGATGAGGGCGACATCGAGTCGATGGTCGGCCATCTCGACCCGAACGGCTTCAATATCCATGTCTTGTCGCCTGACGCCACTTTGACGGGCGAAAACGATTATCGCGAATGGTACCGTCGCATCGTTTCGGCATTCAGCCGTCTGCACCACACGGTGGTGGCTCTCGACCCGAAGCTGGTCACCGCGAACTCGGCACAGGCGAGACTATCGATTCACTCCGAGATCGATCGGCGTAACCCTGCACCAGACGAGAGTCCTCGCGCCAGCGTCACATTGGACATCATCTGGGATCTTACTCGTACGGAGGACGGCGGGTGGGTCATTTCCGGCCAGCGTGAGGCCCCCGATCCCACCCCTGAGTTTTCCAAGGTACGGACACGCGAATTCGCGGTCAGCTACCTCAACAATCTGGACCGACGAAACCTCGACGGCATGCTCGCGGTTCTGGCACCACAGGGCGAATTGAACATCGCGCTCAACGGAGGCCTGATTGTCGAGGACTTTCCGCAATGGTTCAGAATGATTGATGAGGGTTTCATCAACTCGGTCCACAGGGTCCAGGGCGTGGTTGCCTTGGAGAACGCGGATGGGACCATTGATGCGCACCTCAAGATTCACTTTACAGCGGATCGAAGGAATCCGGAACCGAACCAAGACAGGTCGGTCGACTTCTCCGTGGAGCGCATCTGGACGATTCGCCCCGCCGAAAACGGCAAGCCTCAGCTCGTGAGTCAGCGGCCGTTCGTATTGTTCGATCTGAGCACGCGCGTCGATCCGCTGGACGTCAATGGTGCGCTCGAGGCCGCCCGACGTGGCGACAACGAAGTGGTGCGCGACTGGCTGCGAAACGGCGGTGATCCAAACGCCTATGCTCCGGATGGGTTCAACCTGTTCTTGGCGGCTGCCGCAACAGGCAACACCGAAGTCCTCAGAATGCTGCTATTGGAGGGAGTTGGCCTCAAGAAGGTGGATCCCGGTCTTCCGCTCAAGGACCCGCAGCGTCCGGACTACCGCACCAATATTTTGGCGCCACACCTCGCGACTCAGAAGGGGGACGTCACCAGCACTCTGCTCCTCCTGTCCAAGAATCCCGAACAGCTACATGCGCGCGTGGAAGTCAACGGGCACACCCCGCTGCTCCAGACTGCATTCTACGGGCACGTGGAACTGGCCAAGTCGATTCTGGAGAATCTGGGGTCCATCTTGCCCCAGGGGGCCAACATCGAAGAGGAGACACTGCGCCTCTTCAGCGAGACCACGGTGCGTGGGATCAACGCCACGCAGTTCGGGCGTCAGTTCCAGAACGAGGCGATGGTTGAAGCCCTCGAGCCGTTCGACAAGGCAACGACGGAAGCCAAGGAGGCAGATACCAAGGCGCTGCTCGAAGCAATCCCTGCCGGGCCCCGCAATCCCGAAGCCGGCACCCCAGCTCAACAGGCCAGCGAGACGGTGTTCAACGCGATCACGTCCGGTTTGACTGAGGTCGCGGGGCTCCAGGAACCAGAACGCTCAGCAGCGGTGACACGAGTCATCGCTGAGTTGAAGGAAGCAACCCAGAACCAGAATTTCGATCCGAACCTCTTGGCGGGCGAGTTGCTCCAAACGCCCATCATCGCTGCGGTGACCGGCACCAACGCCAACGAGGGGGTTGCCCGACTTCGGCGTGAAGTCGTGGACATCCTTCTGGAGAAGGGTGCGGACCCAGACAAGGAAGAGATGTACCCGATGGCGGTGGACGCCATCATTCGTGCTGCGGTGTTCAACCACTTCGATATCCTGAAGAGGTTTGAAGCGGTCATGACACCAGAGGCGATGAAGCAGGCACTCGACCACAAGCCTGCAGTCAACGGTCTGACCGCACTTCACGACTCCGTGTTGCGTGCAGCCACCGGATCAGCCAGCTATCTCGAACAGATCCGCTGGGCGCGTGGTCTTGGGGCATCTGCCGACATCCCAGATCACACCGGCCGAACCCAACGGGACTTTGCCGCTGCAGCATTCGTGACCGAAGGTCAGAGGGAAAATGCGGCGGCGGTTTGGGAAGCGCTGCAGTTGGATTCGCAGCCGCCCAAACCGTATGCGTTGTTCTCATACGAGAATCTGACTTTCCTTACCATCCCAGATCGCGTAGCGGACAAGGGCACGGTGTGGCGCACATTGGCAGGCTCTCCGGACGTGATCGTGAAGAGCATCGAGCTTGATGGCCCCAACGCGATGTCCGCGGAGGTTGCGCAAAACCATTCGTTCGGTACGGCAATAATGAACCGCTGTTGGCCGGATGGACGTCCGGTTGACGCGAAGGAAGTGCAGGCATTTGCGGCGCAGACTCGCGGTACACCGTTTCTGCCGGTCATGCGGTTTGAGAAATCAGATCCTTACATCAAGCAGCTCCTTGGGGCGGGCTTGTTCGGTGCGCTGCTCGTGAACCCGGAAAGCCCCGAGGCAGTACGCGCGCTGCTTCGTGATGTCTACTTCCCACAGCGGCCCAATGCCGAAGCTGCCCCCAGACCTTCCACGGCACAGCATCCGCTTGGCAAACGCGCTGTGGGGGCGGACAACCTGGCCCAGCGTACCTTTGCGGAATATCCCAAGATGATGGACACCCTCAATGACATGTTCATTGGTGGTGTCTCGTTCAGTAGGCCCGCTCTACCGGACGTTTTGCAGCAACTCCCTGCGCTCAAGGAGATCGGCGTAAGAATGGTCGAAGTCGACCACGCTGGCATTCGGACTGAGCTCGCGAAATTCTGTGCGGAGGAGGAACTCGACCTCCAGACGGAAGCGGCGATCTCCGCCATCGAGAACGCCGCTCGAGATGCCGAGATCGTACTGTCAGGAAGTTTCAGCACCGACGAGCAAATCCTGCGTGCGTTCGAAAAGGGGTATCGGCACATCACCACCATCACGGAAAGAGCCGTCCATGAGATCTCATGGCGCAGCTGGCTGCCGAAAGGCAGCAGGATAGAAGGACGTGAGCCGCTTCCTCGCGAGATGCCGATTCGACGACCCCGCCAAGACTTCAACGACGTGCGACGTGCGTTGGAGGACGGTGAGCTCGTGGTGTTCGGCGCCTTGACCACACCGGACTTGAATAATGCTATCCAACTAGCGAATAGCGGAATCCTGAACGCTGTCGCCATTGAACGCGAACACGGTACCTGGTCTACCGACGAAACGGTTAGACACATCAAAGCGCTGCGGGAGCATACCAATGTAATCGTGCGCCTATGCAGTGCCCTTGATTCAGACGTGGGAACCTTCGTCCGCTCGGGTGTCGCGGGACTGATAGCCACAGCGGTGCTCGATGCTGACGAAGCACAACACTTTCTCAGCGCGGTTGAGAAGGCGAACATCGAGACTTACGGAGAGAACGACAAAAGGAACTGGGCGGTTCCAGCAATCATGGTGGAGACCGAAGGGGCGGCCAACGACACCGACAAGATCGTCGCCATGCTCAAGGAACACCAAGGTGTCTGTCACCCCGGTCCACTGGACCTGTCGGCTTCTCTGGGAGCGGCGTGGGGGACGGAAAGGTACGAGTCGACCCTCCGGAAGATCGAAAGTACGGCCAAGGCCGCGGGAGTTCCGCTGGCTGGGGTATTGAACACGCTCGAAGAGGCCTTGGACCACGGTCTCGGCATGGTACTGGCGCCCGTCGGCATGGACGGTGGTGCGCTCAATACGGGCATTGTGGGCACCAATCCACTCGAATCTTTGCAGAACGACAACTCCGCCCAATGAAGTGGCGAGCCTGCAGGAGAGGACCAAAACATGAGTGAAGAAGCAACCAGAGCGGTTGTGTCGCGGTGGTTTGGCGCACTGGATGCCGGTGACGTGGATGCTGCGATGGCGTGTCTGGACGACAATGTCCGCTGGATCAACAGCCCCGCCGAGGAAGGAAAGCCCGGCGGCATTCCCGGCCTGAGCGCGATCATTCCGTGGCTTGGGGACTTCTCGAACAAGGCCGAGGTCATCGCGACATTCGGCCCGTGGGGTGAGAGGCAGGAGACCGTCCAATATGAACGCCTGAATATGATGTTCAAAGACGATCAAGCCTTGGTGCTCGTCCACGAGGCTGCTCGCATCAGAGCAACTGGCTTAGTCTACGACATCGAGTTCGTTCAACGCATTCAGGTTGCCGGTGATTTAATCGTCATGCTGAGGGCATACTGGGACACGTCCCAGGCCGTCGCGGCATTCCGGGGAGACTTGCCAGCACGGTTGTTGGCCGCAGCAAAGCAGGGCAACACCGACGAAGCAGACCTCGTCCTGCCGTTTGGAGCGAATCCGAACCAGGCTGATCCCGTCAGTGCGGAGTCCGCTTTGATGATTGCCGCAGAAGAAGACCACGTTGAGATGGTGAAGATGCTCCTTTCGTACGGAGCGGAACCAAACCTGATTAGCCGCAAGTCAGGGAACACCGCTCTTCACAATGCATGCCGAACCGGTAAACCGCGTTCGATCAAAGCACTTGTGGAAGCCGGCGCGTTTGTCAATGTCCAGCGGCCAACGACTGGCGAAACTCCTCTGCACGAAGCGCTAAAACACGGTTTTCCAGAATGTGCCGAAATCCTCATCGAGGCCGGTGCGAACAAAAATGTCATCGCGTTCGACGGCAAGCGCCCTGCTGACGTTGCGGCAGAGGTCCTGGGACCGAATGCACCGATATTGGCCCGGCTTGATTGAAGGCCCGGCATGAGGGCCACCTGGACAAGTTTCTTTCCTGAGGACCCACTGACTTTGAGCAGGAACGCCACAGAGTGGTAAGTCGAGCGAGATAAGGAGGCGTGTATGTCTGATTCCGTTGACTATGTAGTGATTGGAGCCGGTACAGCCGGCTGCGTTTTGGCCAGCCGATTGAGCGTAGATCCGCACATCCGTGTCGCGCTGCTGGAGCTGGGTGGCATGGACTCAAATCCGGCCATCTACGACAGGAGCATCGATGCCATGTACAGCCTCTGGGACCCCCAGGCTGCGGAGAACTGGGGCTACACGACCGTGCCGCAGCCAGGGCTCAACGGCCGTGCCATTGACATTGCCCGTGGTAAAGTCCTCGGAGGCTGCAGCGCTGTCAACGCGATGATGCACGTTCGTGGGAACCGCCGCGATTTCGACGCCTGGGCCGAGCTCGGCAACAAGGGGTGGAGCTATGAAGAGGTCCTCCCCTACTTCAAAAAATCGGAGACTTACCACGGACCCATATCGCCGTACCACGGGGACAACGGGCCGGTCTCGGTCATCGACATCCGAAACCCCACGCCGGTGTTGCACGCATTTGTTGAGGCGGCCGCAACATTGGGCGCCAAGGAGAAGTACAACGACTTCAACGGTGCCACGCAGGAAGGTGGCGCGGGCTTCTATCATTCGACCCGAACCCCCGATGGCATCCGCGTTACCGCGGGGTCTGCCTTCATCAAGCCGATCTTAGAGCGCGAGAATTTTCGGTTGCTGTCGCAGGTACGGGCAACGCGCCTAATTATCGAGAAGGGGCGCGTCGTAGGGGTCGAGTATGACGGCCCCGATGGCCGGCAGACGATTCGGGCGGAACGCGAAGTGGCCGTGTGCTGCGGCGCGTTCGAGACGCCGAAGCTGCTGATGCTGTCGGGCCTAGGACCGGCGGAACAGCTGGCAGCGCATGACATTCCTGTGGTTCAAAATCTGTCGGGTGTGGGCGGTAACTTGCACGATCACCTGCTCCTCGGCATCGGGTACGAGAGTCTGGTCGATCTGCCGGCCCCCGAGTTGGCGGCCGAAGCCGGGCTTTTCACGTGGACCGGGACCGGGAGCGCTCAGAAATCGCCAGACCTGCAGTACTTCTTCGGGCCCGTCCTCCAGCCCGTCCTCATGTCGTTCGCACCGGAGGGCTTGAGCAGCAGCCGGGCCTTCACTTTTACGCCCATTCTCAACCAGCCGCTAAGCCGGGGGACGGTGACACTGGCATCCCGCGATCCAGCGGCCCTCGCTCGCGTCGATCCGCAGTACCTGACCCGTGACGAGGATCTCGCGGTGCTGGAATTTGGGATTCGGTACGCGCGAGAGCTTGTCCAAACCAGCGCATTCGACGAGCTGCGGGGACAGGAGATCGCTCCCGGAGCAGCGGTCACCAGCAGCAGTGAGCTCCGCGACTACATTCGTGGGTATTGCGGAACCGTATGGCACCCGGTGGGCACCTGCAAAATGGGAAGCGACCCGGAGGCCGTGGTCAGTGACCAGCTCAGGGTCCACGGAGTGGAAGGACTTCGCGTCGTCGATGCTTCGATCATGCCCAACATCGTCAACGGCAATCCGAACGCTGCCATCATGATGATCGCCGAAAAGGCCGCGGATCTGATCCGCGGCGGCCAGGCACCGACCTACGTATAAATTTTTTGTCTGTGAGTTCTCCTAATTGGCGTAATCGGCTCATAGCTACGATTTCGGCCAACTTTTGGAACAACTCAGGAACTTTTGCTCAGCACTCTCCTGATCCTTCAAACCGAGATGTCGCCTGTGGCTGTTGAAGAGAGAGTGGGGTGGTCATGCGGTCGCTCTCGCATCGAAGTCGATCCGTCGACCGAGATCGAGGTCGAAGCGGCCATAGGGGTTCACATGGCTGTAGATCAGAGGCGTAAGCCCGCGGTAGTCCTCCGGCAGCATGCGCTTCGACCAATGAGACTCGGCCAGCACCGACTGCATCATGCTGGTGTTCACGTAAACCAACGAAGCCTGTAGGAGATGGAGCGCCAGGACCGAAGTCTCCTGTTGATCAATCCGGTTGGTTGCCATCTCACCACCCCTGCCAAAGAAGACGAAGCCGTTTGCGTTGTTCCAGTTCTCAACAACGTTCAAGCCCTCATGGATCTCGCGGCGATAGAGCTCCGACCGGAGATAGCGGCACAGGAAGATCGTCTTGATGGCTCGACCGAGTTCAGCCAGCGCCTTGTATGTCGGATGCATGGTCTCGGCTTTTGCGAAGCGGCGCAGGATCGTTTCCGGATCCGCTGTTGCGTGCCGCATCGCGGCGGCGAACTTGACCATCTCATCGTACTGCTGCTCTATTTCGTGCCAATCGATCACCCCTGAAAGGATCGGTGCCAAGTTCGGCAACTGTCCGCGCATGCCCGCTGCGGGGAGCAAGAGCTTCTGGCGCGCTATCGCCTTTAATCGTGGGGCCAGCTCGAAGCCGAGAAGGTGGCAGAAGGCGAAGGCGACCTCGCTCTTTATATGGACACCTGACTTTTTTGGCGTTGCCAGCCATGTATCATAGCTTGAGCTTGGATCGGCAGAAACGGCATACTATCTCACGAAACCGCTGCAAATTGAAAAATTAATAGAAATCCTG
>RCNG010000991.1_pt1 | contig 13849 bp, 14 predicted proteins | sample 2041371 | NCBI WGS metagenome assembly RCNG01 (sample SAMN09708227, study PRJNA481090) | Marine sediment metagenome, whole genome shotgun sequencing project. | biome: marine sediment; feature: ocean; material: sediment; isolation source: Sewage treatment plant 1 marine sediment (STP1) ... | reverse complement strand
CGCCGAAAATGGCCTCAAACGACCCACCGAAATCCATCCACCCTCTATGCACTACACCCTCCTCGCGCAACCTTTTCAGGATGGAATATTGAGCGATGGATCTCATGATTCTCAGTCACTTTTTGATGCGGCTAGCGCTTGTGCTAGGAGTAGCGGCGAGCGCTCTCTCGGTCGTGCTATACGCAATCCTTCGAAACCAGAAAGAAACGCGCGACCTGACGGGCAAGCACGAGGATGTCTTCGACAAGGGTTTCTTTGAAGGGCTTCTTGAGTTCATTCGTTTCAGCAACCGAGAGTATGTCTACGCGAGTCGCCTAGCCAAAAGAACCCTTCGAGTTTACAAAGTGGTTTCTGCTCTGTTCCCGGTAGTTTTTGTAGGTTCGTTGCTCGTTCTTTTGATTGCGAAGTTTTCGGTGGCTTGGCCTCGGACATGAAAGTCATTATCTTCTTTGTGCTGTGATGCCTGATTGATGATCCGCCACAGGCGCGTTATCATAGACCGACGTAATCTCTAGGAGGGAACGATGAAAAAAACTTTGATTCTCATGACAATCCTGGTGCTGAGTGGCGGGTTCGCCGCAGCCGACGAGGCCACCGGCGGGCTTCGTTTCACGGTGACGGTGACCGAGTTCGAAAACCAGGCCGGTTGGTACGGCCGGTTCGACATCGGCAACGCCTGGGGCACGGTCCTCACCGACATGCTCAACCAGACCGGGCGTTTCATTGTCCTTGGTGAGTCCGACATGCGTGCGGCGGCGATGGACGAGCAGGATTTCGCGGCGTCCGGCCGAACGGCGGGGGGCAACAAGGCGCCAGTGACGGGTCAGATGACTCCGGCCCAGTTGCTCGTCAAGGGGGCGATTACCCACGTTCAGGACAACACAGCCTCCGGCGGCGGCGGCGTGCGTTTCAAGGGTCTGCGTCTTGGCGGCAAGGGAGGCAAGGGAGAGGTCAACGCCACCATCTACATCGTCGATTCCACGACAGGTCAGATCGTGGCCTCGAAGAGCGTCGTTGGCGTGGCCAAGAAAAAGGGCGCCAACATCGGTTATAACACCGGGAGCTGGGGAGCGGCTTTCGGCGGAGAAAAGAACGACAACGTGGGACTCGCCATTCAGGAAGCCTGTGCCGAAGCGGTCGAGTTCATGACCAAGCAGCTTCCGAGCATCCCGTGGACCGGTTCCGTCGTATTGACGAAGGGCGATAAGGTCTATGTCAACCGGGGACAACGAGAGGGTGTGGCTATTGGTCAACGGTTCGTTGTCGGAGAGGTCGAAGTGCTGCGCGATCCGGATACTGGAGAGGTCCTCGATGAGGACATGACAACTGTTGCATTGCTCGAGGTGGCGACGGTCAAGGAGAAGCTTTCCATCTGCAGTGTGACGTCGGGGGATGCCGCAGCTGTCGAGAAGGGAATGGCCATTCACCTTCCTTGAGGAGGCAGCCCCAATATGAGGATTCATGGCGCCCCTTCACAGGGGCGCCGTTTTTTTGATCTCGATAGGGGCTTGGTCATTGGCCGGACCTGGATATAATTGAAGGCAGCATGATTGGCGGTGAGCGTATGGGAAGGAACATCCTCGGCCTGTTGGTACTGTCGTTCTTGATTTCGCTGGCGCCGTATTCGGTTGCTCAGGAGACTCCTCCGCGAGTCGGAGACAACCCCTTCGAAGAGGAGTTCGACTACCGGGTCGGCGATCAGCTCGAGCTCAACGTGAGTATTGATGGTCTCGTATGGCGACTGTTCACGATCGACGGCGGAGATCCTGCAGACCACACCTCCGACAAGGAGGTTCGTACCGAGATAGGGCTGGAGGCCGAGAACTCGACCAATAGTTCGCTGACGCTCACGATCATCTTGCTCCTCGAAGACCCGGGAGGCAACCAGCTGCAAAGAGTCGAGCTCAAGTCCTTCAAGGTCTCCGGCGGCCGCCTCAAGCAGGATGTGCAGAAAATCAGGATCAATGGCGCAGTTCTGGCCGAGATGGGCAAGATCTATTTCTTTGCCGAGGTGGACTGACGGGACGACAGCCGGCCGGCTCTTCCTAAACGTCCGGTGCTTCTGGCGACAGATCGAAGGCCTTTGCTGACAGAAGAAAGCCGTCGTGATACGAGCTGCGGTATGATGCATCATGAAAAAGGAGACGGAGATGCTCGCCGCCATCGCGGGAAGCGGAATGTACGTTCCCCCCGTCGTCATCCGCAACGACGATTTTGCCAAGATCATGGATACCTCCGACGAGTGGATCCGGCAACGAACCGGGATCGAGGAACGGCGTATTGTCGAACCGGGCACGGCAACGTCCGATCTCGGCGTCTTGGCTGGACGATCGGCGATCGCCGATGCAGGTCTCGAACCCGCCGACATCGACTACGTTGTCTTCGCCACCATGACGCCGGACTATTACTTCCCGGGACCGGCGCCCTTGCTGCAGGATAAGCTCGGACTCAGACAGATACCGTGTTTGGATATTCGGCAGCAATGTGCCGGGTTCATCTATGCAATGCAAGTGGCGGATGCCGTGATCCGATCCGGGCAGGCACGGCACGTCCTGCTCGTCGGTGGCGAGGTGCACTCCAGTCTGATGCCGTTTGACGGATGCTGGGACCAGCTGCTCGGACGCAGTGATGAGCCCGTATCCGCAGAGATGTATGAACGCAATACCAGGACCAGGGACAGGACAGTGCTTTTTGGGGACGGAGCCGGCGCCATGGTGCTTTCCGCCTCCGACGAGCAGGATCGCGGCCTCATCGACCACATCATTCACACCAACGGGAGCCACTATCAGAGGCTCTGGACTCCGTCGGGGGGGAGCGCCTTCCGGCCCTACATCACGGCAGAGATGATCGAAGCTGCGGACACCATCCCGATCGTCGAAGGAAGAAAGGTCTATGCTCTGGCGGTGACGCACATGCCCGAGGTCACCCGCGAGATCCTCGAACGCAACGGTCTGTCGCTCGACGACCTCGATTTGCTGATCATGCACCAGGCGAATCTCCGGATCAACGAAGGAGTCCAGAAGAGATTGGGCTTGCCTGACGACAAGGTATTCAACAACATTCAGCGGTACGGCAATACCACCGCCGGGACTATCCCGATCGCATATTCCGAGGCGCGTGCCGACGGACGTGTCGCCAAGGGTGACCTGGTGTGTTTCGTGGGCCTTGGAAGCGGGCTCAATTGGGGTGCCGTTTTGTGCCGCCTTTGACTTCGGAGGACAAACTCCGAAACCTAGAAATGGAGGCCCGATGGCCCGCAAAATGCTCATCAACGCCACCCGGCCGGAAGAGGTCCGGGTAGCCATCGTTCAAGACAATATGCTCGAGAGCTTCGAGGTTGCGGCCACGGAGTCCGGGCTCATCAAAGGGAACATCTATCGCGGTGTGGTCGTTAATGTTCGTTCCGGTCTGGAGGCCGCCTTCGTCGATATCGGGACCGGCAAGGATGCACTCCTTCGAGCCGAAGATGTCGTCGCTTCCGCTCGCCATCGTAAGCCGGACGGGAACGGAAAGCGACAGCGAATCGAGTCGATCCTGGACAAGGGCAAGTCGGTCATCGTGCAGGTCTCACGCGACCCCATAGCGCACAAGGGTGCGCAGGTGACGACCAATCTCAGCCTCGCCGGACGCTATCTCGTCGTCATGCCCTTCGACGACGTTCGTGGAGTTTCGCGCCGTACTGAGGACGAGGATGTGCGCCATGCGGCCAAGGAGAAGATCGCCGCCATGAATCTGCCTGATGACGTCGGCGTCATCGTCAGGACCAACGCGCTCGACCAGCCCAAGACCGCCCTCAATCGGGACCTCAGCGCCCTGCTCAGGCTGTGGAGGAAGGTCAAGAAGGAGGGCGACACCGGTAAGGGAACGAAGCTCTTGTACTCGGACCAGGACCTGGTTGTACAGGCGCTGCGAGACCACCTCGACAGCTCGATCGAAGAAGTCCTGGTCGACGATGATGAAGTGTTCGCCAAGTCCCAGGGCTACATGGCGAGCTTCATGCCGCGAGCCAAGACCAAGTTGGTCCGCTACGCGGATCGCCTTCCGTTGTTCAGCCGATTCAAGCTCGAGGAACAGATCGACAGGATTTACCGGCGCAGTGTCGATCTCCCCTCCGGTGGTTCGATCGTCATCGACAGCACGGAGGCGTTGACGGCGATCGACGTCAACTCGGGCCGTGGAACGCGGGGCGCCAATCAGGAGGAGAACGCCGTCCGAACCAATGTCGAGGCCGCTCGGGCGGTGGGGCGGCAGCTGCGTCTGCGTGATATCGGTGGTCTCATCGTGGTCGATTTCATCGACATGCGCGCGACCAAGAACAACCGCCTCGTCGAAAAGACGCTGAAGGAATCAATGAAAGAGGACAAGGCGCGGTTCAGTACGAATCGTATCTCGTCCAACGGCCTGCTCGAGATCAATCGCCAACGGATCAAGAAGGCATTGCAACAGCGGAGCCATCGAGCCTGCCCCACGTGTGCTGGATCGGGAACGATCGCGAGTGCGGAATCGGTCGGGCTCGGCCTGATCCGGCGTATCGAAGCTCGGGCCGTGACCGGAGACCTCATGGGCGCCCGGATCGAGCTCCACCCTGAGCTGGCCGATGCCTTGCAGAACGACCGCCGGCAGGAACTTGCGGCGATCGAACGCGAGTTCGACATTCGGATCGAAGTCATCGCCGCGGCTGGCCTTCATCGTTCTGAGGAGAAGGCCGAGTGGGTTCGTAGGGAGCGAAAAGGAGCCGGCCTGGAGCCGGTGGCCGTGGCTGCAGTCAGCGCCGCCGATCTGGCGGACGGTGTGCAAACGGGTGGCCGTGGTTCAGACTCGCGTGATCCTGAGGAAAGCGGGGCGGATGGCAACCCGCCTTCCGAAGGAGCGGGGGAAACACCGCGGCGGCGGCGTCGCGGCCGGCGCAAGAAGCCGGCTGCGAAGAACGAAGAGGCTATGCAGCCCGTCCAGGAGGACGACCGCCAGGCTGGCGGCGGCGGAGAAGAGCAGGGGGGCGCAGCCGACGAGCCTTTGAAGGCCGAAGCGGACCGCGATGCTCCCGCCGACGGGGATGGTGATAAGCCTCGCCGTCGGCGTCGCGGCCGACGCAAAAAATCGACCCCAAGCAAAGACGAGGCTAAAAGATCCGTCCAGGAGAGCGGGCCGAAAGATGCCGGCGCCAAGGATCAGGTGCAAGAAGGCGGGGAACCGGTTGACGAATCGCAGAAGGAAGGCGACGAAGAAAAACCCGCCAAGAAGTCGTCACGCCGTCGCCGTCGTCCCCGTCGGTCGAAGAAGCCGAAGGCAGGCGCGGATGACGAGCCCAAGAAAGAGTCCAAACAGGACGACGAGGCGAAAAGGGACAAACGAGAGGATGGGTCGTCACTCATCGACTCGATACCGCCCTCCGGAGACCCGTTCTCCTACTGAGAAATCTCTACTGAATAGAAAAAGGCCCCGGTTTCCCGGGGCCTTTTTCTATTCAGAAAGAGTGCTGATGGTTCAGCGTTGGTCCAGGGTGACGGCTCCGCTGAAGGTCGAGATGCTGACACGTGCACTGCCGGCGTCAGTGGAGAACTCGAGATCCTGACCACCCGTGTGCTCCGAAGCCCGGGTGGGCTGGTCCGATGTGAGGTTGTTCTCGATCGATCCGGAGAAGGTTTCGATCTCGAAGTCCCCGCCGCCGGACCCGATCGCGATTGTGATGTTGCCACTCATGCTCTCGACCTCGATGGATCCGTCGCCGAGGTCGGCATAGAGCTTGATCGAACCGCTGACGGTCTCGAACTCTCCCTCCTGGAGGAAGCCGCCGTCGACGGTCACGTTGCCGCTCACGGATGCCGCCTCGAGCTGTCCGCCGGCCTCACGAATGACGACGTCGCCGCTGACTGTGGCCACCTCGGCGCCGTCCGGGCTCAAATCGACCGTCACATCTCCACTGACGCTCGCCGCCTCGAGGTCCGACGGTGCGTCCTTGACGGTGACGTCTCCACTGACGGACTCGGCATCGACTTCACCCCGAATTCCGGAAATACTGATGTCCGCGCTGACCGCTTCGGCCTCGACAGCAGAGGCCACTGGGACCATGATCCGGAGGTCGGTGCCCTCGTGTTGCTTGACGTTCTTCTTGATCTTGACTTCGATTTCAGTGTGGCTGCCGGAGACCTCGAAAACGAAGCGCTCGACGTCGTCCGCGAGTGTACCTGTGACTTCGACCTCGGCTCTGTCCCATCCTTCGACCTCGATGAGGCCGGCGATGTTGGAGATCGAGACCGTGCCCTCAGGATCGACGGATCTGCTTTCGTTGATAGGCGTGCCCGCCCCGCTCAGTGAGGCGACGAGTACGAGGGTGAATACAGCTGCGAGTGCTTTCTTGTTCATGATGGCTCCTTTTCTTTCCATTATTCGTTGATATTCGTTGGCCAGTATCATCAGGCGGACAGGCGGGCTGCCCACTGGAGGAGTTCGATCTGTTGTTGATAGGCGAGCTGTAGCTGGCGGTCGAGTCGAGCTTCGCCCGGGCTGGTGGCGAGCGCAAGCTCGATATCTGCGATCGCCTGGTCGATGAGCTTCATATTGCGCTCGATGACATCGAGTGTCTCCGGGGCGATGTCGTGGCTGCGCGCCTCGATCACCGTCAGAAGGTTGGCTCGTGCCTGCTCGTACTCGGTCCTGACGCTGTCGACGGTGGCGTTTTCATACCCGGCGTGAGCATGGATGTTGTCGGCGCTGCGGCCGCCGATGGTGGGTGAAGGCAAACGATTGGACGAGAGGAAAAAGGCGAGGGCGATCGCAGCTACGAGGGTCGCGGCCAAAGCGGCCACGGCCGGTTTCACCCACGAGCGGGACGTTCGGCGGACCTGGAGGCGGTTTTCAATTCCGGGCCACAGATCGCGCTGAGGAGACATTTCGGAGGGGAGGCTCGCTGCGGCCTGTTTGACGGCGCGCAGACCATCGAGGTTTGCTCGACATGGGGCGCAAAGGCGCATGTGCTCTTCGACAACTGCTGTCTTCTCAGGGTCGAGCTCACCATCGACCATTGATTCCAGCCACGGAGTTACGGTGTGACAGCTCTTCATGACAAATACTCCCTCAGTAAGCGGCGCGCTCGGTGCAGGTGCGCCTTCGAGGTGCCTTCGGCGATGCTCGCTCGAGCGGCTATTTCACGGTGATTGAATCCTTCGACGTCGTGCAGTACGAAGACCATTCTTGCCCCATCCGGAAGGCGATCGATCGCTCGCTCGAGATCGACGGCAGCCGATGATTGCCCTCCGGCGGTCGCCATCCTGCTGGGTGCAATCGCTTCGATCGTCTCACCCCTGAGGTCCTGGCGGTGCAATGCCCACCTACGGTGTCCGAGCACGACATTCACGGCTACTGTGTGAATCCAGGTCGCAAACGCCGCGTCCCCTCTGAAGGTGGGGAGTCCCTTCCATGCCCGGACGAATACCTCCTGGGTGAGGTCCTCTGCCAGTGTCGTATCTCCCGAGAGCCTCCTGCAGAGGGCGAAAACCTTTTTGAAATGCTCCCTGTAAAGAGCCTCGAAGGCTCTCTGGTCACCCCGTTGGGCCCATCGAACGAGCAACCGGTCGTCAACCACCGTGCCTTCGATTCTGCCATTGTCCATGGCCGGGTCATAGGTCGTTATTGCTTCCATCAACCATTTCGATGTCCGTAACGTCGAAAAGGTTTATCGCGAATTCAAAAAAACAGCGAAATGTTGGTGACTGAGCTTCGATCAATCGGTTGCGGTCGAAGCGCGAAACTCGTATCTGCAGCTTCTACCTCCTGAATTGGCCCGGGAGGTTCGGCTGGCGGCTTCTTTCCGGTATGATCCGTTGCATGACCATGGACAACGGCACCGGTTGCTCGACGGCCACCACCAGTGGAATAACGATTCTGGCGACTCCCAGTTATGTTCCCGATCAGTCAAGCCCGGCTCAGGGGCGTTGGTTCTTCGCCTACCAGATCCGCATCAGCAACGATAGCGACGAGGTGGTGCAACTGCTCAGTCGGCATTGGATCATCACCGACGCCAACGGGCGGGTGGAAGAGGTGACCGGTCCAGGAGTTGTTGGGGAAAAACCAGTGCTCAAGCCGGGCGATTCCTTCGAGTACACATCGTTTTGCCCATTGCGGACCCCGTTTGGCACGATGGAGGGCTCGTACCAGATGGTCACCCGAGGGGGCGCCGCGTTCGATGTTCGCATCCCTCGGTTCGATCTTGCGCCGCCGATGTCAGTGCATTAGGACCCTACGAGATTCAATACCGTGTCGAGGTCTGGGCTGTCGATCCATTCGACGGGGATGCCTCGCCGCGGCATGCCACGGAACCACGTTTCTTGACGTTTGGCGAACTGGCCGATGCGGCGCTCAAGATCCCGGATCATGTGCTGGTAGCTCTTTCGGCCGGCCAGGTAGGCGTTGATCTCGCGGTACTCGAGACCGAGGGCGTCGAGGCGGTCGGGAGGCAATCCATCGTCGAGAAGGCCGCGGACCTCGTCGACCATGCCGGCTGTGAGTCGATCCTTCAGTCGGACAGCGATTTTTTTCCGGAGCACGGAGCGGTCGCAACGAATCGCACACACTCGCGTCTCGAATTCGACGCTGGGCGCTTCGGAGGTCCGCACGGGGCCCTCTCGACTCGCGGCTGCGATCTCCAGACCGCGGGTCAGACGGCGGCGACTCGAACGATCGGTCCGGTCGAGGATCTCCGGGGCCTCATTTGCGAGGCGTTTTTCCAACTCTGCCCGTGAGAGATCGGCCAGATGTTCTCGGAGTTCCGGGTCCCCCGGCACGTCGGCGAGGGCATATCGGCGCACCACAGCTTCGACGTACAAACCGCTACCGCCAACCATGAGCAGGGGGCAACGTCCAGAGGCAAACCGTTCTTCCTGGGCTTTCGCCCGGATTGCGGCGTAGCAGTCTCTTTGAAAAGAGAAGAGGGTGTAGGTCTCGGCTGGGTCGGCGATGTCGATGAGGTGGTAGGGCACCGGGGGTGTGACGGAACTGTACTCCTCGAGGTCCTTGCCCGTGCCCAGGTCGAGGCCGCGGTAGACCTGGCGAGAGTCCGCCGAGATGATCTCAGAGCCCAGCCGGTGGGCGACCTCAACTCCGAGCCTGGTCTTTCCGGTAGCGGTAGGACCGACGATGACCAGTAACATGAGGGTCATCGTTCGAACCTCGCTCGGAACCTTGCGTCCATTTCAAGGACATCGGACCTGGTCGATGTTCGAAAGACGACTCCGAGCTTGAGCGGCGGTTTGCGACCACCTGTCGCCTCAAGCCACAAGGGTGAAGTAAGCAGGGCTCCGGTGCGGGTACGAGGGTCCCACGCATCAGAGCCGAGAGCCCTCTCGAAAGCCTCATAGCTCGGGGGCAGGCGGAGGCGTCGGGTTGTGTAGAACCGTCCGTAGACGCACCCGCCCCAGATCAATGCCACCCGCGACCACCCCTCGCCGGCGTGGCGCCTCGCATTGATTTCGACCAGTGGTCGGAGATGGCACGAATCGCCGTCCGTCCAAACCAGAGCATCCTGACAGACTGGTCCGAAGTAGCCCGCATCATGAAGCGATTGAGCCACCTTGCGAGCTGCGTCCTCAAGTCGGCGGTGCCATTGGTCGAGGTCTTTCCGATCTTCGGAAAACAACGCGCCGATGACGCCGCCGTCGCTGGTGTGAATGGTCTCGTGCACTCGGAAGGGGCTCGTTGAGCCGTTTTCCGCGATCTCGAATACCACGCTCAGGTCGAGTTTGCGAGGCAACCAACGTTCGAGGACCATCGGACCGCGCTCGAGGCGGATAGCGGCCCACCTCTGGTCATCATCGTTTGCCCGCCTGGAACGGAGCCTCCGGTTACCCAGGGCCGCGTTGCCGTGCTCGGTCTTGATGACCCAGCCGTGGCGCCAGTCAGGTTTGGCCGCGAGCAGGGCCTCAAGCTCCTCGAGTGTTGTGAACGAGCCGGCCGGCGCCTCTGAGCCCAAGGCACCGGTCTCGATGTCATGCCCGAAACGGCGGCCGTTGACCCGCCGCACGACCTCGAGCCTTGGGTAGGACACTGGGTTGTCATATCGGCCCCGGAGGGCAACGGCTTGTGGACTCCAACCGTAAGGGGAGAAGCAGGCGCCGGGGCGGACTCCCGGCAAACGTGAGATCTGTGGGGGCGTGATACCGCGATTGCGCAGGTAAGCGAGGAAGTCCTCGGGAAGGGGGTCGGTGACGAGGATCGTATCCTCGGGCTCGGCGGCTAGCAGGGCATGCATTTCGAGCTGGCGAACCTGGCCGGCGAGATTGGGGTCGAGCGTGGGGCTCCAACCCGGCTGCAGAGCCAAATCGAAATCGGTATTCCACCAATGCTCTCGCGTCATGCAGATACTGTAACTCGTTCTTTCAAGATGCGCGCAGCGTATCAATCTCGAAGTCCCACGGTTTGGTCCATTCACAATCCACCTATTCCGTGGATCGTTTCGGAGGCCAAAACGAAAGGAACTCCGAGCGGGGGTACAATGTTCTCAAGAAGGAGTAAGGGAGGCCTGAATGGGCAAGAAGGTTGGTGTGATTCTGTCCGGGTGTGGTGTTTACGACGGTGCGGAGATCCACGAATCGGTGTTGACGATGCTGGCTCTCGACCGAGGCGGCGCCGAGATGGTTCTGTGCGCTCCCGACAGGGAGCAGCTGCACGTCGTCAACCACAACACCGGTGAGGTCGTGGAGGGCGAGAGCCGCAACGTGCTCGTCGAGTCCGCACGAATTGCGCGGGGCGCAGTCCGAGACGTTTCCGAGGTCTCGGCGGATGAGCTCGATGCCCTCATCCTCCCCGGAGGTTTCGGTGCGGCGAAGAACCTCTGTAACTTTGCTGTCCAGGGCGCCGGATGTGACGTAGATGCCGACGTGGCCGCGCTCGTCAGAAGCGTTCACGAGCAGGACAAGCCTGTTGCTGCCATCTGCATCGCTCCGGCACTGCTCGCCAAGGTGCTCGGCGAGGAAAAGCTTGCGGTGACGATCGGGTCGGATCTCGATACGGCCGAGGCGATCGAAGAGATGGGCGCGAAACACATCAATTGTCCGGTGACCGAGTTCGTGGTCGACGAAGAGCATAAGGTGATCACCAGTCCTGCCTACATGCTCGCTCAGAACATGTCCGAGCTTGCCGAGGGCATCGAAAAAACAGTTGCCGAGCTGCTGCGTCTCGCGTGAACCCTGAGTCGTCTATTCAACGGGTCCGACAGGCCACCTGGGTCGGACTGGTTGCCAACGTGGTGCTTGCGGTTGGCAAGGTGGGAGCGGGTATCGTTGGCGGGTCGGCTGCGGTCATCGCAGATGGCGTGCACTCGGTCTCGGACCTCATGACGGACCTTGCCCTGCTCATCGGCACCCACTTCTGGGATCTGCCGCCGGACGAGCAGCACCCTCACGGTCACCGGCGCATCGAGACCCTGGTCACCGCCGGAATCGGATTCTCGCTTGCGGCGGTAGGGATTGGGATGGGCTGGCGTGCCATCACCCACTTCCAGGAGCCGCGTCTCGTGCCAACCACCAGCGTTGCTCTGGTTGCCGCCGTTGTCTCCGTCGTGGTCAAGGAGTGGCTCTTTCGCTGGACTCGGGTTCAGGGAGAGCTTGCGGACTCGCCGGCCCTGGTGGCCAATGCATGGCACCATCGTTCGGACGCCTTCTCCTCCATTCCAGCGGTGCTCGCGGTGGCGACCGAGATGGCCTTCCCTGACCTGACCTGGGTGGATCGGGTCGGTGTGCTCGCTATCTGCGTCTTTATTCTCAAGGCAGCGTGGGGGATCTTCCACCCGGCTCTGCAGCAGCTGGTCGATGCCGGGGCGCCGCCCGAGATTCAGGAGCGTCTCGACAGCCTGGCCCTCGAGGTGGACGGCGTTCGTGCGGCCCATGCCCTGCGAACGCGATATTCGGGTCCGAAGCTGGCAGTTGATCTTCACCTCGAGGTGGATGGGGACCTGACGGTGGCCGAAGGTTTCGAGATCGCGCGCACGGTCAAAGAGCACCTTCTGGAAAAGGGACCCAGCGTCGGCGACGTCGTCATTCAGGTCGAGCCGCCGAAGCGATAGCCAGGCCGTACCAAAGTTGTCTCCGTAGATGAGGTCGATGTCCACCGCGGCGGCGTGAGTTTGAACCGCAAAGGCGCGAGGGACGCGAAGAAACAATTTTTTTTCTCATGGGCAGAACTTGGAGCGGGTCCTCTCGACGGAGTAAAGTGGATGCGTACCGTGCTGCGTCAACGAGGGAGGGGATTCCCATGGTCGAAAGTTTGTTGCACTCAGGCAGATCTCATGGTCGACTTCTGGTCGGCCTGGTGGCACTGGCGGCGATCGCCGTGTCTGGAGCGTGCTCTATCAACCCGGCGACGGGCCAGCGTCAGTTCTCGCTCATCGGCGAACAGCAGGAAATCGCCATGGGGCGCGAGTACGACAAGAGTATCGAGGCAGAGCTCGGTCTCTACCCGGACGAGGAGCTCCAGGGGTATGTGCAGGAGCTTGGCGGTCGTCTCGCGGCGCAGTCGGAACGCCCCGACCTGCCGTGGGAGTTCCACGTCGTCGACGACTCGACGGTCAACGCCTTCGCCCTCCCTGGTGGATACATCTACGTGACCCGCGGCATTCTCGCCTTTTTCGACTCCGAGGCACAGCTGGTGTCGGTGCTCGGGCATGAGATTGGCCATGTCACCGCCCGCCACAGTGTCGAGCAGATGAGTCGTGCTCAGCTCGCTCAGCTCGGCGTCGGCATCGCCATGGTGGCGAGCGAGGAGTTTCGAAAGTACTCCGACCTCGCCCAGCTCGGGCTCGGGGTCCTCTTCCTGAAATTCGGTCGTGATGACGAGAAACAGTCTGATGACCTTGGTTTGCGTTACCTCGTGCGCGCGGGCTATGACCCGACCGAGATGCCGTCCGTCTTCGACATGCTCGACCGCCAGGGCAGTTTGCACGATCAGCCCCGATTGCCGGAGTGGCAGTCGACCCACCCCAACCCCGACAGACGGGCCGACCGCATCCAGGATGCGATTTCGATGCTTCCACCGGATCAGCGACAGGGCACGGTCAACAGGGAGGCCTATCTCGAGAGGCTCGACGGGCTTGTTTTCGGTACAGACCCCCGTCAGGGCTACGCAGTCGGGTCGGTCTTTTATCACCCCGACATGGAGTTCCATTTTACCTTTCCCGAAGGCTGGAAGGTCGTCAATCAGCGTGCCATCGTCGCGGGCATCAGCCCGCAGGAGGATGGCGTCGTAGCGCTGACGGTTGCCCAGGGTGACAACCCGCTGGAGGCTGCAAATGCTTTCTTCTCTCAGGAGGGGATTCAGCGAGGGCAGCGTCTGCGGCAAGACTTTTTCGAGTTCAAGGTGGCGCCGCAGACCGATCCCCAGACGGGTCAGACTCGGGCCGGGGTCAAAGGGAGCGTAGGGTTCGTAGCCCACAAGGACCTCGTATTTCGCCTCATCTGTTACACCGCGCCCGAGAAGTGGGGCTCGTACTCGAGGACGATGCAACAATCCTTGTTGTCCTTCAAGACCTTGAGGATTCGTCGCTTTCTCGACGTACAGCCCAAGAAAATCGATATCGTCAGGCTGCCGCGATCGATGACCCTCAACGAGTTCAACCGGCAGTACCCGTCGACCATCGACTTCGAGGTGCTCGAAGTGCTCAATGGTGTGGACTCAGACACCAGACTCGAAAGCGGTCGGCTGATGAAGCGCGTCGTCGGCAAGGATCCTCCGAAAAAATGACGAGTTGATCTCATTCCGAAGGATTCCAGGATGAAAGGAGGGTCTTTCGAGTCCCTCCTTTCATCCTGGAATCCTTCGGTTGGTTAAGAACCAGGTTGCAGCCTGACAGCCTCGGCGACTA